>Ga0114931_10012356_pt1 | contig 10009 bp, 11 predicted proteins | sample 2SBtaG_FD_89579 | JGI IMG/M metagenome (GOLD analysis project Ga0114931, IMG submission 89579) | Deep subsurface microbial communities from Kolumbo volcano to uncover new lineages of life (NeLLi) - 2SBTROV14_V59a metaG | ecosystem: Environmental > Aquatic > Marine > Volcanic | place: Kolumbo... | reverse complement strand
AGCGTTAGCAAATATTGTTGCAGGAACAATTCACGGCGACAGCCCATACGGAGTATTTGATAGAGTAGTAAACGACTTAGAAGTACCAAGAACATCCTTTAAAGCAACAGACATAATAATCGTGGCAAATCCAATCAAATCAGCAGATGGACTGCACAAATGGAGAAGAGTAACACAAATAACAGAGATAAGAAAAAAGTGGGAAGATGACCCGCTAAGAGAAGGAGGATTTGTAGATTTGATGAAGTATAACTCAAAAACAGATGAGTTAGAAGTAACTGACGAATTAATGAATGGAGATTCAGAAATAATAAAAGCAATTGCAGGAAATATAAAAGAATGGGCTGGGAACTGGGATGCAGTTTGGGATAACATAATGCTAAGAGCAAAATTAAAACAAACATTAGTTGACATTGCAGAAAAAACAAATAATGATGATATTCTAGAAGCACCATTCGTAATACAATCAAATGATGAATTTCACAGAATAAGTGAACGAGTAAAATCAAGAACAGGAAAACTAGATTCAAAACAAATATTCTTCGAATGGAATGAATGGCTAAAAAAGACGGTGAGAAAGAATAATGGATGATATTGATAGTATAAAGCGACGATTTTCATCAAAAATAAAGGAAGAACTGCGAGGTGAGAAAGTTAAAGCTATAACCACCAAAGACTATGAGCAATTTAAAGACGAATATATGCCAAAGCATATGAATTATTATGAAAAAGGATGTCAAATAGCAGGAAAAATATTACATATAAAACCTGACAAGAAAAAAGAGAAAGAATATGCAGAAGCAATAGATATCTGTCATTTAAACATTAACTCAGAAGGAGCATCAAGCTTTCCAATACTGATTTTCTTCTTATTCTTAGCAACAGGATTATTTCTCGGATTCATAATACCATTTGTACTCGGATTAAACATATCAATATTTCTAATAATAGTATTTTTACTTGGAGGACTAATGGTAATGATACCACTCCAAAGCCTACCATTCATCCTAGCTAATAATTGGCGAATGAAAGCATCAAACCAAATGGTATTATGTATATTTTATATAGTAACATATATGAGGCATTCATCAAATCTCGAATTAGCCATAGACTTTGCAGCAGAACACTTAGGACCGCCACTTTCTCTTGACCTAAAAAGAATAATTTGGAATTTAGAGACAGAAAAATATTCTTCAGTAAAAGAATCACTGGATATGTACCTTGAAACTTGGAGAAAGTGGAATATGGAATTTATTGAGAGCATGCACTTAATAGAAGGTTCATTGTACGAAACTTCAGATAGTAGAAGATTATCTTCACTTGACAAGTCACTATCAGTGATGCTTGAAGAAACATATGAAAAAATGCTTCATTATGCTCAAAACTTAAAATCACCCATTACAACCTTGCACATGCTTGGAATAATACTGCCAATCTTAGGATTAGTAATACTTCCATTGGTTGTATCATTCATGCCAGAAGTAAAGTGGTATCATTTGTTCACAATGTATAATGTTGTGCTTCCAGCAATAGTATACTATATGGGAAAAGATATATTATCAAAAAGACCAACTGGATATGGGGATAATGATATATCAGATGTTAATAAAGAACTAAAAAAATACGAAAATTTTATAATAAATCTGAGTGGATTTGAAATAAGGATAAAACCAATAATTATCGCAACAATAGTAGTTGTTTTTTTCATGTTGATAGGATTCTCACCATTAATACTGCATGCATTAATGCCTAACTTTGACTGTAGCATAGGAAATGGATTAACTTGCACTAATGCACTAACACAACCGGGCGCAAAGTATTATCTTTTAGGATACAGAGATGAGTTAATAAATGGAGAAACAACAGGAAATATAATCGGCCCATATGGTCTTGGAGCAATACTTCTTAGTTTAGCAATACCAATAGGTGCAGGAGTTGGAATTGGATTATACTATAAATTAAGATCAAAGAACTTGATAGCATTAAGAAATAAAACAAAGAAACTTGAAGGAGAATTTGCATCAGCAATATTTCAACTAGGAAACAGACTTGGGGATGGATTTCCAGCAGAAATAGCATTTTCAAAAGTTGCAGAAGTAATGCAAGGAACAGAAAGCGGAAACTTTTTTCTTCAAGTAAGCCAAAATATCAATAAACTAGGATATAATGTAGAACAAGCAATATTTGACCCAAAAAGAGGAGCAATAAACGAATTTCCATCGCCACTTGTTCAAAGTTCAATGAAAGTACTAGTACAATCAAGTAAAAAAGGAGTATTAGTCGCCTCAAATGCTCTAATAAACATTTCATCATATGTAAAAGAAATGCATCGAGTTGATGAAAGACTAAAAGATTTAATGAGCGATATAATCTCGTCGATGAAATCACAAATAAGTTTTCTAACACCTGCCATTTCAGGAATAGTAATAGGTATTACAAGTATGATAACCACCATTCTAGGAAGCTTAGGGGAGAAACTATCAGTTCTATCATCTGAAGCCGAAGGAATGACCGGATCAGGTCTCTTATCAATGTTTGGAACAGGCGTACCAACATTTTACTTTCAGTTCATAGTAGGACTATATGTGGTTCAAATAGTATTCATACTTACAATTCTTATTAATGGCATAGAGAATGGAGTTGATAATCTAAACGAAAGATACATGCTTGGAAAGAACCTAACAAAAACATCCATAACTTATACTACAGTTGCATTCATAGTAGTATTACTGTTTAACATGATTGCAGCAGCAATATTAACGTCTGTAAGCTTTGGAGCAGCATAAAGTTTAAAAAGATGAAACACAATTATAATTTGATGAGGAGATTAAAGCTCTTAATTATTCTTGGTTTAATTCTAATGGTAGGCTGTAGTTCATCAAAAACACTTCAAGGTTGCTGGGAGAGAGAAAACTTAGGCACAATTGAACAAATGGTATTTCAAGATCAAGATGCAAAAATGATTCTAAGAAATGAAAATGGAAGCTTAATACACGAACTAAACGCAACTTTTACAACAGAAAAGGATATAATGAGTATGATAATAAAAACCCCGGGCGGAATACAAACACCAACTTTCAAGTATACTTTTGAAGGAGACAACCTAGATTTCATGCCAAATGATGGGCGAGAACAAGTAGCAACCTTTATGAGATGCAAATAGGTAATAGCAATTCTAAAACTAAATTTTTTTAAAAAATACTAAATTATAATTATTATGAAAAAATATCTTATAACTTCAGATTATTCAAGACTACAAGGAATAGGTTTAAGATATCGACTAATGCAAATTGGTATAAGAAATAAATTTGAAGTTAAAGCAAAAAATTTGTCAGATAATAGAGTTGAATTTGAAGTAGAAGATGAAGTTGACATAAAACCAATAATAGAATTTCTAAAGGATTTTAGACCAGATGTGAGAATAATTCTAGAATAATAAATTCATATCAAAAATAACCGCATTGTTTAAAATAACATTACATTTATTAATAATTGAATTTAATAATGATTATGAAGTATGTTTTTCTATATTTAACAGAAGCCTCAAGAGGAGGACCAACTAGACAGCAGATATTGAAATGTATAGAAAAAACTCCAAAAAATAATAATCAGATAGCAGAAGAACTTTCTCTTGATTACAAGACAATACAACATCATTTAAAGGTTTTAATGGAAAATAGCATTATTGGAACTATAAATAAAGGTGGATATGGCGCAGTACACTATATTCATGAAGATATAAAGCAATATATGAAAGAATTGGAAGAGAATTGGAACAAATCTGGGAAAACACTTAAAAAAAAGAAAGGATGAAGGTGATTTAGATGTCATGGTTAATGAACGCAACAACAGTATTAACAGGATTATCAACAATATTTTTGATAGCCCTACTAGTAATATATGCAAAGAATCTTAAGGGAGCAAAATCAAAGCTACTTATTGGATTAATAATCTTTGTAGGACTATTTTTAATACAAAACATTGTTTCGTTATATTATGTTATTACCATGATGGCTTACTATGTGTCAGATGTCGAAGTTCATGTATTCGCGTTGACAGTATTACAAACAATTGCGTTTGCAGTCATGCTTTGGATAAGCTGGGAATAAAAACATAGCAAGCGAGGTGTAAAAAAATGAAACTAGCGATAGCTATAATAATGTTAATAGGAATAACCTTTCTTACAGCATGCACAACAACAGTAGATAATGCAATGAAAGACAGTGCAGACAACAACATGATGGACAACTCAGATCATAATAATGTAATGGTTGATAACTCAAATGATGCAATGATGAATAATTCTGATGACAATATGATGGAAGACGCAAACAATAGTATGATGGAAGAAACAGGCGACAACATGATGGAAAACACAAACGACTCAATGATGCAAGATAACAACATGATGACTTATCAAGGAGAAGAACTATCAAGCGGAAAAACAAAATATTTAGTATTCACACAAGCAGACTATAAAACAGCTCTTGCAGAAAACAAAGTGATACTACTTAACTTCTATGCTAACTGGTGTCCAACATGTAAAGCAGAACAACCAAAAGTAATAGCTGCATTCAATGAATTAGAACTATCAAACGTAGTCGGATTTAGAGTAAACTACAAAGACACTGACACAGATAGTTATGAAGAAGAACTAGCACGCGAATTTGGCATAAGCTACCAACACACAAAAGTTATTTTAAAGAAGGGCGAGCGAGTGTTAAAATCGCCTGAGTCATGGGATAAACAAAGATACATAGACGAGATTAACAAAATAGCACTTGCATAAGAAAGACAAGAGGAAAATAAAATGGCTCAAGTAACAATAATAATTGCTTTTTTTGCAGGACTTATATCTTTTTTAAGTCCGTGCATATTACCATTAATACCTGGTTTTATGGCATACTTATCTGGATCAAGCGATGATAGAAGAACCACATTCATCAACAGCATATTTTTTGTGCTAGGATTCTCACTGATATTTGCAATACTTGGAGTATTATTAAACACAATTCTTGAAAGCATATCATACGACGTACAAATATGGTTATCAAGACTTGGAGGAATAATTATAATATTCTTTGCTTTGCACATACTTGAATTAATAAAAATACCATTCTTACAAAGAGATCATAAAGTAAGAGTGAAAAAAACAAAGTATCAATATGCAACCTCATTTCTCTTTGGAGCCTCATTTGCAGTAGGTTGGAGTCCGTGTGTTGGAGCAATACTAGGAAGTGTGTTTGCACTTGCAGTATCAAATCCAGGAACCGCATTTGTAATGCTAATTTCATACTCACTTGGACTTGGAATTCCATTCTTACTAGTTGGTTTATTCACAGAAAAAGCAACCAAACTACTAAAGAAGAAAGGAAATGTACTCAAGTACTTTAACATAGTAGTTGGAATATTACTTTTAATAATAGGAGTCTTAGTATTTACAAGTAATTTAAGTCTTGTTGCAAGCTTTTTAACACCAGAGTGGTTAGTAAAATGAAAACAAAAAGTATAATTTTAGCAATTGTTGTTGTTCTTGTAATTTCTTCAATTTTATTTTTAGAAACACAAAAAACAAAACCAGATACAACAATAGTAAACGGAGATAATATGACAAAGAATAATACAAACTTAGCGCCTGAGTTTCAAGGAATAAAGACCTGGCTAAACTCAGAACCACTAACAATGAACAAGTTAAGAGGAAAAGTAGTATTAGTTGACTTTTGGACATATAGTTGCATAAACTGCATCAGAACTCTACCATATATCAATACCTGGTACGAAAAGTACAAAGATAATGGATTAGTAATAATAGGAGTTCATGCACCTGAGTTTCAATTCGAAAAGAAAGTTGAAAATGTCCAGAATGCAGTAGACAAATATAATATAAAATATTCTGTCGCACTTGACAACAATCACCAGACATGGAGCGCATATCAAAATAGATACTGGCCAAGAAAATACTTGATAGATAAAAATGGTATAATTAGATATGACCACATAGGTGAAGGAGGATACAAAGAAACTGAGAAAGTTATACAAAAACTGTTAAGAGAAATAGACAGCAATGTTGAAACTAGCACAGTTAAATTAGAAGATAATACTCCAAACACAAAGAACACACCAGAGCTATACGCAGGGTATAAATTTGCAAATTCTAGAAATCAAAAGGTCTCAGGAGAAGTGATTGACCCACAAAGTACAAAGGAATATGTAATACCAACAAATCCTGCAAGAGACGAGATAAATCTTCAAGGTACATGGACTGCAAGCGAAGATGGACTTGTTGCACAAACAAATGGAACAATCCTTTTGTTATACAAAGCAAAAGCAGTAAATATTGTTGCAGAAATAGCAAGCAATATAACAGTTACACATGATGGTGTAAAACGAGAAGTTCAAATCATAAAACCAGCATTATATAATCTATTTACTGGTGAATATAGTGAACACAGACTTAAAATAAACGTGACAAAAGGGTTTAAACTAAACTCATTTACATTTGGTTGAAAGATAAAAAAATAGATTGAAAATAAAAATAAAATAATAATATGGGATCGCCGGGATTTGTGCTCAGCAAAAAGATTGCTGGCAAGTTGAAAACAAAAAGTTTTCAACTAACATCGTTCAAATCCAAACCAAATAAATATTAGAATTAAAAAAGAAAATAATATGGGATTGCCGGGATGCTCAAGAATCAAAAATTCTTGGCACACAAAGAAGAAGCTTCTTTGTTGTTTAGAAAAATCCCGGCAAATAAAATAATAATATGGGATCGCCGGGATTTGAACCCGGAACCCCTAGATCTTCAGTCTAGTGCTCTCCCAGATTGAGCTACGATCCCAAAAAAATACAAAAAAAGATTTATTCTACTTTTGTAAGTGTGCCGTTTCGACCAGTTGTAATTTGCAAGTTACCTTGCCATTCGTTAACAAAACCATCTTTAATCTCAATTTTGTCTCCAACACTTATTTGGTCAATTTGTTCATTCCATAGAGTTAATGAAATTTCGCCAGAATCATCTTTAATCTTAGCATTAGCAACTCTTCCTGGTTTTCCAAATTTTTGGAATTCTTTAACATCGCTGATCTCTACAACTTCTGCGACAACTTCTACGCTGCCTTGTTTTGGTTTTAATTCTCCGATTTTCATGATAAAAAGCAAAAATCCTAGTCAATATATAAAGTTATTGTTGGATTTTTATAGTTTTTTAAGGTATTATTGTAATTCTTTAAAGGTTAACTGTCCAGTTATTAAACCACTAATAATTTCTAACAATTCATCTACTTTAACTCTAGTTTGTTCCTCAGAATCTCTATCTCTTAGTGTAACAGTCAAATTATTCCCTTCGAGACCTTCAAAATCAACAGTTATAACATATGGAATACCTGTTTCTGCCGCTCTTAGATAACGCTTACCAATGGATGCTTTTTCATCATATTTAACAATCATAAATGAAGACAATTCTCCATAGATATCCTTTGCTATATCTATTAGTTCATCCTTTTTTACAAGCGGGTATACTGCTACTTTATATGGAGCTATGTGAGGTGGGAGTTTAAGAACATTCTTTCCATCTCCTTGAGATCTTTTCTCATACATTAAATCTAAAACTGCAAAAACCATTCTATTAATTCCAAAAGCCATTTCTAAAACATGAGGAATACTTTTTTTACCTGATTCTTCATTTAATACGTCCATCTTGGTTTTTGAATATTTTCCATGTTGTGTTAAATCATAATTAGTTCTGTCATGAACACCACAAACTTCACTCCAACCAAAAGAATTAAGATTTATTTCTATATCCCACGCATCATCTGCATAAAATGCTTTTTCGTCGGGTGAATGTTGTGTTAATCTTATCCTATCCTTTGGAATACCAATCTCTAAGAATATTTGATGTGCAAGCCAAATAGAATAAGCATAAGCTTTATTTTTTAGAACTTTATTTTTAATAGCATCAGATAAAGATATAAGTTCAGGTTTTTTATCTGAGTCTTGAAGTTTCCAACTCCAAAGATTTAGTTTATCTGATTTAATTTTTTCAAATTTTTCAAACTTGTTCTTTTGCTCTTCAAAAATAAATATTTGAGCTTCCCCTTGAGTAAATTCTCTTGTTCTCATAAGATGCTGTCTTGGACTAATTTCATTCCTGTAAGCCTGACCAATTTGAAAAACTCCAAATGGAAGTTTTTTTCTAAAGAAATCATAGTATCTTAAAAATTCAAGGTAAGTTGTTGTTGCAGTCTCTGGTCGACAATAAGCTTCTGTTCCGATTCCAACAGAGGTTTTCATCATTAAATTATGAGTTTTAATATCTGCTGGAAGTCTTGAGCCACAACTTGGACATTTAACTTCATTCTCCTTAAAGAATTTCTCAAAGTCACTTGTTTTTTTCTCTGATAACTCCTCTACAAGAGTTTCTGCTTTGAATGAAGCCTTACATTTTGTGCATGTAACCATAGGATCAGTAAATCCAGCTAAATGACCTGATGCTTCCCAGACTTCTCTTGGCATAATTGTTGGACATTCCACTTCTAAAAACTCTTCTTTAGAAAAAACGCTTCTGACAGTGTTTTCGATGTTATTTTTAAGAGTTTTTCCAAGAGGTGCAAAGGTATAGAAACCTGCTAAACCACCATAAATTTCAGGTGTAGGGCCCCAGATGAAACCTTTTTGTTGCATAAAGGAGATTAACTCTGATAAAAATTCTTTTTTCATAAATTTTCCTCACTAAATTAATGGACTAAGAATAGTTTTTAGACAATTCTTAGTTTTATAAACTAAAAGAGAGATAAATGATTTAAAAAGTTAACCAAGATTAAGAAGAAAGAAGACAACAATAAATAACCACCATTAAGTAGTAAAAATAGAAACATTTAAATATTATAAGAACAAACTAAGCTTATAAATAAATAATAATCTTCAAAAGAGGCAAAACACATGAGATTCTTCAATAAAAGAAAAGAAAAAACAACTGATGAAACAACAAGAATAGAGTCAGAAATATATAATGGATTTAAAGAAATGAAAAAAGAAGGAGTTAATCGTGCATTAATGGTTATTGCTGAAATAAAACCAGATCAAAGCGCATTTGGAACCTGGTCCTCAATGGACAAATCGAGTTATCATGAATATGAAGGACTAGACAAAGAAGAACAAGAAATGATAGATAACAAAAAAACATATGGAATATAATCACTAGTCATAAACGATCAGGGACAAGTTGCAATAGAAGATGCAAGAAGAACAAGAGTACACCCATTATTACCAGCGCTAAAAAAAGGAAGTAATCTAAACTATGTTACAAAAATAACATACGTAACAGACATAAAAGAATTAATAGAAGAAGGCGCAAAAATAGGGTGGACTGCAAATGGAATAAAAGAAGCAATAGAACAAGGAATAGCAGGTTACCATGCAACTACTGCAAAACTTCTAAAACAAAATGAACCTCTACAAACAAGATTAGAAGCAATGACAGAAAAAACAAGTCCAGAAGAAAAAATCTTTAGTCAAATGAGAGAACAAATATACAAATAAAAATTAAAACAAAACCTAAAAAATTAAAATTAACGTTTTAACCAAACAAACTCATCATCAGACAAGTCAAGTTCTTCTGACAAAGTTTCATCAGCATATTTTTTCACGTAAGGCATAACTTCCAAAGCCCGCTTTACACTTGTATGAGTCCTTTCAGCATATTTTTGAGCAATAGCTTTTTTCTTAGCATTCTTATTTTTATAAATCCACATTTTTAGAATTCTACTAGTTGGCTTGTATGAAGTAAAACCAGTATACTTTTCATTTTTTGAAAGAGCAACACCTGCAGACAACAAATTATAACAATAAACATAGAAACGATAATACTGCCAACGCCTAATACGACCAAAAAAAACATCTGCTAAAGCAACATTAGCAAAGGCTTCAGCCAAATCTTGAGGTTTAGTATATTCTTTAGGAAGATTTTCATCAAGCCATAAAAATATTTGATTAAGATCTTCTTGTACTT
>Ga0114931_10012355_pt1 | contig 10009 bp, 6 predicted proteins | sample 2SBtaG_FD_89579 | JGI IMG/M metagenome (GOLD analysis project Ga0114931, IMG submission 89579) | Deep subsurface microbial communities from Kolumbo volcano to uncover new lineages of life (NeLLi) - 2SBTROV14_V59a metaG | ecosystem: Environmental > Aquatic > Marine > Volcanic | place: Kolumbo... | reverse complement strand
CGGAACTTTGTCCATTCTTTTATTCAGATTGCCGACGACCGTGCCCGGCAGTTTGTGGAGCAAGCGCTGCTGGCAGAAGAGCAGTTGTGGCCGGAACCGCTGCTTCAGCTTTCCCCGGCTTACAAACGGGTGGCCAGCGTGGACGACCTGGCAGCGCAAGGGCTGCTTCACCCGGAAATCGCCCGCATTTTCCGCACAAAAGATAATCAACCATTCCAGCTTTACCAGCATCAGGTGGAAGCCATCGAAAAAGCCTCGCAGGGCAAGAGCTTTTGCTATTTCATCCCCATCATCGATGCTATCCTGCGCGATCCGGACCTGCAACCTCCCGTGGCGCTGATCATCTACCCCCCGTTTTCCACGATTTTTGAGAAATCAAAAACCCTCTATTGATTTTTAAGGAGTTAGCTCTGTTTTTTGCTAATTTTGGGTGTCCCGGCGTGGAAAACAGGAAACAGCTTGGCAGCCAGGGAGTCGTCTCCGAAATCTTAAACGGAAAAAGACGGCTCAACGTGCGGCAAATCAGAGCGTTGAGCGAACGATTTAATGTTTCCCCCTCGGTTTTTTCTAATAAACCTGTATTTCTCCGGCTCCACCAACATGGGTGATTTCCCCGTTTTTCCACATACTCCGGCGTTCAGGAAATCCTATTACCGGGTCGGATTTGCTTCTACTCTAACGATACCAAATTTATTTGAACCTGTTGATGCTTAATTCCTCTGTTTCCCGCACAATTCCAACCGATAGTATATCACTAACTTGTTGTGCTAATTAATTTCAAAAACCGTTAAAACGGTTTTCTATATTTATTAAAAACAACGGATTACCCCCGCGATAAATCGCAGGGTTAATCAAAAACAATTTGTTAGCACCGGCTTTTAAGCCGGTGAACAATAGGTTCATCACACTAATGAATACCGAAACAAAATATTCGAAAAGGATTTCACATATCACGTCTACGGAGTTCAAGGTTATGGAGACTATCCTTTCTACAAACATTACATCCCTGACGGGATTAATAATTGAGTAAAGCCTTCTTTCAGCCGTCACGGACCCAACCACGTAGTGGTGAGATATGTATAGGATGGTTAAGCCTGAAATTCCAAAACCACGTAGTGGTGACATGTACTCTCAGGAGATTATTTAAATATAGCTGTTACACATCTTTATGAAGAACCGAATCAGAAACCGTAACTTTATGTTTATCAACTATTTCAATGTTTTTTTCTGAAGCGCCTAAAGTCCAAATAGCACAACGGGTTAAAAATATTACAAGATTCCCAAGGATTCTAACACCGCGCCAGGGCCGCGTCCATCACCCGGAGGAATTCGTCCACCTCGGACTTGGTGATGTTCAGCGGCGGCGAAATCCGTACCACGTTGCCGTACAGCCCGCCTTTGCCGATCAGCACGCCTTCTTTTTTGGTTTCCTCGAACAGGCGGCCGACGAGTGCCGCGTCCGGCGTCTTGTTTTCGCCCACGAATTCCAGCGCCTGCATCAGGCCCATGCCGCGCACGTCGCCGATAGCGGGATATTTTTCCTGCAAGTTTTCCAGTCCGGCGCGCAGGTAGCCGCCCAATTCATGGGCGTTTTGGGCCAGGTTGTCTTCTTCGATAGTCTGAATGGTAGCTAACGCCGCCGCCATGGTAACCGGGTTGCCGCCGAAGGTGGAAATCGTCAAACCGGTGAAGCTGTCGGCGATGTCCGTGCGGGCAATCGTGGCGCCGATGGGCACGCCGTTGGCCATTCCTTTGGCGCAGGTCATAATATCCGGTTCCACTTCCCAGTGCTCGATGCCGAACATCCGGTTGCCGGTACGCCCGAATCCGGTTTGCACCTCATCGCAAATAAAAACGCCGCCGTATTTTTTGATGATGGGAACCGCCACCTCGAAATATTCTTTGGGCGGCGTGATAAATCCGCCTACACCCTGAATCGGTTCGGCCAGGAATCCGGCAATCTTTCCCGATGTGGTGGTGAGGATCAGTTCCTCAATGTCCCGGGCGCATTTCAGGTCGCAGGCGGGATATTCCAGCCCGAACGGACAGCGATAGCAGTAGGGACTGACCGCGTGTTTTATTCCCGCGATGTGAGTGCCGCCGTGCCGCCAGGCGGAGTGTGCCGTCAGGGTCATGGCCAGCATGGAGCGGCCGCTGTAACCGTGGCGCAGGGCAATCAGCTCCTGATGGCCGGTAAAATGCTGCGCCAGGAAAACGGCGGTTTCATCCGCTTCGGTGCCGCTGTTGGTAAAAAAACTTTTCTGAAGCTTACCCGGCGTAATCTGCGCCATCTTCTCCGCCAGATTCACGATGTTCTCGTTGGGATAGAGGGTGGAAGTGTGCTGCAGTTTGTTCACCTGCTCGTTGATTTTTTCCGTCACCTTTGGATTGCAGTGCCCCACGCTGACGGTGAGGATTCCGCCAAAAAAGTCCAGGTATTTCTTGCCGTCCGAATCGAAAAGATAGCTCCCCTTGCCATGATCGATTACCAACGGCTCTTTGTAATAATTGGCCACGCTGGGAAAAAGATAATCGTGGTGCTTGCGAATCGTTTCGTCTCTCATCTCTCCGTCCTCGTTAGTTTTTATTTTGATCGTTTTTTTTCAATGCCGCCTTCGGTTCGGGAATCCAGTGGCCGATGCCGCCCGCCAGCGGATCGTCGAAGGAGTTGGGAATGTCGCCGCGCTCGGTTCGTTGCTGCCAGGTAACCACCTCGCCGCCGGTGTCGGTCCGCACCATGGTAATGCACTCTTCCACAGGGCAAACCAGGGAGCAGAGGTTGCAGCCGACGCAGTTTTCTTCCTTGATGTACGGAACCCGGGTTCCGTTGCCGGTGTGCAGCCCGATGGCCTGGTGCGCGCCGTCTTCGCAAACAATGTAGCAGAGCTGGCAGCCGATGCATTTTTTCTCGTTGATTCTGGCCTTCACTTCGTAATTCAAATTTAATTCCGACCAGCTTTTAACGTTTGGCAGCGCCTTTCCAACCATCTCTTCAATTCTCTCAAATCCTTTGTCTTTCATATATTGTTCCAGGCCGGGGAGCATTTCCCGGATAATGCCGAAGCCGTAATGCATGACGGCGGTGCACACCTGAACCGTGGCGGCGCCCAGCAGGAAGTATTCCACCGCGTCCCGCCAGGTTTCGATTCCGCCGATGCCGGAGATAGCTATATTGGTTTCGGAATCCTGGGCGCATTCTTTCAGCATGTTGAGGGCGATGGGTTTGACCGCCGGGCCGCAATAACCGCCGTTGGTGCTTAGCCCGTCCACCACCGGGTACGGAACAAAGTTATCGATGTCCACGCCCACCAAACTTTGCACGGTATTGATAAGCGAAATGGCGTCGGCGCCGCCGGCCGCGGCGGCCCGTGCGGGCAGGCGGATGTCGGTAATGTTGGGCGTCAGTTTAACGATCACCGGCACCGTGGCGGCTTCCCTGGCCCAGCGGGTGATAATTTCCAGCACCGCCGGTTCCTGCCCCACGGCGGAGCCCATGCCGCGCTCGCACATCCCGTGGGGACAGCCGAAATTGAGTTCTATTCCGTCGCAGCCGGCGTTTTCCACGTCTTTGATGATCTGTTCCCACTCTTCACGGCTTTCCACCATCAGCGAGGCGATCACCGGATGGTCGGGAAAATACTTCTTCACTTCCTCCATCTCCCTCAAATTGTCCTTGAGAGGGCGATCGGTAATCAATTCGATGTTGTTCAGCCCGATCAGGCGGCTCTCGCGGTAGTTAACCCCGCCGTAACGGCTGGAGACATTCACCACCGGAATTCCCAGCGTTTTCCACACGGCGCCGCCCCAGCCGGCGTCAAAAGCGCGCATAATTTGGTAGCCGGAATTGGTCGGCGGCGCAGAGGCGAGCCAAAACGGATTGGGCGATTTGATTCCTGCGAAGTTTACAGATATGTCCGGCATTTGAAATGCCCTCCTGTCGAATTGATGAAATTATCCCGTGGCGCTGATTAATTCCTGAAGCCGTTAAAACGGTTTTATCTTTTTTTTTTAAAAACAACTGCGTATCCCCTGCGATGAATCGCAGAGTTAACCGAAAGCAATTTGTTAGCGCCGGCTTGTAAGCCGGTGAATCAAAACCCGTAACTTTATGTTTATCAACCATTTCAATGGTTTTTGTTAAAAAAACAAACCAGCGGAAGCAGATGGAATTCCAATGATTTTACATCTTCCCGGCGGCGCCCAGGAGATAGTTCTGAATTCCCCGGGCGGCGGCTTTCCCTTCGGCGGCGGCATTCACCACTTCACGGCCGCCGTTGGCCGCGTCTCCGCCGGCAAAATAGTTGGGCCGGCTGGTTTGCCCGGTTTCCGGATTGACCCGGATGGAGCCGTTTTTGTTAAGCGCCAGATGCGCCGCCCGGGAAAGAAATTCCGTCATCTTTTCCTGGCCAGTCGCTTTGATGACCATATCGCAGGGAAGGGTGAATTCGCTGCCGGGAACCGCCCGTAATTTGCCGTCTTCATTTTCCGTCCGCGCCAGCCGGATGGCTTCCACCCGTCCGTTCCCGATAATTTCCGCCGGTGCGGCGTTAAAAATGGCCTGAACGCCCACGCTTTTCGCCAGGTCGAACTCAAATTCATAGGCGCGCATCTCTTCCTTGCCGCGCCGGTAGCACAACGTAACCTTTTCGGCGCCCATGCGGGCGGATTCCGAGGCCGCGTCCATGGCAGTGTTGCCGCCCCCTAAAATCACCACGTTTTTACCTACCCTGGCCCGGTGTTGCCGGGTTCGCAGCGCTTCGATAAATTCGACGGCGCCGAGACAGTTTTCCAGCTCCTCTCCGAGAATTTTAATTTCCGCGGTAGCGCCCAGGCCAATGCCCAGGAAGATGGCGTCGAATTCCCCTTCCAGGCGTTTCAGGTCTTCCTCGCCGTTAACGGCGGAATGATAGTGAATCCGGAAACGGAAATTTTTTTCCAGGAATGCCATCTCGTTCAGCGCCGCCTCATCAGTGATTTTATAAGGCGCCACGCCATATACCGTCAGTCCGGAGGGCTTGTCCTTTGCTTCAAAAATATCCACGGTAAAGCCCAGTTTACGCAGCTCGCAGGCGCAGGAAATGCCTGCCGGCCCGGCGCCGATAACGGCCACTTTCTTGCCGTTGCTTTTGGCGAGGGGCGTCAATCTTTCATTGTTCTGAATGGCTGAATGGGCGGCAAATGCCTGCAAACGGCCAATCTCTATGGGCTTTATATTTTGATGATTCATTACGCAAGCGCCTTCGCAGAGAACTTCGGTAGGGCAGACCAGGCCGCAGGCCATTCCGAAATAATTGGACTGGTAAATTGTTTTCGCGGAACCGGATAAATTGTGGGTGTAGATTTGCCGGATAAACAGCGGAATGTCTATCCCCGTCGGACAGGCCTTAACGCAGGGCGCGTCGTAGCAAAACAGACAACGGGCGCTCTCATAGTGCGCTTCGGTGTCGTTCATCAGCGGCTTTATCTGCTCGAAATTGTTTTGGAATTCAATTTCATTTGCCGGTCGTTTAAATTCCGCCATTCAAATTCTCCCCTGTTCCGTTTTTGGCATGCCAGTAACCGCCATTTTTTATCCCGAAGGATGATTTACGCATATCAATGAATGAGATCCCCCCAAAAAAGATGTTCATGTTATTCTCCCATGGGGATGGCTTTGCCACGAATTTTCCGCTGGCACCCCTCCGGGAATTTCGGAATCTCTATTCTCAATACATCTCTGTGATTTTGTCCAAAGGACTCCCGCGGGAGAATGACAAAATCAAACTTCGGATGGGCGTCTCATAGCTCCACCAGCTTTTGGTACGTTTCCGGCCGGCGATCCCGGAAAAACTGCCAGACCGATCTCACTTCTTCAATCATGTCCAGGTCCAGCTCCGCGATCAGAAGCTCATCATTATCCTCGGACGCCTGGGCAATAATCTGGCCGCGGGGGTCCACAAAGTAGGAGGAACCGTAAAATTTACCCAGATTCCACGGTTTTTCCACGCCCACCCGGTTGATGCAGCCCATAAAGTAGCCGTTGGCCACCGCGTGCGCCGGCTGCTCCAGCTTCCACAGATATTGGGACAGTCCGGCCACCGTTGCCGATGGATTGTAAACAATTTCGGCGCCGTTTAATCCTAAAATGCGCGCGCCGTCCGGAAAATGACGGTCGTAGCAGATGTACACGCCGATTTTGGCATAGCGGGTCTGGAAAACCGGATACCCCAAATTTCCCGGCTTGAAAAAGAATTTTTCCCAAAATCCTGAAGTGTGCGGAATGTGATTTTTCCGGTATTTCCCCAAAAATTTCCCGTCGGCGTCTATGACCGCAGCGGTGTTGTACAAAAAACCCGCCTGTTCCTTTTCGAAGACCGGAACAATCATGACCATGTTGTATTTTTTGGCGTAGGCGGCCATCCGTTCGGTAACCGGACCCGGCACCGGTTGAGCGGAAGCGTACCATTTGGCGTCCTGGCCGGGGCAAAAATAAGGCGTGTTAAATATTTCCTGCAGGCAGAGAATCTGCACTCCCTTTTGTCCCGCTTCTTCGATGAAAGGAATATGTTTTTCTTCCATCGCCGCCATAATTTCTTCGATGGTCCCGTCTCCTTCGGATTTGGGAATACTCATCTGGATCAGGCCTGACTTGACCACTCTGGGCATTTTTTCCTCCGCGTTGAATTTTTAGTTACCTGAAAGTTCGCTTATTTTCAGTAAATTTACCCGTCACATTTTATCCCGAACGGTTTATTGTTTGTCCTTGGAAAGAGGCGCTCAAACGACTTTCGAGCAATGACTCCTCCTGATAAACCGGCCGTACCCCTTGGGGATATGAATGTCATTGTTTTCAATGGCCACGCGTCCCCGGAGCAGAACCGTCCGGCACTTGCCGGTTACTTCCCAGCCCTCGTACCCGGAATAATCGCAGTTGTGATGATGGGTCCTGGCGGAAAGGGTATGGGTTGTTTCGGGATCGAAAATCACGATATCCGCGTCCGAGCCGACGGCGATGGTACCTTTTTTAGGGAACATGCCGAAAATTTTCGCGGGATTGGCGGCGGTAACTTCCACCAGTTTATTCATACTGATGCGGCCTTTGCGCACGCCTTCGGAAAAAAGCAGCTCCAGGCGGTGTTCGATGGCCGGATGGCCGTTGGGTATTTTGGAAAAATCGTCTTCACCCATCCGTTTCTGTTTCATAAAAAAAGGGCAATGGTCGGTTCCGACCACGTTGACCAATCCCTGGTTCAGGCCGGCCCACAGCGTTTCCCGGTCTTTTTTCTTGCGGAGCGGCGGGCTCATCACCCATTTCGCGCCCTCAAAACCTTCCCGCTCATAGAGAGAGGCATCCAGCAACAGATATTGCACGCAGGTCTCCACGAAAACCTTCTGATTACGGCGGGCGGCGTCCCGCACCTTGTTCAGCGCGCCTTCGCAGGTTAAGTGGACAATGTAAGCGGGCACGTCGGTGTAGTAGGCCATGTCGATAAACCGGCCCGAAGCCTCCGCTTCGGTAATTTCCGGCTGAGAAAGATAATGATAGAGCGGCGCAAGTTTGCCTTCCGCCTTGTGTTTGGCGACCAGATGATCAATCATGTCGCCGTTGGTGGCGTGAACGGTGACCATGCCGCCGTGTTCTTTCACCTCCCGCATCAGCCCGACCATCTGCCCGTCGTCAATCATCAGCGCGCCTTTGTAGGCCATAAACGTTTTGAAGGAGGTAATTCCTTCTTTTTCGATGAGGTTCTTAACTTCCGGGCGGGTTTTCGGGTTGAAATCGGTCACGGCCAGATGATAGGAATAGTCCCCGTAGGCGTTGCCCTCGGACTTTTTATTCCACTCTTCCACGGCCGAATAGAGGGAGTTCCCCTGAACCTGAATGGCGAAATCGATCACGGTGGTAGTGCCGCCGAAGAGAGCGGCGCGGGTGCCGGTTTCGTAGTTGTCGCTGGAAAACGTGCCCATAAACGGCAAATCCAGATGCACGTGAGGGTCCACGCCCCCCGGAAAAACGTACTTGCCGTTGGCGTCGATGGTTCGGTCCGCCGCCATATTCAGGTTTTTTCCAATCGCGGAAACGGTTTAGCCCTAGATGAAGATATCCGCGACGTAATCATCGACAGCGGTAAATATCCTGCCGTTCTTAATAAGCAATGACATTATTTCACCTCACTTTTTGGTGCGATCGTAATGCTATCGGCCGGCATCGGATTTGCCGGAACCGGCCTGACGACGGCCGGCGCTAAATTCATCATTTTGTAACTGAAATAGTACAGAACAAACGCGATCAGGAACCCGGTAAACCAGGAAAGTTTATAGAAAAAGCTCAATGCCGGAACCCAGTAACCGATCAGCGCCAGCAGGACGCCCACGCCCAGCGCAAGCATGGCGGCCGGATTGAAGCCGGAACGATAGCTGTAAACTCCGTCCGGGCGATAAAGCGCCGTCAGATTCAGTTCTTTCTTGCGAATGGCAAAATAATCGGAGAGCAGGATTCACAGCACCGGTCCCAACAGCCCGCTCACGAAGATCAATATTCCGCTGATTTCGTTCAACAGCCACCAGGGGCAGATCAAAATGCCGATGATGCCGGTGATCAGCCCGCCTTTACGGAAGTCCACTCTTTTCGGGAAGACATTGGCAAAGGCATTGGCCGGAGCGATGACATTGGCGGCGATGTTGGTGCTCAGTGTGGCAATAATCATGAAAAATTGAGACACGATGACCACTGTTGGGCTGCTGAAACGCGCCAACAGCGATACCGGGTCCCAGGGCGCGTCCTGGCCGATCAAGATATCCGGGAAATTGGCGATGGCGGCAAAAGTAACGAAAATTCCCACGAAAGAGTAGAGCATCATGGTGCCGGGCAGGCCCAGGAACTGTCCCACGGCCTGCGCCTTCTGAGTGCGGGCATAGCGGGTGATGTCCGAAATGCTCAACGACATCGTCGCCCAGAATCCCACCATGGACGTCAACCAGAGAATGTATTCCCAAAGTTTGCCGGAAGAAACCGGGTCTGCGGCGGGTTTCAGATTCACATTAATGATGGACGATTTGTGGTACGTCCCACCGGTTGCCTTGCGGAATTGAATCCGCACCGGTTTTTTCCCCAGCTCCACGCTTCCCCGGTCAAATCCGGATTCGTTTAGCGTGATGAGGCGGTTCCCGGCGGACATTTTTTGCCAGGGCAGACGAGCGGCCGTTCCATCGACGGCGGGCAGACTTATCTGAAACTCATCCGCCTTGAATTTTCCCCGGACATCCTTTAACGGCGTCAGGGAAACTTTAAATTCACCGTTGTCCCGCACCAGCGTGGCCGTGGGATTTTTCAACTGATTCCCCTGTTTTAGAACCACGCCGAAGCCGCCGGCTTCGATGCTGCCCCAGGTAATGAGCAGCAAGCCGATTAAAATCAAAATAGGCGCGGCAAAACTTTCCAGCCATTTGATGCTTTCCGTACCCTTCCAGATGAAATAAAGGTTAACCAGCCAGAACAGCCCGAAGGCCACAAACTTTCCCAGGCTCAGTCCCAGCGAAGCGGAATTCCCCGTGAGCGCGTTCCAGATGGCGTAAAACGCCAGTCCGCCAATCCAGGTTTGCACGCCGAACCAACCGCAGGCCACAATGGCCCGCACGACAGAGGCGATGTGAATTCCCTTGACGCCGAAAGACGCCCGGCCAAACACCGGAAACGGAATGCCGTATTTTACGCCGGCATGGCCGTTCAATACCATGGGGATGGTGATGATCAGGTTCGCCAGTCCGATGATGATAAGCGACGCCTGCCAACTGAGGCCCGACTTGATCATGTAGGAGGCCAAAATGTAGGTGGGAATGCACACGGCCATACCGATCCAGATTGCCGCCAGGTTCCACATGCTCCAGGTGCGTTTATGGGAAGGCACCGGGGCCAGATCCTCACTATAGAGAGGCGAGCCGGTCAGTTGAGTCCGGATTTGGGAGATTTCGTCATGATTCATCGCGCTTCCCGGGGATGTGTGTGTACTCATTTTCAGCTCATCCAGTT
>Ga0114931_10012354_pt1 | contig 10010 bp, 7 predicted proteins | sample 2SBtaG_FD_89579 | JGI IMG/M metagenome (GOLD analysis project Ga0114931, IMG submission 89579) | Deep subsurface microbial communities from Kolumbo volcano to uncover new lineages of life (NeLLi) - 2SBTROV14_V59a metaG | ecosystem: Environmental > Aquatic > Marine > Volcanic | place: Kolumbo... | reverse complement strand
CCATGATCCTGATGGTGGCACTGTTCGTTGGCATCATCGGGTTGATGTTCACCCCCCGTCAGGAAGACCCGCAGATATCGGTCCCGATGATCGATGTCTTTGTGCAGTATCCGGGGGCATCCGCGGCCCAGGTGGCCAGCCTGGTCACCGAACCCCTAGAACGCATCATGATGGAAATACCGGGGGTACGGCACACCTATACGGCTACTGAACGGGGCCGCGCCATGGTCACCGTACGTTTCAAGGTTGGTGAGGATATGGGTGCGTCGGTAGTCAAGGTGCACGACAAGATCCAGTCCAATATGGACAAAATCCCGCCCAACGTGCTGCCACCGCTGGTGAAACCGGTGGCCATTGATGATGTACCCGTGGTGGCACTGACCCTGTGGTCCAAGGACGTTGATGACGGTGCGCTGCGATTGCTGTCGCTGGATCTGCTGCAGCGTCTGGGCGGCATCAAGGGTGCCGGCAAGGGCTTTATTGTTGGTGGCCGTGAAGACCAGGTACGGGTTGAGGTGATGCCTGAGCGTCTGTCCGGTTATGGCATCAGCCTGCAGCAGGTTGCACAGACCATCCAGACTGTAAATTCAGAACGTACCGCCGGCGATCTGGAAACCGGCGGGCTGTCATTCTACGTCCGTACCGGTTCGTTTCTGACCGGGGCCAAGGATATTGAACGACTGGTTATTGCTATACGCCAGGGTTCACCGGTCTATGTACTGGATGTGGCCAGGGTCTCGCAGACCCCCGCCGAGGCCGATCAGATGGTCGCCTTTTTCACCGGCCCGGCCTACGAGGGTGATACCGAAATGGCCGATGGAGATCCGGCGGTCACCGTGGCGATCGCCAAGAAGGAAGGTACCAACGGTGTCACCGTCGCCAAGCGGTTGCTGGCAAAGGTCGATGATCTGAAAGGCACATTAATTCCCAGCAATGTCAATGTCACCGTCACGCGGGATTATGGCAAGTCCGCCGATGACAAGGTCAATGAACTGCTGGAAGCCATGCTGGAGGCCGCAGTCATTGTTGCCGTGCTTTGCCTGGTCGGTCTGGGAGCCCGGGCCGCCTTCGTGGTCATTGCCATTATTCCCGTCGTCATTCTGCTGACCATCTGGTGGGCGATGATGATCGATTACACCATCGACCGCGTCAGCCTGTTCGCACTGATTTTCTCCATTGGCATCCTCGTCGATGATGCGACGGTGGTGGTTGAAAATATCTTTCGACACTGGCTGGAGAAAGGTAAAACCAGTGTCGCCGTGGCCATTGATGCGGTACGCGAGGTGGGTAACCCGACCATCCTGGCGACCTTTACCATCATCTCTGCCTTGCTGCCCATGGGCTGGGTGAGTGGGCTGATGGGGCCCTATATGCGTCCTATCCCGGTGCTCGGTGCCTCGGCCATGTTTTTCTCGCTGGTTGCCGCGTTCATATTTACCCCGTGGATGGCCGTCAAGGTCGCACCAAGACACGAAGCGCTCAAGAAGGCCGAAGAAAAAGAGAAACGTGCACACGAGCGTATCAGTCGTTTTTACCGGCCGATCATAATGCCGCTGATCAATAACCGTAAACTCGGACTGCTGTTTCTGTTCAGTGTTATTGGTATTACCGCAGCCCTGTGTGCGACGTTCTACACCCAGCAGGTAGCGGTAAAGATGCTGCCCTTTGATAACAAACCGGAGTTCTCGGTGATCGTTAATATGCCGGAAGGCACGGCCATGCCCGACACCGCCAATGTTGCGTTGCAACTGGCTGAGACCGTGCGGCAGATTCCGGAGGTGACCGCCGTACAGACCTACGCCGGTACGGCGCAGCCGTTTAACTTTAACGGTATGGTCAGGCACTACTATTTGCGGCAGCGTGCCTGGGAAGGCGATCTACTGGTAATGCTCAAGGACAAGAACGATCGTAAGCGTGGCAGTCATGATATTGCCGTTTCTGCACGTAATTTGCTCCTGCCAATCGCCAGGAGAATGGGGGCAAAAATCGCTGTGGTGGAGATGCCACCGGGTCCGCCGGTGCTGAATACACTGGTAGCAGAGGTACATGGACCGGATGCCGAGACGCGTCGTACGGTAGCCGCCGAACTGACCGCCATGTTTGAGGCCGTGGAGGACGTGGTTGATGTCGATAACTACATGATCGAGCCCTATGAATTCTGGCGTTTTGAGGTAAACACTGAAAAGGCCGTGCGCCAGGGTATTTCTGTCGACACCATCAATGGCAGTCTCGCCATGGCGATGGGCAGCTACAAACTGGGGGATATCAAGCGTGGCACTGTACTGGAGCCAACCTACATTGTTATGCAAATCCCCCTTGCCGTGCGTTCGCAGGTAACCCGCCTGGGTGACTTGCCAATTCCTGCGGCCGACGGACGGACCGTGCCGCTGTCTGAACTTGGCGAATTCAGGAAGGGCTATGAAGATCCAATAATCTATTCCAAGGATTTGCGGGGCGTTGAATATGTGACCGCTGAAATGAAAGGTCGTCTGGGTGCACCTATTTACGGCATGCTGGATATCGAGGATAAGGTGAAGGAGTACACCACCCCGGACGGTGTAACCATGGAGACCATGCCCTGGAACCTGTTTGGCCCACCGGCGGATGACAGCATCTCTGCCTACGAGTGGACCGGTGAATGGACCGTTACCTACGAAACCTTTCGCGACATGGGCGGGGCCTTCATGGCGGCCATGATCCTCATATACGGGCTGATTGTCTGGGAGTTCAAGAATTTCGCACTGGCCGGCCTGATCATGTCACCGATCCCGGTCACCTTGTTGGGGATTATTCCCGGTCACTGGATAATGGGCGCCGAATTTACCGCTACCTCCATGATCGGCATGATCGCCCTGGGCGGCATTATCGTTCGACAATCGATCTTGATTGTCGAGTTTGTACAGATTGAGGTTGCCAAAGGAAATGGTGTCCAGGAAGCGGCCGTCAGGGGCGCAGAGCTGCGTATGCGGCCTATCATAATTACCTCGACGACCATGATGGCCGGCGCCTATGCCATTATCAGCGACCCGATTTTTAACGGCATGGCCATCAGCCTGATGTTCGGAGCAGGTGTAGCGACGATCATGGCACTGCTGATAATACCGCTCGGTTGCATCAGTGCCCGCAAGCAGTTCTATGTAGAAACCAGTGATGATGGCCAGGTCTCTGTCAGCGCCGCTTTTGAACAAATCGAGGATGTTTCCCAGGACAAGGCGGCATCTGGCGGTGGCTCGTCATTGCTGGCGAAGCTGTGGGGTGGCATCTTCGGTCTGTTCAACTGGCTTTTTATCATTATCAAGGCCGTCTTCACCATGATCGGCATGGGCTTCAAGTCCCTGTTCGGTGGTTCTGGTGGCGGCACACCGCCACCGCCCAGGCCGGCAACACCGGGAGGTAGCACACCACCACCTGCACCCGGTGGCGGTACGCCCCCGCCACCCCGTGAAACCCCGCCCGGCAAGGCAAAGGGCAGCACGCCGCCACCGCGCGAGGCGCCGCCCGCCAAGGCAAAGGGCAGCACGCCGCCACCGCGCGAGGCGCCGCCCGCCAAGGCAAAAGGCAGCACGCCGCCGCCGCGCGAGACGCCACCCGCCAAGGCAAAAGGCAGCACGCCGCCACCGCGCGAGATGCCACCCGGTAAGGACGACGCGCCGCCTGCAGCTGCGCCGGAAAGCGAGACCGGCACCAGCAGCAGCCCGGCGACCGATGCGACTATGGCCGCAAAACCGGAATCCGATGATGAAATCGACGGCACGGTGGGTAGCAAACGACGCGGTATTCGCTTAAAGCAGGATTTGGACTAAGCTGAATATGATACGCAAAACCGTGACAAATTTCGGGAGCAGCCGATGAACAACAGTGTACGAGGCACTACCTTGCTAACCTTGTTTCTGGTCGCAACCTCAGCGCCGGCCGGTGATGAAATTCCACCGGACAGTGCCTTCATCTATAAGGAGGACTGGGCTGTCGTTTCGGCTCCGCCACCACCGGGTCCATACCGCGCGGTCAATATCGATCCCCGCATTCCGGGAGTGGATGCCACGCCCCCCATGCCGGTGGAATCCGCGTCGTCTGCAGCTGAACCTGTAGCCAGCACGGGCATACCGGCCGCCGCGCTGAATACGCCGCCGGCCGCAGGCGCCCCGGCTATTGCGATGCCACAGGACCGGCCGGCACAAGCCGCAAACGCACCCCTGCGCCAGCCTGTGCCGGCCCGTACTGCACCGGCTACATCGCCCGGCTATTACTATCCGGCACAGCCTCGCTATCCAGCGCAATCTCGCTATGCACCACCCCCTGCTGCTTATCGGAACTATCAGCAGCAACCTGCTTACGGTTATTACGGTGCGCCTTCCTATCCACGGCAGCAACAGCAGCAGGTGCCGCCACCACCTGTTTATGACGCCATGTTGAGGAACCGTACCCCATCGAAGGGGATGCCATAAGGTGATATTCCCTTACGGTGCAACCAGCCTGATATGATTCAACGATTCGAGTCATCGCATACGACATGGTTAGTTTTTGCTCTGCTTCTGTTCTCTATCGTCCTGATCGGCGCGTGCAGCGGCGAAGAGGTTGTCGACCAGCCGGTGCAGACAGAATCGGAATATACACCGTTGCCCGTCAGGGAATGGTACCCCGCGTCGAAATATGCACAGCCCGCGTCACCCTATACAGCGCCGGTTGCTCAATACGCTCCGCTTACGATGCCACCCACCGGCCCTGGCATGGCAAACCAGCTACCTGCGCAGGAATATAACTCGATGCAACCGGTCTACCAGCCGCCACAGCCACAGCCGTATTATCAACCCGGCACCTGGACAACCCTGCAACCTGTCGTTACTGCCCCGGCGACAGCACCCACTTACTGGTATCAGTCACCGGCCCAGCCCCGGCCCCAGGTTTACTACCAATATGTTCCCAGGCCATGGGGCAATCAGGTGCCGCCTGACCCGAATCGTGACGTGATTACCACGGATGCCTGGCCGCAGGGTGGCTACACCTCGCCGTGGGGAACGCCGCCTGCAGGTACCGCCAATAGTGCAGGGACCGAACAGCATCCCTGGTCCGTCTATCCCGGGCATGTCTGGTAGCACACGAATTTACGCAGCTAATGCCTGCAGTACGGCACCCGGCTATGGTGGGCCCGGCCGGGGCTGGTAATTATTGGATCGTGGTGTAAATAGAGGTATTCTGAACGGATCAGTAATGTTGTCTCCCCCGAGATTACTGGTCATGGTACTTTAACGGGGATGGCGGTTTATGATGAATCGCAAACTAACTTTGGAACGAGAGGTAATGGATATGAAAAGGCTAACAAAAACGTTATGTGCGGCCGCAATTGCAGGTATTGCAGCACTCCCGATGACTTCTGCGCAGGCATGGGGCAACTGGGGTCCCTTTGGCAACAACGGTTGGGGTAACAACGGTTGGGGCAATAATAACAATGGCTACGGCGACGGCTGGGGCGACGGCTGGGGCGACGGCAACATGGATGGAAACTTCGGTTTCAACATGAGCGGCAACGGTTCCGGCCGTGGGAACGGCTATGGCAGTGGTTATGGTCGTGGCTACAACGACTACTACGGTCGCGGCGGCGGTTATGGCGGTGGCTACGGCCCGGGTTACGGTTATGGCCCCGGTCCAGGTTACGGCCCCGGTCCGGGTTACGGCCCGGGCCCATACGGTGGCGGTTATCCCGGCCCGTACGGTGCGCCACCAGCAGCAGCACCGCAGGCACCGGCTGCAGGCAGCGGCCAGTAAGCTGTCCAGCTCGTAAACGGGCCCGGCACAGTGATGTGACGTGGCTCGTTTTTTACGTTTCATCACTGCAAAATCAGCAAATAGCATGATTCAGGATACTGCCAGAATATGATCACGGTTATTGCAAACCTCAAGGGTGGTTCGGGCAAGAGCACCGTCGCGTTTAACCTGGCCGTCTGGCTGGAAAAGAACGGTCAGCATGTGGTCGGATATGATCTCGACCCCCAGTGCACCTTCAGTGATCTAGGCATGCTGCGCAAGGAGATTGGCAACAAGCCGGATCTGGAAATACATCCCGTACGTGCAGTGTTAAAAGAACAACTGCTCTCGCATGATGGTGCCGAAGTCATTATCGATGTGGGGGCTGCCAACATGGCGGCAATGAAGGAGGCCATGACAGCGGCAGACCGGATTTTGATACCGGTACCGCCCAGCCAGGCCGATGTCTGGGCAACACAGCGTTTCCTGCACCTGATCGGTCCGGACCTCGAGGCCAACAGGGTTAATGGCAGCCAGAAAACGCTGGCATTTGTTAACCGGGCCGATACCAACAAGTCGATTCGCGAGACACACGAAACCGAGTCGGCCCTGAAGATGTTGCCCGGTATCGATATCGTGCTGCCACACCGGCTGCGTATGCGAACCAGTTTCCGGCGTTCGCTCAGCGAGGGACTAACCGTTTTCGAAATGTGGCCTCGTGGCAAGGCGGCAGAGGAGCTTCGCACGCTCGCGGCTGCGCTTTACCCGGACATCATCAATTAATGATTTTACCTTTCAGGTTCAGGGAGCAGGCACTATGAATCTTCTTGCACGCATTCTAAGTCACGGTTTCGCCTTTGTTGTCGTGGCGCTTATTCTTCTTGTGCTGGTATACCGTGGTGACATATTTGAGGACTGGGACTTGCCAGATTTTCTGGTCCTCAAGGGCAAGCCCGATGCGACTGAACAGCCCCCTGCTGTGGTCGACCGGGAGCCGCTTGACCAGGCGAGCCTTACCAGTGGATCCCCGGGCGGGACTGCAATGCCGGCCGACGACAGCGCCGCTGCCGACACGCAGGCCGCTGCTGAGGCTGCAGCACCGGCCACCGCAACGACCGAAACAGAAACGACATCAGCCACTGCGGTGATGGAACCGGCCCGGCCAGAGGACACTGTCCCGGACGCGGTAGCAACGGCACCTGACGCTGTTGCAGAGACAGAGACAGAGACAGAGACAGAGACAGAGACTGAAGTCGCGCCTGCGGATGACAGCGCTTACGCTGGGATGGCTCCCGCAGAGGACCAGGTCACGGAACCAGAACCTGATGAAAGTAATGTGGCCGTGCCGGCAACGGCAGCTGCAGCAGATGCACCTGGCGTTACGGCAGAATCCCCGGCCGGGGAGGCGGTCAATGGAGCCGGCTCGCCGGCAGTGGCAACTGCCGATGAATTACCCGTGGCCGCGGCCGGTACGGGTACAGACCAGCTTGGCGAAAGCGCTGCTGTTGCTATGCCTGTTGCTGCGGATAGCACAGCTGAATCTGCAACTGAGCCCGCGAGTCCTGTGGAAGAGACTCCGCCGGTAGCTGCAGACCAGAGTCAGGCTGCAGCAGCGGCAAGCGACACGACAGGCGATGTTGCCACTACACCGTATACGGTCCTGGCCAGTGCGCGCGAGGCCTACTGGTTGCGTGATTTTGATACCGCGGAACAACAATATCAGGCGCTGATTCAACTGGAACCGCAGAACCCCGACGGTTACGGCGAGCTGGGAAACATGTACTTCTCCCAGGGCAAGTGGCCAGAGGCAGCCGCTGCCTATTATGAGGCCGGTGTGCGTTTACTGGATGAGGGGTTAATTGTTCAGGCCCGCCAGATGGTCGAGGTCATCCGTGGCCTGAATGGCAGTCAGGCCGATGAACTGGATGCAAAGATTGCCGCCGCACCAGAGGCAACACCCTAACCTCAACATTTAATCTAGCAGTATTCAGGAGCAAGCTATGATCAAACTACTCTGGAACTTACTGGCGCTGGCCGGACTGGCCCTTGTTGCCGGCGTTATCTGGGTATCAGTAACCTACGGCTTTGGACTGCAGAACTTCAAAGACTTTGCCAATCTCAAGAATTTCGATCCGAAGGCAGGTGCCGTCTATGTGGACATGACCAAGACGCTGCTTGCAACGGGCAATGCCGCCGAGGCAACGGTCTGGAAAAAAAAGGTCGGCGAAGACCTGAGCGCAGAAGATGTCGAAGATATCATGCGGTTTGTGGCCAACGAACATAACATCAAAAATGTGGGTGAATTGCCCCTGTCAAAAGAAGTAGAGGCGATGACCGGTAAGGACCAGCGTTATCTGAAAATCTACATGTTCTGTGACCCGCTGACGGCCGCACAGATGGTGGAATATTCGGATGCCTTCTCGGCCTACCTGCCGTGCCGTATTGCCATGATTGAGGATAAAACCGGTCAGTTGTGGCTCTACACCATGAACATGGACATGATGATTCACGGTGGCACCGAGTTACCGGATGACCTTTACGAAGAAGCCAACAAGGTCAAGGAGACTATACTGGACATTATGAACCGGGGTGCAGAAGGGGAGTTTTGAACGCCAGGGCAGGGCGGATGTCAAGGCGCGCTTTGTCGTCAGATTCGGTATACTGCTCGGCAGTAAACTCGATCGATCCCACTGAGGCGCCTCTAAATGTCTGATATAGAAGAGAAAATAGTTGCAACCGCCGAAGATGGTGGCGATGAGGCGATGCCACAGAACATGGCTGCCTGCATGGACAAGTTTGCCAAGACCTTCGAGGCAAGCGCCCGACGCTGGGAACTGGTGGTCTATCCTTCCATGCTGGCCTTTATCGTACTGGCGGCCTACGGCTTTTTCCTCATCTATACCCTGACCAGTGATATCAGCCGCCTCGCCAAGAGCATGGATACGGTCGTTGTTTCAATGAACGATGTCGCGGCCAACATGACAGCGGTTTCCAGTAATGTGGGAAGTATATCCGGAGATCTCGCCCTTATTGCTGGCGATATGGGGCATGGCACCGATTCCATGGACACTTTGCTGGTTAAAATGGATAAAATGAACAACACCATGGGTGTGATTGCCGTTCCCATGTACCAGATGCGCAATGATGTGGGGCGCATGAGCCAGAGTATTCACAATGCCTCGGGCCCCATGCAAATGGTCAGTGGCATCGTGCCCTGGTAGCAATAAGCTTCTGGCATGGCCGGCGCGGGCAAAACAATCAAGTTACGGCTCAAGAGTCTTGAGCAACACCTGCGCAAAGAAAACCCCGTTCTGGTCGAGGCCGTACAGAGCTACCGCCATCTTGACCGGGTGGGCTATGCGCTCGGCCTGCTAAATCCCGAGCAATCCTTTGCCACCCAGATCTCCTGGTGGCCGATGATCTCCGTGCTGGGCACCTTTTCGGCCGGCAAATCCACCTTCATCAATCACTATCTCGACCAGACACTGCAATCGACGGGCAACCAGGCCGTTGATGACAAGTTCACGGTCGTCTGTTTTGGTGGCGAGCACGGTTCACAGGCGCTTCCCGGCACGGCGCTGGATGCCGATCCGCGTTTCCCGTTTTACCAGATCAGCAATGAACTGGAAAAGGTGGCTGCTGGCGAGGGTCGACGCGTCGATACCTACCTGCAGCTGAAGACATCACCCAGCGAAAAACTGCGGGGACGTATCCTGATCGACTCGCCGGGGTTTGATGCCGATTCACAGCGCAATGCCACGCTGCGGCTCACCGACCATATTATTGATCTCTCGGACCTGGTGCTGGTGTTTTTCGATGCGCGCCACCCGGAACCCGGTGCCATGCGCGACACCCTGAAGCACCTGGTCGGCGACACCATCCACCGGCCGGATGCAACCAAGTTTGTCTTTATCCTGAACCAGATGGACACCACCGCGCGGGATGACAATCCGGAAGAGGTGGTTGGCGCCTGGCAGCGGGCGCTGTCCCAGGAGGGACTCTCGGCGGGCCGTTTTTACTGCATCTACAATCCGGAAGTAGCCGTCGCCATCGAGGACGAGGCGCTGAAGTCACGCTATGAGTCCAAGCGCGACCATGATCTCGGCGAAATTCACCAGCGCATCCAGCGTGTCGGCGTGGAACGGGCCTACCGTATTACCGGCTCGCTGGAAAAGTTGGCACACCAAATCGAGGAACGCTACGTCCCGCAACTGACCGAATACAAACGTCGCTGGCGCAAGCTGGTACTGTGGGGCGATGGCCTGCTG
>Ga0114931_10012353_pt1 | contig 10010 bp, 9 predicted proteins | sample 2SBtaG_FD_89579 | JGI IMG/M metagenome (GOLD analysis project Ga0114931, IMG submission 89579) | Deep subsurface microbial communities from Kolumbo volcano to uncover new lineages of life (NeLLi) - 2SBTROV14_V59a metaG | ecosystem: Environmental > Aquatic > Marine > Volcanic | place: Kolumbo... | reverse complement strand
TCTCCAACCCTCCCCCTGAGGGGGAGGGAGTTAGTCTGTTTGAACCGTTGTAAGGTATTTGTTGCATTACCGTGGTTATCAGGAATTATGAAATTTAGCGAAAAATGGTTACGCGAGTGGGTTGATCCACCGGTCTCAACGGTCGAGCTGGTCGAGCAACTGACCATGGCCGGGCTGGAGGTCGACTCTGTTGAACCGGCAGCCGCCGGGCTGGAGGCACTGCTGGTCGGCGAGGTGATCTCGGTCGACAAACACCCCGATGCCGACAAGCTCAAGGTCTGCCAGGTCAGTGTTGGCGATGATGTGCCACTGCAAATCGTCTGCGGCGCTCCCAACGTGGTTGCCGGTGGCCGCTATCCGCTGGCGCCGGTCGGCGCCCGCCTGCCGGGCGACATCAAGATCAAGAAGAGCAAACTGCGCGGTGTGGAATCCTTTGGCATGTTGTGTTCAGCAACCGAGCTGGGGCTCGGTGAAGACCAGTCAGGCTTGATGAACCTGCCGGGTGATGTGCAAGCGGGACAGTCACTGCTGGACTTGCTCGCACTTGACGACAGCATCATCGAGCTCGACCTGACACCGAACCGTGGTGATTGCCTCGGTATCGAGGGTATTGCGCGCGAGGTAGGCACCCTGATGCGTTGCCCGGTAAACGCGGTTGCTGTCAGCCCGGTCGAGGCGGCCATCACCGATACCTTCAATATAGAAATCCGTGAGCCGCAGGCCTGTCCGCAATACCTCGGGCGCATCATTCGCGGTATCGATGCAAGCGCGCCGACGCCGTTGTGGATGCAGGAACGACTGCGACGCAGTGGACTGCGCAGCCTCGGTATCGTTGTCGATATAACCAACTATGTCCTGCTGGAGCTGGGCCAGCCGATGCATGCCTTTGACCTGGCGCGCCTGTCGCAGGGCATACAGGTACGCTACGCGAGCGAGGGCGAACAACTGACCCTGCTCGATGAGCGCGTTATCACACTGGACGACACGACCCTGGTCATAGCCGATCATGAAAAGCCGCTGGCGATTGCCGGGGTGATGGGGGGTATAGATTCCGGTATCCAGGATGACACCACCGATGTATTCCTGGAATGTGCCTTCTTTCCACCCGCGATGATTGCCGGGCGTGCGCGCGCCTATGGTATGCATTCGGACTCTGCGCACCGCTTTGAACGCGGCGTTGATCCGGCCTTGCAACCACGTGCCATGGAACGCGCGACTGTATTGCTCACCGAACTGGCAGGCGGGCAGGCGGGTCCGGTCACGCGCGTGGCACATGAGGATCTTCTGCCGGCCGCCGTACCGATTACATTGCGCAGCGATCGTCTGCAGCGCGTGTTGGGCATGTCACCCGCGGCGGACGAGGTGACCGATATCCTCGAGCGGCTGGGTATGTCTGTCGCCACGCAGGGTAATGACTGGCAGGTGCGCTCACCCACCTATCGCTTTGATATTGCACTGGAGGCAGATCTGATCGAAGAGGTCGGTCGTGTCTACGGCTATAACCGGCTGCCCAGCGTGACCTTGCAGGATGCGCTGGATATTCAGCCCGTGGAGGAATGTGTTAACTCGATTGACCGGCTGGTTGATGTGCTGGTGTCACGTGGTTACCAGGAAGCGGTGACCTACAGTTTTGTCGAACCGCAACAGCAGGCGATGATTAATCCGGCGATGACGCCGGTGCCGCTGGCCAATCCAATTTCTTCTGAAATGGCCGAGATGCGCACCAGCCTGTGGACGGGGCTGCTGAATGCCGCGCGCTACAATCTGCATCGTCAAAAGACGCGCGTGCGGTTCTTTGAGCACGGCTTGCGTTTTTATTCTGAAGCAGGTGAGATCCGCCAGGACATTATGTGTGCCGGACTAATCACCGGCTCACGCCTGCCCGAGCACTGGGATGGCGAATCCGGGGCCGTTGATTTTTACGACATGAAGGGTGACGTTGCGGCCTTGCTGGCCTTGACGGGCCATGCAGGAGAATTTAAATTTACACTCGCAGAACATCCGGCCCTGCATCCCGGGCAATCGGCACGCATTGAGCGTGACCAGCATGCAGTGGGCTGGGTAGGGCGAATTCACCCGACGCTTGCCGGTAAACTGGATCTGGCCGCGGATACCTTTGTATTTGAAATCGAGTACGCCGCGTTGCAGCATGCCAGGCTGGCTGAATTCAAGCCGATTTCGCGCTTTCCGTCTATCCGGCGTGACCTGGCGGTGGTGGTCAATGAGGGTCTTGCCATCGCTGATTTACAGGCCTGTGTGGAATCGGCTGCCGGGGAATTACTGCAGGGGCTGCAGATTTTCGATGTCTACCAGGGCAAAGGAATAGAAACAGGGCTAAAAAGCATCGCCTTTGGCTTGATTCTACAGGACTATTCACGCACACTTACGGAATTGGATATAGAGGGTGTGGTCACGCAAGTGACTGACCTGCTAGGGGAAAAATTCGGGGCAACGTTAAGAGATTAGAACTATGGCACTTACCAAAGCCGACATGGCAGAAAGGCTGTTTGAAGAACTGGGATTGAATAAACGCGAGGCCAAGGAACTGGTCGAACTCTTCTTCGAGGAGATCCGCGTCGCACTGGAAAACGAACGCCAGGTAAAGCTCTCGGGGTTCGGTAATTTTGATCTGCGTGAAAAAAATGAACGCCCGGGACGTAACCCGAAAACGGGTGAAGAAATTCCCATCTCTGCTCGCCGTGTAGTAACCTTCCGATCCGGACAAAAACTCAAAGCGAGGGTAGAGGCATATGCTGGAAGCGAGCAATAACAACGAACTACCAGCAATACCGGGAAAACGGTATTTTACAATCGGCGAAGTCAGTGAACTGTGTGGTGTCAAACCCCACGTTTTACGTTACTGGGAGCAGGAATTTCCGCAGCTCAAACCGGTAAAGCGCCGCGGCAACCGTCGTTATTACCAGCGCCAGGACGTGCTGATGATTCGCCAGATCAGAAGCCTGCTGTATGAACAGGGTTTCACCATCGGCGGGGCGCGGCAAAAGATGTCGGGCGAAGACGCCAGGGAAGACATCACCCAGAGTCAGCAAATCGTCCACCAGGTCCGCCTGGAACTCGAAGACGTGCTGCAATTGCTGAAACGCTGAAAACAATTCATCATTGCGAGGCATAAAATGACGAGGCAATCTCTGTATGCGGAACACCCGATAGGGAGATTGCCACGTCCGGCCCGCAAAGATACTGTTTCAAACTTCATCGGGGCGTAGCGCAGCCTGGTAGCGCACCTGCATGGGGTGCAGGTGGTCGGAGGTTCAAATCCTCTCGCCCCGACCATACTTTAAAAACAGCGAGTTAAGGGAACATTGAAGATTCCTTCTACTTGCTGCTGATTCCTTCCAAAAATTTCATTTTCCACGAAAGTAAACAGCCAGGTCTCGGGTAGTACGCCTGCGCAACAAATCAGGTGAGCGGCCAGTATCCACGCCGATCCGTTTCACGGGTTCCTGCAAGGACCGGATCCGGTCTGTGCCAGGAAATACTATGCCATCACTCAGTCTGTTAACAAGCGACGACTGAGCAGGGCTTGCATTTCACGCCGGCCATCGGCAATCAGGTAGACGTATACGGTGCGGCGATCCACCCGGTAGATGATCCGGTCAGGAAGGATGCGCCAGGGCATCCAGCTTGTCATTGAAGTCTATCCGCAGGCCTGACACTTTCGAACCATCGAAGCGCTATACTGGTTGTCTACCATGATTGATCAGTAACTATTTTGAAACTAAAAACCAACCTGTTTCTCTGGCTGTTCCCTGCGATTTGCCTGCCTATGGCAGGCTTTGTATTTATCTCGATGGCACAGAGTGAAAAACTGTATCTTCAGGATATAAATCGTGAGATTTTCGGCAGCCTGAACGGTATTGCGGCTGCGCTCAGCCGGCGGCTGCGGATTGAGCAAGATCTTATTCAGGGCCTTTCGGAGGTGCCGGCAGTACGGGAATATCTTCCGGTACTGGAAGACCTGGATGACGGTAATCCTGATTCTGAATACAGCCTTCGAACAGAAAAAATAAACAGGTTCCTCGAGGTATTCCAGTCGGTACGCACAAGCCTTAATACCGTTCGCATACTGGATTCTGACGGAAACGTGGTGGTTATGGTCCGGGCCGGGAAGCGCAGTCCTGCCACGCTGGAATCACTTGATGAACATTACTACGTTTCGCTTGAACCTGGTGACGCAGATTTCCGGCAGGCACTCGATACGCTGAATCCAGAAAGTCCCGGGGTGATTGTACTACCGGAAGACTATTACAGCGGGGCAGGGTTCAGCGGCGTCATTCCGGTTATGAATTCAATTGTCCCGTTAAGATATCATGAGCGGGTTGTCGGGTATTTCACCATTGATGCCCCGCTACGGCAGGTCAGCCAGATTCTTAACGTGGCACAACGACCCTATAACAGCGAGCTGTTTGTCGTCGAGCAGAACCTGTCATCGCCAGGACGCGATAATCTGGTGCTATATGATGATCGGACGGATATCACTATTACTTCCGGATTCACAGATTCAGAGGCCCGTAAACTCTCAATACAGGGCGATTTGTTTGACGGTGGAGCAGGCATTGCAGATGATCCTGACGGGACATCATTGATATATTATCAGGAAATACTGCCCTACCCGGATAGCCTTACCTCATGGATTATTGGTTTGCGTATTCATCGCAAGGCTATCGAAGCGCCTTTCTTCAGACGGGACACAGCGGTTCTGACGGGAGGCTTATTCGCACTTGTCGTGAGTCTGCTGCTGGCGCATCTGGGCGCCTCCCGGATTGCCGCACCCGTGAAAAGGCTCACCGGCAACCTGGTTGCTTATACGCGCCGGCGAGAGGCCATGCCGGTCCAGATACAGGGACCAGATGAACTGCGCGAGGCGGGAGTCGCCTTCAATAAAATGGTGGTGAATCTCGAAGCCGCTGAACAGCAGCGTGACAGTGCCGAACTGGCGATGTTGCAGAGTGCCAAACTGGCCTCAATCGGACAAATGGCAGCCGGCATCGGTCATGAGATTAATAACCCGCTGGGGAACATTTTGTCACTGACGAAGCTGGTCGAGCGACGGCTGCAGTAATCAGATGACGGTATCCGGCAGGATGTAAGGGGAATAAGGGAAGAAGCGGAGCGGGTATCGCGTATCGTTAAGGCGATACTGAATTTCGGACGTCAGTCGCAACCGATTAGCGCCCGCATTGATGTCAGGCCCTGGGTATTAGATACGCTGGAGCTGGTTGAGACAGAGGCTGCCGAGCGCGGTATCAGGGTGGTTACTGAAATAGACGGAGATCCCGTCATCGAGGGTGATCGCGACCAGTTGCAACAGGCCGTTATCAATCTATTGCTGAATGCCTTGCAGGCCAGTCCCGGAGGCAGTTCGGTCAAGGTAACGGTAGCCCGGTCAGGTGGCATGCTGGAGCTGGCAGTGCGCGACCATGGCCCGGGTCTTGCACCGGATGTCATAACCAATATGTTTGATCCGTTTTATACCACTAAACCTGAAGGTGAAGGCAGCGGTCTTGGTCTGTCAATCAGCCTCGGAGTGGTACAACATCATGGCGGTACGCTGGAGATTGGCAATCACCCCGATGGCGGTGTTATAGCGGTCATCAGGCTGCCTGCCGGTACGGACAGGATCAAGGACAGCTGACTGCGATTCCAGGATGCCAGATATGCCGGAAAAATACCCACTACTGTTCGTTGACGATGATCCCAAGGCCGGGGATCTACTGCAACGTTTTTGCGAGAACACACCCTACGCATGCCATGTATTCAGGGAGGCGCCGCAAGCACTGGATTATTACAAGTTACATGGGGCCGAGCTTGTGATTACCGATCTGCGAATGCCGCTTATGTCCGGCATACAGTTTCTGCATAAAATCAGGAAGTATGATCTGGAGGTGCCGGTTATTATAATTACGGCCCATTCATCCCTGGACAGCGCCATTGAAGCGCTGCGACTGGGTGCAACAGACTTCCTGAAAAAGCCGTTTGACATGGAAGAATTGCTGCTGCTGGTGCGCAAGACACTCAATCATGCAAACCTGCGGCGCGAAAACCGGATTCTGCGCCAACAGCTGCAACATGAACGCGACGTCAACACCATGATAGGTGATTCAGCCGCGATGCAGGACGTCTACGGGGTGATTGCCAGGATTGCAGACATCCGCTGCAACGTCATTATCCAGGGAGAATCGGGTACCGGCAAGGAACTGGTCGCAACGGCGATTCACCATTCCGGCGAAGCATCAGACCGCCCCTTTATCGTGATTGATTGCGGCGCGTTAAGTGACACTTTGCTTGAATCCGAGTTGTTTGGCCATGAAAAGGGCGCCTTCACCGGCGCAGTCAGCAGAAAACGCGGTCTGCTGGAGGCGGCAGAGGGTGGCACGGTATTCCTGGACGAAATCGGTAATATCTCCGATGCGATGCAAATGAAATTGCTGCGGGTTATCCAGGAACAACAGATCACCCGGGTTGGCAGCATACGACCCACAAAGATTGATGTGCGCATCATTTCGGCATCAAACCGGGACCTGGAGTCGATGGTGAGATCCGGGGAGTTCCGTGAAGACCTGTATCATCGCCTGAATGTGATAAAAATCACCATTCCACCACTGCGCCGGCGGCGTGAGGATATACCTGCCCTGGTACAGCACTTTGTAAAACAGTATGCGTCAGAATATAACCGCGATGTGAGTGGGTTCGACGCAGCGGCCATGTCGCAGCTAGCGGCGCGTGAATGGCCGGGTAATGTACGTGAACTGAGTAATGTTGTTGAGCGGCATGTCGCCCTGGCAAACGCACCCGTCCTGCAACTTGATAAAATTCCGGAATCACTGGCCACTCCAACGACGGAAATTGATGCAGATCATCCAACGCTGGTCGAGCTCGAACGGCGCTATCTCGTCAAGATGCTGGCACACTATAACGGCAACCGCAGCCAGACCGCACGCGCTCTGGGTATTGACAAGTCAACCTTGTGGCGACGTTTACAACAGTACACGCACGCGGAGAATTCCCCCTCCGATTCCAGACACGACTAACCCTGTAGCTGCCGGTATCCCGGCCACAGCTACATAGTCGGTATGACTATCCGGTTTCCTGTGCGCTGCTGATGCGGCGTGCAAGGGTATTGCATATCGCGATGCCGGATTGCAATTTGCAACGTTTTCCTAAATGTGTAGTCGCCCGAACAGGCATAACGCCTTGTCTATATATCTGGCACAGGCCTTGCAAAGTGTTGGCAGGTGCGTAGGTATCGCGTGTCGCAAACCGAATACAAACGGGTTTACTGCCAGGTATTGCTGCGCTGTGGACCGAAACGGGAGGAAGACCTAGTCATGAACAAGAAACGCCGAATATTTCTGCAGGGTTCGCTGGCCACCGGCGTGGTTAGTATGGCCGTCAGTACCGGACTGCTGATGCCACGTGCGGCACTTGCTGCGTGGTCCAGGGCCGCCTTTGACGCGAAGGACGTAAACGCTGCGCTCTCGGCGCTGTACGGTTCGTCCGGCATGACAGACAGTGGTGAAATCAATATCAAGGCACCTGACATTGCCGAGAACGGGGCGGTCGTACCGATCACGGTCTCTACCGGTATCGACGGGGCCTCATCGATCAGCATTATTGCAGATAAAAACTCAACTCCCCTGGTCGCTGATTTCGTGCTCGGGTCGACCACGGAAGGCTATGTCTCCACCCGCATCAAGATGGGTAAAACGGCCAATGTGGTGGCCGTGGTAAAGGCGGGTGACAAACTCTTTACTGCCAAAAAGGAAGTCAAGGTAACGATCGGTGGTTGTGGTGGTTAATGCCACTCGCTAACAACATATTGGGCTAACAGATTAACAAGAGGAAGAGTCATGGCAAGCATCAAGATGCGCGCAAAAGTTACAGACGGTGTCACCACCATCAAGGCATTGATCAGCCACCCGATGGATACCGGCCTGGTGAAAGACAAGAAAACCGGCAAGCTTATTCCGTCACATTTTATCCAGGAAGTCGTCTGCAAGCACAAGGATACGACCGTCATGACCGCAAACTGGGGTGCGGCGGTATCCAAGAATCCTTATCTGTCATTCAAGTTTTCCGGTGCTGCTGCAGGCGATACGGTGAGTATAAGCTGGACCGATAACAAGGGCGAAAAAGATTCGGCCGAGGCAACCATCAAATAACTGTATTTGTGGCGGGTATGGCCACAGGGAAACAACCAGAGGAGAGCACTTCGATGAAGAAAATCCCGTGTATTGCTGCGGTCCTTTGCTTTGCGTGGACGATGCCGGCGGCAGCCGGTGACACCTACTGTGAATGGACGGCTGATAATCTTGCCATCAATGAACCCCTGTGTGGACTTGCCGGTGACCCGGCCAGGGGCCGTGTACTGGCCTATGAGCGGAAGAAGGGGAACTGCCTCGCCTGTCACACGATGCCAATTCCGGAAGAGCAATTTCACGGCAATATCGGGCCGAACCTGGCAGGTGTCGGGTCTCGCTACAGTGCAGGTCAATTGCGTCTGCGGCTGGTGGATATGAAGTTGATCAACCCGATGACCCTGATGCCGGGCTTCTACAAGAACCCGCAGGATTTGCACAGGGTTATGGCGAATTTTCAGGGCAAGACACCACTTTCGGCACAGGAAATTGAAGATGTAGTGGTCTACCTGGAGACATTGAAGTGAACGGGGGCAATATGAAGACCAGAATCAGACAATCAGTTGTTGTAATGACATGTGCATCGCTGCTTGCCCTGCCTGTGTGGAGCAACGCTGATCCGAAATCCGGTTATGAATACCTGCAGCAGGACAGCAAGGATATGCAGGATGATGATTTTATGAACCCTGGCATGGCAGCGGTTGAGGCCGGTGCTGCACTGTTTGCCAAGCCCGGCAAGAATGGAAAGTCCTGTGCCAGCTGCCACGGGGACAGTGGCGAGAAGATGGATCCGGCCAGCATTGCGAAATACCCGGTATTCGATAAAAAGCTGGGCAAGCCGGTCACCTTGCAGCAGAGAATACACATGTGCTCGACCGGTCAACTGGGCAATGCCCCCATGGAATACGACAGCAAACATGCACTGGAACTGGAGGCGTTTGTACGCAACCTTGCGCGCGGCGAGAAAGTGAATGTGCAAACCGGTGGTGACATGAAACCCTACTGGGAAAAAGGCAAGCAGATCTACCATACCCGTGCCGGGCAACTCGATATGTCCTGCAATCTGTGTCACGACAATTATCCCGGCATGAAAATCAGGGCCAATACCCTGTCGCAGGGGCAGAGTAACGGCTACCCGGCATACCGCCTGAAGAACGGCAAAATCAATGGCCTCCACAGCCGCTTTAACGGCTGCTTCAAACAGTTCCGTGCCGAGAAGCTTCCGCCTGGTAACGATGATTATGTCGCCCTGGAGGTGTACGTCAATTCACGGGGCAACGGCCTGATCATCGAGACCCCCGGGATTCGTTTCTGAACACAGGGCCGGGCAGCAGGCGATCGCATTACCAGAGGAGAATAAGACATGGCAATAAATCGTAGAGAGTTTGTCAGATTGCTGGGTTTTGCCGGTGCGGCGGGTATGCTGCCCGGCAGTATTTTCGCGGCAAAGAAGGCGCCGGGCGAGATGTACACGGTGCCGGAATTCGGCAACGTACGCCTGTTGCATATGACAGACTGCCATGCCCAGTTATTGCCGGTGTATTTTCGTGAACCGAATGTGAATCTTGGCGTCGACAAGGCGCGTGGCAAGGCGCCCCATATCGTGGGTAAATCGTTACTGGACAAATTCGGTCTTGCGGCCAATAGCCCGGAAGCGTACGCCTATACCTATCTGGATTTCGCCAATGCAGCAAAGCAGTACGGCAAGGTGGGCGGCTTTGCTCACCTCAAGACACTGGTGCATCGTCTGCGTTCCGAGTACGGCCCGACGAAGACCCTGTTGCTGGACGGGGGTGATACCTGGCAGGGTTCCGGGACGGCTTACTGGACCCGCGGCAAGGACATGGTGGG
>Ga0114931_10012352_pt1 | contig 10010 bp, 9 predicted proteins | sample 2SBtaG_FD_89579 | JGI IMG/M metagenome (GOLD analysis project Ga0114931, IMG submission 89579) | Deep subsurface microbial communities from Kolumbo volcano to uncover new lineages of life (NeLLi) - 2SBTROV14_V59a metaG | ecosystem: Environmental > Aquatic > Marine > Volcanic | place: Kolumbo... | reverse complement strand
GCGCTCGGGCTCCGCCTGGGCCCGAACGGCAGTGCCGAAGGAGCCGGACATGCATCTCCCCATCCTCCGCTGCGCCCTGCTCGGGCTGTGTCTCACGCCCATCCCGGCCCATTCCGCGGTCCTCGCGGCACGTGGCCCGACCGACGACCCGACCCGCATCGTCCTCGACCGGGTCTCCGGCGCGGCCTCGATCCCGTCCAGCGCCTTCGACGAGCGGCCTCTGGTGGCCTCCGAGGGTGTCTGGTTCCACGAGACCGCGCCAGGCCCGGTGGCCGAGCCGGCAGCGCCCCTGCGGGAGCTCGTGCTCGAGAACGCCGACGAGATCGCCCGCCGCCATGCGGCCGCGAGTCTCGCCCGCACGATCCGCAGCCCCTCCGAGGGCGCGACCTTCCTGGACGCCTGGATCCTGCTGGCGCCACCGTTCCTGTTGCCCGTGATCCTGCGCCGGCGTCAGCGGAGAGCCGCGAGGACCGGACGCGATCGTCCCGACGCCGGGCGCGATCCCCTCGACGCCTGGGGAGCTCCCCTCGACGCCGCGATCGACGCTCCCCGGAACGGCCGGCTGGCCTGGTCCGGCGGCCGACGGGCGTAGCCCGGGTAGCGCGGGCCGTGGCTCGCGCCGCTCATGTAGCGGACCGGCCGCTCGGCCTCGCGGCGGACGCAGGTTCCGATCGCCAGGCCGACGGCCAGGGACAGCGCCAACATCCAGAGCCAGGTTCGCAGCAGCGTCTTCATCCCACCGAAGCCTTCCCTGGGCCGGCGAAGGGATCGCGTGCCAGGCCGGCCCGGCCCCGCGCGAGCGAGCGATCGAGCCGCCGGCGCAGCGGGTCGGAGCCAGCGGCGCGCGGACCGTCGCGATCGGCCCGGACCAGGCCCTCGAAGAAGCGGACCAGGCCCAGCAGGTCCGAGAGCCGGATCGTCTCCACCGCGATCCGGCCGCGCTCGCTCATGTTGTGGTAGTTGCCGAGGGGCAGGCAGAGGCCGGCGCAGCGATAACCGTAGAGCTGGTAGGCGGTGGCCTCGCAGGTGCCACCATCCATCAGCTTCCGCTGGAAGCGGAAGCCCCGGCCTCGGGCGAGCTCGGTCGCGACGCGGGCCAGCCAGCGGCTGAGGCCGTCGTCGAAGATGCTGGTGCGGTCGCCGACGCGCAGGATCGGTCCGGCCCCCTGGGGCGCCTCGGGCAGGGCCTTGCTCGCTTCGACGGCCACGATGCGCGCGCCGCGCGGAAGGCGACTGCCTCGCGCCACGGCCAGGGCGCCCACGAAGCCCACTTCTTCGGCGCGGGTGAAGAGCCCGCGCACGTCGACCCGTCGGGCCGGATCGATGGCGTCCGCCACTTCGAGCACCGCGAGGATTCCGGCCACGCCCGCCAGGTCGTCCGCCGCACGGGTCTCCACCAGATCCGGGTTTCGGCGCGCGATCCGGAAGCCGGGCAGATCCCAGGTGCCGAAGGCGCCGCGCGGGATCCGTCGGCCCGCCGAGAGCGTCACCCGTTGTCCCGCGCCGCGGGCATCGGGCACCGTGCGCTCCACCCGGGCCACGATCGCGTCGTCTCCGGCGTGGAAGCGGGCCCGGGCACCGGCAAAGTATTCCGGGCGGACACCGCCGAGGAACAGCGCCTCGACCCGCCAGGCGCGGCCGGCCTTCCGCGAGCGCAGCGCTCGGAAGCCCGGGTGATCCATGTGGGCGCCGAGGACGAGCGGGCGCGCGCTGGCTCGGACCCCCCGGCGCCGCAGCTCGAGGTTGCCGTCACGATCCTCACGGAGGGTGAGATGGCGGTTGGCGGCGCTGAACTCGCGGACCCAGGCGATCACCTCGCCCTCGCGGTAGGGCGCCGTCGGACACGCGAGGGTCCGTTCGAGCAGGCGGCGCACGCGCGCCGGCCGGATCGCCGAAGTCATCGACCGGGCCCCCGTCGCGTCACAACGGCGCAGGCTTGCGCAGCGCGTCCTCGACCTCGCGGCCGAGGGCCTCGAGCCAGCCGAAGGGCGAGCGCCGCGGCGCGCTGCGGATCCGCTCGAGCACGGCGGCCCGTCCGCCCAGGGCCGCGAGCCCGTGGCTTCCGTAGCGCGCTGCGAGCCCGTCGAGCACGAGCGCCTCGCCGGCGCGCCGCCGCCGCTCGATCCGGCCGCCACCCGCCGCGAGATGGTCCCGGTGCGCGTCGAGCGCGCCGAGCACGGCGTCGATCCCGCGGCCGTCCCGAGCCGAGACCGAGAGCACTCGCAGGCTCCAGCCATCGCGTTGCCTCGGGCCGAGCCCGAGCCCGGCCTCGAGCTCGTGGGCCGTGCGATCGGCCGAGGGCCCGAGGTCGGACTTGTTGACCACGAACAGGTCCGGCAGCTCCAGGACGCCGGCCTTCATGAACTGGAGCACGTCGCCCGCACCGGGCTGGACCACGAACACCAGCGTGTCCACCAGGCTCGCGACCTCCGACTCGGACTGGCCGACCCCCACGGTCTCCACGAACACCCGGTCGAAGACGCTCGACAGGACGGTGATGGCTCCGAAGGCTCCGTCGGCCAGTCCGCCCAGGTGATCGCGCGCGGCCATGCTGCGCACGAAGACTCCGGGGTCGCCCGCGCCCGAGCGGAGGCGGAATCGGTCGCCCAGCAGCGCGCCCCCGCTGCGCTGGCTGGAGGGGTCCACGGCGAGGATGCCGACGGTCTCGCCGCGCGCGCGCAGGGCCCGCACCAGGGCGTCGAGCAGGGTCGATTTGCCCGAGCCGGGCGCACCGGTGAGGCCGACGCGGGGAACTTCGGCCCCAGCGTCCGCCGCGTCCAGCGCCTCGAGCAGCGCCACGGCCTCGGCGCGGCGCTCGGGGCGGCGGTCGTCGAGCAGGTTCAGCGCTTCGGAGACCGCCGGGCGCGCAGCGGCATCGCGCGAGAGCAGGCGGCGGGCGAGCTCAGCCAGCGTCGTTCGCCTCGGCGACCACGTCGACGATCTCCGCCATGATGCGGGTCAGATCGAAGTCCTTCGGCGTGTAGACCCGGCGCACGCCCGCCTTTCGCAGGGTCTCTGCGTCCTGCTCGGGGATGATCCCGCCGACGATCACCGGGAGATCGCCCAGCCCCTCCTTCTCGAGGCGCGCGAGCACGTCGAGCACCAGCACGCCGTGGGAGCCCGAGAGGATCGAGAGCCCGATCACGTGAACGCCCTCGTCGCACGCGCTCTGGACGATCTGCTCGGGCGTCAGTCGGATCCCGTCGTAGACCACCTCCATACCCACGTCCCGCGCCTTCACGGCGATCTGCTCGGCGCCGTTGCTGTGCCCGTCGAGGCCGGGCTTGCCGACCAGCATCTTCAGGGGCCGGCCGAGACGTTCGCCGAGCTCGCGCACGCGCCCGCGCACCCCCGCGATCGACTCGGCGTCTCCGGCCACGCGCTGGCCGGCCACGCCGGTGGGCGCGCGGTACTCGCCGAACCGCTCCCTCAGGGTGTCCGCCCACTCGCCGGTGGTGACGCCGGCCTGGGCCGCACGGATCGAGGGCGGCATCACGTTGCCGCCGTTCGCCACGACGTCGTGCAAGCCGCGCAGCGCGGCCCCGACCTCGTCGGCGTTTCGCCGCGCCCGGAAGGCGCGCAGGCGCTCGACCTGCTCCTGCTCGGCGGACTCGTCCACCTTCAGGATGTGCTGCTCGCCCGCGGTGAGCGGCGACGGCTCCGCCTCGGTGAAGCAGTTCACGCCCACCACCTGGAGCTCGCCCGATTCGATCTCGCGGACGCGCCGCGCGTGGGACGCCACGAGCTGCTGCTTCATGTAGGCGTTCTCGACCGCCGCCACCGCGCCGCCCATGGCCTGGATCTTCTCGAGCTCGGCCCGTGCCTCCGCCAGCAGTTCGGCGCTGCGCGCCTCCACGACCTTCGAGCCGTCGAAGAGATCGGCGTACTCGAGCAGGTCGGTCTCGTAGGCCAGGATCTGCTGGATCCGCAAGGACCACTGCTGGTCCCAGGGGCGCGGCAGGCCGAGCGCCTCGTTCCAAGCGGGCAGCTGGAGGGCGCGGCAGCGGGCCTTCTTGGAGAAGGTCACGCCCAGCGCCTCCAGGACGATCCGGATCACGTTGTTCTCGGGCTGCGCCTCGGTGAGCCCGAGGCTGTTTACCTGGACGCCGTAGCGGAAGCGCCGGAGCTTCGGCTCCTCGACGCCGTAGCGCTCGCGCCCGATCTCGTCCCAGAGCTCCGCCATGGCGCGGGCCTTGCAGATCTCCTCGACGAAGCGGATCCCCGAGTTCAAGAAGAACGAGATCCGGCTGAACACCTGGGGGATCACCTCGTCGGGGACGTCGTCGCGCGCCCGCACGCCGTCGAGCACGGCGATGGCATTGGCGAAGGCGAAGGCGACCTCCTGGACCGGCGTGGCCCCGGCCTCCTGGAGGTGGTAGGAGCAGACGTTGATCGGGTTCCACTTCGGGATCGCGTGGACCGTGTAGGCCACCATGTCGCCGATCAGTCGCATGGACGGCTCGGGCGGGAACACGTAGGTCCCGCGCGACAGGTACTCCTTCACGATGTCGTTCTGGGTCGTGCCCTGGAGCGCCTCGGCCGCCACGCCCTGGCGCTCGGCGGCCGCCACGTAGAGCGCCAGCAGCCAGGCCGCCGTGGCGTTGATCGTCATGGAGGTGTTCATGCGATCGAGGGGGATCCCCTCGAAGAGCGTCGCCATGTCGTCCACGTGGGCGATCGGAACACCCACCTTGCCCACCTCGCCCCGCGCGAGCGGGTGGTCGGCGTCGTAGCCGGTCTGGGTCGGCAGGTCGAAAGCGACCGACAGGCCGGTCTGGCCCCGGGCGAGATTGGTCCGGTAGAGCTCGTTGCTGGCCTTGGCGGAGGAGTGTCCGGAGTAGGTCCGGAACACCCACGGCCGGTCACGCTGGCGCTCGGTCATGCGGGCCTCGGGCGGGCAAGTCCCCGGAAAGCCTAACGGATCCTCCCCGGAGGGCCAACGGGGCCGGGTCCCGGCCGCTTCACGGCCCGACGTCGACGGTGGCCCCCGTCACGGAGGCCGCGAGATCGGTTCCCGTCGGGTCGGCGAGCTTCAGATCGGTAATGGACAGCGTGGCCGTGCCCGCCGTCTGCGAGACGATCTGCAGGCGTGCCAAGCGGACGATCCCGGTGGCCGCCGTGTTGCCGTGGCGCAGGTCGACGATGCCCGAGATCGTATTCGCCTGGGCGTCGAGCGTGGGTGTCCCGAACAGCTGGCCATCGTCGTCGAAGCCGCCGGGGTCTCCCGGCTCGGCCGCGATGAGCAGCACGGTTCCGGGGGTTCCCTGGACGGAAAGATCGAAGGCCTGCAGGCTCCCCTGGCTGATGTCGGCCACGATGTCCACCGTGAACGCGGAAGAGGGAGGAATGCTCGACAGCGGTGGGTCGAGGTAGACGCGGTTCGCCGGCGGAACGCTTCCGCACTGGCCCGCGACCATGTTCGCGGCCAGCAGCGCGAGGAGCCAGCGTCCGCGAAGCGCTCGCTCGCGCCTCATTGCTGCTGCACCACCAGATGGTTCAGCAGTGTCACGGCCTGGCCATCGGGGTTCGTCACGCGCACGTCGTAGCTCCCCGGAACGATCACGAATGCGTTGATGCTCCCCGTGATCGTGGTGGAGGACACGAGCGCCACGCTCTGGATCGCCTTCCAGGTCGGGCCTCCCACGAGCCGGAGGTCCACGAAGGGTGTCCCGAAGAATCCCGTCCCGTCGACCTGGAGGCTGGTCGTGGACTGACCCGCGGGATAGAGGGCCGGATTCGGGATCACCTGGACGAGGGTCGGGGCGGGGTAGAGGCCCGTGACCTGCTGGTTCAAGGCGATCCGATCGTGGAGGTAGGCCTGGGACAGCGGGCGAAAGGTGGGGAGTGGCTGCCCGTTGCCGCCGGTGATCTCGTCGAAGCTGAAGCTGGTTCCCGCGTTCATCACCCAGTTCTGGGTCGGCGTCGCGCCCGCCGCCGTCACGTTGTGATCGGTATTGGCGCCGGAGGCGCCCCCGTAGAGCCCGGCCGGTGGAGCTCCGTGGGCCACGAGACCGAGGAGATGGCCCGTCTCGTGGGCCGCGACGCTGCCGACGATCGAGCCGAAGGTCTGGAGGGCGGCCTGGATCTCGAGGAAGCGCAGGAACTCTCCGAGCGTGGAATTCGCGGTGGGGAAGGACGGATCGAGAACGGCGGCGTCCAGGGGATCCTCCCCGACGGGGGTGCCGCCGAGGGCCGGGACGAGCGGAGAGAAGACCGCCAGATAGCCCGGGTCGGCCCCCCAGAGATCGTCGATCGCGGAGGGAAAGACACCGAGCTGGGGGTTCGTGCAGGTGTCCTCGTTGGCGACGAGGTTCTCCGGGTCGAGGGGCGAGGCTCCGAGGTAGGCGCCTCCGAGGGTCGACTGGCCCCCGATGCACAGGTGCGCGTGGGCTCCCGCCGGAAGCGTTGCCGTGAAGACGACGTTCACCGGGTCGGCCCCGGGGCTTCCGTCGGCCTGCTGCCCGTAGAGGCTGCGCGAGCGGGTCAGGATCTCCGTCACCGCGAGATCGCGCATCGTCGCCTCGAGCGCCGGGTCCGCGGTCGAGGCCAGGCCGAAGGTGCGCAGGTCCTCGAGGAAGTCCACCTCGGCGCCGAGGCTGCGGTCCTGATCGAAGTCGAGGAAGACGGTCTGTGTCGTCGCGAAGGGCGCGCCCAACCCGAAGTCCCGGACCGCAAAGCCGTAGCTGCTGGACGCCAGGTTGCCCGCGAGGTCCCGCACCTGGACGGTCAGGAAGTGCGAGGTCCGTGCGAGCCCCATTCCGGCCGGGACCTCGTAGAAGAGGCGCGTGGGGGTGGCCTGGAAGATCGACGCGAGCTCCGAGCCGGCCGCGAGCCCGCCGAGATCCTGGTCGGAGGTCACCGACAGCGTCGAGAGGTCGATGAGGCTGCCGCCGGCGCTGTCGAGTCCGATCGTGATCTGGAAGCCGTCGGGCGGGACCACCAGCAGATCGTTCTGGTCGTCGGGGATGTCGTTCAGGGTGATGAACACCGTCGGCGGCGACGTGTCGGCGGGGCCGCTCGCGCCGAAGGACGCGCCGAAGATCGCGAGGTCGCGCTGGTCGATCGCGCCGTCGCCGCTCCAGTCGGCGGCCGGGTCGAAGCTGGCGCCGCCGGCCTGCTGGCCGTAGAGCGGCTCGAGGAGGGCGGAGTCGGCCGGCCCCACGCTGCCGTCGCCGTCGAGGTCGCCCACGAGCGGCGCGGCCCGGGCAGGGCCCGCGACCACCAGGAAGAGCAGCAACAGCGTCCATCTCACGCTCACCACGGCCACACCTGCTTCCCGCCAGAGCCCTCGGTTCCGGCGCACGAACACCGGCCGAAGGCGCCGCCGACGACCGGCTCCGATGGGTCCCGTTGTAGCACGCGGAAGGCTCCGCGGTGCGCGTCGCGCCCGGTCGCGCTAGGCGCGACGTCCGGCGCGAGCGGTGCGGGCCAGGCCGAGCAGCGCGACGCCCAGCACGACGCTGAGCCCGGGCTCCGGGACGGCGAGGAAGTTGATCTCCCAGGTGATCGCGCTCGTGGGATTGGTGTTGAAGCCGACGGTGAGCGTCTTGTTCCAGAAGCCGCCCGCCGTAAAGTCCGCCAGGGTGACCCCGTCGGGCAAGGGGTCCGCGATCAGGATCTGGAGCGTCGCCCCGGTGCCGATGCCGCCGGCGGCGGCGGCGAAGCTGCCGCCCGTGACGGTCAGCTGGGAGTCGATCCCGAAGGTCGAGACCTGCACGTTGCCGAGGCTGACGCTGCCGCGCGGCGGGGCGAGGAAGTCCGGAGCGGCCTGCACGGCGTCGATGAAGCTCACGTCCAAGGCCAGCAGCAGGCTCGTCTTGGCGGGGCTGTCCCAGATGAGCACCTCGGAGCCGGGGCCCGTCCCGATGAAGCTGGCCGAGAGCAGCGCGCCCGTGGCCGGGTCGTAGGCGCTGGTGTCGAGCTCGATCTCGAGGTCGATCGCTCCGTTCACGAGGCCCGCGAGGGCCGGGTCGTCGGCGGTGGTCACCGTGCCCGGCTCGGGGGCGGGGTTCGTCCCGTTCAGGGTGTCGTTGAAGGTGAACACGCCCGAGTCCGGGAGCAGCGGGCTGAAGCCCGTGTACTGGGCCTGGGCGTCCGTGCCGCCGATCGAGGAGGCCCGGGCGCCGCCCGGGGCCAGGCCCACCACCAGCAGGAGTCCGAGGAGCGTCAGAGCGCCTCGCCTCCATCGATGCCGTCCCTCGCTCATTCCGCCCTCTCCTCTGCGCCCGTTCCACGGGCCGCAGGCCGCCCCCCGGCGGAGCTTCTGGGAGTTCGTCCGCTAGCGCCTGCGGCCATGGGCCAGCGCGAGGCCGCCGACGGCCAGGGCCATCAACAGGCTCGCTCCGGGCTCCGGAAAGGCCGCGGGCGCCGTGGGCGAGATGGTGCCGCTGCCCGAGTAGACGAAGTTCTCGTTGACGACGAGGTCGGCCAGGATCACGTCGGCGCCCGGCAGGAAGTCGAAGAGCGTGCCGTTCAGGTCGAGGGTGCCCATCGTCCCGAGGGCGGCCACCAGGCTGGCGTCGCCGCCCGTGATGCTGATGTCGACGGCGTTGGCGACGGCGGTCGGGTCGACCAGGGCGCCCGAGGTGTCGAAGACGCCGCCCACCGTGAGGCCCGAGGCCGCCAGCTCGGCGGTCAGGATCGTGCCGGTGCCGTCCGTGATGGTGATGTCGTCCCCGGTGACCCCCACGAAGGTGAGCGAGGCCAGCACCTGGGTTCCGCCGAGCGGGAGGATCGACACGGCCGACAGGGAGGCGTTCAGCTGGAAGTTCACGCCCGAGAGCGGGTTGGTGGTCGGCCCCTGGATCTGCACGGAGGTGATCCGGCCGTCCATGGTGGTATCGCCCGTGTTCGCACCCGTGCTGGTGAAGCTTCCGCCGTCGCCCGGGACGTTGATCCGGTCGGCGTCCCACTCGAGGACGCTCACGATGTCGCCGGGGCTCAGACCGAGGGGGGTGGCCCCCGCCGGGCCGGCCAGCAGCGCCAGCACGACGGCGCACGGCAAGAAGCGCAACAGGTACCTGGAGGCCAACATCACAATCATCCCCTTCCGATGGCCACATCGAGCTCAGCACACGACGGCCGGTCCGGCGCCCGAAGGCACCCCTTCCCGCGGAAACCGTCGTGCAAGACACATGCCGCCGACCGGATCCCTAGGAGACTAAATTTTCATAACCATTTCAATAGGTTGAAAAGGACGATGCCAAGGATCGTGGAATCCCCAAGGGGAGCCAGAATCATTGTTCCGTGAAAGCGGAAAACTCTTTCCCATCCGGCATCTTCCCCGAGTCGCTGCGGGCGGGCACGCCCCCCGCCGGCACCTCGCGCTGCGCTAGGTTGCAGCCATGGCGGAGCTTCCTCCCGGCCGATCCGGCACTCCCGTCGCGGCGCCTCCGGGCGGCTTCCCGAAGGATCTCGAGGCGGCGATCCTCGATCTCAAGCGCGAGCGCAACGCGCTGCTGCTGGCCCACTACTACCAGGACGACGAGATCCAGGATCTGGCGGACGTGGTGGGCGACTCCCTGGCCCTGGCCCAGGCCGCCCAGCGCTCGGGCGACTGCGAGGTGATCGCCTTCTGCGGCGTCCACTTCATGGCCGAGACCGCGAAGATCCTGAACCCGGACAAGACGGTCGTGGTGCCGGACCTCGAGGCCGGCTGCTCCCTGGCCGACGGCTGCCCCGTGGACGAGTTCAAGGCCTTCGTGGCCGAGCATCCGGGCGCGGGCGTGCTCACCTACATCAACAGCCACGCCGAGATCAAGGCGATCTCGGACTTGATCTGCACGTCCTCCAATGCGGTCGCCATGGTCCGCCAGTTCGAGGGGCGGCCGCTCGTCTTCGCGCCCGACCGGCACCTGGCGCGCTGGGTCGCCCGCGAGGCGGGCCGGCCCGACCTCATCCCCTGGCCCGGCACCTGCGTGGTCCACGAGCAGTTCAGCGCCCGCGGCCTCGCCCAGCTGAAGGTGGAGCACCCCGACGCCGAGGTGCTGGCCCACCCCGAGTGCGACGAG
>Ga0114931_10012351_pt1 | contig 10010 bp, 9 predicted proteins | sample 2SBtaG_FD_89579 | JGI IMG/M metagenome (GOLD analysis project Ga0114931, IMG submission 89579) | Deep subsurface microbial communities from Kolumbo volcano to uncover new lineages of life (NeLLi) - 2SBTROV14_V59a metaG | ecosystem: Environmental > Aquatic > Marine > Volcanic | place: Kolumbo... | reverse complement strand
TTGTCACGTAAAAAACAGTGTGCTAATCTAGCCGACCATAGGTGGAAATTCCATTAAAACCTTAATAACGCACGTTGCCGGATCGGACCGGAGGTGGCCCTTGGGGTTCCCGGTTTGAGAGGATGGCGGCGGTGGCCCAACCATGAGAAGGAGTTGTCAATGTCTGAAGTAACAATGAAAAGCCTGTTGCAGGCGGGGGTGCATTTTGGTCATCAAACGACCCGCTGGAACCCCAAGATGAAGAAGTTTATTTATGGAACCCGGAATGGAATCCATATCGTCGACCTTCAGCAAACGCTGAAAAAATTCCAGGAAGCTGAAAAGTATGTCAGAGAATTAGCTCAATCGGGCAAAACGATTTTGTTCGTCGCCACCAAAAAACAGGCGCAGGAACTCATCGCCCAGGAAGCCGTCCGTTGCGGGATGTTTTATATCAACCAGCGGTGGTTGGGCGGTACGATGACGAATTTTTTGACCATACGAAAAAGCGTCGAGCGCTTGCGTGAACTGGAACGGATGGAAGAAGAACACGAATTCGACCGGTTGCATAAGAAAGAAGCCTTGAAGAAGCACAAGGAAATCGAGAAGCTCAATAAATTTTTCCGCGGCATCAAGTCCATGAAACAGCTTCCCGACGCCCTGTTTATCATCGATACGCGCAAGGAAAGAATTGCCTTGTCGGAGGCCAAAAAGCTGGGGATCAAGATCCTGGCTCTCGTGGACACCAACTGCGACCCCAACGATATCGACTACCCGATTCCGGGGAATGACGACGCCATCCGCTCCATCAAATTATTCACACAACGGATCGCCGATGTGTTGCTGGAGGAACAGGAAATAAAAAAAGCCCGGCAAAAGGATGAGCAGGCGACTCCGGAAGAGCCCGTGGCGGCCGTGGTTGAAGAGGTCAAGCAAGAAGATTCCGCCTCCCGGGAGGGTGTGAAAATAGAAAACGGGAGCTGACCCCCAACCTTCCGAATCGCGGGTGCGGGCGTTTTGATTCGATTCGATAGCCGTTCCGATAAATTTACTGTTTTCTCACGGCGGGAAGGCTCCTCCGGAGTCTTTGTGTTGTTTTGGGCGTTTGCCCCGTCGGGCATGGCGAATTTCTGGAATGGCGATTTTATAAAAAATTAAACTAATTTGAGTTATAGGAGTTGAGCCAAGGATGGAAATCACTGCGACAATGGTAAAGGAACTGCGCGCGAAATCGGGCGCGGGGATCATGGAATGCAAGGGCGCCCTGAAAGAGGCCGGCGGCGATGTCGAAGAAGCGGTCACGGTGCTCAGGAAAAAAGGGTTGGCCAAAGCGGGCAAGAAAACCGGAAGGGAGACCGGCGACGGAGCGATCGGCGCCTATATTCATCCCGGAAACAAAATAGGCGTCATGTTGCAACTGCATTGTGAAACGGATTTTGTCGCCAACACCGACGATTTTCAGACGCTGTTGAAGGATATCTGCATGCACATTGCCGCTTCGAAATCCAGATACACATCGAGGGATGAAGTGACTCAGGAAGACCTGGATAAGGAAAGAGAGATATTCGCTCACCAGGCCAAGGAATCCGGCAAGCCGGAGAAAATCATCGACAAGATCGTGGAAGGCAAGATGGAAAAGTTTTATGAGGAAAACTGTCTTCTGGATCAGCCTTATATCAAGGAAACCAGTCTCACCGTCGGGGAAATGATCAAGCAAAGAATTGCAATTCTCGGAGAAAATATTACTGTTGGAAAATTCGCCCGGTTTGAAATTTCCAAATAAAACCCTAAGGTTCGCGTGTCTATGAGTCAATCGATTTACAAGCGGGTTCTTTTAAAGTTGAGCGGGGAAAGCCTGGCGGCTGAGGATGGAGGGTTTGGGATTGACCAGCAAGCCATAGAAAATATCGCTGTCGAAGTTCACGAAGCCACGCAGATGGGGGTCCAGATCGCCATCGTCATCGGCGGCGGCAACATCTTCCGCGGGGCCACCGCCAGCGGACTGGGGATGGAACGCGCCACCGCGGATTACATGGGGATGCTGGCGACGGTGATCAATGGCCTGGCCCTGCAACATGCCCTGGAAGCGCAGGGGATAGACACGCGCGTACAGACCGCTATCGAAATTCATCAGCTGGCGGAACCTTATGTCCGCCGCCGCGCCATTCGCCATTTGGAGAAGGGGCGGGTGATCATTTTCGCCGGCGGGACGGGGAACCCCTACTTCACGACCGATACAGCCGCATCCCTCAGGGCGATGGAAATCGGCGCGGAGGTGATTTTCAAGGCCACCAAAGTGGACGGGGTGTATTCCGAGGACCCGATGAAAAATGGAAACGCCAAAAAATTCACCAGCGTTTCCTACCTTGAGGTTTTACAAAAGAGATTGCAGGTGATGGACTCGACCGCGGTTTCACTTTGCATGGACAATAAATTGCCGATGGTTGTTTTCAATGTCCGGCGAAAAGACAATATCAAGCGTGTTTTGCTGGGTGAGACAATCGGCACCACCGTGGGGGCGTGACGCATGGAAAAATTTTTAAATGAGTGTCAGTCCAAAATGGGTTACACCCTGAATCATTTGCTTTCCGAGCTGGCCAAGCTCAGGACGGGGCGGGCTTCGCTTGCGATTTTGGAAGGCATCAAGATGGATTATTACGGGACCCCGACGCCCTTGAGCCAGGTGGCGACTCTGGGAGTTCCGGACAGCAGCACCGTCACCGTGCAACCCTGGGACGTCTCCATTCTCAAGGATATCGAGAAAGCCCTGCTGGCGTCTGACCTGGGGATCACCCCGAACAATGACGGCAAGCTCATCCGCCTGCAAATCCCTCCCCTTACCCAGGAGAGGCGTCTGCAGTTGGTGAAGGTCGTGAAAAAGTGCGCGGAAGAATGCCGGGTGGCGATTAGAAACATCCGCCGGGAGTTTAATGATAAAGTCAAGGCGGCTGAAAAAAAACACGAAATTTCCGAGGATGAGAGTCGTAAGCTCATCGAAAGAATGCAGAAAATCACCGATGAACAGATCAAGCAGGTGGATAAAAAAGCACAGGAAAAGGAAAAAGACGTCATGGAGGTTTGACCCCCCTCGCGGCTCGTTTTTTAATAAACTTCCATTTTAAAAATTCCTGAAACCCGTATTTTGCATGTCCACCCCCCGGCGGATTTTTAGGAGAGGTTCCCTTGGTTGACCCAAAATTACAGGCCGAGATTGATGACAGCCGATTGCCCAGGCACATCGCCATCATCATGGATGGAAACGGGCGCTGGGCAAAGAAAAATTTCCGTCCCCGCATCGAAGGACACCGGGAAGGCGTCAAGGCGGTGGACCGTGTTGTCAGCCAGTGCCGCCGCCTCAATATCGAAGCGCTCACCCTGTATGCCTTTTCGGATGAAAACTGGAATCGGCCGCCTGTGGAGATCAGCGCGCTCATGAAAATTCTGGATTTTTTCCTGAAGAAAGAGTTGCAAAGAATGCAAAAGGAGAATATCCGCTTCAATACCATCGGCAGGATAGAAGATCTTCCGGAAGACATTCAAAAGATCATCCGCAACGCCGAGGAAGCGACCCGGCAAAATGACGGCATGGTCCTGAGTCTGGCGTTGAGCTACGGAGGGCGGCAGGAGATTCTCGATGCGGTAAAAAAAGTCGCCGAACAAGTGAAATCGGGGTTCCTGAGTGTTGAGGAAATAGACTCCCCCTTGTTCGCAAGCTTTCTATCGACCCACCCGCTTCCCGATCCCGACTTGCTGATCCGCACCAGCGGAGAGCTCAGGGTCAGCAATTTTCTTTTGTACCAGATCGCGTACACGGAACTTCACTACACCCCGGTGTTGTGGCCGGACTTTTCCGAAGACGATTTATTGAAAGCGCTGATCGACTTTCAAAAACGGGAAAGAAGATTCGGCCTGACTCAGGAGCAAATCGTTAAAGCCTGACTGTTTTCATCTGAAGAGCGTCTTAAAAAAATGATTCCGGGCCGTGAGCGGGTCTTATGAATAAGGGTCCGCAAGTTGCCCGATGTAAAAATAATGCCTTGCGGGCCGGTTCTGATAAATAAAAAATTTCGTCAGCAGGCTAAATTTTGTAAATTCTTGCTTTCAAGTAGCACAGCCTGGAAAGCCTGCGCCACCGGCTTTCTTAAGTTAACAGCAAACTTGAAATTAGCATGATAAGGTCCTAAATTAAACGCGCCGTTATATTTCCGTTCCTCAAAATTTACCGTAAGGTTAAGATGATGAATCTGTCTTTGGGTCCCGCCGCTGAACGGGGAAACCAGAAAGGCCCTCCTCCCGGTTTGTTTCCGGAAATTTTAAATTCCCAAGTCTTCACGAGGGCCGCCTCTTGACGCGTGTCATAAGCGGAGTCCTCGCGATTCCCATTATTCTGGGCATAGTTTTGTACGGGTCGGAGTGGCTGTTTTTTGCTTTGATCGCGGGCGTCGTTCTGGCGGGGGGGTACGAATTCTTTTTCATGACCGACCGGGTCGGGATCGAAGGATACCCGGTGGTCGCCGCCTTGTTGAGCCTGCTGCTACTCCTCTGTTTTAAACTGGAAGGCCGCCATCTTCCGGAGTGGGGAGTCATCGCTTTTCTCGCCTTGTCCATTGCCTGGGGAATCAAGGATAAAAATATCAAAATCGCGTTGGATCAAATCTCCTACACACTTCTGGGTGTCCTGTACGTTGCGGGGCTTTCAGGCTATTTCATCCTGATTTACAACCTTGAAGACGGCAGGCACTGGATCGTTTTTCTGTTTCTGATCATCTGGCTTGGCGACAGCGCCGCGTATTACGGAGGCAGAAAGTTCGGACGCCGTCCGCTGGCGCCGGAAATAAGCCCCGGAAAAACAATTGAAGGCGCCCTGTTCGGGCTGGCGGGCAGTTTTATGGGTGGAGTCATCGCCAAATTAACTTTTTTACCGGCAGTGTCCATCCTGCATTGTTTGCTCGCGGCTGTTATTTGCGGTATTATCGGACAATTCGGGGATTTGGCCGAATCGATATTGAAACGCTATACGGGCGTCAAGGATTCCGGCAGGTCGATGCCGGGGCATGGCGGGGTTTTAGACCGCATCGACAGCTTGTTGTTCGCGGGCCCTGCATTTTATCTTTATTATCGATTGGTTTTCTAAGAGATCCCTTTTCAGCCGGGTTTCGTGGTGCGAAACGGCCCCATTTTTTTGAGGTTGTGGCCCGGAATTTTTATCTCATTTAAAAAAGGCTTATGAAAAAAATTTCCCTGTTGGGGTCCACCGGGTCGATCGGCGTCAACACTCTGGATGTGGTGGCGCGCAACCCGGAGCGTTTCGAAATCTGCGCTTTGTCGGCGGGAAGCAATGTCGATCTGCTGGCCAGGCAGGTGGAACAGTTCAAACCCCAGGTCGTGGCCCTCAACGACTCGTCCAGGGAAAAGTCGCTAAGGGAGAGGCTCTCGGGCCTGAATGTGGAAATTGTTACCGGCGAGTCCGCGTCGGTAGAAGCCGCCACCTGTTCGGACGCCGATTTGGTGGTTTCCGGGATGGTGGGAAGCGCAGGATTGGTTCCCGCCCTGGCCGCCATCACAGCGGGGAAGAATCTGGCTCTTGCCAACAAAGAGACTCTGGTCGTGGCCGGGGAGCTGGTCTTGAAAGCCGCCAGGGATAAAGTTGCCATCATCCCCATCGACAGCGAGCACAGCGCGATTTTTCAGGCGTTGAACGGAGAAAAAAAAGAACAGATCAAAAAGATCATTCTGACCGCATCCGGCGGGCCGTTTCGAACGTTCACCCCTGAACAGATGGAACATGTGACGGTGGAGCAGGCGCTCAACCACCCGAACTGGTCGATGGGCAACAAAATCACCATCGATTCGGCGACCATGATGAACAAGGGCCTGGAATACATCGAGGCCAAGTGGCTGTTCGGGCTGGATACGCAAGTCGATGTTATCATCCACGCGCAAAGCATCATCCATTCGATGGTCGAATTCGCCGACACCTCAATCATGGCCCAGATGGGCATCCCGGACATGCGGGTTCCCATCGCCTACGCCCTGTCTTATCCCGACCGGCTGGACTGCCAATTGCCATCGCTCGACTTGTCGCAATTGTCCAAGCTCACGTTTGAGCCGCCCGACACCAAAAAATTTCCCTGCCTGCAACTGGCCATCGACGCGCTCTCAGCCGGGCAGACCATGCCGGCAGTGCTGAACGCCGCCAATGAGATTGCGGTGCAGGCGTTTTTAGACAAGCAAATTTCTTTTAAGGAAATTTCGGAAATGATTCACATTACCATGGACAACCACAAGAGCCGGAAGGTGAATCAACTGGAAGATGTTCTTGAGGCGGACCGCTGGGCCCGCGAAGAGACCCGGAAACTGATCACCGTCGCCCATTAGAGAGCCGACAGAGAGATAAAAGGTCTGTTTGGAACGACGACGGGTAAATGACGGATGGACAATAGTAAACTCGTAGTAGCACAGGCTTTCCAGCCTGTGCCCGGTATTGAAACTTTTGCCAAACCAAACAATGAAAGGTTTTAATTCCCCCCTCGGGTGATCACTCACAGAGTGAAAGGCTGAGATGAGGGGGCATCACGGCCTTGGGCTTTCCTCAATTTTTGTAAACCCATATTCAGATCAGCGGTCTGCAATCCGCCTTCATCTTTAAAATTATGTTCAGAATCGGTAACGGTTACGACGTGCACCGCCTGGCGCCGGGCAGGAAATTGATCTTGGGCGGGGTGGAGATCCCGCACGCTCTTGGCCTGGATGGGCATTCCGATGCCGATGCACTCCTGCACGCGATTTGCGATGCTCTTTTAGGCGCGCTCGGGTGCGGGGATATCGGCAAATATTTCCCCGACACCGATCCCAAGTGGAAAGGCGTGTCCAGCCTTCTGCTTCTGAAAAAAGTGGGGGAGATGTGCGTTGAGCGCGGGTTTTCCATTTCCAATATCGATTCCATCGTCGCGGCTGAGAAACCCAAAATCGCGCCCTATATTCAGGAAATGAAAAAAAATATCGCCGACAGCCTGGGCGTCGATACGGACAAGGTCAACGTCAAGGCCACGACCACCGAGACTTTAGGCTTTGTCGGCAGGGAGGAAGGCATGGCCGCCACCGCCGTCGCCCTTTTACAAAAAAGGGATGCAACGTAAAATGAACGACACCGTCGCAAACGGACGCGGGACTCCTGACAGGATATAGCGCCCATTCCCGCTCCGATATCGATCTTCCCCACTTTTTTAGTATCCTGAACGATCCCTTCTTGAGAGACGATTTTCACAAATGCCAACGGCCCATTCCTTCAAGGCGACCCGAAGCGGCGGGATGATATTGTTTCTGGTTCTTGGCCTGGGTTTATCCTTGCGCCTCGTTCATATCGATGCCCCCCTGTCCAGCGATGAATTGACGATGCTCTCTATCTGGGCGCAAATGCCGTTCTTCAGCATTCCCGAAAACTATCAATACCCGAACAACCATATTTTTCTCACCCTCATTCTCAATGTTCTTTTAAAAATATTTGGAGTCGATCCTTTCATCCTGCGCCTGCCCGTTCTGTTGTGCGGCGTTTTGAGTCTGCTTTTCGGTTTTCTCACGACGAAGCGAATGACGGGCAACTTCACGGTTGCCTCAGGCGTTGCCCTGCTTCTCGCCATGAGCACGAATCACATTTATTATTCGACCAATGCGCGTGGTTATATGCTGGTCCTTTTATTTTCGCAACTGACAATCCATTGGACGGTGCGGGTATTTTATGATTCCGCTACAGGCGCCTGGGTCTGGCCACGGGCGCCGTTTTCTAAAAGAGATCTGATTTTTCTGTTGACGTTCTGCCTCATGGGAACCTGGACCCTGCCCACCTTTGTGTTTTTTGAAGGGTCGTTGCTGGTGTTCTTTGGTTTTTTTCTTGTACGGGAAATTGTAGAGAATAGAAATTTCCAGAACTCCGCTCCCGCCCGAATCATTGCGACCCTTTGGGTCGCCCTTGCGGGTTTTGGGGTTCAGTACTTCGTTTTAATTCCCCGCGAGATTCTGGAAATTGCCATGACCCGGGCGCCGCTGACCCCTGTCAGGGACTTTATTCCAGGGATATGGCGGCATTGGGTGCATCCTTTGGAACCGGCCACGCCCATTCTGATTGTACTGTGGGCCGCGGGCCTGTGGACTCTCTACCGGGAGCAAAAAGTTTTATTTGCCTTGTTTGTTTCCCTGATCCTGATGCCGCCGGCAGTCATTTTATGGGGGCATTTTATTGGATGGTTAAAATGGCTTCCGGCCCCGAGGGTGTTTCTTTATATGCAACCTTATTTTTTCATGGGGGTTGCCATTGGCGGTTACGAAGTGATTGCAAAAATTCTTCAATTCACCCGCAATCGGTTGTGGAGCAGGGCTTCTGCATTTTCGATGCTCCCGGTGTTTTATTTTTTGTGTTTTCTGCCCGCGGGTTATCAGGCCGGCCGGGAACTGAGCGAGACGGTTTTTCCCAAGAGAATGAGCCGCGAACCCTTTCATGAGATGCATCGCTTCATAAAAAATTCAGGGCCGCACGATTTATTTCTGGTTTCAAACCGGATTCACGTCGAGTTTTTTCTTTATGGGGCCAGGGAAATGCTTACAAGAGTGAAAGCCATCATCGATTCCGGGCAACTGGAAAATATCTATTTTATCGGCAGTGCTTTAAAGGGCCGGGCGGATATCGAACTCATGGGTGATGGAGAAAACGCCATCTATCAAATCACGGATTATTCCGTCATCGGGGCGCACGATGCATCCCAGCCTTTTACGCTTCCTGGAGGTGTGATGAAAAAAGTTTTCAAAGCCGGGAACCTCACGGTTTATAAAATCCGGCGGAGCCTGATTCGGAAAGTGACGGCGCTCAATACTCCCGAGGAAATAGGCCAATGGAATTTTGCTGGCGAGCCGCAAAAGATCGCTCTGGAACCCATTCAAACCAAAACCGGAGAGCGTCTGGGCCTGCGATTCCGCAGGAATTTCACAATGGCGTCGCCGCCCTTGAAAGCCGGCGTTTTGGGAGCGCCGGTCATGACGCTCAAATTTCTGACCGCATCCAACAGCGATCAACCGCTGGCTTTGTATCTCGACGCCGTGACTCAGGAGGGGAGCTTGCAAGTTTCGCCCGCCTGGCTGGCCAACGCCTGGACCCTGGACCATCCTTACGGCGCAAAAATATATTCCCGCCGCTATCGGCCCTGGATTTTTATTTCCAACGTTCAGCCTTTCAAGGAGGTCATCCAAACGAATCTGCCGGATGCCGGCGCGCCCCGCGCACTTTGGGGGGTGCAAAGTTATGTGGTGACAGCGCCCCTGGCCGGAAACTTTAAACGATAAAACGGTTGCATTGCCTCGTCCCGTCTTTCATCTTAGAAACGTGGATATTTGCTTTTTTGGGGACTATTACAAATTTGCCAGGTGAAAAGGAGCCTGGCATTTTGACTTTTTTTAGCGGCTGATTCGTGCTATGATACCGCACTTTCCGGTCAATTTTTAGCAACCACCAATGGGCCGTCCGTATCGGAATAATTGCAAACCAACAGTTTAAATGCTTCGTTCACGATTTTATCCCGCCTCTGGATCTGGTTACGATAGGATCCTCTTGAATTTATTTTGGAATGGAAAATCGGGTCAGCCCTGAACAGCGCATCGTCATCACGGGAATCGGGCTGACGACTCCGAACGGCAATGATCTGAAGGATTTCAGAAAGAGCCTGCTGGCGGGGAAATCAGGCGTTAAGAAGTTTGAAACCCGGTTCATGGGCGAGGTTCTCGCCGGGGTTTGTGATTTTGACGAGTTGAAGTACCAGAAAAAAAAGGCGCTACGGCGTGGCACAAGGGCGGGCTCCGTTTCTATTTATTGCGCCCGGGAGGCGGCTTTGGATGCGGGATGGGATCTGGAAACGATCGATCGGTCCCGCATCGGTGTTTATCTTGGCGTCACCGAGCACGGCAACGTCGAGACGGAAAACGAAGTTCACAACATCAGCCAGTACGATTACGACGTAAAATACTGGTCGCACCATCACAACCCA
>Ga0114931_10012350_pt1 | contig 10010 bp, 5 predicted proteins | sample 2SBtaG_FD_89579 | JGI IMG/M metagenome (GOLD analysis project Ga0114931, IMG submission 89579) | Deep subsurface microbial communities from Kolumbo volcano to uncover new lineages of life (NeLLi) - 2SBTROV14_V59a metaG | ecosystem: Environmental > Aquatic > Marine > Volcanic | place: Kolumbo... | reverse complement strand
TGGTCAGGCGTCCTGTTGCTGTTGAGGTGAATGCGCCGCTGGCATTAGAGCGGGCCAACGAACCCGACGAGCGACTTTTTTTCAGGCGACTGGCCAATTTTTGCGAGAGATGGATTTGTGCAAATGCCGATCGCATCTTCGTCGTCTCTACCCCTTTAAAGGATTATATGGAAAGGCTGGGGGTGCCTGAAGCCAACATTTCAGTTTTGCCCAATTCGGTGAACCAGAGATTTTTCTCAAGCGGGAACGGGCGAAAAATGGAAACGAGGGACGTCCTCGGAATAAGACAGGATACACTGGTCTTCGGGTTTGCCGGTGTGCTGAGGCCCTGGCACGGATTGGAACTGTTGCTGCAGGCTTTTGAAAGAATTTGCACATCCTTGAACGACACACACATCCTGATCGTTGGCGACGGCCCGGTTTTGCCGATAATTCAGCAGCAGGCTGCAGCGCTGGGTTTGCGTGACCAGATCAGTTTCACCGGCAGGATTTCGCACCAAGATATTTCGTACTATATTAATGAATTCGATGTTGCTGTTAGCCCGAAAGCGACCTTTTATGCTTCTCCTATGAAGATTCTGGAGTACATGGCGTTGAGCAAAATCGTAATTGCACCGGATATGCGGAACATCCGCGACATCATTGTTGACGGCGAGACAGGGTTATTGTTCGAACCCGAAAACATCAGCGATCTGACCAGAAAAATGTCTCTTGCTATCCGGGATGAACAACTCAGACTCAGGATTGGCCGCCACGCAAGGTCAGAGGTTCGACGCAACAGAACCTGGGAACGAAATGCACAGCAGGTGATTGACCGCGTATTCAACCTCGATGGGACGAACGACAACGTGCAACAACTCCAACCGAGGCTGGAGTCGAATTTGATCAACATAATGTACGTGGTCCACGGTTTTGGCATTGGGGGCCTCGAAAAGTGTGTCGTTGACCTGGTGAACGGGATTGATAGAAACCGATTTAAGCCTTCGATATGCTGTCTTACTACCAGCGGTGCTTCGACGGAGCGATTGACTAATAAAGAGTGCAGCATATTTGAGATGCATAAACAGCCCGGAAACGATTTGACCCTGCCGATCAAGCTGGCCCGGCTTTTTCGACGGAAAAAGACGCATGTTGTCCATTCCGCCAACTGGGGTACGTTTCTTGAATCCATTGCCGGCGCCAAGCTGGCGCGTGTTCCAGTTTCGATCCACATGAAACAGGGCATGGAACTCGAAGCCTTTTTTGACCACAGGGCCAATGGCAAGAAACGCAAGGTACTTGCGCAGCGCATGTTTGCCGCCCGTTTCAATAGAATCGTCGTCGTTTCCCATGATATCAAAAATCACTTTGCCACCGTGTTGCGTATTCCGCCAGACAAGATTGAAGTCATCCCCAACTGCGTGGATACGGATTTCTTTCAGCCTGATGCAACGGCGCGTCACAAAAAACGCCAGGAACTCGGGGTTTGTGAGGATACGGTCCTCATTGGCAGTGTTGGCCGTCTCGCCCGTGTCAAGAATTACGCGAGCCTGATCGAAGCCCTGGCGATTGTGGCGACGCAGAATCCTCGCGTTGAACTCATCCTGGTTGGTGACGGACCGGAGAGGGCAAACCTGGAGCAACAAATTGATGACCTACATCTTGAGACCAAGGTGACCTTATTAGGTGAATGTTTCGATACTCCGGAATTGTTAAACGCTATGGATCTCTTTGTGCTTCCCAGTTTTTCAGAGGGCATATCGATTTCGCTCTTAGAGGCGATGTCGACAGGCCTCCCAGTAATTGCATCCAACGTCGGCGGGAACCCCGAGTTGGTCGCGCACGGAATGACCGGATTGCTCTATGTCTCGGATGATGCCACGGAATTGGCGAGGCATGTCCTGACCTGCGCATCGGATGCCTTGTTGCGCAAGGGGCTGGCAGTTAAGGCCAGAATGATGGTGGAAAGGGAGTTTAGTATGGGAGTAATGCTTGCAAGGTATAACAACCTCTATTTGACCCTGCTCCGAAATCAAACCTGCAGGACCTAAATACTTAATTACGATGACATAATATTTAGACAGGATGAACGGGAAAGACTGGATAGTAAGAACCCGAACCCGGACAAGCCGGAAATGCAAAATACGAAATCTCAAAGTCCAAATCAATCTCAAACTACAAATCAGAATGAACCAAACAACCGCCGGCTATCAAGCGCCTTTGTCGTGTTTGAAATTTCGGAAATTGGGCATTGACTTTTGTCCGTCAGGCGCCGGACTGATTTGTTATTTGTCCGGCAGCTGCCGGATTGCGATTTACGATTTCAAGTCTTGCCAAAAAGCTTGTGCTCCAATGCTTTTGTCGAGTACGTCAAGACTTTACAACCATGGTCCTAATCTCAGGATGTCCTTGAGCTTGTTTATCCTGTTATCCCGGCTAAGAATTTCTAAAATGCGAAAATGATAATATGTATCCGTACTTAGAGAACAGCCTACTAAGTTGAGCCTGAGCGCACTACTCTTTCTGTTTTTCTTTGCGGTTGGTGTCTTAGCAACCTTCAAGAAACCATTTTACGGCCTTCTTCTGTATGTAATGTTGGTCTATATAAACCCACAAAGCCAATGGTGGGGTGGGCCGTTCCAACCTTTACGTCTATCCTTGACACTTTCCATATTGATTTTGGTCTTGCACCTTGTTAAGAGAGAAGAACCATCTCCACGCCGCGGTATAGTATCCACAGACGTGCTTATGGTGTTTTTCCTGATTTCCTTGCTCGTGTCCACTGCTTTTGGAAAAGTACTCCTGCAAAAAAATGTAGACAACATCACCTTCAGGTACTTTAAGTATGTCGCGCTCTATTTTCTGATCACCAGGATCATTAAGACCAAGCATGAATATGATCAGTTCATCTGGGCGAACATAATCGGATGTTTCTATATTGCCTTGAACGCATACTTTGGAGCGGGTTACTACTCGAAAGGCCGACTCGAAGGATTTGGCGGAAACGGTTGGCAGGAATCAGAAGGGTTGGCGACTTATGTCTGTGTCGCGTTGCCTTTTCTATTGGAAAAGTACTATGCAGAATCGCGCAAACCATTCCTCACCAAATTTACGATTCTGATTAGCGTTGCCTTCATATTGCGTCTTTTGATTCATACGCAAACCCGCGCCGCCTTTCTGGCGCTGCTCATCATGTCAATCCTGCTCGTTTTCTATTCAAGAAAGTTAGGAATTTTGCACAAGTATGTGGTGATAATGGTCGTGGGCGTATCGGTTTTTGTCTACGTGGCCGACGAAGGTTTTTGGAGTCGAATGGCATCTATTGGCAAACAGTTTGATGCATTGAGCTCTAATAGCGATGAGGTCCTGGTTGAAAAAAGAGTAGATATCTGGAAAGCTGGATTGAAAATGATGTGGGAGAATCCTCTGGCAGGGGTAGGACCAGGTAACTACCAGGTACTAGCCGAAGAGCGCGTAGCGAACATGGGACGGCAGGTGGCCGCGCATAATATTTTTGTCTTGATTGGGAGTGAAAATGGCGTGCCTGGGTTGCTCATCCTGCTGGGTATCATAGGTTCCTGTTTTTTCCTTCACATCCGAGTACGAAAAGCTATGAGCCTAACTCTTCACGGTCAGAACTTCGGCAGTAGTAGCATCTTTCTCACCCTATCCTTTGTTGGACTCTTGGTTAATGGCTTCTTTTACAATGCAATTTATCTGGAAGTGTTTTTCTGGCTTTGTGCCTTGTCGGTCGCACTCTACCAGATCTCCGCACAAGAACGGCTTGGGCAAATGGCTCATCTAACACACTCACTTGACAGAGAAGCTATTGCAAATATGGAATACTCAGCGTCTTGAATATTTCAATGGTGGGTTCCCTATTGATAGTCGTGAGCGTTCAGAAAATTATAACTGGCAATCACCAAGTAAAAGCAACAAAATCCTATCTTGCTTGTTTGAATCGTCAGATAACAGAAGGTTGCTAAAGATGGGAATCATAGGTGGTAGATTAGGTTATTCCATTCTGCGTTCCATTGCGCCAAGGGAAACTGTAGTCAACGATAACGAGATTGAGAATGCTGACCTCAAGGACACAAAGCTAAATCAATTCTTTGGAAAAAGTTTTTTTGACGAAACCACAGGCAAGACTGTAATCGATTTTGGCTGTGGAAATGGCAAGCAAGCAGTAGAAATCGCTTTAAATGGGGCTAAGAAGGTCATAGGAATAGACATCGAGGAGCAGCGATTGGAGCAAGCAGAGAAACTTGCCGGGAAGTTCCATGTGGCAGAACGGTGCAAGTTTGTAGCACAAACCAACGAGAAAGCCGATATCATTATCAGCAAAGACGCTTTTGAGCACTTCCATGATCCTGTTGCTGTCCTACATCAAATGAGGAATCTGCTAAAGGCCGGCGGGTACATCTTTGCTGCGTTTGGACCAACCTGGTATCATCCTTTTGGAGGTCATTTGTTTTCAGTATTTCCCTGGGCGCATTTTCTTTTTACTGAAGAAGCTTTGATCGAATGGCGTTCCGATTTCAAGTCTGATGGTGCTACGCGTTTTTGCGAGGTTGAAGGTGGGCTGAGCCAACTAACCATCCGCAGATTTGAAACCGTCGTGAATGAGGCAGGCTTTAGGTTCTTGTTATTCGAGACGGTTCCTATCAAAGGGTTGAGATTTTTGCGGAACAGCCTTCTGCGGGAATTCGGTTCGTCTATTGTAAGATGTAAATTGGTACCAAAAACGTAGTAATCCAATAACATGGGCACACGACTAAGGAGATTCCTGCAGTCATGCTGTTTATTCATTCAAACGAGGACAATTTGAGCGCTAAACTTATTTCGTTTGTTTCTACCGTATTCTTGATTTTGGGCCTTTCAAGCAATGCAGCGATTGCGCAGATAACCCTTTTCGACTGGAACGATCCTCACGCCGTCGGCACAAATTGGCCAGGTTGGCAATGGTATCCGGGAGGAGAAGGCAATGACGCGGATGATTTCGGCAGCCCGGGCTGGCGTAAAGATGACGGGCAATTTATGTCTGGTTGCTGTGATAACTGGTTTCCGAGAAGTCATGACAAAGGCAATGATGATCGACATGGCGGCAATTATCTGGCTGCGATAGAAAATGGCGAATTGAAAGTTTATGATGTTACGCTGGATGGAGTAAATCGTGCGTCATGGTGGGTCTTGCTCAATGGCAGAAGCTTTTCCGAGTTTGGCGTCGATGCCGGCACGAACCGTATGGACTTCTATATCAAGCTGGGTGGGATGCGATACCAGGATCCACTCAATGTTTCCAACTATGGTTTCCATGTAGGCACGTATTTGTGTTGGGATGGGAAATGCCCGAAGGAGGGGCCCGGCAATCAGCATTACTACCATTATTTCGGATTCAACCCTGGTGCCTGGATTCATGCGGTAATGGACCGCCATCCGACACATCACCGCGGGAATCATCTTCCTCCCTCTGACAATGAACCGTACAAGCTATATGGTAAACACTACTTTGAGAATATGAATTCGATGTATTTTGAAATTAGCGGTAACCAGGATTCGCTGAGTTGGTATCTGTTGGATGACTTGCGATTGTATAGTACTGGAGAAGAGAACGACGAATCCATTACGTCAATTTGGGTAGGATACTGGAAAAATTCAAATTATTGGGAGATCTCTTTCTCGGATGCCTCTTTTGGAGACGTCGGTTACAATGACGCGTCAGGTTCCACATTTGATATCAGGTATTCGCCCGCTCCCATAACCAACGAGAACTTTGAGCAAGCGACCCCCATAGAGCCACTGTTCCATGCGGTAGAGGGATACCCTAATCTGATATGGCGACACAATAATTGGAAGTTAGTGGTCTGGACCAGGTTCCGTTTGCCAGATGAACTGGAGCACCCGGGCGCTATGCTTTACTTTGCGGCCAAAGACGTTTCTGTCAAAGGCGCACATGTCGGTGGATGGCCGCATCACCTGGGGGATGGACATGATGCGCCAAGCGACTTGATCCATACAATAGACTATTCTATTCGACCAGATTCAGAACCCGTTACTTCAGTGATGAGTTTGCAAGAAGACGCAGAAGAACAGCTTGGACTTACTCAGAACTACCCAAATCCTTTCAACCCTAATACTATTATTCGATATTATATGCCTTTCATAGGTGAAGTAACAATTAGAGTTTTTGATACTTCCGGTCGCTTTGTCGCGGAGATTGAGTCTGGCGTCAGAAATGTGGGCGATTACAAAGTGAAATGGAATGGACGAAATAGTCAAGGAATTGTAGTCGCAAACGGCGTTTATTATTATCGTCTCAAGGCAGTCTCACCAGATGGCAAGTCTGCCTCTGTGGCCCAAAAAATGGTAATCCTGAAATAAAACATTGAAGTTATCCAGGCCAGGCGGCTCTGGCCACCGCATGTTCTCCTGCAAGTCTGAATTTGGGACTTGCACCCTTTCAATTGACTACTTCCTCGTGATTGATGAATTTTAAAACCCGGGTGCTGGCTGCCTTTGGATGGGCGGCAGGCGCCAAATTGGCTGGACAGCTTTTGAATTGGGCGATCACCCTCGTCGTCATTCGACTGCTAGAGCCTGCCGATTACGGCTTAATGGCCATCGCCATAATGGTCGTCTATTTTTGCAACCTGGTAGGTGAGCTTGGTATGGGCGCGGCCCTGATCCAGAAGGATGAAATTGACAAGCGCACTACAAGGCAAATATTTGGCTTGGTGTTGCTGTTTACCTCGCTGTTGTTTGCGCTGTTGTTTGCGGCGTCTCCACTTATTGCAATATTTTTTCAGGATGTCCGGCTGGTGTCGATCATTCGTGTCCTGTCCGCACAATTTCTGATCGGTGCTTTTGCAGTGATTCCACGCTCCTTCATGCAGCGAGAACTAGACTTCAAAAGGAAATCGATTGTAGATCTCTCCAGCACAATAGTAGGTAGTCTCTGTACGTTGTCGCTAGCGCTGAGTGGCTTCGGGGTCTGGGCCCTTGTATGGGGTTATATTGCTCTAAATATAGTCTTAACGATAGGGTTGAATATTATCCATCCCTACATCAAACGACCACTTTTTTCTTTTGCCGGAATGGAGAGAATCTTCCATTTTGGTGGGTTCATTACTTTGGAACGCGCATTGTGGTATTTCTACAGCAACGCCGATGTTTTCATAATCGGCAAACTTTTAGGGAAAAACTTGTTGGGGCATTATTCTGTGGCTATGAACCTTGCCTCATTGCCGATGCAAAAAATTATGGGCACGGTGAATCAGGTTGCTTTTCCGTCATATTCCACAATTTACAGAAATAATAAGGAGGATGTAGGAAAATATCTGCTCAAGTCTGTTCGAGTTATGTCCTTCCTTTCTTTTCCGGTGCTGTTTGGCATGTCCAGCGTTGCGCCTGAAATCGTCGGAACTTTTCTTGGTGAGAAATGGCAGGCAGCCACTGTTCCCATGCAGATTCTATGTGTAGTGACACCTATTCGATTCGTTAGTAGCCTAACCTTACCGGTAATTGATGGAGTTGGCCGGCCGGCCGTGAACACGGTCAACCAGGTCATTGCGTTACTACTTATGTCTGCATCGTTCGTCATTGGGAGTTATTGGGGACTTATAGGAGTGAGTGTTTCATGGCTTATCGCATATCCTGTTCTGGTAATCATCATGCTATTGAGATCTCTTCCTGTTATTGGTTTGGGGTTGGGAGATATATTGCAAGCCATTAGAAAACCAGCCTTGTGTGGCGTCGTTATGTACTTGGGGGTACTTTTTGTTAGACTACTATTTCGTAGTGAGCTTGTGTCTCCCGTGCTATTCGTAACATTAGTTCTTACAGGGGTCTGCGTGTATGCTGTTTTGGCCCTGCTTATTAATCGTGAGGGCTACCGAGAGATAATAGGCCTAGTGACCAAGCCGACGTGAGAATAGGCAAGTCTAAACTCTCTGATAAACTTTCGGCTTGTCGGCGGTTCGTTTGCGCACTATTGAAACTCAATAGAATGGTTCCTAAGGACGCTCACTGATCTATTGCCATGCCCGGACTTTTTGGTATATACAACAAGAAGCAACTTAACGACGCAAACCTGCCTGGTTTAGTGTCTCTTATGGCGAGAAAAATGAAATATTGGGATGGCCAAAAAGAAGAGATATTTCTGGATTCCAATCAAAAATGTGCAATCGGGAGGCTTGGGCTTGCTGACAGTGTGACGTTTCAGCAGCCGGTATTTGATACAACTAATCGCTATCGTTTTTTTCTCGATGGTTACATCAGCGACTACTACCAGCCACATTCCATCCGTCAGCATACTTTTGACAGAGGAGAGGCAGGGATTCAAGAATTAATTGGACTATTTGCTGAACATGGTCCTGGGATTGTGCAATATCTTAATGGTGTCTACTTTATTGCTCTTTATGACAATGTAGAGCAGAGACTCTATTTAATGAATGACCGTTATGGGTTGCATTATCATTACATTGCCGAAACAAACGATTACTTTATTTTCTCAGGTGAACTAAAGTCAATAACTGCGACGGGTCTGGTTGATATGAGCATCGACGAGAGGGCTGTTTGCGATATGCTCAATTTCGAGTTCATAACCGGTGACCGCACTCTTTTGAAATCTGTAAAACTTTTTCCTTATGGCAGTTACGCAGTGGTGGATGCCTCCGACGTCAGGGTAGAGAGATACTGGGATTATCCATATAGAGATCCTCCACCGCATAAAACACTTGCAGACAACATAGCCGAATGCGATTGCCTTTTTGAAAAAGCCATTGCACGTCAGATCGACGGAGAGAATCGTGTCGGCATACCACTTAGCGGCGGTTTGGATTCAAGAACCATCGCTGCGTATGCCAGACCTCAGCTTCAGTCTCTGAAACTATTTCATGTGGGTTCAAAAGCTACCTATCTGGAAACGAGATTGGCACGCAGGGTTTGCGATGTGTTGGGCGGTGAATGGAACTTTCTTGATTTCCCCCAACTTTACACACCAGATAATATCCGTGCTGGCGCTTACCTGAGTGATGGTCAGGTTTCTACCAACCAGTTTTGGGAACTGGGGATGGCGAAAGCCGCGAATCACGATCATGATTTACAGGTCCTTCTGGATGGGTATTGCCTGGATGCGCAACTGGGAAAGTCATTCCTGTTAGACGACATTAATCACGACTCACCAACCGAATATAAAATAGGACGTCTTGTCGATATCTTCGCACGTTTTCAAGAGGATCACTTGTCAAATTGGTTTGCGGATCCCAATATCCTGTCGCCGTTTTATGCGAACAATTTGATACGACTTTGCTCAGAGAATGTCATTGAGTCGGTAGGGAATCATCTTGACCTGTCGGTGCCGAATCTTTCCCAGTATTATACCTTCACCGCCCGGGCACGGCGTTATACGGTCGGCGCCTTGAATACCAATCGTGTTTTCATTGAATACCGCTTTCCTTTTATGGATTATGACCTCTTTGATTTCTGCCTTTCTGTACCGGTTCGTTTTCGGAAGAACAGTGCAATTCATCGCGGTGTACTAACCCGCCGTTTCCCAGAGTTATCGAAAATACCGTGGGCCAAGACTGAGTTGCCCCTGAACAAGGTTTCCTCATTGCGAACTAGTTTCAAGCAGCATGTCGCCAAGTATAAAGCTTCCGTGAATATACTGTCGCGTGGGCGTTTTGAGCTTGGACACCAGGATTGGAAAACCGACAGAAGATTTCGAAAAGATGATGATTTTCGTGAATTCTATTTAGATCTTCTACACGATGACCGCATGTTGTCTCGTGGCATTGTAACGAAAGAGGGCGTTGAACGCCTGGTGCGGTCAATCGATACGGGTTATAATCAATTTGGCGTTGTACAGTCGTTAGCGACAATCGAATTTTTCTATAGAACAATTATTGACTAGTGTTTAAATGATTAATTATCTATATTATCTTTTATTTGTGCACCGCTGACTTCTCTTTTGCGCCATTTAAAGGGCTTTGATTCAGGATTGTAACGTTCAATAAAGTCCTCGATACGTT
>Ga0114931_10012349_pt1 | contig 10011 bp, 9 predicted proteins | sample 2SBtaG_FD_89579 | JGI IMG/M metagenome (GOLD analysis project Ga0114931, IMG submission 89579) | Deep subsurface microbial communities from Kolumbo volcano to uncover new lineages of life (NeLLi) - 2SBTROV14_V59a metaG | ecosystem: Environmental > Aquatic > Marine > Volcanic | place: Kolumbo... | reverse complement strand
TTCCTGAAATTGTAATGCATAACAAAACTGGTTTTGTTGTAGGTTCTGTGGATCAGGCAGAAAAGGCAGTACCTAAAGTTGAAAAAATACAACGAAAAGATTGTAGAGAGCTAGTTGAAAACAAATTTACTGATGCGCATATGGCTGATAGCTATATTAAAATTTATAAAAATGTTATAGAAAAACACAAAAATGCTAGATGAAATTTTGAGTTTATTTGGGGTAACCAGATTACTAAATCCTGATCAAGTTAAAGAAGAATTAGAATCAGTTCTTGACGGATTTCAAATTACCTTTATAAACAAAAAAGCCTATTTAAACGGTTCACGATATTTAATGGCTCATTCTAAGCATGTTAAAACTGGAGTAGAAGGGTTTGTGAAAATTACAAACAAAAAATCTTTAATAGAAAATCTAAAAAAAGAGGTTAATGCAATTACCATGGCTAATTCTATAGGCGTTCCTACCACTAAGTTTTTTCAAAAAGTTACTAAACTTAAAAGAAACACCTTTTTTTATCATCGTGAATGGTTACCAGAATCAGATCAGCGTGTTCTTATTACAGATTTAACAACCTTAAATGGTTTTGAAGAGGTTCATCTTAATATTGCTACTGATTTAATTTCTAAATATGCAGGTTTTGAGGTTAAACCGAACCAAATTAAACCTGAATTTATCTTTTGTAATTTAAATATGCATTGGGCTGCATCATATGATCAAATGTGGAGAGGGAATAAAAATACTGGAAAAGCTGGATTACAAGGAAAAATGAAGAGAGTACTTGCACTATTAAGTAAAGAGCAGGCAGAGCAAATAAGTTTAGTTGCTTATCCAATTTTAGAGCAATTTAGAGAAAAGTTTCACAAAGAAATTACCACTATTACAGGTAATTATTATTTTGTGCACAATGATTGCACTCCAAAAAATTTTTACTTTAAATTAGATCAAAATACTGCAATCTATATTGACTTAGAATTTTCGTGTTTAACTCAATACAAAATAATGGCGATGAATAACGATATTGCTAATTTTTATGGTAGGTTAACGGCAAAACCAAATTTACAAAAAAAATATTTAGAGTTAATGTACAAAAAACTTGATTTACCAACAGAAAAAAGGAAATTATTTTTAAAACATATAGTAACAGTTGGAAGTTTAAGTTTACCTAAGACACCTAAAAAAGGTAAGGTTAATATTAAAGATAGGGTTTTAGATGTTATGCTAATTAATGCATACATAGATAATATTAATTACATAGATTCATTATGAATATTTTAGAAATAATAAATAAGGAAGAAAAAAGACAAAAGGAACAGCTACAAATGATCCCTTCAGAAAATTATGTTAGCAAAAATGTTTTAAGGGCAGTGGGGTCTGTGGTAATAAACAAATATTCTGAAGGGCAGGTTGGAAAAAGGTATTATCAAGGAAATAAAAATATAGATTTGATCGAATCAAGAGTTAAAAAACTTGCATTAAAAGCATTTAATTTAGATGAAAACATATGGGGGGTTAATGTTCAAGCTAAGTGGTTCTGTAGCAAATTTAGCTGTATATACATCACTTTTACAACCACAAGATAAAATTATGGGTATGAATTTGTACGATGGTGGGCATTTGTCTCATGGATGGAAGTTACCAGATGGAAAAAAAATTAGCTTTACATCTTTAATTTTTGATTCCGTAAATTATACTGTTGATCCTAACACGGGTGTTTTTGATTACAATTTGGTTAAAAAAAAGGTGTTAAAAGAAAATCCCAAAATCTTAATTTCTGGTGGAACAGCTTATCCACGAGAAATTAATCACCAAGCATTAGGTGAAATGGCAAAACAAGTTGGTGCATATTATATGGCAGATATAGCTCATGAGGCAGGTTTAGTATTGGCAGGTGTTAATAAATCACCTTTTAAATACGCCGATGTAGTAACTATGACAACACGAAAAACCTTGCGTGGTCCTGTTGGGGCTATGATATTTGCAAAAAAAGAATTGATGGACAAAATTGATTATGGGGTGTTTCCAAGACTTCAGGGTGGACCTCCAAATCATCAGATAGCAGGAGTAGGGGTAGCACTAGAAGAAGCATTAACTTCCGAGTTTAAAGAGTATGCAAAGCAGGTTGTAGAAAATGCAAAAACCTTAGCATCAGAATTGATAAAAATGGGTTATAAAGTTACATCGGGGGGGACAGACAAACATTTATTATTATTAGATTTACGAAATAAAAATATGCATGGTCATAGCAGTGCAATAGCACTTGAAAAGGCTAATATTATAGTTAATAAAAATACTGTTCCTGGTGAAACAAGTAAACCATATTATCCATCAGGATTAAGAATGGGTACGCCCAGCTTAACAAGTAGAAGAATGAAGCAAGTAGAAATGGTTAAGATTGCAAATTGGATAAATTTAGCATTACAAAACCAAAAAGATGACAAAGAACTTGAAAAAATAGCACAAGAAGTAAAGTCGTTTGCAGTAAAGTATAAAGTTCCTGGAATTGATGAATAATATAAAAATTGGTGCACATGTTTCTATAGCTGGTGGTTTACCAAATGCAATTACAAATGCTAAAAATATTGGGGCAAATTGCATTCAAATTTTTAGTAGCGCTCCTCAAATGTGGCGTAGAAAACAGTACTCTGAAAAAGAACTAAGTCAATTTAAAAACCTTGTTAATCAAAATAATTTAAATCCTGTTTTTGTTCATGCCCCCTATTTACCAAATATATGTACTAACAAAACAGACAATTTAGAAAAAAGTATTATAGCGTTAGCGTCGGAATTACAGTTTGTTCATGCAATTGGAGCAGAGGGTTTAATTGTACATTTGGGTAGTCATTTAGGGGAGGGGTTTAAAAAAGTTAAACCCCAAATAATTGATGCAATCGCAGAAATTTATGAAAGGTCAGGTTTTAATACTAAGTTTGTGCTAGAAAATAGTAGCGGAAAATCAAATGTTGTTGGGGCTAAGTTTTCAGAAATAGGTGATATTATTGCAAGTTTAAAAAGCAAACATAATGTGAATGTAGGTGTGTGTTTAGATACCGCACATATGTTTGCCTCAGGTTATGATATTAGAACAAAAGTTGGGGTAACAAAGGTAATAAATGAGCTAAAAAAGACTAATGTATTAGCACATACTATTTGTTTACATGTTAATGATTCAAAGGTTGACTTAGGTAACGGAAACGATAGACATGAAAATATTGGAGAAGGCTTTATTGGTAAAGATGGATTTAAATCATTTTTTAGCTTTGATGAATTTAAAAGTTTGCCAATAATTTTAGAGGTTCCAGGATTTGAAAAAAAGGGTCCTGATAAAAAAAATATAGAAATATTAAAAAGTATAATTAGTTAACTCAAATACTCGCAAAGCGCTACTTGAAAAGTATATAATACCACCAATGCCACTTAAACTTTTACAAAATTACATTCATTGGTACTTTGTTTTTGTGCCACAATACCTTGTTTCCATTTTGTTTAGATATATAGGTTATATTGACGATAAACTTGCTATAACGGTTATGGCGTCGTATATTTTTGTCCCACTCTTTAATGACAAAACAGTATTGGGATATGTTTTAGGTTTTGTTTTTAGGTTAATAAGAATAATTTTCGGAGGTTTTATTTTACTTGTTTTTATAATCAGTGCCTTTTTAATACTAGTTTTTTGGGTTATTGCACCTGCGTTATTTTTATATTACGGTTTTTCTTATTTTCTATTATTCTTAGTCATTTCATTTTCGTTGTTTCTTATCAAAAGAATGTACCTTCCTACTCAACATACTCACCATGTTAAAAGTTTAGAAGACTTAGAAAATGCTTTTACACCACCTGCAAAGCATATTTACTCTGTTTTAGTTAGATTAAACAATAAAAGTAAATTTGTTTCTTTACTTTTAAAATCTAAAGATGTGCGCCAAATGCTCTTGAGACTAGAACTAGATTATATTGCAGTAGAAAAAATGCTTATCGATAATTTACAAGTTACACAAACAGAATTTCTAAAATCAATATATAAATACAAAGACTTATCTCACTTTATTAGACCAAATTTACTATTTTTAGCTCTTGTTGAAAGTAATAAAAACATTCAGCTTGAACTAGTTAAAAAGAATATTTCTTTAATTGATGTAGAAGATGTTTATAAATGGCAAATACTAGACAGATCACTTTTACATAAATTACATATTTGGGATTTAGATTATAAGCCCCACAAAGTTGGTGGGTTAAATAGGGCATGGTTAGCAAAGCCCACTCCATTATTAGATAAAATTTCGGAGGATATTACAAAAATTGTATTACAAAATAAAAACAATTTTGCAGTATTTGGTAAAGATAAAGTTATACAGCAATTAAAAGTAATTTTATCAAAACAAGAAAGACAAAATGTATTAATAATTGGTAAACCTGGTGTTGGAAAAAGTTCTTTAATATATGGGTTAGCAAGTGATATAGTAACTGGACGATCAAATAAATCGCTTAGGTTTAAAAGAATAGTCAAACTTGATGCAACTAAGCTTTTGGCTTTAAATGAAAAAAAATCTGCAACGCTTATTAATATTATTGATGAGATTAAACAAGAGAAAAACACTATACTCTATATAGATGATATACATGTACTTTCCTCTTTGTCTGTAGCAAACTCAGATAAACAAGGGCTGTTTGAATATTTGCAACCTTATTTAGAAAATAATAAATTGCAGGTTATAGGAACAACTTCCCCGCAAAATTATAAAAAATTTATTGAACCTAATATTACATTTTCAAGACTTTTTAAAAAGTTAGAACTTACAGAACCAACTGATGATGATGTACTTAGTATAATGCAATTTAATCTTTTACATTCTGAAAAAGTATACTCAATACAAGCTCTTAAACAAATTATAAATCTTTCAAAAAAATATATTAAAAAAAGGGTTTTACCTGATAAGGCAATCTCTATATTAGAAATTTTAAATGCAAAAGATACTGACAATGTAATTTATCAAGAGAAGGTTAACCAGTATTTCACGCAGTTAACTGGAGTGCCTGTAAATAAAATTACCATAGATGAAGCAAAAAATCTTTTAAATTTAGAAACGAACTTAAACAATATAATAATTGCTCAGCCCAAGGCAATACAACTTATTTCAGATGCAATCATTAAATCAAGAACAGGAACACGTAGTAAAAACAAACTCATAGCATCGTTTCTGTTTGCTGGGCCAACTGGTGTTGGAAAAACATATACTGCCAAAATGTTGGCAAAAAGTTTATTTGGTCAGCAAGAAATGCTAACTAGGTTTGATATGAGTGAATTTCAAAATTTAGGAGATACAAATACCTTTATAAACAGGTTATGTGACGCAGTTTATCACAAGACTTATAGTGTAATTTTAATTGATGAAATAGAAAAGGCAAATGAAAAGTTAATTTTAACTTTATTACAAGTGTTAGACGAGGCAAAACTTACAAATGCAAATGGAGAAGTGTTTGATTTTACTCAAACTATAATTATTGCAACTACTAATGTAGGTAATAAAGTTATTACAAGCTTATATAATCAAGGAAAATCAGTTGAAGAAATCGAACCTATAGCTATGTTGGAGATTAAAAATCATTTTGTTCCAGAACTATTAAATAGGTTCTCAGATATTGTAATTTTTTCACCACTTAATAAGGCAGAAATATTTAAAATCGCAAAATTAGAAATTGATAAATTGGTTTCAAGTATGCAAGTTGAAAAAAATATTAACCTTATTTACTCTGACAAATTTGTTTATTTTGTTGTTAATAATTCATACAGCAGTGAATATGGTGCAAGACCAATCGATAGATTTATAGAAGAGAATATACAACTCCAAATCGCAAAATTGATTTTACAGGGAAAAATAAGTTCAGGATCATCTTATAACCTTGACCAATTTGTAAACACAAAGCACATTACCACTAATGAATGATAATAAAGAAAGGTTAAATAACTTAAGGAAAAAACTAAAAATTGAATATCTGAGAAAAAAAATTGCAGAAATAGAAAAAGCTATGGAAGAGAGTAGTTTTTGGACAAATGTTGAGAAAGCTAGCCAACAAGCAAAGCTGTTAAGTGATTATAAACAAGAGGTTGAAGAATTTGATTATTTAACTTTGTTGGCAGAAGAAGAAAATAATGCTGAATTTCTCAAAAAACTAGACGAACTAGAGTTTAAAACATTTCTTTCAGGTAAGTACGATCGGGGTGGGGCAATATTTGCAATTCATGCTGGACAAGGAGGAACAGAAGCAATGGATTGGACTCAAATGTTATCTAGAATGTATGAAAATTATTTTAAAAAAAAGAATTGGAAATACTCTGTGCTCGATCTATCAAAAGGTGAAGAAGCGGGCATAAAATCTATAACTTATGAAGTTTTAGGAATGTATGCTTATGGTTATTTAAAGGGAGAGGCTGGGACACATAGGTTAGTAAGGCTATCTCCATTTAATTCTGATAACCTTAGACAAACAAGTTTTGCAATGGTAGAGGTTTTACCGATAATTGATAAAGATATAGATGTTGAAATAAAAGAAGATGAAATTAGAGTCGACACTTTCAGATCATCTGGTGCAGGGGGGCAAAATGTAAATAAACTTGAAACAGCCGTTAGAATAACTCATTTACCAACAAATATTGTTGTTTCGTGTCAAACTGAAAGATCCCAACAAAAAAACAGAGAAAAAGCACTTGTGTGGTTAAAGGCTAAGCTTGTACAAAAGCAAGAAGAAGAAAACAAGGTAAAGGAACAAAAATTAAAAGGTAAGTATAAAACTCCTGGCTGGGGAAATCAAATTCGCTCATATGTAATGCATCCATATCAAATGGTTAAAGATTTAAGAACAAATGTAGAAACTAGTGATGTAAGTGGGGTACTGGATGGTGATTTAGAACAGTTTATTCAAGCAGAAATAAGAATGTTGTAAGTATAAAAATTTCATTGAATAGTATATAATAATCACTATATGTCCGAAGAACCTGCATACAATCAATCATCACCAGTTAGATTAGCTATCTATTCTGTAGTATTTCTTGTAGTAGCGATTGCTATGGGTATGGTGTTTGCACGAATGATTGCATTTAACCAGTCAAGTTCTTCTAATACAAGTAGCTCAGCAAAATTTATTCCGGTTAATGTGGATAATGGACAAAGAGAATTAAAAGGCAAAATTCTTCCTAATTTTGATAAAACAATACAAGCAACTCATAAATTGTTAGATAAAGACTTAAAATTGATTACTTATATAACAGCAAACAATGATATATTAAAGGTTTCAGAAGGGTTTTCGGTAACTGTAATTGGAAAAGTAGTAGGAAAGTCTAAAGACGGTGTAGACATAGTTAAAGTAGAAAAAATAAAACTAAAATGATTGAATTTATTAATGTAGAAAGAAAATTTAAAGAATGTGATTTTGAAATTGACAACATTAATTTAACTATTAATGATGGGGAATTTGTTTTTATCGTTGGCCCATCAGGGGCGGGAAAAACATCTTTATTAAAATTGTTAACCAGAGAAGAGCTACCAACTTCAGGAGAAATTAGAGTAGATGGTGAGAATATTCAAAAATTAAAGCAAAAACAAATACCATTTTTGAGGCGAAAAATAGGCGTGGTCTTTCAAGACTTTAGATTGCTTGATACTAGAACAGTTTTTGATAATGTTGCAATTTCATTAGAAGTAGCCGGGAAAAAGAAGTTAGAAATTAACGAAGTTGTGCCAAGACTTTTAGATCTTGTGGGTCTAAAACATAGAAGCAATCATTATCCTAATCAGTTAGCAGGTGGCGAAAAACAGAGGGTTTCTCTTGCAAGAGCTATTGCTCATGATCCTAAGTATTTAGTAGCAGATGAACCAACTGGAAATATTGATCCAAAAGCAACTTGGGAAGTAGTAAAGGTATTTCAAAAAATAAACGAATTTGGAACGACAATTATATTTGCAACACATGACAAGACTGTTGTTGATGCTTTGAAAAAGAGGGTAGTTAAAATAGATCATGGAAAAATAGTAAAAGATAAAATTAATTCAACTTATGAATAGTTTAAAGCGTGCAGTTAAAAACCTAATACTCGATAAATCAGTTACCCTATCTTCATTATTGGTGTTAGTGTTAACGTTTTTTTCAATTGCAATATTTTCTTTATTTGCTTTTTATAGCCATTTTGCAATAAAATATCTAGAGCAAAGTCCACAAATATTTGTATATTTTACTGACAATGCATCCGAAAAATACATTTTAGATGTGAAAGATAAGTTACTTAAGTCTGATAAAATTGCTTCTGTAACTTATACATCAAAAGATAAGGCATTAGAATCATATATAGACGCAAATAAAGATAACCCACTATTACTAGAGTCAATTTCAGCTAATATATTTCCTGCAAGTTTAGATATTAAAGCAACAAATATCGCGTATTTTGATGATATTGTATCAAGTGTAAAAGGGCTACAAGATGTTGAAAGTGTCGATTTTCAAAAGGTAGTTGTTGATAAACTAAAAGAAATTAGTTCAAAATCTAAAATCGTTGGAATAAGCTTAATTTCGTTACTTTTAACAATGTCATTTCTTAATACACTTTTAACAATAGGCATGACAATAAGATCACAAAAAAAAGAAATAGAAATAATGAAACTTGTAGGTGCTACTGATTGGTTTGTAATTAAACCATATCTGCTACAAAGTATTTTATATGCTCTTATGTCTTCCGTTATTGTAGTGGTACTTTTATTTGTAACTTTACCATTTATTCTTCCTCAAATTGAGGCGTTTTTTACAGGCGTTCCATTACCACAAATAGCTGATTTACTTAAATCTGTAGGAGTAAATTTAGGGCAAATTTCGCCAGCAGTAGAACAACTTATTATGTTATTATTCTTAACTTTTATTATTTTAGTAGTTGGTATAGTTATTGCAATTATTGGTAGTTTTACAGCAGTAGCTAAATATTTAAAAGTTTAAAACAATGAAACGTATTACTCTGTTTATTCTTACTTTGGTAGGGATATTTTTGTATATTTACTTACCTCTAACATCAAATAATGCTGTTTTAGCTGATGAGACAACAGATATTTCTGAGCTTGAAAAAAAATTAGATGAAACAAAAGAAAAATTGGCAAATCTTCAGAACAATGAAAGATCATTAAAAAATGAAATTACTTATCTTGATACGCAGATTCAGTATGCAAAATATAGAATACAAGAATCAGAAATTAAGATTAGCCAGAAAGAAAAAGAGCTTGATATTTTACAAACGGATATTGATTCACTTAGTGAAAAGGCAAATAGGTTAATTAAAGCTGTTGATAATCAAGAAAAGGTGTTAGGAGCAAGAATTAGAGAGCAATATAAACAACAAAGAGTTACCCCACTAGTTTCTATTTTATCAACCGAAACTTCAAATGATATTATAAAATCCATTAACTACTTGCGTGTTGTACAGGCAATGGATAGTTTACTTATAAGTAAAATGCAAAGTACCAAAACTAACTATCAGGCACAACAGGTTTTATTAGAACAAAAAAAAGATAAAGTAGAGCAGATTAAAAAAGATATAGAAAGTCAGAAAGCAGAATCAGAAAGGTTAAAAGTAGATTTAGCAAAACAGCAGGATACAAAAAATTGGTTATTAGCACAAACTCAAAATCAAGAGGCAGAATATCAAAGGTTAATAGCTTCAATAGAAAGTGAAATTCAGGCAAGACAACAAGCTTTGTTAAAACTAGTTACACCTGGTGCACAAGGAACTAAAGTAAAAGCTGGAGATCCTATTGGGCTAATGGGTAATACAGGGTGTTCTACTGGCCCACATTTACACTTTTCTGTACTTGTAAATGGTGTTGCTGTAGATCCAGAACCTTATTTAGATAGAGGGGATTTATCATGGCCAATGTCTGAACCAATTACAATATCTCAAAGATTTGGAGAAAATAAACTTCCTATATATCCCAATGGCCATGATGCTATTGATATGTATAACAATACAGATAT
>Ga0114931_10012348_pt1 | contig 10012 bp, 11 predicted proteins | sample 2SBtaG_FD_89579 | JGI IMG/M metagenome (GOLD analysis project Ga0114931, IMG submission 89579) | Deep subsurface microbial communities from Kolumbo volcano to uncover new lineages of life (NeLLi) - 2SBTROV14_V59a metaG | ecosystem: Environmental > Aquatic > Marine > Volcanic | place: Kolumbo... | reverse complement strand
GAGCCCGCCTCTCTCATCGCGGGCCTCCCGCCCGTGGGCCGACTCTGCGCAGCGAAGTGACGGCGAGCGGAGCGGGCTCGGCAACGTATTCCGTCAGCTCACCCGTCACCTCGACCCGGGTGGCGCCGGGCGCAGGGGGCGCCCCGGGAAGAGCATCCCCTCCCTTCAGGCGGAGCCGGAAGCTGGAAGGAGGATCCGAAGCTTGGAACAGGAGCTCGCCGTCGTCGGTCTGGGAGAGGGTGCCGACGGCGTTCTCGACGAGGATCTTGCGCAGTGTGAAGCCCGCGTCGTCGACGGCGCGGTCGAGGGCCACCGCATCCAGGCGCTCGCCTGGGCGCAGCTGGAGGATCACCTTCCCGTCGTTCAGCTGGATGTCCATTCCGACGACCCCGGGTACCTCCATCAGCTTCTTTTCGATTCCGAAGGCGCAGAAGGGGCAGGACAGCCCGTCCACGCGCAGCACCACCTCCGCGGCGCGGGCCACCGACGGGGTCGACAGTCCGAGGGCCAGCCCCAAGGCGACGAGACCCAGGCGTCCGGGTCGTCCGAATGCGATCCGTCTCATGATCGTTCCTCCTCTCGGGTTGGCTCGGCGGCGATCACTTCGCGAGCGAGCGGAGTATCGAGCATTCGCTCGTCGGCCCACGGCCCGAGCACGCTTCCGTGACCTTGCGAAGCGCTCTTCGCATCCGCTGGAGGGCTCGAATCTTGTTCTCGAGATCCGCGAGCTTCTCTTCCGCAAGCTTCCGGACGCCAGCCGCGCTGGCCCCGGAGCTCCGCTCGAGCGAGAGCAGCTCGGAGATCTCCTTCAGCGAGAAGCCGAGCTCCTTGGCTCGCTTGATGAACCGCAGGCTCGGAACCACCTCGGGGGCGTAGACCCGATAGCCCGACGGCCTGCGCGCCGGCTCCTCGATCAATCCCCGTCTCTCGTAGAAGCGGATGGCGTCGATGCCGATCTCCGCCGCCCGGGCGACCTCTCCGATCTTCATGTCCCGCGACCTCACGACCCTGAGTATAAAGTCTAGACTATAGGCCAGAGTCAAGAGACAGCGGAGATGACCCGGCGGGCCGTGGTGGAGATACCGGTCTGGATCAAGCGACCGCGCGGGGGATCCGATGAGGGCGTTCGACGGCCCCTGCGAAAGACACTATGGTCGGCGTCCCATGATGACGAGATGGCACACGAGAGCCGGGCTGGGCCTGCTGCTGCTGGCATTGGCGGGCTTGGCGGCCCCTGCGGCCGCAGCGTTGTCCTCCGACTCGTGCTGCGCCGCGATGGAAGCCGGGGCGAAGGAAGCCGGAGTTCCCGTGCCTTGCCAGTGGATCGTCCCGACCTCGTGCTGCAACGAAGTCATCGCCCCCGCCGCGTCGGCGGCGTTCGTACCGCCTCCCGCGGGGATGAGCTTCGCCCCTGTGTTCTTGCCCGCACCGCAGCGAGACGCCCTGGCCGCGGGTGCGGACGGCACCACGAGCCATCGGCGGGCCCTCGCGACCGTCTTCCTCCGGCTCTGATCCCTCCACGACCCAGAGTCTGATTCCCACGCTGTGCGGGCACCCGTGCGTGCCCACGCGACGCAATGGTCGTGGAGCAAATAGACATGGCAGGACGATTCCATCCCGGCGCGACCCGCCGGGCTGCGGGGACGCAGATTGCGCTCCTGGTGATCCTCGTCGTCGGATCCTTCGCGCTGGCGTGCGCGAGCCCAGCGCTCACCCTCCGTCATCGCGCGAGCGAGCAGAGCTGGCGCGATTCGACGCTGGCCAGCACCCCCGTCGAGGGCGAAGCCGAGCTCTTCTCGCACGTCCCCCACCTGGAGCGCAAGACGCTCGTCACAGCAGTCTTGCGCCGCAATCCCTCGATCGCAGCCGCGCGCTGGGCATGGAAGGCCGCGCTCGCGCGCTATCCGCAGGAGCGGTCGCTCGACGACCCGATCCTGGGCTACGGCGTGACGCCGACCTCGTTCGGCTCGAGCAGCGTCCGCGACGCCCACAAGGTGGACCTCAGCCAGCACGTCCCCTTCCCCGGCAAGCTCGCGCTCCGCGGCGAGATCGCGCTGGCGGAGGCCGAGGCGGCCGAGCACGACCTGGGGGCGGTGCGGTTGCGGCTGGCCACAGTGGCTTCGTTGCTCTTCGACGACCTCTGGTTCCTCGACCGTGCACTGGCCATCAACGCCGAGCACACGGAGCTCCTGGACGAGTTTCTGCGGATCGCCACGGCCCGCTACGAGGTCGGCGAGGCCTCCCAGCAGGATCCTCTCCAGGCGGAGGTAGAGCAGGCCCACCTGCTCCACCGAGACGTAGTCCTGACGACCGCCCGACGCGTGGCGAGGGAGCAGCTCAACGTCCTGCTCCACCGCCGGCCGGACCGGCCGCTGCCACCGCCTCCGGACCGCCTCGATCCGGACCCGACGGAAGAGCTGGACCGCTCGGCGCTCGTCACGGAGGCTCTCCAGGCGCGCCCGGAGCTCCGCGCGGCCCAGGCGCGGGTCGCAGCGCGGGAGTCCGCCGTGGCCCTGGAACGCCGCGAGTTCTTCCCGGATTTCACCCTGATCGGCTCCTACAACAGGCTTTGGCAGGCGAAGGACCTTCAGCCCTTCGTCGGCGTCCGGCTCAACGTTCCCCTACGTGTCGCCCGGCGGCGGGCCGCTCTCGACGAAGCGCGCGCGCGATATGCGCATGCAACGAGTGAGCGCGAAGATCTCGAGGACCAGGTGCGCTTCGGGGTCGAGAGCGGCGTGGACCGGCTCGAGGAGGCGCGCCACGTCCTGCGTCTGTTCGAGAGTCGGATCCTTCCGGCGTCCCGCGACCAGGTGGCAGCCGCCCGGGCGGGATTCGAGACCGGACGCAACTCCTTCCTGGCGCTGATCGAAGCCGAACGGAACCTCCGGACCTCCCGGCTCGGCTACGACGAGGCCCTCGCGACCGTGAGCCGACGCCGGGCGGAGCTGGAGCGCGCAGTCGGTCGGATCCCGGGCCTGTACGAGGTGAGGTCGCCATGAGGAGGCGGAGGAAGTGCTGGTCGATGCGAAGCGGATGTTTGGCGGCGGCGTTGTTCGCTCTGGCGTCGGGTTCCCTGCTCGCGAGCGGCTGCCGAAACGGCTCCCGCTCCGCACCCGCCGTGGTCCGGTCCGGAGACCTGGAGCTGCGGGTCTCGCTGGATCCTGCTTCGGCGCGGGTGGGTGCGAACCGCCTGTGGATCGAGCTCCGCCGCCGGGGCGAGCCGGTGGAGGGCGCAGACGTCGTCGCCAAGGTCCACATGCACGCCATGGGCGCGATGCCTCCCATGGGCGGCCCTGCCCTGGTGGAGCCCCGGGCTCTGGGCCTCTACGTCGCCGACTTCGAGCTCGAGATGGGGAGCACCTGGCTCGTCGAGGTTCGAGCGAGGACTTCGGACGGGGACGCGGTCGCGGCCGAGGGATCGCTGACGGTCGGCAGCTCCGGACTGCGACTCGAGGCGGTGGGCGGGCCGCCTCGAACGCCGGCCCAGGCCGCGGAGGAGCAGCCGGCCGCCGAGGCAGGCCATCCTGGCGAGTTCACGTTCTCACCGGAGCGAATCCAACGAACTGGCGTCGGGACCGTCGCGGCCGAACGCGTGTCGCTGGCGACTCCGATCCGGGCCCTCGGCCTCGTGACCTGGGACGAAACGGCCCTCGAAGACGTCTCGCTCAAGGTCCGCGGATGGGTCGGAACGCTCGGAGTACAGGCCGAGGGCGACCCCGTCGAGGCAGGCCAGGTGCTCTTCACGCTCTACAGCCCCGAGCTCTACGCCGCCCAGGAGGAATACCTTCAGGCGCTTCGCAGCCAGCAGCGGGCCCGCAAGACGGAGGCCCCGGACCGCGCCGACTACCTCGTACGCGCGGCACACAATCGGCTTCGCCTCTGGGACATCGCGGAGCCGGACATCGACGCACTCGCGCGCCGGGGAGCCCCGCGCGAGCACGTCCCGATCCGCGCGCCGCGTTCGGGTTACGTGGTGGAGAAGAACGTGGTCGAGGGCAGCGGGATCGAGCCCGGGCAGAGGCTCTACCGCATCGCCCCCCTCGACCGGGTCTGGATCGAGGCCGAGGTCTACGAAACGGAGGTCGGGCTGGTGAAGCCCGGGCAGCGAGCCCTGGCGGAGCTTCCCTACGAGCCGGGGCTTCGTCAGGAGGCGCGCGTGGCCTACGTCCAGCCCGACCTCAGCCGTGAGTCTCGGACGGCACGGATCCGCCTGGAGATCGAGAACCCGCAGCTTCGTCTGCGGCCGGAGATGTACGCGAACGTCCGGATCACCGTGGATCGCGGCGAACGCCTGGTGGTCCCCCAGTCGGCAGTTCTCTACGCCGGGGAGCGGAGCTTCGTCTTCCGCGCGCTCGGCGAGGGGCGCTTCCGACCCCAGCGGGTGGAGGTCGGCGTCCGGACGGGCGATCGTGTGGAGATCCGGTCGGGGCTCGAGCCGGGCGACGTCGTCGTCTCGGCGGCGACATTCCTGATCGCTTCGGAGAGCCGGCTGCGCGCGGCGCTGGAGCAGTGGTGAGCGCGCCGGAGCAGCGCACCGCGGAGGGGTCTCCGGAGGGCGGCGGGCCGATCGCGGCGCTCATCGCGACCTCGGCGAGGAACCGCGGGCTGACGATCCTGCTGGTCCTGGCCGCGACGCTCTGGGGCGCGCATGCCCTGCGCCAGTCGCCCCTGGATGCAATTCCCGACATCTCCGACGTCCAGGTGATCGTCTTCACCGAGTGGCCCGGCCGCAGCCCCGACCTGGTCGAAGACCAGATCACCTACCCCGTCTCGAGCACGCTGCTGGCCGCGCCCGAGGTCCGCTACGTGCGGGGCCTGTCTGTCTTCGGACTCTCCTTCGTCTATGTGATCTTCGAGGAGGGAACCGACATCTACTGGGCCCGCAGCCGCGTTCTCGAGTATCTGAGCGGCGTGGAGGCGGAGCTGCCCGAGGGCGTGGCGCCCGTGCTCGGTCCCGATGCGACGGGGGTGGGCTGGGTCTTCGAGTACGCACTCGTCGACCGCAGCGGCGAGCTCGACCTCGCCGAGCTGCGAAGCCTCCAGGATTGGAACCTGCGCTACGCGCTGGAGAGCATTCACGGGGTGGCGGAGGTGGCCTCGGTCGGAGGCTTCGTTCGCCAATACCAGATCCTCGTGGATCCGAACCGCCTGGCCGCCCACGGCATTCCCCTTCGCGAAGTGATCGAAGCCGTACGGGCTTCGAACGAGGACGTTGGCGGCCGCACCCTCGAGTTCGCGGGCCACGAGTACGCCGTCCGCGGCCGCGGCTACGTGCACTCCCTGGACGATCTGCGGCAGATCCCCCTCCGGGTGGCTGGCCGGGGCGCCCCCGTCCTCGTCTCCGACGTCGCCACAGTGAGCTTCGGCCCCGACCAGCGCCGCGGACTCGTCGAGCTCGACGGCGACGGTGAGGTGGTCGGTGGCATCGTCGTCATGCGCTACGGCGAGAACGCGCTGCAAGTGATCGATGCGGTGAAGGCCCGCCTCTCCGAGCTCGGGGCCGGTCTTCCGGAGGGCGTCGAGATCATCCCGACCTACGACCGCTCCGAACTCATCGAGGCCTCCATCGACACCCTCCGGCGAACCCTGCTGGAGGAAATGGTGATCGTGTCGATCGTGATCTTCGTGTTCCTCCTGCACGCACGCAGCGCGCTCATCCCCATCCTCACGATTCCAGTCGGCGTGTTGCTGTCGTTCGTCCCGATGCTCGCACAAGGGCTCACGGCCAACATCATGTCCCTCGGCGGGATCGCCGTGGCCATCGGGGCAATGGTCGACGCCTCCATCATCGTCGTGGAGAACATCCACAAGCGCCTCGAGCACTGGGAACACGAGCAGCGACCGGGCCGCCGGAACACGGTCGTCCTGCACGCCATGGGGGAGGTCGGACCGAGTGTATTCTTCGCCCTGCTCGTGATCACCGTCTCGTTCCTGCCGATCTTCACGCTCCAGGGCACCGAGGGACGGCTCTTCAAGCCGCTGGCCTTCACGAAGACCTACGCCATGGGCTTCGCGGCCGTGCTGTCGGTGACCCTCACCCCCGCGCTCGCTGCACTCTTCGTCCGCGGACGGATCCGATCCGAGCTCGAGAACCCCGTGAATCGCTGGCTCGTGCTTGGCTATGCTCCGGTCGTCCGGTGGGTCGTGCGGAACCGTCGCCTCGTGGTGCTGGCCGCGCTGCTGCTGCTGGCCGCGACGATTCCGGTCTTCCTCCGGCTGGGCAGCGAGTTCATGTCCCCGCTCAACGAGGGCACGCTTCTCTACATGCCGACGGCGCCACCCGGGATGTCGATCACCGAAGCGGGCCGGGTGCTCCAGCAGATGGACCGTGAGCTTCGTGCCTTCCCCGAGGTGAAGCGCGTCTTCGGGAAGATCGGACGCGCCCGTACGCCCACTGATCCGGCGCCGCTCTCGATGGTAGAGACCGTGGTCATGCTCGAGCCTCGCGATTCGTGGCGCGAGGGCATGACCTGGGACCGGCTGCTCGCCGAGATGAACGAGACGATCCGCTATCCCGGAATGCCGAACCTGTTCTGGATGCCCATCCAGACGCGCACGGAGATGCTGGCGACCGGGATCCGGAGCCCGCTCGGAATCAAGGTCTTCGGCCCGGACGCCGCCACGATCGAGGGCGCGGCCGTGGCTATCGAGGCAGCTCTCGCCTCGGTTCCGGGCACCCGGAGCGCCGTGGCAGAGCGCGTGAGCGGGGGCTTCTACCTCGATTTCGACGTCGACCGAGCCGCCGCGGCGCGCCTCGGGCTGCGCGTGCGCGACGTGAACGCGATCGTCGAGTCGGCCATCGGGGGACGCAACGTCGCCCAGACCGTGGAGGGACGCGAGCGGTATCCCATCCAGGTGCGCTACGCGCGGGACTTTCGGGAGAACCTGGATGTGCTGCGCCGGACGCTCGTCACGGCGCCCACGGGCACCCAGGTTCCGATCTCCCAGGTGGCCGACGTCCGCTTCGCCATGGGTCCGCCGTTCGTCCGCAGTGAAGCAGGCCAGATCCTGGGCTTCGTGTTCGTGGACGTCGGGGACCGGCCCATCGTCGACTACGTCCAGGGCGCGCGGCGGGCCGTGGCCGAGCAGGTCGATCTGCCGGCGGGAGTCCGCCTCGAGTGGGCCGGGCAGTTCCAGTACTTCGAGCGGGCCAAGGAGCGCCTCCAGCTGGTGCTTCCCCTCACGCTCCTGCTCGTCGCAATGCTGCTCTACCTGAACACGGGATCGGCCGTCGAGACGGGCATCGTCCTCCTGGCGGTCCCCTTCTCGTTGATTGGCGCCGTCTGGCTGCTCTGGCTGCTCGGCTACAACCTGAGCGTGGCAGTATGGGTGGGGATCATCGCGCTGGCCGGGCTCGACGCGCAGACGGGCGTCGTGATGCTGTTGTACCTCACGCTCGCCCATGGTCGCGCGGCCCGGGCGGGTCGCCTCCGCAGCTTCTCGGAGCTGGAAGAGGTCATCGTCGAGGGAGCCGCCCGTCGCATCCGGCCGAAGCTGATGACGGTCGTGGCCATGACCGCCGGCCTGCTCCCGATCCTCTGGAGCCACGGAACGGGCGCAGACGTGATGAAGCGGATTGCCGCCCCGATGGTGGGCGGTCTCGCCAGCTCGTTCCTGCTCGAGCTGCTGGTCTATCCCGCGCTGTTCGCGATCTGGAAGCGACGGTCGCTTCCGGCCGCAGCGGCGGACCCGGTGGACCCGGGCTGAGAGGAGTCTCCATGTCCATGACGCGAACCGGCCAGGCCTCCCTCGCGATGTTTGCGCTGGTTGCTGGGCTGACCTGGGCGGGCTGTGATGGCAGCGGCACCAACACGGAGGGCGCTCGGCCGGGTCACGGTGTCGTCCGCGCCGTCGATCTGGCGCGGCGCGAGATCACGCTCGAGCACGGGGACATCCCGGGCCTGATGAAGGCCATGACGATGACCTTCGCGGTGGCATCCGATGCGTCGCTCGAGGGCCTCGAGCCCGGTGTCTCGGTCGACTTCGAGGTCGCCGAGCAGCAGGGCGTCTACACGCTGACGGCGATCCGGCGGTCGGGCCCGTAGATCCGGGCGACCGCCTGGCGCCGAGGGTTGCGCAGATTCATATGAATAGCTATTCATATGAACCATGATCAAAGAATCTCCCTCCGAAGTCGTCCCCCTGGACCGCTGCTCGGTCCGCGTGGTCGACGCCGATCGGGTCGAGGCGGCCCGGAGCCAGCTCCCGGCTGACCCCGAGCTCGAGGGCCTGACCCGGCTCTTCCGGCTGCTCGGCGACGCCACCCGCGCCCGCCTCCTCTACGCGCTCGTGGAGGCCGGCGAGCTCTGCGTCTGCGACCTGGCGGCGACGATCGACGCCACCGAGACGACGGTCTCCCAGGCGCTGCGGCTGCTGCGGACGGCCGGCGTCGTGCGTGCGCGCCGGGCGGGCCGCATGATGCGCTACCGCCTCGATGACGCGCACGTCCGCATGCTGCTCGACCTCTCGCGCGAACATCTCCATCACACGGCAGACGAGGCAACCGGAAGATGAGCGCCGCGCTGGGCTACGCCTCCCTGCTCGGCCTGGTTCTGGCCATGGGCCGCTGGTGTCGGGTTCGAGTGGTGCGCGAGTATGACGAGGGCGGAGTGCTGTCCATCGCGACGGTGTGGCTCGTGTGGATCCTCTATGGGCTGCAGATCGCCTTCGTCGCCGTCCCGGCATTCCGCGCCTGGGGAGGTCTGCCCGGACCTCCTCTCCTCTGGCGGCTGCTCGGGGGTCTGCTGGTCGGAGGGGGCGTCGCGTTCGCTGCCTGGGGTGCGGCCTCGTTCCATTCGTTGCGGCGCATGAACGGGCGCGACATCAGCGAGCTCGTGACCGCGGGCGCCTATCGCTACAGCCGCAACCCCCAGAACGTGGGGATCGGAGCAGCCCTCGTCGGCGTTGCGCTGCTCGGCCCCTCGAGTGTCGCGCTCGCCGCGGCGGCGATCTTCTGGGGGATGTTCGGCGCCTACGTGCCGATCGAGGAGCGCTTCCTCGAAGCCACGTACGGAGATCGCTATCGGGCCTATCGGAGAGCCAGCCATCGATATCTCGGAGCCGTGAGGATGCGAGGCCACGATGCAGCGGCCTGAGGCTTCGAGCTTGGGGAGACCGGCGCCTCCTTCCGCGCCGGTGCGTGATTGGACTCGGGTCGCCCTCGCACTCGTCCTCCTCACGGTGGCCTACAACCTCGTGGAGGCGGGGCTCGCCCTCGGGGCGGGGATCCGGGCGCGAAGCGTCGTGCTGGTGGGATTCGGACTCGACAGCGTGATCGAGTGTGCGGCCGCTGGTGTGCTCTTGTGGCGACTTCGTCTCGAATGGCGCGGGGTCGAGCGGCTGAGCCTCGAGCGCGCGGAGCGCCGCGTGCACCGCTTCGTCGGGCTCACCTTCTTCGCGCTCGCAGCCTACGTCGTGGGTCAGGCGGCCTGGACCTTGACCGTGGGGGAGACCCCCGCGGAGAGCTTGCTCGGAATCGCGCTCGCGGTGGCTTCCCTCGTCATCATGCCGCTGGTCGCTTGGGGCAAGCTCCGAGCCGCGCGCGAGCTCGGGAGCGGCGCACTGCGTGCAGAGGCGATGGAGACCCTGGCGTGCTCCTACCTGTCGCTGGCCTTGCTCCTGGGACTCGGCGCGAACGCGCTCTGGGGCTCGTGGTGGGCCGACCCCATCGCCGCGCTCGCCATGGTGCCCTGGCTGATTCGGGAAGGTCGCGAGGGGTTGGAGGGCGGCTGCGAATGAGCGAGTATGCCGCGTCGGCCTCGAGCCAGAGCGCGGCAAACGAAGCTTCAGACACGGGCGCACCGCGCCGATGGACCGCCGGGAGGGGCCCGATCGGATGAGCCAGAGACACCGCAGCACGCGACTTTTCGTTGCAGCGATCACGACGCTACTGCTGGCCAGTCCCGTCGGCGGCTCCGGGCTCGTCTTCTGCAGCGCCTCGAACGGCCACCGAGCGATCGAGCTCGAGCATGGCGGGACACTGTGCCCGGCGCTCGCGACCGCGGCAGACGCT
>Ga0114931_10012347_pt1 | contig 10012 bp, 3 predicted proteins | sample 2SBtaG_FD_89579 | JGI IMG/M metagenome (GOLD analysis project Ga0114931, IMG submission 89579) | Deep subsurface microbial communities from Kolumbo volcano to uncover new lineages of life (NeLLi) - 2SBTROV14_V59a metaG | ecosystem: Environmental > Aquatic > Marine > Volcanic | place: Kolumbo... | reverse complement strand
TGGCTGCAATGAATAATTCTCAGTCTGATGATGATCAGCAAGATTCTTTGATTTCATTTTATTCGTTTATGTCGAGTTTAAATCTGGCTCACCAGCGATCTACAGAGAAAGCCTTCGCCTTAGCAAAACAGTTAATCAAAGATGATCCAGAGGCAAAAAAATTATTGGGCGGGAGTCCAGAAGAAGTTTTGGATAATGGCTGGGATATTCTCTCATTGCAGGCATTGGCTTTTCTCAAGAGCCGTTTTGCCTGGGACGAGAATATTACGTTTGATTATAAAAATTCAGCTCTCCGATTTGATCGCTACTTGGAGTCGATTAATATGCGATCGCCGAGAGACTCAGGAGAGTTTAAACTGTTGGCCCAACAAGTTGCCGCTCGGGAAGGGCTTTTAATCACTCTTCTTGGAAAAGACGGCTTTGATAAATTGATCGAAGATACAAAGGGAGCCGTATCTAAGGTGGCAGGTGACCCCAAGGAGTCTCCGAGAAACACTTCTCCTTATGCCTTTGCTGTAACAAAGGGATTCAAGAACTATCAGGCGGTTATAGATGATTTAGTGGATTTTCAACACTACGCAGCTCAATTTAATTTGTTAGGGAAGAACTGGGAATTTCACGACCTTGATGTGACCTGGTCAAAAAAACAGTTTCAAAAACTACTCGGAGCCTTGGCCAAGAGTAATATTATTCCTAAAGATTACAAAGAAGCATCTAATCGCTCTCAGATCATGGCGAGAGTCCGTCTTTTGTTACAACAAGCTGGTAGCTTGGTCGGAGATCATTACTATAAAACAATAGTTTTACCAAACGACAATGCAGAATCACCGACGCGGCCAGATATCTATATTCGAAACCGTCCTGAAAAAGTACGTGTGGGAACGGATTTAAGGGGACGGCGAAAGGAAAACGCTCACCTTTTTGACGTTGGTTTCGGCTCTGACTTTGAACTGTCGAGTCGTTCAAAGAAAAATAAAGTTCTTGGGCAAATGTCGAATCTAAAACAAAAGTACCTCGATCATCACGTATCTGTTCCGGAAAAGGCCCTTATTTCAAAGAGGTCGGTGGAGCTCTCAAACCAGATCAGTATTTCTATAAAGTCTGGGATGCTTCCTGCCGAGGTTTTTCTAGGCAATATTTTTAAGCTGGATAGATCAGAAACAAAAAATACGCCTAGCGCTCAATATATGCAGGACGTTCTTCTCCAATCTGGAAGGTCTGGAAGTGCTTTCCAAAGCTTAAAAGGATTTGTTGGACTTACGGATAACTCAAAGCTCGAGGACACACAAGTCGTTTTAAGTCTACTAGGACTCAGCCCTTCTCAAATCCAAAAATTTGAGGATGTGATGTCTTCGTCAGATGATATTGATTATATTTCAGAGGGTTTAGGAAGATACTCGAAGGACTTGTATCAGTCTGTTAAGGATCTTGAAGATAGCTTTGGTCAAGCAGGGAATTTGACTCAAGCTCAAGTCAACGACATGCTCCAGTTTGCGCTGGCTAATCCAGACTTTGAAAAAAAGATCGGGGGATCAGGTCAGTCCAGTGTCCGCAGTATAGACGATCAGGAATTTCACGACATTATCCTGTACCACGCACAAGGCAGTCAAAGGCTGGCTTTTCCCTGGATAGGTGATAAGGATTTAAAATCCAATTGGAAAAGTATTAGAGATCAGCTCTTGAGTTTGCGTTTATTGCTGCACAGTGCGAGAGCTGTCTTTCCCTCGGAAGAGGGCCATGCTTCTCTGGCGAGGGAGGTGGCTGATTTCGAAGCGGACCAATTTGTTCTACAAGTTTATCACGCTCCTCAACTTAAACACTTGTTGGAAGCAGAAACAACGAGGAAGGAGCAAAAGTCGGTTCTTTTGGATCGATTAAATAATTTAAAGCTCTTGTTTGGGATTAAAGATTTGGATGCCTCTAAGATGGCGTCAGACCTTGAGATATTACATGACAATATTGGATTTGACCTGGAGGGTTTTCAACAAGCCTTAATTTCGTATTTGATGAACAATGGATTAGCTCAGCCAGATGAAGTAGATCCAAATTTCAAAGCCAGCTCGATTCGTCATGTCGAAAATTTAGAGGCTCTTTTGCCTAAGACTTTTGTAATCGACGACAATATGAAAAGCTTTTTCTCTGCTTTAAAAAAGAGAAGCCTTTCGAAGGATATTGACCTTAAGGAAAGAAAGGATCTGATATCTCAATTTAGTCAGTCCATCGAAGACGAAACCTGGGAACATCTCGTTGTTCAGGCTTTTGCTCAACCTATCGATGTGGAGGCGATTATAAAGAACCGGTTCCAAAAAATTCAAAATTTAATGAATCTTATACCTGCAGCTAAAAACTGGAGCCCGAGCTGGGATGAAATTTCGAAATCTTTGGCCGATAAAGACTTGAAAGGCCAAATCGATCTCGATCATATTTTTGAATTAATGCGAGCTGTATACGCTCGCCAACTTCAAATTGTTCAAGAAACCGATAGTGCAAAGAAGCAAAAATTAGAAAAGAGTTTAGAACTCTTGTCTAAAAACCTAGTGGAAGCTTTACCAATGGATTTGTTGACCACTTCTTCCAATAAACCAACGGCGCTAGCATCTCTCCTTGCGTTGCTGACAAAATCGGATTTTTACAAGAACTATCCCATATCGAGTCAGAAGAGCAGTATCGATAGCCTATTGGACTCTGCCTTTATTCCCCTTCAAGACACAATAGATAGGGAAGATAAAATGTTAAAAGCTCAGCGGGCTCGGTATTTAAAAGATCAATTAAGTCAATTTCTCCAACCTTGGTTTGTCCAATTTCCAGATGCCAATTTCTATTTATCTTATGTTCAACCTGACGCGACGGAAGTAAAAGATGAAAACTCTATTCGAAAAGATCGGGCTTATCAAATTGAACAGCTTGGAAAGATCACCTTTGAAAAGCAAGATGAAGTTTTTTCAAATGGTGACTATGCCTTTCAATATGCTGAGAATTTTCTTAAAAATATTTAGGAGTTCCAGAATATCAGTTTAGAACGCATTACAAAGCCATAGATTCTTACCTTCTATACTCCAGAGCTGTCGTAGATGATTTGACGGCATTAGCTGCCGTTGAAAAGAAGAATGAGAACGTGAAAAGCTTTGTCTTAAACCGCCAACAGATTCAACTTGTTTTCAAAGATTGGCTCGATCGTTATCGTAAGCCTGAAAAAGAAAATATTAATCTATCTCAATTGCAGAATAGTATTTCGGCGATGCGACGCTACTTTGATCAGCTTGGTATTCATCTAAAAGTTGTTCAATTAATCGATCAAAACTTTGGGCAACAACTTTCTATTTTGCAGGATATTTTTAATCAGTTGGAAAACATTTCCTCGGAAAAAGTCGAAAACGAAAATCAATGGTTGAGTCGAGGCCAAGGTCGCTTGATGCAATATTTGTGGTTAGACCCGCATTCGAAATTCTTAGAGAGAGACAATATTAATAACTCTGGTGGGGATGAGATTATGGGAGAAATCTTTGGCCTGCAGGGAGAAAGAGCTCTTCAAGAGATGCGGCGTTATGACGATATCAAAGGCGTTGCCGAAGACTTATCGAAGGATGTAGAGAGTTTAGATCGAAGCTTTTCTTCAAAGGTTCAGGATCGGACCTATTCTCGAGCTCAGTTAGTAGGCTTATTCAAACAGATCAAGGAACAAGAAAAATATGGGCGTAGTATTGATTATTCAATATTTGAAGATAACGACAAGATTAAAGATTTTGCGTCGAAATTTATAGGGATTTATCCTCCTGCATCTAAGATGGAATTTGAACAATTGCGTTTGCTGGGTAATATTTTAAAAAGATCCCACGCTCTTCTTTTGGCGAATCAGAATCTTGCTATCTTGGCCTCGCCAGCGACGAGACAGACCAATCACCTCGACGGTTTGACCAAAGCCTTTGAAGAATATTCTGAGATTCTAAATAATTATAAGGATATCAATGCCAAGAAAAGCGCGGACGCTTTACTAAAAATTACGAAAGAGAAATATGGTTCGAGTGGTTTAAATGAGGTTTATAATCATTTACTCCAGAAGGCGGCTGAACTCGATTCGCCTTGGTATAGTTATTATGGCAAATCCCTTTGGGGTTCGATGAAGAGTATGGCATGGGATATGACAAAATCCCTTGGGGGAAGATTTATTTATCGAGGCTTGGAGGGATTTGCCTATTTCGGTTTCCAAACCTCTGATGCTTTGGGGTTAACTCGAGGTAAATTAGATTCTTTTATTAAATATCAAGGGGGTTGGAAAAACGACGATTACACCAAGTTAGATTGGTATCAAAAGCATGTTTCGACGGAGCTTTCAACTCTTACGGAGGATCGATTGATCAATCACTATGGGTTGACAATGGCGGAAGACGCTCTGGATGCGGTTGCGATTGTTTTTGCCGTGAAAGGGGTTCTTGCAGCTCGATCAGCCGCGGCAGCCCTGGAGCGGGGAGGCGTTGAAGTAGCAGAGTCAGTTGGGGCGGATGCGGCGGCTGAATCCGTGGCCAATCGGAGTGGTTTTTTGAGTCGCATTGGAAAGATCTTGAGGCCGTCGTCGAAATTAAATGAGCCCGCTCTTGCTTCGGATCTTGTTGTCAATCAAGTCAGGGAAGGGGCAGAGTCGAAGACTCTTAGAGAATACTATTCTTCTCTCAGAAGTGCCGAAGAGGGCGGGGCAGCTGTTCGTGGAGTTCCAGTAAATCCAAATCATTTACTGAACCCTGAGGGTTTCGGCGCGAGCTTAGGCAAGACCCGGCAGCTCCCTCGATTGCTGCTCTCTGAAATGAAGGAAGGGGCTGTTAATTTTTTCACAAATCCTAAGTCGGTTCGATTTCTTCGAGGGACGGGAAGATTGCTTGTATCTGCTACAGTTTTAGGCGGAGGCTCTCTCGTGGGTCGAACTGTAATGCCAGATGGTTTTGGGAAAAATGGAAAAGAAGTTGCCCATAATGTATCGAATAGCATGATTCAAACATTTCTCTTTTTAGCCGCCTTTCATGCTGTTAATTTGCCGATGCCGTCGACATTTCAAAAGGTTTTCGGAGCAGAAATGCTCACCTATATTGGAAGGCAGGCTACAGGGGCCTTTGTTGATTCGGCCTATTATGCCTTTCTTCCTCAGGAATACAAAAAGTATCCCATTGATCCGAAAACGGGCTATCCAGATCTCGACGATCTCATGATTCCTCCTGAAAAGAAGAAGAAGATTAGACAAGAATTTTTACAAGCTCGGCAGTCCTACGCTAGCGCGATCAGTAATCTCTTTTTGGTCTTTCTTGTTTTCGGGGAGCCAAATGCACACCGCCTTGACAAGCTGCAATTTTTGTATCCTGAACCACCGAAGACTGTGGATTGGGCGGACTTTAGAGCCCGAGTAGAGAGCATCGTGAATATGAGCCCTTCTGTGGATACAGTTGAATTGATTAGAGAGAGGGTTCTCGCAAAACCGGAGGCTTTAGGCGGGCGGTCGAATCTTGCTAGAACATTTGAAGAATTTACTCATACGAAATTAACAGAAAAACAGGCGGTGGCCCTGGATAAAAAATTCGATGAAGAGTTTGAAACCGCGGTTCGTCATGGGACGGAAGAGAAGGCCAGATTGGAAGCCTTCCAACAGGGCTTTACGGATGGCACCCAAGAAATTCCAAGCGTACTTGACGTTTTGCCGCAGCTTGCTCAACAGGCCGAAGGTGTTGGTGGACAACCAAACACCGACAAAGTGGAAGATTCAACGGGTCTCGCTCTTTGGAATGAAAAGATTAATTGGAAGGCGCAGCCTGAAAAACTAATTCAGGCGCTTGATCAACTCGATTTAAACTTTGAACAGATTCGACAGCCCCATAATCAAACCTTGCTGGATGAGATCTCTAGGCGAGTAGAAAGAATGAAGTCCCAAGGGATAAAAGAGTCAGATGAGGATGATTTGACGAGGATTTGGGACCGGGATTTTGGTGGTCTTTTTGGTTCAGCGCGAGATGTAGAAGATTTTCGTAGCCTGCTATTTGGAATGAGAAGTGATCAAGATCTCAAAGATATGGAGACTTTAAAAGAGCGCTTGGAAACTGATCTTGATCTCGAGCGTCTGAGTCCTGAGCTAAGACAACGTCTATTAAGCGATAAAAACGCTGCACAATATGTTGAAAGTGAACTTTACAAACTTAAAAAACCAGTTTCATTGGCAGATCGAGTGCCTGTTGGCCATTCGGAGACCTCAGGTCTGAGTTTATATCCAGATGGCTTATCGAGACCAATTGCCTATCGACTCTACGATGCTAATGGAAAGGAACTGGGAATGGACATTATGGATTCTGGCCCCACCAATCATAGTCAAATTAATATGAAGAACCTCGGATTGGGTTTTGTTTTTGACCGGGCAGGATCTAGCGCAGTGGCTCAAGCAGAGGCAAGGGCGGATGGAAGTGTAATTCTAATTCGGCAAGACGGTGCTCAATTAGAGATTAGTGGAGGTGTGGAGCGGCAATATATCTTAAGATTTACCGAAAAACCGGGGCAAAATAGTCCTGCATTGGAGTTTCGGGTCGATGATCTCGGCCAGCTTACTCAAACACCACTCAAGGATTCCAAGAGTATTCAACAACTACTCCATTCTTTTCATGTGACAATCTATGACATTTCTCAAAAGCCTGTGGACGCTCAGACAGAGTCCGTGCATAAAAGTAAGGGGCCTCTGAAAGAGCATCGCTATTTACGTTTAGTAAAAGGTTCTGATGGCAAGACATGGACTCAGACGGTGACCTATCGTTTGTGGAAGGCGAATGGCCCTGTGGTAACGCCGGATGGACAAGTTCAACCAGCCTTTAGTGTCATTGAGAGAATCATTCAAGATCCACGTGGTCGAAGTCGTGACGAAATAATCTATCGAATTGACCAGAGATCTTCCTCTGCAAATGCAGAGGATGGAAATGTCGATCCCAAATTGAATGATTTTACGACGGAAGAATACCGTTTGAACATCCCTTTTGAGAATGTGGATTTAGCAAATGGTCATCGAGTAAGACTACCAAATGGGGGTAGACCTTATTGGCTGGATCCAGAAACAGGAGAATTCCATCAGCTTGGAAAACTGGGTTTTGAAGAAATTTGGGACCCAACCGCTCGACATTTGGAGAAGGCAGAAGAAGGCGAAGAGCCTAAGTCTTATCAAGGAGTTGTCTTTATTAAGTCTTCTTCTGGAAAAGTCATTGCGTATGAGCCAATGGAAGTCGCTGCTAATATGGGGACTCAAGCGCGTACTCATGGGATGAGCTTTGGAGACCTCTATTTCCCTCATAACGCTTTTGAATACCTATCGGTTGGACCGGATCTAGCGCGGCTTGGCATTAGCATTCGTTCAAAAGAATTTACGACTTTATCGGATGAGCAAAAAGTAGAAATGATTAAGGCTCAGTACAACGAGACGCTTCAGAAGCTCGAAGGTTCCGAAGAAACCGACAAGGCCGAACAGGCAGAGAAACTTGAGGAAACCTATGGCCGGTTGATTGGTTACTATGGAAATGAAGCCGATGTTCGAGAAGTGATAAAATCTGCTGAAAGCAAATATCTCGAGACCTTGGAGATCGATCCAAATTCTAAAGACTGGACCGAATTAACAAATGCTGAAAAACTCGAGAAGATTAAGAAAACCTATCGAAAACTTGCCATGGAGTACCATCCAGATAAAAACCCAGACGATGAAGGTGCAGCAAAGCGATTTGAAGATCTTGCTAAAGCCTATGAGTTCTTAAATGATTTAATTAAATCAGAAGATTCTCTTGGCGAATAATCTTCTTAAAATGAATTATTTCTTTTGACTCTCTTGCTTTTGAAGTTGCTCTGCGTTTTTCAGCATTTGTAGGCGGACTTTGGCGAGCTGGTTGTTGGGGTCTTCGTTAATCCATTTTTTCACAAAGCTTTCGGCTTCGTTCCAGTGGTTGAGACCCACCATGGCTTGAAGTTGAAGATCCTTGCTCATTTGAATTTGTTGCGGGTTACTTTCCCGTTTCATCCAATCTTCAGCAAATTCCTTGGCCTTTTCATAATGGCCCGATCTCAAATAATCTACGGCATACGAACGATAGGGGGCGGGGCTCTCCGGGTGTTTCTTCATCAGATCGTTACGAATTTCATTGGCTTCCTTAAACTTCATTTGTGCTTTTAAAATATCGACTTGAGTCATTTGCAGATTAACGTTGTCTGGGTTTGCCTTCGCTAAACGACTAATTTCTTCATAAGCCGGAGCTGGATCTCCCTTGGCATCTTCAATCGCAATTTTTCCATAAAGGGCGCTGGTGTTGCCGGGATCTTGCTGAAGTACCTGATCCATTTGTGTCCCGGCTTGATCTAACTTGCCATTGATGGCGTAGACTTCACCTAAAATATTATGAGCCGTTAAATTAGTCGGGTCGACTTGAACGAGTTTTTTAATATAGCCCTCTGCTTTTCCATACTCTTCTCGGTCGTAGTAAAGATCTCCTGCCATGGCTAAATATTCAGGAGTATTGGGGTGCTCCGCTAAAAGTTTATTGAGCTCTTGAATCAATTCCTTATCTTGATGAGATTTGTAGAGTTTCATCAGAGACTCCACTTTTTGTCGAATAGCCAGATCTTCTTCAGCGCTTCGATGATACTTGGATTTGTATTTCATTTTTCCAAGATTTTGATCGCTCCAGATGGAATGGGTGAGGCTAGAGTTTTGTTTGGATTTAAATTCTTTCTTCAAAGCATTTTGTTGCGAGTTGGCGACATCCTCCTTAGAAGAGCTGTCCGACGATATCGACGACTCCGTAGAGGGACTCTTAGAGCTAAAAAAGATCGAGTAGCCCAGGTAGCCACTCCCCCCAACAATCGCGACGACAAATAGATAAAAAATTAGCTTTGATCTCATTTTTCGGCCTTAGCTTTAGCACAGGCATAGGCCTTTGAGGAGGCCAATCTAAGTACTTGAAATTCCGCTTTTATTCCGCTTCTTTTCGGGCTTAGATGGGAAGATGCCCTTGAAGGTCCGCATAAAAATCATTGTTGTCATTCTACTGGCTGCGCTTGTGGGACTTGCCCTCGGTTTTTTTAGTCCTTGGTGGGGGATCAGTTTCTTAATATTGGCTATTTTGTATGCCGAGATGATTTATCCGAAATGGAATTTTTTTGGACAGGCGATTTTGAACGTCAAAGATAAGGGTCCGCACAAAGTGGCTCTTACGTTTGATGATGGTCCGAGCCCTTGGACGGAAGATATTTTGGATGAGCTGAAACGCAGGGGGGTGAAAGCCAGCTTTTTTGTACTGGGAAAGAACGTCGAGCGTTATCCCGAAATTGCCCAGCGAATAAAAAACGAAGGCCATCACTTGGGCGTGCACGCTTACTCTCACCAAAAACTGCATTGGAAAGGGCCGGAATTTATTCGAGAGGAGCTCGATAAAAGCGAGACGGCCTTTCAACGTTTTGGGATTGCGCACGATCCTCTCATTCGATTTCCTCATGGCTTTAAAAATATCTTCTGCGTTCTGGAAGCCAAACGTCGAGGGCTTCAAGTCTGCGGTTGGGGGAGAGGCGTCTGGGATTCTATACGTCCTGGGGTGGACTGCATTGTCCAACGAAGTCTTCAACTCAAAGACGGCGAAATTCTCTTGCTTCACGATGGAGACGGAATCAAAGAAAATCCAGATCGATCTCAAACGGCCCTGGCTGTGGGAAAAATTATCGAAGGGATGAGGAGTCGCGGCTTTGAGTGGGTGCGGCTTTGAGCGGGAAGCCTTCTTCTTCTGCTAAAGGAAAAAGTGCTACAGGTGCAGAGTCTTGAGTAGGATGAACCGAAGCTTCTTTGTCTTTTGCCGCAGGGGATTTCATAAAATGGAAGTGATAACCAAAGGCTCCGATGACAAGTGTCGGGAGCAACTGAGCCATATGATAAAAAATGGCAATGGTGGCAGCCGCCTCGGTGCTCAGTCCAAAGTATTTAAGGACGGCAATGGCGGCAATTTGAAAGGTTCCAATATGGCCA
>Ga0114931_10012346_pt1 | contig 10012 bp, 10 predicted proteins | sample 2SBtaG_FD_89579 | JGI IMG/M metagenome (GOLD analysis project Ga0114931, IMG submission 89579) | Deep subsurface microbial communities from Kolumbo volcano to uncover new lineages of life (NeLLi) - 2SBTROV14_V59a metaG | ecosystem: Environmental > Aquatic > Marine > Volcanic | place: Kolumbo... | reverse complement strand
GCAGCGAGCCCTCAGGCGACGGCCTCCTCCGCGACACCTCGGCCCTGGTAGGCCGGCCGCACCGCTCGAAGGCTCCTCCACCCGCCGCCCCACGCCCTGCCAGTCGCGCAGCGTGACCGGCGATTGCGGCAGCTCACGGCTGCCCGCACAAGACGCTCTCGCAGGCATCGAGAGCGTCCTTCAGGGTGCTGGCCGTCATGCACCACGTTTCCTACGCGCCGCTTTATGTGGGCACGACGCAGCTCTTCGCCCATGTCGGCCCGAAAGTCCGGGCCTTGGCCGGCGATCGATCTCGGCCAGACGCCGTCGGTGCTCTGCCACTGGTCGGCGCGGTCCGACTTGTTCCGCGGACTGGCGGACCTTGGGCTGCTACGGCGACGGGGCGGCAGCAGCGGTGGTGATGTCGATCAGCTCGACCTCGAAAACCAGCGTGGCGCCGCCGGGGATCTTCGGTGGCCGCGGCGTGTCTCCATAGGCGATGTCAGAGGGGCAGACCAGCTTGGCCTTGCCACCCACCTTCATCTTCTGCACGCCTTCGGTCCAGCAGGCGATCACCTGGTTGAGGGGAAACTCCACCGGCTGGCCGCGGTCTACGGAGCTGTCGAAAACCGTGCCGTCGCGCAGCGTGCCGTGGTAATGCACCTTGACACGGTCGGTGGCTTTAGGGCTGGCGCCGGTGCCGGCCTCGAGTTCGGTGTAGACCAGACCCGAGTCGAAGACCTGTGCCCCGGGTTCGGCGGCCATCTGGGCCAAGAATGCCTTGCCAGCTTCCTTCTCACGGCCTGCGGCGCGCGACGCACGACTCGCGGCGAACCCCTGGATCTTGGGTCCGAAGGTCTCCATATCAACCTTCGAGTCTACTCCCATTATGCCATCGGTAACGCCCTGTTGCACGAGCTCGAGATCCTCTGCCGATAGGTCGAATTGCTTGAGATTCTGGGCCATCGCCTGGCCCAGGGCGTAGAGGGTCTTCTGATCGTCTGTTTCGAGGGTGACGCCCGGCTGCTCGCTGGCATCCTCGCCTGCTTGCGCACCGGACTCGCCGGTGCATGCAATGAACGAGGTGATCACGAAGAAAGCGCTGAGCGCGAAGAGCTTGTGTCGCATCGAAAGGTCTCCCGGACGGGTGTTCGTGGGAGCGCGACCCTACCAGGCTGCCGGTGCGCTGTCGAGCATCCTGCGATCCTCGCTGGAGGCGACCGGCGGCGGCAGAATCTGCCGCAGATACGCGGCGATGCCACGCTCGCCATACCACTGCCGCGGATAGCCCAATGAGACCTCCTCGAAACGGACGCCATGGCGCTCGCGGGTGCTGCGGATGTGGAGGTGGCCGCTGATCACCACGCAGGCACGGAATCGACGATGGTAGTCCTCGCTGCGCCGGGTGCCGCACCAGGGCGAGAAACGCGGGATGCGCGGAAGCTGGACCAAGTCTTGGCGCAGGGGCCAGTGGTTGATCAGCACCGTTGGCAATGCCGGATCGATCGCGGCCAAACGCGCTTCGGTCTCTGTGCAACGCTGCGCGCACCAGACGGCCCGCGTTGGATAGGGGTCAGAATGCAGCAGCATCTCATCGGTGCACACAATATCTTCCTCCATCGCCCAGGCGACCGCTTCCGCCGCCGGCACGTGGTCCGGTCGAAAGCTGTAGTCGTAGAGCAGAAAGAGCGGTGCGACCACCGCCGGCCCTCCAGGGCCGGGCCATACGGGGTAGGGATCTTGTGGCGTCAAAACGCCCCGGTTGCGGGCCAGCGCCACCAGTGCCTGGTAGCGGGCGACGCCGCGTGCTGGCTTGGGCACACCGTCGCGCGCCAGAGTCCAGAGTTCATGGTTGCCCGGCACCCAGAGCAGGCGTCCGAAGCGTGTGCCGAGGACGGCGAAGGCAGCATCGAGGTGCTCTTCGCGCTCGGCCACGTCACCGGCCAGGATCAGCCAGTCATCGCCATGATCCGGCACGGCCGCAAGGGCCTGGCGATTGATGGCGGTACCGAGGTGCAGATCGCTGATCGCCCAAAGCCGCATGCGCCAAGCCTATCCGCGACGGGCCTGGCGGTGACGGCTGCGGCTGGCATTGCCACTCGTATCCTGCCATCGTCAGATCCGGGGGGCGAAAGCCCGCAGCCGTCGCCACCATGTCCAAGTCTGCCAGCCACCAGCCAAGACCGCGTCGGGTCCGCCTTCGCGCGCGCGCGATCGTCGCCGCGCTGCTTCGCGTGCGCGAGACGCTGCGGCCACAGCCGCGCTGCCATGTGCTGATCCTCGGCCACATGCGATCAGGGTCTTCCCTGCTCCATCACCTGCTGCTGCAACATCCCCAGGTGGCCGGGGCCGGCGAGCGCAACGCTACCTACCAAAGCGCACGCGACCTCGAACGCCTGGTGGTCGACGCTTACCTCGGCCAACGCCGCTTCTTGCACCGCGCCAGCTTCTTCGCCGACCAGATCAACCACAGTCGCTTCTTGCAGCATCCGGCGCTTCTGCTGCGGCCGGACGTTCGGCCCATCTTCCTCCTGCGCCGACCCGGCACTGCGATCGCCAGCATGGTCGAGGTCCTGGGGCGTTACTACGGCTGGCACGCGCGCGAAGCCATCGCCTACTACCGAGCGCGGGTCACCGCCCTGGAGCGGTTGGGTGAAGCGCTGCCGCCAGCCAAGGCGCTTTTTGTGCGCTACGAAGCACTCACCGCCGACACCGACCGCGTACTCGCACAGCTCCAACGCCATCTCGAGCTGCCGCCCCCAGCGCTCACCGCCCGCTACCCCATCCAACGATTCACCGGCAATGCTGGCGACCCATCTGCCACCCTGCGCAGCGGCCGCGTCCAGGCGCCACGCGCCGAATCAAAGCCCATCGAGGACCCGATCCGCAATCAGCTCGAGGCCCGGTACGATCGCTGCGCCACCGCCCTCGCCAAACATATCCCCCCTGGCTGAAGGTCTTTGCCGGGTCGTGGTAGGCGATGGCTGCCGCCGGTGCTACGCTGGTCTGATCATGCGACCTTCAACCTTCATCATCACCACCCTCGCATCCATCGTCACCTGCGGCCTCGCCGCCATTGCCACCCCCGCCGCTGCCCAGCCACCGCCAGCCGAGGAGCAGATCGCCGCGGCCATCCTCGTCGCGCCGTCCGGGCAGCGGGCGGGCGCCGGTGTGCTCGGCTACGATGACAGCGGTGCGCTGGTCTTGTTGCGCGCAGGCACCAACGAGCTGCTCTGCCTGGCCGACGATCCCCAGCGCGACGGCTTTCAGGCCGCCTGCTACCACCGCGCGCTCGAGCCCTTCATGGCACGCGGCCGGGCGCTGCGCAACGAGGGGGTCAAGAGCGGCCTCGAACGCACCGCGCGGCGCTGGCGGGAGGTCGAAGCCGGCGAACTGTCGATGCCCGACCATCCGACCACGCTCCACATCCTGGCGGGTGCGGGCTTCGATCCGGCGCGCGGCGAGGTGCTCGAGCCCTACCGGCGCTGGGTCATCTACGTGCCCTACGCCACCGCTGAAACCACCGGCCTGCCGACCGCCTCCGAGCCTGGCGCGCCCTGGCTGATGATGCCCGGCACACCCAGCGCCCACATCATGATCACCCCGCCGAGACCAGCCGAGAAGAAGCAGCAGCCGAAAGGCGAGGCGCCCCGTTCACCGAGACGCTAGCGTTCAGGACGGTGATCCCTTGCCCGCGAGTGCGGACGCCGCAGTTGGCGCAGGAGGGTCTGTTGCTCGGGGCTCAGTAGGTTCTTGATTCGGATCAGCAACGTCAGGTGCCGTTGCTTGACGCGCGACTCGAGCGCCGTGACCCGTCGCGCGGCCTCGATCGCCTGCTTTTCGTCGACCCGCGGGGCATCGAGCAAGGCCTTGAGCTGCTCGGCGGCCTCGCCCATCTCAAACTGCAACGGCACGACATCGCTTTGCAGCGACTGCACCTCGCGCACCACGGCATCGCGCTGCTCACGGGTAAGCGCGATCTCGCTCTGGTGCTCCATGACCAGCTCGGCCGGGAAGACGAAGCGCCCGAGCGCATCGGTACGCGCGCCCGGATCGCCCGGTTGGGCGCGCAGGGCGGGGGTGAGAATGACCAGGCAAGAAACGATCAACACGGCACGCAACATCGAACGCATGGCAGCTACTCCTACTCAGGCGAAAGGATCGAAGGGTCAAGAAGGCTCGGCTCTAGCAGCAAACGGGGCGACGTTTCGATGAAATCGTAGCCGGGCGTACGCAGCAAGAAGTCGAGGGGTGTGGGGTCGAGCAAGGCCAGCACGGCTCGCACCGGCTCGCGTGTCGGCGGCCCGATGGCCGGAGTCCTGAAGGGACCCAAGTGCCAGATCAACGCCAGCAGCGCTGCCAGCGCGCCGGCGACCAGCGCGCCGGCAGCCACCGGCCACCAACCGGCTGGCCGTGGCCGGGATTCGTGTGCGGCAGACCACATCCGCGCAAAGGGCGGGACCCTCGCATCCGCGTCGTGGGCCTGGCGTAGCAGTGCACGAATCTCGCGATCGAGAGGATCGTCGTTCGCCTTCATGTCGACTCCTTTCGCAACCGGCGCGCCAGGGCCTGCTTGCCGCGCTGGTAGTGCACCCGCGCGGTTCCCAGTCGCAAGCCCAACACTTCGGCCGCTTGACGGATGCTGTGGTCGTGGAAGAAGACCAGCTCGAGCACCTGGCGCTGGCGCTCGCTGAGCGCTTCGAGCGCCTGGCGCACGGAGGCTCGCTGCTCGCCCGCAGCGAGCCGGGTCTCGGCGGTCACGCGATCGGTGGCGCTCTGCGGGTCGCGGCTGCACCATCGGTCGAACAACAGCCGGCGGCAGGTCTGACGCCGTCGCCGCTCGACCGCAGTTCTCCAGATGACGGCAAACAGCCAGGTCTTGAGCTGGGCGCGGCCGCTGAAGCGTGCGCGGCCCTCGACGATCTTGCAGTACACCGTCTGCAACACGTCCTCGGCCTCCTCGCGTTGCCACCGGCAGCAGCACAGCGCCCAGCCAAAGCTCGCAGTGTGCATCGCCGCCACCCGGTCCGCAAGCGCCGCCCCGCAACCGAGCCGAGCTTTCGGCCCGGATGCGCCGTCGGCTGCTTCGTCGACAGCCCCGGTCGCGATCGGGACCAGCACTGCGGAGCCGGCCATCGCCGTGGTTTTCTCGCTTGCGGTCATCATGCGATCTGGGTGACAGGACAAGAAGCTGGCTAGATCAGATGCAGCGCCGCCAGTGATGGGATCACACGGCAAAGCGGCGCGGAACGAGCGGCGGCTTCGAGCCGTTGGAGCTGCGTTGCATCGAGCAAGCCGCGAATCTCCGCGGCCGCTTCTTGCTGCAGCGCTCCCACCTGCGCCTTGAGAGCATGGATGGAGAGTACCAGCGCACCGACCTCGGTGGGATTGGGGTCATCGCCGCGCACCAGCTCGGCGAGCGCGGCGCTGCGGCCAGCGATCTGCTCGAGGATCGGCGCGGCCAGCTCAGCGGCCGCGGTGCGAATGGTGATCACCTGTTGCACCTGCTCGGGTGTCAGATCGAGAAAATGGGCCGTCACTCGAAGCGGCCCAGGGCCCTCGTCGGCCAGGGCCGGGCTGGCAGCCAGTGCAACGAGGATCAAGAGGGCGACGATGGCGGCCAGGCCGCGGAGTCCGGGGTGCGTGGATCGGGACATGTTGGCATTCCTCACGGTTCGTTGTCGGGCCGCGGCGGTCGACAGCCGCAGCATTTCTTCGCGCGAAACTCGCACCTTGGTCGTGTGGGCGCAGGCGGTATAGGACATGAGCGCACGAAAGAAGGTCGTGGACTCGTTCATCCGCGGTTCATCCGGGGACCTGTAGGTGTTGCCCCATCGTTTGGTCTCGGACCGTAAGCCGGTCGCGTGAGCGGCTGCTCGAGGGATCTCCTCCGCACCCGCCGACCGAGATAACTTCGTCAAGGAGAACTGCGTTGAGAAGAATCCTTCTGCTTTCCATGGTCCTCGTCCTGGCCGCGCTTCCCGCGCTCGCTGGCGACTTCCTCACCGCACGCGGGCAGGCTGTGCCGGGCGCCTACATCGTGGTCTTCGATCAGACCGCTGTTGCCACCCGTGGCGCCGACGCCAACTTCGCCGCCAACATGGCCGGGCGCTACAGCGCCAGCCTGACTCGCAACTTCCACCACGCGCTCGCCGGCATGGAGGTCCAGGGCCTCAGCGCCCGCGCCGCGCGCAGCATGGCCCGCGAAGCGGGCGTCGCCTATGTCGAGCCAGTGATCGTGGTCCACGCCAGCGCGGTGCAGGCCAATCCTCCGTCGTGGGGACTCGACCGCATCGACCAGCGCAATCTGCCGCTCGACAACAGCTACACATTTAACTTCGATGGCACAGGTGTCGATATTTACATCATCGACACCGGCATTCGGCCGACCCACCAGGACTTCGGCGGCCGCGCCTCGATCGCGTTTGACGCGGTTGGCGATGGCCAGAATGGGAACGATTGCAATGGCCACGGCACGCACGTGGCCGGCACCGCCGCCAGCTCGACCTTTGGTGTGGCCAAGAACGCCACCATCCACGCCGTGCGGGTGCTCAATTGCGCGGGCTCGGGTACCAATGCCGGCGTCATCGCGGGCATCGACTTCGTCACCGGCGTCGCCCAGGCCAATCCGAGCGGTCTCTTCGTCGCCAACATGAGTCTCGGCGGTGGCGCTAGCAACGCGCTCGACCAGGCGCTCAACGCCTCCTCGGCCGCGGGCGTCTTCTACGCGGTGGCTGCCGGCAACAGCAACATCGACGCCGGTTCGCAGTCGCCTGCGCGCGCGGCGGAGGCCTTCACCGTCGGCTCGACCACGATCACCGACTCGCGCTCGGGCTTTTCGAACTTCGGCCCCTCGGTCGATATCTTCGGGCCAGGTTCGGGCATCACCTCGACCTGGTTCTTGAGCGATACCTCGACCAACACCATCAGCGGTACCTCGATGGCCTCGCCGCACGTGGCGGGCGCGGCCGCGCTGGTGCGCGACGAGTTCCCGGCCTTCTCGGTGGCCCAGGTCAAGGCCGAGCTGCTCGCCCGCGCCACGCCTGGCGTCGTCGCCAACCCCGGCCCGGGCTCACCCAACCTGCTGCTCTTCACCCTCTCCGGCGGCGCCCCACCGCCACCGCCGCCGCCGCCGCCGCCGTCCGACGTGGTCTCGATCGACAAATCACAATGGGATAGCCGCAAGGCAGTCCTGCAATTCGAGGGCACCGTCTCGAATGGCGCCGCCACGCTCACCGCCACCTTCAGTGGCCAGACCGTGACGATCGGCAACAACAACGGGCGCTTCAAGGAGAAGATCAACGGTGTCACGGTCAATCCTGTGACCCTCACCGTCACCTCGAGCGGAGGCGGAAGCGATACCGTCAACGTCCAGGTGAAATGACCCTGCGCGCCACCGCCCGGGCCAGCCCGAGGGCACCCGGCCGGTGCGCACGCCAATCCCAGGTGCGGCACGCCACGGGGCGTGCCGCACGTTTTTTTGCCGCAGGCACGATGCTCGGCGCAGGTCTCTTTCGGCGGGCGTTCGCCAGACCCCGTGCACACCCTACCCGCACGCACGCTCGCTCAGCGCAGGTTGATGACTTCGCCGTCCACCAGATCGATACGCTCGAGTTGTGGCGAGCGGCCGAGGCCCGGCATGCGCAAAACGCTGCCCAACAGCGGCACGAGGAAACCCGCCCCTGCTGCCAGCACCACATTCTGAACCGCCACCGTAAAGCCCGTTGGCCGGCCGACGAGCTTGGCATCGGCCGAGAACGAGGTCGGCGTCTTCGCCACGCACAAGGGCAGCATCTCGTAGCCCAAAGTCTCGATGGTGCGTAGGTCACGGCGGGCTACTGGCGACATCTCCACATGCCCCGCGCCGTAGATGCCCTTGGCAACCTTGTCGAGCTTCACCTCGAAGCGATCGTCGAGCGCATAGGCCGGACGGAAGGGCTCCGGCTCGGCCGCCGCCGCGACCCGAACGGCACGCGCCAGCTCGGAGGTACCCGCCCCCCCCTCTTGCACGCCTCGCGACAGCGCGCACGGCACATCGCGCGCGGCCATGGCGCGCTCGACCACCGCGATCTCTTCCGCGCTATCGGTGTCAAAAACATTGATCGCCACCACGGGTCTCACGCCAAAGGCATGAGCATTGTCGATGTGTCCGTTGAGGTTGGCCAAGCCGCGCTCGACAGCAGCCGGATCGACCGCAGCCAGATCCCCGGGCGCGACGCCACCGTGGCATTTGAGCGCGCGAACGGTCGCCACCAGCACCACCGCCGCCGGTGCCAGTCCGGCCGAGCGGCACTTGATGTCGAAGAACTTCTCGCCGCCGAGGTCGAAGCCGAATCCCGCTTCGGTCACCACCCAGTCGGCATGCGCCATCGCCATCTTGGTGGCCAGCACCGAGTTGCAGCCGTGGGCGATATTGGCGAACGGCCCGCCGTGCACGAAGGCGGGCACACCCTCGATGGTCTGCACCAGATTCGGCCGGATGGCATCCTTCAAGAGCACCATCATCGCGCCGACCGTCTTCAAATCGGCCGCGGTTACCGGTTGCCGGTCGTAGGTTTGCGCCACCAGCATGCGTGACAACCGTTGGCGCAGATCCTCTTCATCTTCGGCCAGGCACAAGACCGCCATCACCTCCGACGCGGGCGTGATGTCGAACCCGGTCTCGCGTGGCACACCCTGGGCTGGCCCGCCGAGGCCGAGAATCAGCTTGCGCATGGCACGGTCGTTCATGTCCATCACCCGCCGCCAGAGCACCCGACGCGGGTCGATCCCGAGCGCGTTGCCCTGCTGCAGATGGTTGTCCAATGCGGCAGCCAGCAAGTTATTGGCAGCAGAAATCGCGTGGAAATCGCCCGTGAAGTGGAGATTGATGTCGTGGGCTGGGACGAGACTCGCGCGGCTGCTGCCGGTGGCTCCACCCTTCAGGCCGAAGGTCGGCCCCAACGACGGCTCACGCAGCACCACGGCGACCCGCTCGCTGAGGGCAGCGAAGCCTTGGGCGAGACCGATGGCGGTGGTGGTCTTGCCTTCACCCGCTGGCGTTGGGGTCAGCGCCGAGACCAGCACCAGCCGGCCGAAAGGAGCGCTCGGACGGCGTGCGGCGAGCGAGATCTTGGCCTTGTCTTGACCGTAGGCGATGACGTGCTCGGCGTCGATGCCGAGGCTGGCGGCGACGTCGAGAATCGGGCGAGGGGCCCTGGTAGCGCTCACTGCGATCTCCTCTGATGTGGTGAATCTGGGTCGCTTTCGGAGGCGCAGCGTACCGTACCGCAGCGGCCTGCTGCACCGTGCTTTGGCACGGGTTCCAAGCAGCCTCCCGATCCCCATCCAGCAGCCGCGCACCGCGATCCGCTCCCGCGCCTTAGACGGGTCGCCTCGGGTCGCGCGTTGGCGGCAAGAACCCCGCAGCCACCGAGAGCACACACGGAAAAAGGCCCGGGCAGTCCTGCCCGGGCCTTCTCGCGCCATCGGACCGCCGGCGCCGCGCTTTCAAGCGGCATCGCCGACGGAGCGTCCGCCTATTGGCAAGCCGCCAGGGCCTGCGTGTCGGTGATCGCACGCGAGGACACGCCCATCGGGTTGGCATAGAAGTGGCCCTTGCCGGTCACCGAGTCGATCACCGTCATCCGGTACTCGACGTTGGTGCTGGCAGCCGCGAACACCCAGAAGTTGCCATTCCGGTTGTAGCCGTTGAGCACCTTTACCATCAGCTCGAAGTTCTGGTTGTTGAAGAACCAGAAGAGGTCTGACTTCTCCGAGGCCAGGGAGACGGGGCTACCAACACCCACGGTGCCATCGAACTTCTTCCAGGTGACTTGGACCTGGAAACGACCGTTCATCAGGCAAGAGGTCGTGCCATCGGGCACGCAGACGAAGGGAGGAACGCTAAACGTTCCGGCCAGAGGACCGGCTGCGCCGCTTCCGTCGTCATCGTCATCATCGTCGTCATCATCGTCGTCGTCATCGTCGTCGTCATCGTCGTCATCATCGTCGTCGTCATCGTCGTCATCATCGTCGTCGTCATCGTCGTCAT
>Ga0114931_10012345_pt1 | contig 10012 bp, 13 predicted proteins | sample 2SBtaG_FD_89579 | JGI IMG/M metagenome (GOLD analysis project Ga0114931, IMG submission 89579) | Deep subsurface microbial communities from Kolumbo volcano to uncover new lineages of life (NeLLi) - 2SBTROV14_V59a metaG | ecosystem: Environmental > Aquatic > Marine > Volcanic | place: Kolumbo... | reverse complement strand
GTCCATCCCGGTGATCGCCGATCATGCCGCCCTGGCGGTGGCCGATTTCGTCTGCGGCGCCAATCGTGACGGCTGGCACCTGACAGGGGTGAAGTGGGGCCGCGATCTGCCCGAGGCCGAGGCCGCCGACATCCGCAATGTGGTGGCTGGCGATCCCAGCCCCGACGGAAAGGGGGTGCTGGAGATCAAGCGTGGCATCGAGGTGGGCCACATCTTCCAGCTTGGCACCAAGTACAGCCAGGCCATGAACGCCACGGTGCTCGACGAGAATGGCAAGGCCGTGGTGATGACCATGGGCTGCTACGGGATCGGCGTCTCCCGGGTGGTGGCCGCGGCCATCGAGCAGAACCATGACGAGCGCGGCATCATCTGGCCCGAAGCCATCGCCCCCTGGCAGGTGGCCCTGCTCCCCATGAACATGCACAAGTCACAGCGCCTGCGCGAGGCCGTGGAAGCCCTGTACACCCGCCTGCAGGTCGCCGGCATCGAAGTTCTGCTGGACGATCGCAAGGAACGTCCCGGCGTGATGTTCGCTGACATGGAGCTGATCGGCATCCCCCACCGCCTGGTCCTCGGCGAGCGTGGCCTCGACAAGGGTCTCATCGAATACAAGGGCCGCCGTGACGAAAACAGCCAGGACGTGCCGCTGAACGGGGTTGAGACGTTCCTGAAGGAGCGTCTCAGCAGGGAAGAGGGACGAGGCGCGAGCGGCGAGTAACAACATGGGTTTCGGACGGCATCACCCTCGCAACCCTTTCCCCCGGCCTTCTTCCAATCGCGGTGATGGCGCCGCTCCTCCGGGTTTGTCGAATAACGTTTCGCCGTGAAAGTGCCAGTAACCAAGTCCGCCCTACTCCTGGCCCTGCTGTTATGGCTGCCGAGTCTCGTTACGGCCGAACCGGTCGATCCGGAACTGCGGACAGCGCTGAAGCAGGCCATCGAAGCCAGCGACAGCTTCAAGGATCGCTTCGAGGCGGAGGTGTGGCTGGTGGACATGTCCACACGGCTGGCCCCCACCATTCCCGATCCGGAAAAGCGAGTGCGCCTGCTGCGCATGATCCACCAGGAGGCCACCCGTGCCGGTCTCATCCCGGAGCTGGTGCTGGCGGTGATCGAGGTGGAGAGCAACTTCAACCAGTTCGCCATTTCCCGCGCCGGCGCCATCGGTCTCATGCAGGTGATGCCTTTCTGGCTCAAGGAAATCGGCCATCCCGAGGACAACCTGTTCGATGCCCGCACCAACCTGCGCCTCGGCACCACCATCCTCAAGTATTATCTGGACAAGGAAAACGGCAACCTCACCCGCGCCCTGGCCCGCTACAACGGCAACGCCGGCAGCTATCGCTACACCAACAAGGTGTTCGAGGCCCTGCGGGAAAAGTGGCGGCGTTTTTGATTGGAAGCAGTATTGACGAAGCGCAACAGCCCTCGCCGCAAACGGTCTGGTTCACGGTTCAGCCGGTGGTGAAATCCGTCGGTGGCGGGACATCGACAGGATCACACTCCACGGTTTCGACCCGGGCGGCTGGCGGGCCTTCCCACAGCCAGTTGCACAGCGTTTCCACGGCCTCAAGCGTTCCGCAGGCGAGCACCTCCACCCGCCCATCCGGCAGGTTGACGGCGTGGCCCGTGACCCCCAGCCGACGGGCCTCTTCCCGGGTGCTGGCGCGGAAGAACACACCCTGCACCCGCCCCCGCACCAGGCAGCGGTGACAGATCGTCATGGCAGTTCGAACTCGGCCCGCTGGCCGGCCAACAAGGGACGATCCCCCACCCTGATCCGCAAAGCCACGCGATAGCGATCATCAGATTCCTTTTCCGGGGCAGCAATGGCCACGACCTCCCCTTCCAGGCGCGCGCTGCCTACCCGTACCGGCAGCCGCTGTCCCAGATGCAATCGAGCCGCCTCGGCTGGCGCAAGCCGGGCCTCGACCCGCAAGCTGTCGGCCGCGGCCAGGCGGACCACCGGCGTGGGCCGCATGTCGGCCACCACGGTCTGCCCCACACCCGCCAGTCGCGCCAGGATGCGGGCGTCGAAGGGCGCGCGCAGGCTACTGTACTCGAGATCCAGCCGGGCACGCACCAGCTCAGCCTTGGCCTGGGCATGGCGCGCTTCGGCAGTGATGACGTCGTTCTTCTTCAGTTGCAGCTCATGCTCGGAAAGCACGGTGCGATCGTACAGTTCCTCGGCCCGCGCCAGTTCGCGGCGGGCTTCGGCAAGCACGGCTTCCTCCTCCCGCAGCCGTGCCTGCTGGGCCGCAACCCGTGCCTGAAAGGGCCGCTGATCGAGCTGCACGAGCAGGCTGCCGGCAGGGACGCGCTCACCGGGACGCCCGTTGATACGGGTGATTACCCCTTTCACCGGTACACTCAGGGTTACAATCCGATCCCAGGCCAGACGCGCTTCCACGGCCTGCGCAGGCGGCGAAGCAAGCAACAGAAGCATGAGCCAGAAGACATGACGACTGGGGGTTCCGCATTTGTCCATTTCAGTGTTCTCCGGCGCCATTAGAGACTCCTTGTATCGCTGACACATTACCCAGAAGCAGATCCAATCGCTCCCAGGCCAGGGCGATACGGAAGTCGGTTTCCAACGCCTGCCGTTGCGCTTCTGAGAGGCGAACCATGGCATCGCCCAGATCGGTCTTCACTTCCAGTTCATAGAGTGCCCGACTGCGATCCAGGTATAACTCGCGGTATTCATTGCGGGTCTTGGCCTCTTTGCGTTGGATGCGCAAAGCATTCAGGTCCAGCCACAGTTCCAACACCTGCTGGCGGATCCGTTCCTGAGTGTCGGCCAATTCCGCCTGCAGGCGATAGACATCGGCTCGTTCGCTAGCGATATCGGCATCGGCTTGCCCCCCTGTGTGCAGAGGCACCTTGAGTTCCAGCTTCACGCGCCAGTTGTCGTAACCCGTCCGCGACCGGCTGTAACGGTTGGCCTCGGCCCGGGCATCGAGGGTCGGATTGCGCTCGGCGCGGGCGCTATCGACCCGCTCGCGAGCAGCAGCCAGTTCCTCGCGCAGAGCGCGCAATCGATGATTGCCCTTCATGGCCAGCTCCTGCAAGCGTTCCACCTCGGGCAGAGGCCGCTTCACCTGTGGCAGCGCATCAGGCGGGACCACCGTGGCAGGCAACTGGCCCGGCAAGCCCATGGCATAGGCCAAGCGTGCCCGGGCGAGCCGTTGGCGGTTCTGGGTCTGGGCACGCAGCCGGCGAATGTGCTGGTATTCGGCCTCCTTCTCCAGCACTTCGATGTCCGAGACCTGACCCAGCTTATGCTGCTTCCGCAAACGATCCAGCGCAACAAAAACCACGGCCATCTCCTCATTATCGCGATCGAACTGCAAATCAGCCTGCACCACGTCGAAGAAACGCTCGAAGATAGCGATGCGACGGGCCTGACGCCGTTCCTCAAGGGAGGTGCGGCGGCTGTTGATGCGGTGACGGGAGGCACTCAGTGCGGCGCTGCTGCGACCAAAATCGAATAGGCGTTTCTCGAAGAAAAGACCGATCTGGCTGTCGTTACGCGTCCAGTCACCCGATTTGACAACGGGATCGGTATAGCGCAAACGGCCATCAACCCACACCCGCGTCCCCAACCGCGATTCCGCCTGCAGGGCCTCGGCGCGGGCGGCGGCCAGCTCTGCTTCTTCCTTCTGGATTTCCGGATGCGGCCGTGCCGCAAAGCGTAGCGCCATCTCCAGCGTGAGGGGATCCGGCATATGGTCAGGCAGGGGTTGTGGTTCGGCCGCAGGACTCATGGCCAGCGGCAACAGCCAGAAGAACAGGCCCAGCCCGGCGAATGCCTGTCGCCCCATCGTCACCGCTGTCTCCGCTTCAATGAGGTGCCACCGTCGGCAGTTGGCCCTTGCGCCGCAGGCGCTTGAAGCGGGTGAACGACATCTTTTTGTAATAACCCTCCGCCACGTATTCGCCCATCCAGAGGAACTCTTTCGCATCGGCCGTGCGGCCGGTGTAACGGAAAATCAGTTTGCCGTTGAGGTCGAAGAAAGCCAGCACCGGCGTGGCACGCACGCGGTACTGCGTGAAAGCGAAATCTTTCATGGTGGTGGTATGGCCCTGGAAATCCACGATCTCCACGTCACCTTCGATGTCCACGGAGAAGTTGAGAAAATGCTTTTTGTACCAGGACTGCACGTCGGGACGACTGAGCACCTTGCGTTTCATGTAATGACAGAACGGGCATTCCTCCATTTCGAAAAAAATGAAGATCCCCTTTTTTCCCTCTTCCCGGGCCCGTTGCAGTTCTTCGCGGAAATCCCCAAAGGTGTCATTGAAAAAATGGCTGTAGGGATCGCGAAAGGCCTGCTGGGCCGGCAGCACGAGGGGCCAGCACAATCCCAGGAGAAGCAGAAGGCGTGTTACGGTTCGCATTTCAGTCTTTCTCCATATGTCGGGCAGTGGGGCGAGCAGCGGATGACTCTCCGGCATGGCTGAGAAACAGTGCCGGCCCGATGAGGGCGATGGCGCCAGCCAGGATCAGCAGTTGCAGGGTATCGGTATAATCCATACGCACGGCGTGCTCGAAGAACTTGACCACCAGGATCATGAAAATGACCTTGATGAGCCGCGCCTTCAGATCGTCCAGACTATGGATCACCATGACCCTGGAAGAGGTTTCTGCGCCTTCTGCCTCGTCGATCTTGCTGATAAATAATTCGTACAGGCCGAGCGAGAAAATCAGCATCACCGTTGCCAGCAGATAGCCGTCCACCGCTTCCACCACATGGGTCACGAATCCGGAGCGCAGCTGGGCGCGGCCCTCGGCATCCAGAGCGGGCGAAGCATACTCGCCGATGTGCACAAGCATGTACCAGACATCCACCGTGGTGACGTAAAAAATGCCCAGGCCGGTCAACAGGCTGCCCATCACGGCGAACAGCACCACCAACCGGCTGCGCCAGAGAAAAGCTTCGAACAGGACTTCGAGAGTCTTCATGCCTTTCCCTTCTTGTGCATTGCAACGGCCTCGAGCAACGGCAGTACCCGGACCTCCCGCAGGGCATCCAGGGCCTGGTGAACGTCTGCCAGCGCCGTCAGCACGGCCTGTTCCAGCGGTTCTCCGGATTCTCGCTGGCGCGGAAGGCGATCGCCGGCCAGCTCGATCAGGGTCCGCAGATCCAGGGTTTCCAGCCCCTGGCCCAGACGCCAGCGAGACAGGCCATGTCGTATCACCAAACCCCGCTTGTGAAGCGCCAGCAGCAGATCCAGCAACTGAGGACCGGTCCAGTCACCACGCCCTTCCAGTTGCCGCAGGGACAAGCCGCGGTGATGATAATACAACTCCGACAGCAGACGTACCAGCATCAGCAGAGGTTCGCCTCGCCGGCGCTGTTCCTTGAGCCCCACACCGAGGGCATAGGCAATCTCCGCGCCGAACAGGGTAATGAGCCAGGAGACATAGATCCAGACCAGCAACACGGGAATGGTGGCCAGCGCACCGTAGATTAGCTCGTAAGTGGGAAACCAGCGCAAATACATGGCGAACAACTGCTTGACCAGTTCAAACAGCACCGCCGCGATGCTGCCGGCAAGCAGGGCATGGGACCAGCGTACCGGAAGATTGGGCACCGCGCGATAGACCATGGCAAACAGGCCGGCACTGAAGAAGAGGGGCAACAGCGCCAGCAACAGGCTCTGCAGCCCGGTGAAAGCCAGGGCCCGGGAGAGATACGGCAGGGTCAACAGCCAGGTGGTCAGACTGAGGCTCAGGCCCAGCAGCAGTGGCCCGAAAACCAGTATCAGCACATAAATGCCGAGGGTGAGCCAGAAACCGCGATGCCGGCGCACATGCCAGATCCGGTTGAGAGCCCGATCAATGCTGTTGAGCAGCAACAGGCTGGTGATGAAGAAGGCAACGCCGCTGAACGCCGTCAGCGAGCGGGCCTTGTTGGCGAAAACCAGCAGGTAGTTTTCGATGGCGGTGCCCAGATGAGGATTGAATACCCGGTGGATCCAGTCCTGCAGGAGTACGAGCCACTCGGGAAACACCGGCAGCCACTGGAACAGGCTCAGAACCAATGCCAGCAGCGGCACCAACCCCAGAACCGTAGTATAGGCCAAAGAAGCGGCAACCCGGGTACACTCGTCGCGCAGACACTGGCCGAACAGCAGCCCCAGGAAGCGTGCTACTCGGTGACACGCGAAATGCCATCGCGTTTCTGACGGCAAGGACATCACGATTCCCGATCACCAGATAGAAAAAAGGCCCGCAGATACGGGCCTTTTTCAACTGACGGATGATTTCGGATTACTGAGCGAGATAGGCCTTGTCCGACTCTTCGACCACACCCAACGACCAGCTACCGCGGGTCTTGGCATGACGTATAGCAGCATCCACCTCGGCGGTCGAGGGATTGTTGTTGATGGTGAATACCTGGCCCGGGTAGATCAGATCGGCATCCTTGATCTTGTCACTGTTGGCCTTGTAGATGAGCGGCCACTCGTAGGGGTTGCCGTAGATGGAGGGTTTGGCGGAGATATTCCAGAGATTGTCACCACGCACCACTTCATAGGTGCTGGTCGCGACGTTCTTGGCAGGGGATGCCGGTGCCGGCGCTTTGTTTTCCGAAATGATGCCCTGTTTCTTGAGTCGATCCAGCTCACGGTATTTCTGCTCGACAGCCAGTTCCGCCTGACGCTTGGCCTTGTTGGCCAGTTTGATGGCGTCCTCGTACTTGCCAGCCTTGAGTGCCTTCTCGGCCTTCTTGATGAGCTTGCCGGTGTCACGCCACTCGTAACCCTCGGCTGCGGCCTTCGCATTGGCGGACTTGGCCGCGGCAATGGCGGCTTCGGCTGCGGCCTGATCGGCGCCGGTGGTGGCCTCTTCGGTGGTACTGGCGCAACCCACGGCAAAACCGATGACCAGCAGGAGCAGGGCGGTCAGTCTCAGTGCTTTGAGTGTTTTCATTCTTGTCGACTCCGAAGTAGTTGATTTATCCGTCTTTTCCAGAAACCCCGGCGGGCCGGGAGCCCCAATTCTTCTGTTTTGGCAACTTAGCATTGGCCGATTCAGACTGTCAAGGAACCTCGACCGAAATTCCATCCTGCAAAAATATTAGCAGATTCTGGTGTCTATGCGAGGGCTTCTGCCAGTTCAGGACGCGCTGTTCCGCTGGTGTTTGCGCAAGCTCTTCTGGCGGGCCCGAATGGCCGCTTCCTTGGCATCCAGCGCAAAACGGCGAGCCGCAGGATAGTCGCCCACTCCCAGTGCATCGCTGGCTTCCTGCAGCAGGGCGCGGGCCTCGTCGAGCAGCTTCGGCGCATATATCTCGGCCTCTGCGGCCACGGCCGCCTCGATGGCCTGCCGTGCGTTGCTCATCTCCTGCACGGGCGGATTAACAGCGCAGCCAGCGAACAAGCCGATGATCAGGATCAGGAACGGCAAGCAATAGTTTAGGGGGGTGCGGAGCATCAGATTGGTGTGGGTGGCAGCCTGCAGGCAAGCTATCACCGGCCCCGAGGAAGTGTCAAGAATCGGGGCTGTGCAACGTACCGTGACGGGGACGCATCCTGTTAGAATCGCAAGCCCCCAACTTCCCAGCGAACGGTCATGGCGAGGCACCTTCCAAAATGATGGTAATCTTCTCGCCATAACCGTTCCTTCCCCCCTTTCCCTTTGGGAAAGGGGGGAAGGAGACACTTCGCATTATCCCACACTTGGCATTTTCTAACACTTAATTTAAGGAATCACTGTCATGTCCGTGATCATCTATCACAACCCGCGCTGCAGCAAGTCGCGGCAGGCACTGCAACTGCTGCAGGAACGCCGTATCGAACCGCAGGTGATCGAATATCTCAAGACGCCGCCCGATGCCGACACCCTGCGTTCGCTCCTTGCGCAACTGGGTATTGGTCCCCGGGATCTGCTCCGCCGCAAGGAAGCCGAATACAAGGCCCTGGGCCTTGACGATCCGGGACTGAGCGACGACGAACTGATCCAGGCCATGGTCGAACACCCCCGGCTCATCGAACGGCCCATCGTGATCACCGACAAGGGTGCCGCCATCGGCCGGCCGCCCGAAAACATATTGGAGGTACTTTAGACCATGTCCGAGATTCTGGTGCTCTATTACAGCCGCCACGGCGCCACGGCCAAGATGGCGCACGAGATCGCCCACGGCATCGAACGGCTAAGCGGCATCACGGCACGCCTGCGCACGGTACCGGAGGTATCGGCGGTCTGCGAGGCCGTGGAGGATTCGATTCCGGACACGGGTGCCCCCTATGCCAGCCTGGACGATCTGCAGGACTGCATCGGCCTGGCCATGGGTAGCCCGACCCACTTCGGCAACATGGCTGCGCCCCTGAAATACTTTCTGGATTCCACCACACCGGTATGGCTGGCCGGCGGCCTGGCCGGAAAGCCAGCCGCCCTGTTCATCTCCACCTCGAGCCTGCACGGCGGCCAGGAGACCACCCTGCTGTCGATGATGCTGCCCCTTCTGCACCATGGAATGCTGCTGGTGGGCCTGCCCTACAGCGAGACCACCCTGCTCACCACCACCACCGGCGGCACCCCCTATGGCGCCAGCCACGTGGCCGGTGTCAATAACGACCGTCCCCTCAGTGACGAGGAAATCCGCCAGTGTCATGCCCTGGGCCGGCGTCTGGCCGAGGTGGCCAAGGCCCAGCAGGCGGCTGGCCTGATTGGCTCGGGCGGCGCGTGAGCCGCCTGCGCCTGGCCCATGCCGTTACCCTGGGCGGCATCCTCTTGCTCCTGGGGTTGCTGGTGCTCTGGTACGGCATGCGGCACCCGGCGCCAATCTGGCTGGCTCTCTTCACGCTACCCCTCTTGCTGCCTCTGCGCGGCCTGATACGGGGACGCGCCTACACCCATGCCTGGACCAGCTTCCTGATCATGATCTATTTCATTCATGGCGTGGTGGAAGCCTGGGCCAATCCCGCGGCACGACTGCTTGCCGCGATGGAGATCGGGCTCAGCGTCAGTGTCTATACCGGGGCAATCCTGTTCGCACGCTGGGCTGGGCAACGGGGCCAAAGGTGACGGGAAGGCACATCAGCCCTCCTGCAACAAGCCACGTACAAAAGGAATGGTGAGCCGCCGCTGGGCAGCCAGGGAAGCCTCGTCGAGGCGTTCGAGAAGCACAAAGAGACTGTTCATGTCACGAGGTTGGCGGCGCAGAAGGTAGTCGGCCACCTCGTCGGGTAATTCGAATCCGCGGCGGCGGGCTCGCCGTTGCAGAGCCCGACGCCGACCAGCATCGCTCAGGATCTGAAGCCGGAACACCAGCCCCCAGCCCAGGCGGGTAACCAGATCGGGCAGTGCCAGCCCCAACGCCGCCGGCGAATGATCCGCCACGCACAACAGCCGCCCGCCCGCCTCGCGGATCCGGTTGTAAAGATGGAACAGAGCGATTTCCCACTCCGGATCACCCGCGATGACGCCCAAATCATCGATGGCCACCACCGGAATTGCTTCCAGGCCGTCGAACAGGGCCGGCTGCGCACCCTCGATCCCGCCCAAAGGCAGATAGACCGCTGTCGGCGAGGCATGACAGGCCGCCTGCAGCAGATGGCTCTTGCCACAACCGGGAGGCCCCCAGAGATAGAGGCTTTCGCCGCCACCTGCCCGCAGGGCCTGCAGGGCCAGCTCGTTGCCCTCCTCCAGAAAATTGTCGAAGGTGGCGCTGTCGCGCAACTGCAGTTGCAGGGGCAACTGTCCCGAACTATCTGCCCCCATGCTCTCCCTCTCCGGACGTCTCGCCATAGATTTCGCTGGCCTGGTACCGCTGGCGCAGATGGCGCAGCAACACGGCAATGACCGCGGCCACCGGCAGGGCCAGCAGCACGCCCACAAAACCGAACAACTGCCCGCCCGCCAGCACCGCGAAAATCACTGCGACCGGATGCAGGCCGATGCGATCCCCCACCAGCAGCGGGGTGAACACGGTGCTCTCCAGCACCTGACCAACGCCGAACACCGCCAAGACGTAGACAAGATGGCGCAGATCCTGAAACTGGAGCC
>Ga0114931_10012344_pt1 | contig 10013 bp, 9 predicted proteins | sample 2SBtaG_FD_89579 | JGI IMG/M metagenome (GOLD analysis project Ga0114931, IMG submission 89579) | Deep subsurface microbial communities from Kolumbo volcano to uncover new lineages of life (NeLLi) - 2SBTROV14_V59a metaG | ecosystem: Environmental > Aquatic > Marine > Volcanic | place: Kolumbo... | reverse complement strand
CCAATCACTATTAAATCATAATTATAAGACATGACACTTCCTAGTTTATTTTTTCCACTGCAACATTTTCAGAAGATCGTTTTTTTATTGCTTTGTAAATCGCTGGAATGAACATCAACATAATGAACAATCCCAGGGCGACAAAAAATTGAACCGAAATAATATTTTCAAGGGAACTGCCCAACATGGCGTTAATAAATCCGCCCGGAAGCATTCCGAAAAACGAACCAATAGCAAAATCCCGGAACTTCATTTTGGAAAGCCCTGCGCCAAAGTTCACAGCGTCATACTGGAAAAGCGGAATAAGGCGAACAAAAAGGATTGCTTTTAGACCGTGCTTTTCGCTGCCTTCATCAAAAGATTTTATTTTCCCTTTATGCAGCCATTCAAATTGTTCGATGAACTTGCGCCCGAAAAAGCGTGCAATAAGAAAAGACAAACATGAGCCCAGTGTTGCGCCAATTAAAATATACACCGTTCCCGCCCATTGCCCATAGGCCAGGCCGCCGGCAAGGGACATGACACCTACGGGAATAACTAAAATAACAGCACGCAGGGTGTAAATTAAAATAAAGACGACCGGCCCCCAAATACCAAATTGAAGAAGAAAGTTTTTTACATTTGTGGGGGTAAAATCTGACAAAGAGAGTGGTGTAAATTTAAATACTGCGAAAATCGCTAAAACAATTGCCGCAAGAATGCCAAACCTGATGGCATTTTTTTTCAAATCTATTTTTTTGCTATTACTCATTTGAATTCTCCGATTAGCACATCATAATTTTATTTGTTTGTAAGAATAGACGCGCTAATCAGTGAATCCTTACACAAAACTCTTAGATTACAAATATTTTGGGGGTCCATACAAAATCGAGTGTGTGAAAATAGTACATTGCCATTTTGTGCTGTTAAATTTAAGGACAAAATAATTGGAATCGTTTTTTTGAGCATAAAAAAACAAAATTTAGGTTCTATAAAAATTTGATGAGTAAAAAAAAACCATGAGATAATTAAAGGTAAAGAAATTTTCTCCGCTACGCAAATCCTTTCTATGTTGCGACTTTTTTCTTTCAAACCAAATATCAATATGCGCATTTTTCCAGTTCATTATCAGTAATTATTGTGTCAGTCATTATTCTGAATTTTATTTTTCAATACTTCATCGAGCACTGCTGGCTAGTGTCCGCTCGATTTAACACAGACAGTGAAAAAATTCGTAATCATTTTGTCCAGAATTATTTTGTCCTTTTTGTTGATAAAATGCAAAATAGTGGCGATCTAGTTTTAGCCACTCGATCCATTATAGAACCTGTTTTTTATTGATCATTCGATCCTTTGCCCAACAAATGGACGAATGCTATTTTTGCTCATTCAAAGACCAATCATATTTCAGATATTTTATTTTGGGTTGGATTTGCAAAATGAATGCGCCATCTGATTCGGGCAAAAACCTGATGACGAACTCGATAACACCACGATCCTTGTCACCGTATTTTTCCAGGTCTTGTAGTGCCTTTTTTGAAGCCTTGAAATCTTTTTTATACCAGTCAAAGATTGAAGAGAGATACAGTTTCTTTTCTGATCGATCCAGTTTGACCTTATCCGGGTTTAAAATGAAAGCCCTCGCAGCTTCATCCAGTCTTTCATCTAAATTTTCGGGGGAAAAAGCATGGCTGTCCAACACCGGGCAGCCAATTGAGGCGCACACGAGTACAAAATGAATGCGCGGATCAGCAAATTTTTTTCGTAAAATCTCATGCTCAATTTGATTCAAAGTAATATCTTTTCCCATAATTTTTACAAATGGGGTATCCCAAAATTTTGAAATCTGGCGGATACTGCTTTGCGGAAAACGTCTTCTTGCCATAAATCCGCCCCACTGAATGGGATAATTTTGCAAAATACCATAAATGGTAATCGCATTGTAACTGTTAATCCAAAATGCTTTTTTCTCATTCGTGGGCCAGGATGAAAAAACCTTTGCATCAACCCGACTTGTCTGCTGAAGAAATTCCGTTAGTTGATGTTGATCAGATTTCAGGTTTTTATAGTTTACCAAACCATTGTTCACATTTTGCTGCAAAATTTGATCATATTTTGAGTAATCAAACGAGTCGGCATAAAGTGAAACCACGAATATAAAAACAGACAAAAATAATATTTTCATTTTTACTACCCTTTCTTGTTAAAAATTTAATATGATGTTACAATGTCAAAACGATAACGGGAAAAAACGCCGCATAGCCATTATTCCGCTATGATGTTTTTGCAATCACAAATGAAGCAGGTTGCATTTTTGATAAAAAAAACGTATTCTTTAAATAAAACCGAACAACGAGAAATTATGATCAACAATAGCATTTTTTACCCCATTGCCATTCTTGCAATACTCATTGTAGGGATTTCCAAAAGCGGTTTTGGCGCAGGGCTGGGAGTTCTTGCCGTTCCCCTGATGTCGCTGGTCATTGCGCCGCCCAAAGCCGCAGCCATTTTGCTTCCTCTTTTATGCATCATGGATTTATTTAATATTTGGCATTACAGAAAATCTTGGGATGCACGGAATCTCAAAATTTTGCTCCCGGCAGCTTTTGTGGGGATTTTGTTAGGAACAGAATTTTTCAAATACCTTTCAGAGGCGCACATTCGTATTTTGATCGGTGTCCTTTCAATTGGTTTTGTTGTCAATTATTTCAGAAAACACTCGCAAACAGGGAGAAAAAAAGCCGACATCCCGCGCGGCGTACTCTGGGGATCGATCGCAGGATTCACGAGTTTCGGCGTTCATGCGGGCGGTCCGCCGGTCAACATTTACCTCCTTCCCCAACAAATGGAAAAATCCCTGTTTGTCGGTACCACAGCTGTTTTTTTCACTATTGTCAATTATGTCAAGCTGATCCCTTATGCGTATTTAGGACAATTAAATACCGGCAATCTGAGCACCTCTCTCCTGCTCAGCCCGGTAGCACCTTTAGGCGTCTGGCTCGGTATCAAGCTGCATCGCAAGGTCAATGAAAAACTCTTTTACAATCTCTGCTATATTTTTCTTTTCTTCACCGGCATAAAACTACTCCTTGATGGTTTTACTGGAATGTGACCGAAAAAAGGTTAGCATATCTTTTTATTGATACTTGCATCCAATCTATGCATTTACTATCTTGTTAGACGATAAAAAACGCAATTCCTGACATATTATTTTAATCATAGGAGGTTTCAAATGCACTCTTTAATTAAAAGCACTGTCATTGTTGGGCTCATTTCTTTTTTTTCCATTATTCTGCCTACGAAAGCGCAGAGCACCGATTTGTCCCCGGAGCTGAAAATCGGCGGCTTTTACCTGGGACCGCAGGCCTGGAGTTTTCACAAATTCACTTTTTACGAAGCTGTGGACAATGCCAAAGCACTCGGCTGCAATGTCATCGAAGCTTTTCCCGGACAAAAACTCAGCCCGACAGACGACACACCCTTTGATCACAATGCAGCACCATCTGTATGGGCCAAGGCAAAACTTAAAGTCGAAGCCACCGGTATAAAAATTGTCAATTACGGCGTCGTCGGATTTTCCAATGAAGCGGAATTGCGCAAGGTTTTTGACTTTGCCAAGGTGATGGATATCCCGGCGATCGTAATCGAACCACACAATACCTCTTCAAAGATGTTCGACGCAATCGAAAAGCTGGCCATCAAATATGACATCAAAGTCGGAATTCACAATCACCCCAAACGTGCCAACAAACCGGATTATAAATTCTGGGATCCGAATTTTGTCCTCAGTCTGGTAAAAAATCGTGATCACCATCTTGGAGCAACGATTGACACCGGGCATTGGATTCGTTCCGGCGTCAAGCCTCTGGATGGAATGAAAATTCTCAAAGGACGTATCATCAGCGTTCACCTCAAAGATTTAAACGAATTCAGTCCCGAAGCGCACGACGTTCCCTACGGCACCGGTGTGGGAAATATCGCGCAAGTTTTAAAGGAATTAAAAGCCCAGCATTTCAATGGCAATATCTCCATCGAATATGAGTACAACTGGGACAACAACATGCCGGATATGAAAAAGTGCGTTGACTTTGTCCGCAAGCAGGGAAAGGTGAATCCCTGAAAAATGCAAATTGCATTCGGGCATGGCAGTTTTAAAATTATTTACTTGCAGCAAATGTCCGGCAATAAAATCGCAGAGGTGATCTTGAGAAAACATACTTTTCAAATAACAGGGAGGAATTCAAAAAGAAAGGACATAGATAAGGAATTTAACAAATATTCTAAGTTTCTGCGTTAACATACAGGTGGCGACAACAATTTTTAGCCGCCACCTGCCTGGTCAAAATAAATCTGCAGCGTAAGCCTGCCGGGTTCCCTCAGTGAAAGTTCAACATTTGCTCCGGCTTTGACTTTGCATGGATTTGGATATACACTAATGAGTTCGGTCGGTAGATTAGAATCGTATTCAAATTTGGCTTCATTGTTTCTCCTTCCTTGCCGCCGGGTTGCACATTGAAAAAGAACTCACGTTCATAACCGACATAGGTCATTACACAGCGGTAGAGTCCATCCTGGACATATTTGCCGCTATCATTTTTCCCATCCCAGTAAAAAACATAGGTTCCCGGCTTTTCCATGAACTCATCAAACACCAGCTTGCGGACAAGCAGACGCATGTATCCATTTGGGTTAGCAGGATTGATCTTGTCGGAACAGTTCAAACTTTGCACAAGCATGATGAACAGGAAAATGCTCAGGGTTTTTCTACACATAATATTTTCCATTTCACAAATTTGTTGCAATCAAAAAGCACCTTTACTAAAGCTCCTATATTTCACCAGCATTTCATCTAGACCAAAAAGTCGAAATTAAAAGGAACCAATGACTTTACCATCCCCAGCTTTAGTAAAGGTGAAATACCATCTTAAAGACTCTTTTTCAAAGCAACTTTATCCCATTTCAATATCGCATTTTCACCCGTTTTCACTTGAATACGATTGCCTTTAACACTTTCCTGTCCGAGAAGCGCCTTCCATGCATGTGTCAACCTGTCGAGTTCATGATTTCGATGAGTGGTGCGATTGATGCGAATCCAATATTCCTGCAGGTAGGTTCCATCCTGGACTTCAAAATTGAGGGTACCACAGTTTTTCCTCAAGAACAAATCCAGACTGAAAATCCCATCGCCGGCTTTTTTATCGCCGTGGGTTGCATCGTCGTACATTCGGACGGGAATGTCGGTGTAATATCCTTTTGTTTCCAGAATTGCCCACTGGTATTGCGGTGCATAAGTAAAATTGCCGTGCAGACACAAAGGCGGTTCAAACGACCGCAATGTTTTTGAATCAACCTCGATATGAACTTTTACACGGTTGTCGAGAAAACTGCTGCATTTTTCACCTCCGGGAATTTCACTGTAACGGGGATATTTCACAGGCTTTAATTCAAATTTGTGCGTTTGCGGTTTATTAAAGCGGTGCTGTTCCTTAACCGCTGCCGCTTCTGCTTCATCAAGCGCCGTAGTATTGACGTCGGTTAGAAATGGTGTAAAGTCTCTCGGACTTCCCACTCTTTTTAAAAGGACACGTCGCCACTTTTCGTAAAACGCATCGTGGCGCTTCTCAGTCGCCTCAAACACCTGATAAGCTTGCTCCATCATCGGCGCTAAAGGGTAACGGCTGAGATTCAGTCCGGATGCCAATTCGTCGGAAGGGACAATATCAATCAACCTCCCGTCCACACGCAGTTCATAAAAGCCGGAATCCGCATCGGTAACAAAAAGCATGTCACGGTTCCATTGATTGTAAAAATCCGTTGCTTTCAAAATGGTCGAACGTACGGACGGATAAACAGGCATGGGAAGACGTTGATCATGACGGACGAAAGAAAATCCTCCCTGTGTCTTTACATTCTCAACTGTGCAGCCAAACGTGCTGTCCGCCCGGCTTTTCGCGGCATTGATTCTAACGGCCATCACATCCCGTGGCGCACCCATAGCAGCGAGAACCTGCAATCCCATAAAAAATTGCCCGTCGATGTTGGGATGAATCCCCGCTGCCGTAACCTGGAAATTACCATTAAATCCATCCAGATCAGTGATCAATTCTGTCATGGACTCAAAAAGATCAAGGTAGCGGCATCCTTCAGCATTTGCCAGCTTTTGCAAAGCATTCGTAAATCGCCGTAATGTTTCGGGATAAAACACACGCTGCAAACCCCGTTTGTCTGTCGTTTTTCCCAGGGCAATATCGGTACGGCATCTTAAGTCAAAGGGAGAAGTGGAAATAATTAAAATTTCAGGATTGGAACGTTCGCGCAATATTTTCAACAGATGTCGCATCCCGTCCAGATAATTCGCCAGCGCCTCAGGATCGAACGGCTTGTACAGCCCATCATTCATTCCCAGCATAATCGTCACTTTACCCGGACGACACAACTGAATGTCTCTTTGCAAGCGAGGATAGAATGATGTTCGGTCTCCTCCCCATCCGAGGTTAAAAAATGACATGTCATAATCCGGAAAATACGTTAAAATGTAATTCTCCACAATCCGTGGATAAATGCCGTCGTCGGTAATGCTGTCGCCCCAAAGCAGTAATTCGTCGGAACTGTGAAGCCAGAATTTGTTTTGAGCAAAAGCTATGTTGCTGACAAAAAGAAGCAATACAATCACGTACAGTCGTTTCATGGTACTATTTCCTCCTTGTTGGTTTTAGAACATTTGCATACACAATTATGTTTTTTTCAGAACAAGGGGATGCATCCTCTTGTTCTGAACCGGGTACTAAATGTGTTACGCATTAATCCTCATTCCTTCGAAATGAAAATATTCTGCTTTATCCGAACCGGAACTCGTTGAAAAGGTTTTTCGCCATTGCGGATGAAATTTCGCCATTTGTCCGACCACTGGTCGTAACCCGTCTGCTCGCTCATGGGCACAAGAATGACCGGTGCAGTTTTATCACTGAACTTTGCATTCAATTTGTAATGCGCTTCAGGAATGGCAAAGAGAGCTGCCGAAGATTTATTTTTCGATATTTTATAATCATCGGCCTGTTTTAAAACAAATTGAATGGATTGGGGGAGCGCGTCGTTCCATTTAAAGTCAGCGCCCAAAATAAGTGGGCCGTGTAGAAAATATCCCTGAAAAGCATCACGGTAGAATTGGCGCATTTGTAAAACCTCATTGCCGGATTCATCCTGAAGATGCAAAGTTACAGGAAACTTCAATTCAATCTTGTCACCAGAAGACCAGGTTTGCGAAAGAATAAAGGTGCCATCCGAATAGTTTCCCTCAACGGGCCGGTTGTTGACGGTAACTTTCCATTCATCCGCACACTTGGGAATTCTTAAATGGACAGTAAAATCTGTTTTATTCTTTAACGAAAAACCCATGGAGATATTCCCTTGCGCCGGGTAGTCAGTTTTCATGGACAACTCGATCGGATTGCCGTTAATGTCGATTTGGCACTCCAGAGGGGTGTAAAAATTAATCCACAAATCATTCTCACGCGCGACTACCGCATTGTTCAGAATTTCAGAATAAGCGTACAATCCATGCATCAGACAGCACCACCACGATTCCGAATACGCGGCATCATAACCTGTCGGCGAGAGCGTGGCATGGCCAAAAGCACCGTTGCCGGTTTGATGAAAATTGAGTGCATTGAGCCAGGTTCGCTCCGCTTCTTCGAGATAGACGGCCTGTTGTGTGATTTTCCACATCTGCAAATTCAGCCGCAGCCAATCCACGAGGGAACAGCCCTCGGTGCGAAGATCAGTGGGGAAAAATTCAGCGATCCCCCCGTCAAACCGGCGTCCATAGCGTAAAAGACCCTGCCAGTAATCCTTTTGCAAAAGGTCGAAGTACTTTTCATCTCCGGTCTGGCGATAAAGCATGGCAACGCCGACCAAGGTGTTCATAAACGAATGCGAATGATACTGGCCAAATTCGGGGAAAAGCGGCACAATACTTTTGGCTGTTTCGAGATATTTTCCCTTGTGCGTGACCTGATACAACATCATCAAGGATTCAAGGATGCTGGTCTGATGGGTGCGGATAAAATGACGCCGAACGGATGTGCCGTCATTCCAATTTAATTTCCCAATGTCTGGAAAACGATAAGGATTGTCAGGATAAAGCGTTGTCCACTCGGGCACCGCCTTGCAAAAATAATCGCCCAATTTTTCAGCCGCTTGCAAAAAGCGCTCGTCGTGGCTAAGTTTGTAATATTGGAGCAATCCAAGCAGAAGCCGTCCGTGACCAAAGTTCTGCCGTCCCCACTCGTCCCAACCGTCACCCATTTGTTGATGGCCGAAATATCCCTCCTGTGTTTGGTATTGTAATATTGCCTCTGCGACCGAATCCAGTTTGGCCGGACGCTGATTTAACAGCCGGGAGAGGTAACTCCACGCGGATAAATAGCGGCCGGAAACATCACCCTCATAATCTTCAAAGCGCCTTTTCTTTTCCGGAATTCTCGCCACATCCTGAAGAATTAAATCAAGAGAAAAAGGATCATTCTGCAGGCGGCGTTCAGTTAAATGAATTCGATTTGCAAGGTCACCACCAACGAGGACATTTTGTGGATGATGATAGACAGATTCTGCGCCCCCGTTTTGGGCATGTAGCAAAACAAAAGGAACAAGAAGACCCAGGGTAAGGATGGCTTGAACAGAATGCAATTTCACTTAATCCTCCATATTTATTTTCGCTTGACATTGTTTTAGATGAAACCGCTATGGTTACAGGCAATTTTGTATCATCAATCGGATAAGAACGGGAAGCAGCAAAGCCCATTCTTCCCAAAAACAAATTCTTGCTTTTCAGAAAATATCCATTATATTTCGTTTTAATACTAATAATCGTACTTTTTAGAAACATTATGAACTATATCGAGTTTCAAAACGCTTTTCAAGATTTCACCGTCTTTTCTTTGCAAGATATAAAACAACTTGATAGTCATTTCTATCGTGCCCGCCTGAATGAGTGGCAGGATAAAGGATATATCTCAAAGATCATAAAAGGATTTTATACATTTTCAAATCTGAAATTGAACGAACATCTTTTGTTTGAAATAGCAAACAAAATTTACAGTCCTTCTTATGTCTCATTAGAGACGGCACTTTCATTTTATCATTTTATTCCTGAAAGTATTTATCGTATTACCTCCGTATCCACGCGCCGGACGTGCCGTTTTGAAACGTCAATAGCGGGTTTTACTTTTCAAACAGTAAGACCGAATTTGTTTTTTGGATATGAACTTTTGCAACATCAAAACAAATATTACAAAATGGCCAGTCCGGAAAAAGCATTTCTGGATTACTTTTATCTTAATCCGCATCTAAAAATTGAAAATGACTTTGCGAGCCTACGAATAGATGAGACTTCTTTTTTTGAACAGATAAATGAAAAAAGACTAGTTACATTTTTAAATAAATTTTCACAAAAAACGTTAAGCGAACGCGTCCGCAAGTTCTGGAAATTTTATTCCCGCGAATTAAAGGATTAAAAAATGCTTAGCCTGGAACAAATTGAAACTTTTTATCCCGAAAACTTGAGATCGTTCAAAAGAAACATTCTGCGCGAATATTTCTAATATAAAATTTTAGAAATCCTTTATAGATCAAAATTCGGCGACAAGTTGTCCTTCATGGGCGGCACTGCTTTGCACATCATTCACGGAAACAGTCGCTTTTCAGAAGATCTTGATTTTGATAATCTTGGCGTAAACAAAAAAGAATATGCTGAATTAGCTCTGTTAATACAAAGAAAATTAAAGCTGCTGGGGGTTGATTCGGAAATAAAGACTATTTTCAAAAATGCTTTTCGAACGTATATCTGGATTCCTGATGTTCTTTTTGAAAATAGTTTATCCGCTCACAAAGACGACAAAATGCTCATCCAGCTTGATGCGGAACCGCAGAATTTCCATTACCAGTCGGAAAAAACGCTAATTAACAAGTTCGATGTTTTTATGCGCATCAATGCTGTACCACAAGACATACTTCTCGCACAAAAATTAACTGCTATT
>Ga0114931_10012343_pt1 | contig 10013 bp, 12 predicted proteins | sample 2SBtaG_FD_89579 | JGI IMG/M metagenome (GOLD analysis project Ga0114931, IMG submission 89579) | Deep subsurface microbial communities from Kolumbo volcano to uncover new lineages of life (NeLLi) - 2SBTROV14_V59a metaG | ecosystem: Environmental > Aquatic > Marine > Volcanic | place: Kolumbo... | reverse complement strand
TGTTGCTGGCGGCGGCGCCGGGGAAAAAAAATATCGACCCGTTGTTTAAAAAAAGCTCTTTCACCGCCGAGGTGGTGGCGGTTCCGGAAGGCGACCTGATCAGTGTCAAACTGGACAAGGAAATCATCAGTGTTCGCCTGGCGGAGGTGGATTCGCCTGGGCCTCGCCAGGTTTTTGGCCGGCAAGCCCGGCGGTTCACCCATGATTTGGTTATGGGGAAAACGGTTACCGTGATCATTAAAATGGTGGATCGTTACAAGCGGGTCGTGGCGGAGGTCATTTTGCCCGACGGCCGCTCCCTGAACCAGGAGGTGGTAAAATGGGGGTACGCATGGCATTATAAGGTGGACCCGCGGCCGAGTAAAATTTTGGCTGACCTGGAATACCGTGCCTGGAAAAGGAAGCTGGGTTTATGGGTGGCCCCGGCGCCCGTGCCGCCGTGGGAATTTCGCAGCGACGCCAACCCGCCCGACGTTCCCGCGACTCCCAACCAGGTGGACTATGACGAAATATTCCGTTACGGCCTGATCGGCAACCGCAAAACCCGCCGGTACCAGTGGCCCGCTTGCAAACATTACAACATTCCGCCCCGCAAGGTGCGCGTGATTTTTACCAATAAGGTGCAGGCCGAAGGCATGGGTTATCTGCCGGCGAAAACTTGTCCGAAAAAATGAACCCGTCAAAAACGCCGCCGCATCACCGATAAATACCATGGAAAAAAAATTGCTGTTTGTCGTCGATCAAGACCGTCAACACCGCGACCTTTTGGACCGGTGGCTGACCGAGGAGGGCTACGAAGTCACGGTTTTCGACAGCGGCGAGGCCTGCCTGAACATGCTGGACCGGGACCCGGCCGTTATCTGTCTCGATTTGATGATGCCGGATATGAACGGAGTGGAAATCCTCAAAAAAATCAATTCCGCCAACCGGGACATCCCGGTGATCGTGGTCACCAGCAACAAGAACCTCGACCTGGCGGTGCAGACCATGAAAGTCGGCGACTTCGATTATCTGCTGAAACCCGTGAGCAAAATCCGCTTGTGCACCAATATTGAAAAAGCCATTGCCATGCATTCCCTGGTTCACCAGATCAACCAGTTGCGCGGCGAACTGAAAAAAACCTATTCCTATAAAAACCTCGTTGGCCAAAGCGAGGGCATGCGGCAGGTGTTTTCTCAAATTGAGAACGTGACGAAAATCAATATCAACGTTTTTATTCACGGGGAAAGCGGTACGGGCAAGGAGCTGGTTGCGCGCGCCATTCATTACGGCAGCGCCTACCGCAAGGGGAACTTCGTGGACATCAATTGCGGCGCCATCCCGGAAGAGCTGCAGGAAAGCGAGTTTTTCGGCCACGAAAAAGGTGCTTTTACCGGCGCCGACCGGCTTCGCAAGGGCAAAATGGAAGTCGCCGACGGCGGCACCGTTTTTCTCGATGAGGTGGCGGAACTCACCCCCAAGTCGCAGGTGAAATTACTGCGGTTTTTACAGGACAAAAGTTTCGAGCGGGTGGGCGGCAACAAAAAAATCCATGTGGACCTGAGAATCATCTCCGCCACAAACAAAAATCTCGAAAAGGCCGTGGCGCAAGAAAAGTTCCGCGAAGATTTATATTACCGGCTGATGGTTTATCCGATTTTTTTGCCACCGTTGCGAAAAAGAAAGGAAGACATTCCGCCGCTGGTGAACCATTTTTTGAAAAAATATAAAAACGAAATCCCCAACATCGTGACCACCGTCAGCGCCGATGCCATGGAGGTCTTGATGAAATGTGACTGGCCGGGGAACATCCGCCAACTGGAAAACGTCATTTTTCGCGGCATGGTGACCACAAAAGGAGACACGATCTTTCCGGAAAACCTTCCCAGGGAAAGTTTGATAGCAGAGAAAACCCCTGTAATCCGGGAACCCGTGGAAGCTCCCTCCCCGATCATGTCCTTGGTAAAAACCGGCGCTACGGAGGACGAAATCCCATCGTTCCGCGAAATCGAAAAACAGGCCCTGCACCGCGCCTTGCAAAGCAGCGGCGGCAATATCCCAAAAGCCGCAAAACGTCTGGGCATCAGCCGGGCCACCTTCTACCGGAAAATCAAAAAATACTCGTTGAGTTGATCGGCGGCGACTATCTCTTTATGAGATAATATATCTCATAATGATATATATGCGGGTCGGTGAAGGTTTGGGGTTCAAGACGATTTAATATTTAATCCATTGAAAAATAGTGTGTTAATAAAATGGTTTCCTGTTTGCTTTAGGTTGGCATAATTTCTGCTCTTCTTATAGAAAAGAAGGAAAATTGTTTAACCTGATTGGGCGGGAACCTTATGAAAACAAAAACCGTAGAAAAGAAAATCAGTATCGACCGTATCGCTCCAAAAAAAACCGCGGCGGCAAAGGCCGCAAAAAAAGCCTCGGGGAAAAACCATTCGTTGGGCATGGTTTTGATCGCTCTCTTCTTTCTAGCCATGATGATCGGGTTGATGTTCTCCGATACCGCGCTTGAGCAGAGCCAAAAGAATCTCGGTAAATTTGCCGAGAACGCTCAAACCCAGTGATTCTCCGTTCCGCTGAATTTTAACTGCCGCTATTGATCGAAAGACGCCCGATTTGACACTCCGCGCCATTGAGAAATCCTTCTCAGAAAGGTATGATATCTTTTTACGCCGGTTTTTCCCCTTCGGTGGCGGTTGCGGTTCCGCCCGCCGGCTCCGCGGATAAATTTTATTGTAAGCAATTGTTTTAAAATGAGACCATATTCACTAGACCGTTATGTTGATTTTAACCGAATTTTGGGGACGGTATGAAAACGTTATATGTCAAAAAAGGTAACGATATCGTCGAAGAAGGCGGCTCAAGTGACTGTGCCTACATTATAGAGTCGGGCAGTGTCGAGGTTTCCAAGACCATGGGGCCGGGGGAGAGAAAAGTCCTGGGAGTCCTGCAGGAGAAGGATATTTTCGGCGAACTGGGATTGATTGACGGTCTTCCGCGAACGGCTACGGTGACGGCGCTGGAGGACTGCGCGATTTCCGTGCTCACTCCGGAGGCGTTCACCGCGCTGTCGAAACGCAACCCGCAGGCCCTGGTGCCGATACTGAAAATTTTAGCCAAGCGGTTGCGTGCCACCCTGAAAATAGTCGAAGACTTGGAAGACGACGTCGAAAAAAAGTAATTTTTCCGGTTCCCACCCCGCCGCATGTCCTAGCATATAACCCCTTGAAATAAATCGTTTTTCTCCACCTTCCCCAGCGCTCCGCAACCCATTTCCAATTTATTATGATTTTTCCCTAAAGTTTGTCGGAATCCTTCCGTTAAAAGGAACAGGGGAAAAGTCCGGATTTTCATGGAAACAGGGATTTTTGCGAGAATCATCTCCGACCCGGTTTGATAAGGAAGTCGATTTTTATAGTGAAAGGAGGGGATCTTATGGAAGTCAACGCGGTTGATGCCGCAACGAAAGCGGTTCCGGCGGCCAAAAAGCCGTCTCCTGCCGCGGCGAAACCGAGTTCACCCGGGAATCTGCGATCCACCGTCAACAGCCCGGTCCGGCAAGGTGATTTTGTTACCCTGTCCCGGACAAGCGAGTTGTCATTGCAACAAGCGAATCGCGTTGCCGGTCCAAGTTCCGCGGCGGAAAGAAATGAGCCGCGTGCCGCTTCGCCCGGTTTGGCCCAGGCGAACACGCAAAGAAAACTTTCCGTAACCGACGATCGGCAAGTGATTCTGAAAATTATTGATCCGACGACGAAGGATGTCGTCAAGCAGGTGCCGACGGAGGCTCAGGTGAAGTTGCGGGAGGCCGTACGCAACCTGGTGGACAACTTGTCGCCGCAAGAGCCGCCGGCAAAATAAACCGATAATTGCGAGAGGAGAAAATAATGGACGTCAACAGCCTGGGAAGCACAAATTTTTTGAATCGTCAAAACGCCGACGCACAGCCAAACCGCGCGGCCGACACCAGCGGCGGCGCGACGCCGTCCGCCACTTCGCCGGATGGGGCAAGCAACGCCGCCGCGGGCCGGCTCGCCCCGGCGACGCCGACGCAGAAAGCAGCGCCGGAAAACAATACGCTGCAAACCAACGACCTGCGTTCGGGCCAGAACACCCCGCCGGCGGCCGGCCGGGGAGACGAACCCGAAACCACGGGCCGCGAAGAACCGGATACCGGAAACCGCGTCGATCTGAAAGTTTAACCCTCACCGGCGCTGAGGTATGCCGCCGGGCGGAAGGAACGTTTCTCCGCCCGGCCAAAACAGGCCGGAAGGTTACATTCAGCCGGCGACGGCTTTCATGAATCGCCGCTTGATTTCCTCCGGACTGTGCGTAACGCGCCCGGTGGCCGGATCGAAGCTGGGCGACACCTTGACCAGCAGAAACGCAGGCCCCGCCGCCTCCAGCATCTCGCCGAACGCCCGCTTCAATGTTTCGATATCGCTTGCCCTGCCGGCGCACCGATAGCCGGAAGCGCGGGCGATCTCCTCCAGCCGCACCGAACCCGAAAGCGTTTTCTGGCTGCCGGTGGATTCGTACACCTCATTGTCGATGACCACATGAAGCAGGTTGGCCGGCGCCGCGGCGGCAATCATCGCCAGGTTGCCCATGGACATCAGCAGGTTGCCGTCGCCGTCGAGAACGATCACTTTTTTGCCGGGGCGGCTCATCGCTACGCCCAGGCCGATCGACGAGGCCAGGCCCATCGATCCGATCATGTAAAAATTCGGCTCCCGGTCCCCGACCTGGAACGATTCGCGGCAAATGTAGCCGTTGGCGTGGACTACCGCCGCGTCGTCCACCAGGGACATCACGGTCCGAATGGCCTCAGTGCCGTTCATCGAAGGTCCCTTTTTTGATCAACAGGGTGAAAGGCAGTTCCTCGCCCTTGATGGTTTCCAGGGCGGTGCGCATGACGTCGCGTTCGTTGTCTGCCGTCAAAACGGCGTGCGGCAATCCGGCGGTTTCCAGGATTTTTTCATTGATATCGCCCATGACGATGTGTTCGGGCGCATCGTTTCCTCCGTAACCCCGCCAGCTCATGATCACCAGAACGGGCAATTTGTAGATGAGGTTCAAGGAGGTGAAGGCGTTCAGGCAATAGCCGATGCCGGAGTTTTGCATGAGGAGAACGGGGAGCTTGCCGCCCAGGTAGGCTCCGGCGCACAAGCCGACGCCGGCATCCTCGCGCACCGCCGGAATGTAAGGAACATCCGACTGGTTTTCCAGCACCGCGAACAACCCGGAAAGCAGCGAACAGGGCACGCCGGTAAAAAATCCGAACCCGTCGGCCTGCAATTGCTCAATAAATTTTTGCGAAGAGATCATGTGGCCGCCGCCGCGGGTTCCGGCTTCGGTCGGATTACCATTGGCTAATCTGCCGCTCGCCGCCGTATTGGATTTGCAGTTGGTGGACCAGCTTGACGTAGTTGCGGATGCCTTCCTTTCCCGGAAAATCGACGCCGAGGTCCCGGGCCGCCCGGTTGTCCATGGGGACGCCTTCCTGACCCTTGGCGCCTTGCGCCTCGCCGAAGGAGTCCACCGCCTCGGCGATGAGTTCGCCCAACTCCAGATTGTGGATGTGGCCATCGACCAGGTGATAGATTTTGCCGGCGGCTTGACCGTTTCCCAGCACTCGGCAAATTGCCTCGCAGACGGCGTCCACGGAAACGTATTTGGTGCTGCCTTGCAGTTCTACGTTGTAATTGGTGGCCAGGTAATCGATGGTCTTGAACCATTCCGATTTGTCGATTTCCGGGCGGATACCGTAAATGGTGACGGGCCGGAGAACCGTGACTTCAAAGGCGCGGCTTCGCTGGAAGAAAAAGCAAAACGCCTCGATGGCGGATTTGATGGCTCCATAAAGCGTTCCCGGCCGCACCGGGTGGTCTTCGTTTAACGGGTTGTCGGCGTTGACCCCCGGCAGAATCTCGCCGAACACCGCGCAGGCGCTCAAGAAGACAAATTGTTTCACCCGCGCTTTCTTGGCGGCCTCCAGCAGGTCGTAGGAGCCGTTGACGTTGGTTTTAACCAATTCGTCGGAGGTCTCCACCGGGCCGGGGAAATGCGCCAGGTGAATCACCACCTCGGCGTCCGCCACCAGCCGGTTCAGCGATTCTTTATCGTCCAGACCGCCGATAATGTAATCGACGTCCTCGAAGGGTTTGAGATGTTCGACGACGCTGGTCTCCCGGATCAGCGCTTTGACGTTGTTTGCGCTGCCGTCCGCATTGGGTTCGGCCAGCCGTTTGATCAAATGGGCTCCCACCATGCCGGTGATTCCCGTCAGTGCAATATTCATTTCGATCTCCAGCGTAGAAGAGGATGATTTTGCCTTATTTTAACCACGGGCCGTCCCGGACGCCGAACAAAAAACGGCGGCGGGGCCATTTTTTTGCGGTGTCGGAATTTCTTGTGCCATCCGTCAATGCGTGTTGTTGGGCAAAACGCTCTCGGCCGCCCGGCTGACAACGCCGTCCCAGGCTCCGCATTCGGGGCAGTGCCCGCTCCATTCCGGAAGCGGGGCGCGGCAGGCGCGGCAGGTGTAACCGAACAGGGATTGGCGGGCGGCGTCGAAAACCGCCTGTGACGTTTTTTCCGCCTCGGCGGAACTGTTGCGGGCCTGGTAGCACCGGTTCAACAGAATGTTGTGAACCAGCGAGGCGTCCGCGGGAAGGCTCGTGAGGGTGTCGATCGCCTCGTCCGGTTTTCCCTGATCCAAAAGTATGGCGCCCAGGGTTAAAACCAACGCGCCCTTCTCGGAATTTTCCGCGTTGCGGATGGCTTCCCGGTACAGCTTGACGGTCTCTTCCGGTTTTTCCGCCTGTTGATGCGCTTGCCGAATGCGTTGCAGGCAGACCGGAGAGCGGGTTTTGTTAAATCCCGTTCTCCAGGTTTTCAACGCCTTCCTCGCTTTGTTTTTCTCAAAATAGATGTCGCCCAGGGTGACGTAAGCCGGCAGGCAGCGGTCGTTTTTGCGTATCGCCCGTTTGAACTCGGAGATGGCCGCGTTCGGCTGGTTTGCCTTGTACAGGCTCATCCCCTTGCGGTAAAGAAGTTCGCCGAGCCGGGCGCGTTCCGCGTCGCGTTCGTGCGCGTCGTCCAGCCGGGACAAAATATCCTGTTGCGCTGCGATGGCTTGGTCCCAGTTGTCCTTACGCTCATGGAAATCCCGGATTTTGTACAGCGGCACCGGCGAATCCGCATGGGTTTGCCGAACCTTCCGCAAAACGTCCAGTCCCTTTTCCTCCTGGCCGGACTCCAGGTAATCCTCCGCCAGGCTCAACATCACCGGCAGGTTGTCCGGGGCCAACTCGGCGGCCTGGCGGTGCAGGTCGATGGCTTGTTCGCAGTTGCCGGATTTTTTCTTCAAGAGGCCGAGCCGGTGCAGCGCACCGACATGCCGGGGGTCCTGGCTTCGCACTTTTTGAAAGAGGGACTCGGCTTTTTCCAACCGCCCCCCGGCCAGGGCGTTTTCCCCTTCCTCATAGAGGGCGTCCAGCTTGTGCCGCTCCTTGACCTCGCGCTTATGGATGGAGCGGGAGCGCTTTTGCCGCAGGGAGCGGCGGACCTCCACCGTCCAGTTCAAAAAAGACGTTAAAATGACGCCCGCCAGAATGGCGCTCAGAAGAAAAACGACGAACGGCAGCTCAATCGAATGTGATTGAGTAATCTGAAAGTGGATATCGTTCGGATTCAGAAAAGCCAGGTAAACCGCAACAAGCGTTAACAGCAAAAAAACAAAAACCGGTTTTAAAGACACGGCAGTTCCCTGGTCAATGTTGTAAAAAAAACCGCGGCAACCCTCTCCCGGCCGGCGCGCATGGATCATCCCGTGATGTATGAAAACAAGTTCCTCGGCTCAGCCGCGCCGGGTCAGGGGCCGGGATGATATTTCTCGGCCGCCCGCTCTTTTTCGACCGCGTTTTGACATGCCACGCAGTACGGGGCGAAGGGAACGATATCCAAACGGGCATCGGGGATAACCTGGTCGCATTTTCGGCAAACCCCGTAGCCGCCGTCTTCGATTTTTTGCAAAGCCTCCTCGACCAGTTTGAAGGTCTCCCATTCCTGGTCACCAAGGTTTTGCATCAGTTGGTTGTGGTAAACCCGCGTTGCTTCGTCTGAAATATCGGGAGCCGGTTGGCTTTCGGAGTCCTTGCTCGACTTGAGGCTCTGTTCCGCGTCGCCGATCAGGTCGGCCCGGATTTTCTCGAGTTTCTTGCGAAACGCCGGTAATTTTCTTTTATTCATTTTAGAACCACCCGCAAAGAATCAATTCGCTACCGCTTCAATCTCGGTTACCGGAACGTCGCCCCACAAACGCTCCAGATCGTAATAACTTCTCACCTCTTTTTGAAACACATGGACAAAAACATCCTCCATGTCCAGGATGACCCAGTTTCCCGTGCTCAACCCTTCGATGCCGGACGGTTTGAAAGAAGTCCCGTAGGTTTTTTCAAGGATGGAATTGACTATGGCTTGAACCTGGGCCTTCGAGTTGCCGCTGCAAATGATGAAGTAATCCGTGATATCCGAGCGGTGGCGAAGATCCAAAATCAGGATGTTAAACGCTTTTTTTTCCAATGCGGCTTCAATGATGAGAGCCGGGAGTTCGTCTAAAGGTGTCTTCATTCCCTATAAAGATTGGGGATTGGGCTTGGTAAACCGGTACAGATTGTTTTCAATAATATAATGTTCCACCTGGGGTGGCAAGAAGTTTTTAATTGAGGCTTTTTGGCAAACCCGGTCGCGGATTTGCCGCGATGAAACGGCCACCGGCGTTTTGAGTTGGAAAAAAATCAAACGCCGCCCGTTGTCCCGGCGGCGGTATTCCAGCGCATTTTCTTTGGATGCGCGCGGTTCATACGGCGGCGGCCCCTGAAACAAACGCCGCAAACTTTCGCCGGGATCGCCGGCGGAACACCCCGGACGCGCGGCGACCAGGACATGGACGGTTTCCAGAATGCGCCGGTAATCTTTCCAGGCACCCAGGTCGCGGAACGTGTCCGACGCCATGATCAGATAAAATTCTTTTTGCGGCCCGTCCGCCCGCAGGGCGTCCAGCGTGTCGATGGTATAGGAAACGCCCTGGCGTTGCAGTTCGCTGTCGGACAGGCCAAAGGCCGGTTGGCCGAGCAGGGCCAGGCGGAGCATTTCCCGCCGGTGGTGCGCCGGGGTGACGGGCTGGCCGCGTTTGTGCGGCGACACGTGGGCGGGAACAAACAAAACACGGTCCAACTGAAAGCGTTCCCACACTTCCGCCGCCAGACCCAGATGCCCGTAATGCACCGGATCGAAACTCCCTCCCAGCAAACCCTCATGTTCGCTTCTGCCTTCAATCATGGCCGCTCTCCCGGCGCTTTGTCCCGGCCGCGGCATGGTCCCGGAAAATCCGGATCAGGTCCACCAGGGCCTTTTCGAAATCGGGATTGATCTTGTAGGCCGTTTCCATGGCGGCGACGGCTCGGTCGATCCTTCCCTGTTTCTCGTAAAGCAAACCCAGAGTGTGGTAGGCCTCGTAATAGGCCGGTTGCATGCCGAGGGTGGTTTGCAATTGAGCTTCCGCCTTTTCCCAAAGACCCTGCTTGAAGTATAGAAGCCCCAGGTCGTGATACGCCGCCGGGTTCTTCGGTTTAAGCTCGATCGCCCGGCGCAATTCAGCTTCGGCTTCCCGCCAGCGGTGAATGGCGATATACAATCCGCCGAGGTTCGTGTGCGGGTTGGCCAGATCGGGTCGGATGGCTATCGCGGTTTTGAATTTTTGTTCCGCCTCGTCCAGCATCCCCCGGCCGAGAAAAATAATGCCGAGGTTATTGTAAGCCAGAAACGCCTGGGACGGATAAGTGGTCATGACATACCGCCAGAAGACGAGGGGGTTTTTCCAGACGCTGATTTGATGTATGGAGAGGGATGCGAAGAGGATGGCGGCGAGTGCGGCTGTGGCGACAGCGGGGGCGGCGGAGCGTTTGCCGTCGAGCAGTTTGGCGATGCCGACAGCCGCCAGGAAATAGAAACTGAGC
>Ga0114931_10012342_pt1 | contig 10013 bp, 7 predicted proteins | sample 2SBtaG_FD_89579 | JGI IMG/M metagenome (GOLD analysis project Ga0114931, IMG submission 89579) | Deep subsurface microbial communities from Kolumbo volcano to uncover new lineages of life (NeLLi) - 2SBTROV14_V59a metaG | ecosystem: Environmental > Aquatic > Marine > Volcanic | place: Kolumbo... | reverse complement strand
GGTCGATAGATACCGGACTGTACGCGATCGGGTATCGGCTCGGTGAGGCGCGCGTGCGGCCGGACGGAAGCCGGCTGCCTTGCACCGGTCCAGCGGACGCCATCGTGGAGGATATTCGTGGATACGAGTCCGCGGGGCTCGAGCATCTCGTGATCGGGTTCGAGACGAGCGATCTCGCTCGGGCGTTGGACAACCTCGAACGGTTTGCGGAGGACGTGATGCCGGCGTTCGGGAGCCGGGATTGAAGGGGGGAGCCTTCGGTTTCGAAGCCGGGGCAAACCGCATTGGGGCCGTAGCGGCCCCGGAGAAGTGAAGGATAAACTGCTTCAGAGCCTCCCTGGCTCGTTCCGCCGTTTCCTTTTCGATGCACACCTCCGCACCGGCCGATGGTGACCGCAACGATCCCATTCAACCGCCGCTCGCGCACACCGGGTTAGGGGCTCGATCTCGCGAAGCGCTCAGACTGCAAGGGCTTCCCGGAAAGCGCCTTCGACCGGCTGGAATGCCGCATGGCCAGCGGTGATGATCTCGAAGTGTCCTGCCCCCGGTACCTCCACGAGGGTGGAGTGTTCACCGCGCGCTCGCGCCCGCGCCACGCACTGCTCGACGTACGATGCCGGGACGAGGATATCGCCCTCCCCGCTCACGTGCCACTGAGGCACCCGGAGGGCCGGACCGTGAAGGGGTGAACCTGACCGATAGCGTTCAGGATACGTTTCGACACCCCCTCCCATGAGCTCGGCGGGTGCGCCGCCACAGATCCCGATCTGTTCCGCCTCGACGAGATCCGGGATCCCCGCGAGCGAGATCACCCCCCTGACCGCAAGTGGAACCGGCTCGTAGAGCTCCGAGTCGGGTGGTAAGTTCGACCTGCCGGCTCCCCACAGCGCCAGGTGGCCTCCGGCGGAGTGCCCCGCCAGCACCGTATGGCCGGGATCCAGTGGCTGGTCTTCGGCGAGTGAGCGGACGAAGTCGATTCCAGCCGCGGCGTCGCGGAAAGTAGTGGGCCATCCGCCGCCGGCGCCGAGACGGCGGAACTCGAGGTTCCAGACCGCGCAGCCGAGCCCGGTCAAGGCGCGGGCGAGCTGTCCGAGGGGTGCGAGCCCGAAGCGTTCACGCCAGCATCCGCCGTGAAGTAGCACGACGACCGGTAAGGGACTGGCGCCGGCATTATCGGGAAGATACAGCTCCCCGAACTGGGCCGGATGCGGTCCGTAGCGGCTGCGAACGTCGGGCTCCGCGCGCGGAAGCGCTACGTACTCCGCCGGTGTCATCAGCGTGGCCATGCCTGTGGTGGCTCCTGTTTCCGCCCCGAGGTCCATTTGGAACTTCTCACAAGTTCATGGCCGCTACAAACCCGTGTGTTCCGGTCCCCGAACCCGGAGCTCGGCGGAGTCCGGGACGGCCACGAAGCCCGCACGCGGATCCCGATGCGGGTCTGGATGCGAGTCCCGATGCGAGTTTGGGACGGCCAGGGCTTGGGAGCCCGAATGCGCCGCCCGCAAATCTCCGCTTGTCGAACGGTTCCCGGCCGAGGTCAGCGAGGACTCACTTACTCCGCTGGGCCTTGGCCGAGAGCTCGGGTGCAGGGGAAGTCGCCGGCATTGCGAGTCGGTCGCGAGGGGCATCGTCGCAACCGGCAGCGGGCGCGACCACGGATCGAGCCGGGAGCGCGCGGCGGAGGACGAGTTCAGCTTGTCAAAGTAAGTTTGACAACATAAACTCGCGGGCGCTTCCCCGGCACGTTTTCGGTACCGGAGTTCCAGATGGACTGCATTACCCGACTCGTCGATCTGTTCGGCAGCCAGGCGGCGGTGGCGCGTGCGCTGCAGGTCGACCGGGCGGTGGTCAATCACTGGGTCAAGGTCGGCTACGTCCCGGCGCGGTGGGCCACCGAGGTCGAACGCGTCACGGGGTCGCGAATTGCGGCCGTGGACGTGTTGGACGCGGCCAGTGCGAAGAAACCGGTACGGGTCAAGTCACGTCCCGATCATGTTCCTTTCGGAATACAGCAAGAGTTGGAGTCCATGGCATTGTTCGCCCTTCCCAAACGTATCCAGTCCTTCCATCCCCCCCAGCGGACACTCATGGGTCCGGGCCCGACGGAGATCCATCCCCGGGTCCTGACGACGATGAGCCAGCCGGCCATCGGGTATCTCGATCCGGTCTTCGTGGAAATGATGGAAGAGCTCAAGGGTCTTCTTCGGTACGCCTTCCAGACGAGGAATCCTCTCACCTTCCCGCTCTCCGGTCCCGGCTCGGTCGGGATGGAGTTCTGCTTCGTGAACCTCGTCGCTCCCGGAGACAAGGTCGTGGTCTGCATCAACGGGGTATTCGGGCAACGGATGCTGGAGAATGTGGTCCGCGCCGGCGGGGAGCCGGTCGTCATCGAGCACGAATGGGGTACGCCCGTCGATCCGGAGCGGCTCGAGGACACCCTCGGGACTCACCCGGATACGAGGGTCGTGTCCTTCGTTCATGCCGAGACGTCGACCGGCTGTGGTAGCGATGCCGAGACACTCGCTCGCATTGCCCACCAGCACGACGCGCTCGTGATCGTGGATGCGGTGACCTCGCTTGGCGGCTCTCCGGTGAAAGTGGACGAGTGGGAGCTCGACGCTGTCTACTCGGCGAGTCAGAAATGCCTCTCCTGCACTCCCGGACTCTCTCCCGTCTCGTTCTCCGAACGTGTGGTCGAGCGGGTGAAACGGCGTCAGGACCGCATACACAGCTGGTTCATGGATATGAATCTGCTGCTCGGGTACTGGGGCGAGACGACGCGCACCTACCATCACACCGCGCCCACGAACTCGCTTCTCGGCCTGCATGAGGCCTTGCTGTTGATCATGGAAGAGGGATTGGAGAACGCATGGGCTCGCCACCGCCGGCATCATGTTGCGTTGAAGGCCGGCCTGGAGGCGATGGGGCTCGAGTTTCTGGTCGCGCCCGACCACCAGCTTCCCCAGATGAACGCGGTGCGTTGTCCGGATGGGATCGACGAGGCACAGGTGCGCTCGCGTCTGCTCTCGGAGTTCAGCCTCGAGATCGGGGCCGGCCTCGGGCCGCTCCAGGGGAAGATCTGGAGGTTCGGATTGATGGGGTATTCCTGCCGGCCGGACAACGTGACGCTCTGCCTCTCGGCGCTCGGATCGGTCCTGAACGACATGGGTTACCCGGTCAGCGTCGGCAATGCGGAGGCGGCCGCTCACGGCGCCTACGCTCAGATGCATGCGAGCGACGCCGAGCGGAAGAGGAGCGCCGCCTGATCCTGCCGTAACGAGCGCGAAGCCTGGCGGAGGAGTCGGCGCCGGCAGGCCTTCCACCACGTGGCTCGTCCGGACGGCTCCGCCATTTCCGGTATCGCCCTTAGCGGGAGGACAGGATGAAGACCTCGATACAGATTGGCACCGCCGGTGCCTTCTCGCTCGATTGGAAGACATCGGTCGACTACGTTCTCGAAGCGGAGCGGCTCGGTATCGACGCGGTGTGGTCGGCCGAGGCGTGGGGCCAGGACGCGGTGTCGCCGCTCGGGTACCTGGCCGCGAAGACCGAGCGCGTGATCCTCGGAACGGGGATCATGCAGATCTCCGCCCGTGCCCCGGCCATGACGGCCATGACGGCCATGACCCTCGCGACCCTGAGCGACGACCGCTTCATGCTCGGGCTCGGGGTGAGTGGGCCTCAGGTCGTCGAGGGTCTGCACGGGGTACGCTTCGACCCTCCTCTCGGCCGCCTCCGGGAGACGGTCGAGGTGATCAAGCTCGGGCTCCGCGGAAAGAAGATCGAATTCGAAGGAAGACACTTGCGCTTCCCGCTTCCCGGAGGGCAGGGCAAGGCGATCTCGATCGACCAGAAACCGCGCCCCGATCTCCCGATCTATCTCGCTACCCTGGGGCCCCGGAGCCTGCACTACACGGGACGGGTGGCGCACGGGTGGCTCGGGACCACGTTCGTTCCCGAACGCGCCGACGCGGTTCTGCCCTATATTCAGTCGGGGGCCGAAACCGGAGGCCGAACCCTTGCCGATCTCGATATCCAGGTCGGCGGGCGCCTCGTCATCGGGGACGATGTGCAGCGCGCGGTCGACACGCTCCGTCCGGCGATGGCGTTTCAGCTCGGTGGCATGGGGTCGTCGACCCGCAACTTCTACAATGATTGTTTCCGGCGCGCGGGCTTCGAGGAAGAGGCGCGAGAGATCCAGCGCTTGTGGCACGAGCGCCGGCGGGAGGAGGCGATCGCTCGGGTGCCCGACACCATGATCTTGAAGAGCAACCTCATCGGTACGCCCGAGATGGTGCGTGAGCGGATACGGATCTACCGGGATGCGGGAGTGACCACCCTGCGCCTGTATCCGGTAGGAGGAAGCGTAGACGAGCTGCTCGGTCAGCTCGACCAGGCGCTCGGGCTCGTGCGTGAGCTCGAGAACGAGCCGGAGGCGGGTGCACCGGCCGCGGGATAGGTGCCGGTCGCGGAGGGCACGGGCGTCTCCCGGTGACCGTGGGGCGCTCGGCGGCCGGTTGGCGGATATCGCCGGGGTGCGGCAAGAGCTCCACGGTCTCCGGGTCGCCCTCCCCGGTGCCGAAGTTCGGATGGACGAAGATCTCTCCGAACCGCCGCGTCAATCGTTTCCGGGCGTCGCCGTCGAGGTGTGGGTCTCGGAAGAAGACGACGAGATGCTCGAGCAGGGCGCACCGGATCTCCCGGACCGTGTCCTCGTCGAGGTCCCGCCTGATATAGACCCCATGGATCTCAGCGCCGAGCGCGCTCGAGATCGGTGAGACCTCGCTGGGCCGGTAGTCGTCGTTCATCGCTCGCGTCCTGGCGTGACGGTGATGCTCCACGGCGCCCGGGAGGCGGCGGGTGGCGCCCCGCGCTGCCAGGGGTCCGTCCCAGCGCCTCCGAGACGGCGCTCGAGAGCGCTGCCGGCACGGCGGGGTGAGAGGTTCCCTCCCGCGACGGTGCGGGAGCAGAGCTCATCCCGCCCAAGCGGACGGCGGTGCCGGTGCGCCGAGGTTTCGCATATTCGAGCCGCTTGCATCGTGTCTCCCCTTGCCGTTAGATGCCGGGCAGGTGCACTGTGAGGAGGGAGACCACGATGAGTGTTCCAGGGATGAGCGTTACAGGGAGGTCCGCTGCCGGCGGTAACGACACGGTCACCCGTTCGGTGGTGTGCTCGAGCTGTGACGGTCTGTGCCCGCTCGAGGCGAAGGTCCGGGACGGTCAGGTGGTGAAGATCACCACGCGCGACCATCCCTTCCTCAAGGATACCCTCTGCATGAAGGGGGTGTTCGCCCCGAAATCGTTCGCTCATCCGAACCGCCTGATGTATCCGCTCAAGCGGACCGGGGAGCGGGGCGCCGGTCAGTGGGCTCGGGTCGGCTGGGACGAGGCCCTCGATGACATCGCCGCGCGCCTGCAAGCAGTAGTAACCCGATATGGACCGGAGGCATTGGCCGTTGCCGGAAGCAACGTCAACTTCTCGCTCGTCAACGGGCTGACCCGGCGCTTCATGAATGTCCTCGGCTCCCCGAACTGGATCGGCGGGGTCGCCTACTGCATGGGGAACACCGCCGCGGTCAATCGGATGGTGTACGGCTGGTACCCGCGCGGGGACATCTTGAACTCCGATTGTGTGGTGCTTTTCGGGCACGATCCGAGGCGTCATAGCTGGACCATCGAGTACAAGTCGATCCGGGTGGCGCAGGCCCGCGGCGCGAAGCTCATCGTGCTCGACCCCCGCAGGAGCGGCAACGCCGAGGCCGCGGACCTGTGGCTGCCGTTGCGGGCCGGCACCGATGCAGCGATGGCGCTCGCCTGGCTCCACGTGATCATCGAGGAAAATCTCTACGACGAGGCATTCGTCGAGAGGTGGACTCACGGTTTCGACGCCTTCGCCGCTCGAGTCAGGGAGTACTCCCCGGCCCGGGTCGCGGAGATCACCGGGGTCGATCCGGAGCTGATCGCGAAGGCGGCCCGGATGTACGCGGAGGCCGACCGGGCGGTCATTCCCTGGTCTCCCATCACCGACCAGCAGGTCTCGAGCACCTCCGCGATCCGGGCCCAGTGTGCGCTTCGCGCCCTGACCGGCAATCTGGACGTGAAGGGCGGCGAGATGATGGTGGGGTTCAATCCGAACGTCCGTTCCGATACGGAGATCGAGGCGCACGAGCGGCTCTCCCCGGCGCAAAGGGCAAAGCAGCTCGGGGCGGAGGAGTTTCCGGTCTTCACTTATCGGGGCATGGAGGCGCTCGGGACGCCGACCGAGCGGGTATGGGGGAGCCCCTGGGCGAATCTCGTCTCCGGCTGCTACATGGCGAACCCGGCGGCGGTGTTCAAGGCGATGGCGGAACGACGGCCCTATCCCGTCAAGGCATTCTTCGCGCTGGCGAACAATACGCTCATGTCTTTCGCAAACACTCACCGCATCTACCAGGCGTTGCGCAAGCAGGATCTCGTCGTCTGCTACGAGCACATGATGACGCCGACCGCTCAGCTGGCGGACTACGTGCTGCCGGGCGACTCCTGGCTGGAGCGGGCCAGCATGTTCGCGGGGGTGAGTGAGCAATGCCTGGACCCGCCGGGAGAATGCCGGAGCTTTTTCGACTTCTGGCGCGATCTGGCGTGGCGGATGGGGATGGAAGAGGCGTTCCCCTGGCCGACCGTGGAGGCCCTGCACGATTACAGATTGGAGCCCGGTGGTATCACCTGGGCCGAGACGCTTGGTCGCGGACGGATTCCGAAGGATGGTTACAGCGAGCGCAAGTACGAGCGCACCGGTTTCGCGACTCCGACCGGGAAGGTCGAGCTCTACTCGACCGTTCTCGATGACCTTGGCTTCGATCCCCTGCCCTACTATCGGGACGCGGCGTCTCCGGACGCAGATTATCCCCTGTCGCTTTTCATCGGGCTCCCGGACGACGAGTACTACCGAACCGGTCACCGGCATGTACCGGAGCTCAGAAAGCGGGCCGCCGATCCCACCTTGTTCCTATCCTTCGACGACGCTTCCGGTCTCGGGCTCGAAGAGGGAGACTGGGCCCGCGTCGAGACCTCCACCGGCTCGATGGTTGCTCGCGCGTTCGTTCGCTCGAGCATGCCGGCTGGCCTCGTGCGGGTGCCGCACGGGTGGTGGAAGCCGGAGTCTCGTCAGGGCTCGGGGTCCATGAGCGGGATGTGGGCCTTCGCCGACGCTCAGCTCACTCCCGATGACGATCCGGCTCTCGTCGATCGGGAGCAGGGGATCCCGCACATGAAAGGCATGCCTTGCCGGGTGGCCCGGCTGCCGGCGGCCGAGGTGGCCGAGCTGGAGGGGCTGTTTTGACCGACCGATCGCCTTCCGAAGGGCCCGGAAGGGCGGGTCGAGCGTCGCAAGCCTTCCCCGGGAGATTTCATGTACGACGCAGACTTCGGAAACGGCGTCGAGTTCGAGGCCGTAGAGCTCTCGCTCTACGGTCGCGACTCTCTGTAGGGCGGCCCCCCCCGCCCGCCAGAGGGCAGGAAGGTCGCCAGCCGGGGAAGCGGCCGTCTTCCTGCCGGCGCAAGGGAGGTTGAGGGCGCCGCCGGCGCCCCGGTGCGGACCGCCCTCCGGGTGAGATGAGTGCTTGCCGCCGTTCAGGCGGCGGCCCGTTTTTCTGCCTCGATCGTCGCCGCGTGAGCCGGCCGGCCGAGGAGGCGTTCCCAGTATCGGTTCGTTTTCGGAGGGAGGGGGGTCTCCATCAGCGCTTGATAGATCTTCAGTGTGTAGCCGAGCATGATGTCCGCGGCGGTGAAGGTCTCTCCCAGCAGGTAGCCCTCGTCCCCGAGAGCGCCCTCCACCGCGTCCGCGCAGCTCCGCGCCCGCCCGGCCATCTCGTCGACGATGAGCTGCTGGGCGGCGTCGCCGAACGCCCGGCGGTGGTTCACGATCTCCCCGAGCGGCCGGGCGAACGTCGCCTCGGAGAACCAGCACCACTGCAGGTAGCGCCCGTGCTCCGCGGTTCCCGCGGCGGGCTCCAGGCGTCCGCTACCGTGCTTCGCGAGCAGGTACTGCACCATCGCGCAGGACTCGTACATCGTGAACTCTCCGTCTCGCATGACCGGTACCTTGCCGGTCGGGCTGAGCGCCCGCCACTCCTCGCTGTTCCGATAAGTGGGAGACATGTCGATCGGCACGATGCGGTATGGAAGGGAGAGCTCTTCGCAGAGCCAGATGACTCGGTAGCCGCGGGTTCTCGGGGCGTGAAAGACTTCGATCATGGTCGGACCTCCAGAGACGATAGGTGGGGCAAGCCGGGCGGTGCTTCTGCGCTCCGGCCGGAGGCGGCGCGGCGCGATCGAGATACTATCTCGATCTACGTTCGGGGGGCAGGTGCCGAGCAATGCTCGGGAGCGCGGCACCGTTCCCGGGCCGCCGCACGGCGACGGGCACCGGCACACCGGAACGGGAACACCGAATAGAATGGCGTCTTGGAACCCCGGCGCTTCTTCCATCATCTGGCATCATCTGGTGTGCGGAGCGGCGGGACGAGAGCGGCTCGGCCGGTTCGGTGGATCCCCGGCCGACGAGACGTTCCCGAGGCATTTCTGCTTCCGGGGGCGAGGGTTCCCCGGGGAGAGGGGGCGGCGCAACGCTGGATGATATCGAGAGTTCCGGGCGTGGCGGCTCTGCATGGTTTGCCAAGGTACCAGTGTGAGAGAGGAACGAGTGATGAAGATTTACTACGCCCCGAACACCCGTGCGGTACGCACCGTCTGGCTATGTGAAGAGCTGGGGCTCGGCTACGAGCTCGAACGTTTCCGGCTGGGCGATCGGGCCATGCGGGAGCCCGATTATCTCAAAGTGCACCCCATGGGCCGGGTGCCGGCACTCGAGGACGGTGCCGTCACGATCTTCGAATCGGGGGCGATCACCGAGTACCTGATTGCCCGTTACGGCAATGGCCGCATGGCGCCCGGTGTGGACGACCGATGGTTCCCGGAGTACTTGCAGTGGCTGCATTATGCCGAGGGGATGCTGATGCCCCAGGTGAACATACTCGTCGTGGAGACTCGATTTCTGCCGGAGGACAAGCGCAACCCGGTCAATATCGAGCGCGCGACGAAGCTCTTGACCCGCATGCTCGCGGTGGTCGATCAGACGTTGGCCGATCGCGAGTACTTCGCTGGCGAGTTTTCGGGCGCCGACATCATGAGCGGGCACGCCTGCATCGTATCCTCCCGACTCGGTGCCGATATCTCGGACAAGCCGAATCTCGCGGCCTACATCGAACGGCTGCTGGCCCGCCCTGCCCTGGCGAAGGCCTGGGACGCATGAGGGGGCCGCCGCCGCAACCTTCCGGTCGCGGGGCCACTTGTGGTGCCGTCCTGGGAGGTGGACCCCCGCCCGGATCCGGGCCGGAGCGCGGAACGATCTGAATCGTCGACGTCACTGTATCAGGAGCAAAACAATGGAGATAAAAGGGAAGAAGGCCCTCGTATTCGGTGGTACCTCCGGGATCGGGCTTGCCACCACCGCAGCGCTCGTCGAGCGGGGCGCCGAGGTGATCGCGGTGAGTCGGGACCCGGAACGGGCGCGTGGGGTCGTGCCGGAAGGGGTGGCGCTGCGCGCTTGCGACGTGCGGGATCGGGACGCGCTGGCCGCTTTGTTCGCGGAGTGTGCCCCTTATGACATTCTCGTCTCGGCCGCTACCGGGGGAGACCGGGCGGTCGGGCCTTTCATGAAAATGGATCTGGACGGTTTTCAGCGCTCCTTCGACAAGCTCTGGGGCTATACGAACTGCGTCCGGCTCGGCGCCGGGCACCTTTCGGAGGAGGGGGCCATCGTTCTGGTAAGCGGGGCCCCGGCTCGCCGGCCGAAGCCAGGTCAGATCGCGATCGGCGCGGTGGGAGCGGCGGTCGAGTCGTTGGTCCGTTCCGTGGCTCGCGAGATCGCGCCGCGCCGCCTGAACGTCGTTTCGCCCGGAGTGATCGATACCCCGATGTTCGGGCCGGAGGGAGAGAAACGCAGGGCAACGGTGGCCGGTGCCACCGAGTCC
>Ga0114931_10012341_pt1 | contig 10014 bp, 11 predicted proteins | sample 2SBtaG_FD_89579 | JGI IMG/M metagenome (GOLD analysis project Ga0114931, IMG submission 89579) | Deep subsurface microbial communities from Kolumbo volcano to uncover new lineages of life (NeLLi) - 2SBTROV14_V59a metaG | ecosystem: Environmental > Aquatic > Marine > Volcanic | place: Kolumbo... | reverse complement strand
CGAGGGCTACCATGTCACTCACGATTCCCACCAGGACAAATTTGACGGTGCGCATGACCTACCTCCTTTGTGGTGTGTGCAGCAGGAGGGCTGTACCCACGCTCACAATGGTCACCCTATGAATGAAAACAAAAAAGCCTTCCCAGGCCGCACGGACCCAAGAAGGCATGACTAAACCCTCTATGTAAGGGGAGAAGAAAAACGAAGACTGGACTACCCCAAGTCCATCACAAACCTCGCAGATGGGGTATTAATCGGGAAGCTTATACCCCTCTTCAACAAAATGGTAGTGGGGAATTACCCGAGACGGTCAACGAGGCATCCCACCGGTATTGCCATGTATGGACGCTCCCGAGAATGCAAGGGTTATTGAACGAATAGAGCGCTTGAGGTTTGCGGTCATGTATCCGGCCTGTTTGCGCGGTACCATGACCGCTGGCCTTGATGGAATCCGCCTCTCAGAAGGTCGGAGGATAGACGCCCAGTCAACTTATCGAGCTGGGGACTCGGACAATACCTCGGGTTGGATCTATCCTGGCTACCTGTTTCGCCATCACGTCCTCTTCACCCTCGCAATGCCTCTCGCCTTTCCTTATCGTAACACGGCGTTGAAGTCCTGCTGATCTCTCATCATAGCCCAGACCGTCCGGGCCGTTTTATTGGCCATGGCTACAAGGACGACATTGGTCAGCCGCCTTGTCAGTAACTCCCCAAGCCAAGACGAAGGCTTCTTGGGTGCCCCCCTCTGCCAGCGCAGCACGGCTCGGGAGCCGTGAACCAGCAGGCGCCTTAAATACCCGTCGCCGCGCTTGGAGATACGCCCCAACCGGCTTTTGCCGCCGGAGGAGTGCTGCCGCGGGACGAGTCCAAGCCACGCTGATAGGTGTCGGCCTGATTTGAACTGTGAGCCATCGCCGATGGTGGCCACCAGGGCCGTCGCGGTAATGACGCCGACACCCGGGATGGTCGTCAAGCGTTGGCTCGCGTGCTGTGAACGATGCCACGCTTTCAGTTTGCTCTCCAGTGTGCGTATGGCCTCCTTAAGGCATGAAGCTGAGCCATGAGGACGCCCAGGGCTTCGCGGGCTAACGCAGGGAGTCGCGGATCATCCGGGGCTTCAATCATCCCAAGCAAGTCATTGGCCCGCGAGGCTCCCTGGCTGACGGTTATCCCCAGCTCACTGCAATGCCCTCTGACGGCATTGATGAGCATCGTGCGTTGTTTAACCAAGAGCTCTCGGGACCGGTGGCGCATCAGCACCGCCTGCTGCTCGGCGCTCTTGATGGGCGCAAACCGCATGGTGGGCCGCACCAACGCCTCCGCGATGGCTTCGGCATCCGCCGCATCATGTTTATTGGTTTTTACAAAAGGGCGGACATATTGAGGCGGGATCAATCGCACCTGGTGGCCCTGGGCGCTGAGCTCTCGGGCCCAGTGATGCGCACTGCCACACGCTTCCATCCCAACCAGACACGGTGGTAAGGTAGCAAAAAACTTCAACACCTGAGCACGACGCACTTTCTTCCGCAGCACCGTTTGCCCCGCATGATCCATTCCGTGCACCTGAAATACACGTTTTGCCAAATCTAGCCCAATCGTCACGATGTTTTGCATGAGTCCCTCCTGTTCATGAAGTTCTGTCACTGCTACTATAACGCCGCAGTGTTTAAACAGGAGCGTCCATACCATTAACTTAACAAATTAACGAAAATTCAACTCGGAACAGACAATTCGCCTCGAGATAATCTATTGATGTATCAGGAATTACGCTGTGCGTTTCATACGTTCCATCAGCCAAATCTGACTTAAGCCTAATCCGGCTTAGTTGGACCCAAACAGGACTTGTTATTTTGCTGTGCCTGCAGTATTTCTTACCCCTCCACTGATCCCAGGAGGGAGCGATGGCGTCACTGCGGGACTGATTCCAGAACAAAATTCGTGGGATGCTTTCTTGTTTCGACCGTCTCATCATTCAGGGCACGTTGCCTGGGCTCTGTTATGATGGCGGCATGACGACCTAATTGTCTCTGCCCCACATTTGGATTTTCGATTATGCTTGGTTTTCTATGCCCCTTCGGGATCATTTTCGGGACAATGCCGAGGCGGTCGCTGAGCAGCTTGACCTCGTGCATATTTTCTCAGCCCTGGAAACCTGCCCCTAGTATAAACACTGGCATGACAAGATCACCGGCAAGACCTTCCTCACTTTTTCTTTTTCGATTTTCCCCACGTTTCTTTTAGCAATGTCTTCCATTCCTCGCGGGAAACCGCTGGCATGGTCTTAATACGAATATGGCCCATCGAGGCATTCAGCACACCGGCCTTCATCGCAGCGCGATTATGCGGAAAATCCAAAATAGCCACGACATCATAATCACCCAAGCAATAATAGGCGTGAACCAATTTACCGCCCAAAGATTCTACATTCTTCTTGACCATGTCCGACCGTGCCTCACCTTTGGTCTTCATGGCCTTGAGCCCATCTTGGGTAAAGTTTACTAAGCTGACGTACATAGGCATGGTGTACCTCCCGATTAATGAAGTGGATAATGAAGCTGCTTGTTGTTAATAAGATGAGATTCAAGCATCCTAAAGGAAACGCCAGTGGAAAAATAGCTTCTTTTTTGTAGACCAGTATATCGTTGTCAGTGAATAGTAATAAAGAATCCCCGCCGCAACCGATGCATTCAGCGGACTACTGATCATACTTTCTATTAATGATACTCGCGTAGTAGAGTACGGGGTATCACGAGATTGAATCGTACTACTTGTTAGCCCCGACAACGAGATGAAGAGCATTCACTCCTATCGTGTTCTTAACATTGTCTTACATTTAATGCGGAGGCCGCCACATGTCAGACTTAACTGAAATCGTGCGAAAAACTATTAAATCTATTGCTGCGGACCAGTCTGCCATTGAAGCAGCTCGTCGAATGCGGGATGAACGAATTGGTTCACTGCTTGTCGAAAAAAATGGTGACTATGTGGGTATTCTCACCGAGACCGATTTTGTGCGCAAAGCTGCTGCCGAGGGCAAAGATCTTTCAACGCTTTCTGTCGAGGTCTTGATGAATCAACCAATCATCAGCATTGAATCAACGAAGACTGTGCGGGATGCCATCGATAGGATGGGCGACTTTGGGGTTCGCCACTTGATGGTCTGTGAAGCGGGGAAGGTCATTGGGATGGTCTCTGTCCGAGATATTCTGTTGTATTTTAAAAGTTACTCTAAACCAAGTTACTCGGAACCGAACATTACCCAAGACTAATTCCTAACCCGGATGAGCCGGAACCAAACCAATGGGGGAACACAGCCGGCTTAACCCATGCCCAGGCTCAGACCGGCGCCGTCACCCTCATCCAACGCTTTGGCTCCGCCGCCAATCTCAACATTCATCTCCACTGCTTGATGCTCGATGGCGTCTATCGCCTCACCGATGAGGGCCCGGTCTTTCAGCCTGGACCCGCTCCTACCACCGACCAACTGCAGACGGTCCTCACGCGGATCATTACGCGGCTGCTGAAGGCGTTAACCCGTCACTGCGCGCTCATAGAAGAAGATACCGAGATCCCGTATCTCAACAACCCCGATGCCGATCCCGCCTTGGCCCCGCTCCAGGCCGCCGCCTGCACCTACCGCATTGCGCTGGGCCCCCGAGCGGGGCAGAAAGTGCTGACATGGCAAGATCCGGCCGTGCGCCTGGCTAGTCACGAGACGCCGCAACCACAAGGCTGTGTCAATGCCCAAGGGTTCAGTCTGCATGCCAACACATTTTGTGCTTCCCATCAACGGCAAAAACTCGAACAGCTCTGTCGCTACATCACGCGCCCGGCCCTGAGCCACAAACGCCTGCGCCGCACCCCGGCCGGCGAGGTCGTGTTGCAACTGAAAACCCCCTATCGCGATGGGACCACGCATCTCGTGATGACCCCGCTGGAATTCCTGCAACGCCTGGCAGCCCTCGTCCCGCGCCCGCGCCTTCATCTCATTCGCTTCCATGGCGTGCTCGCGCCCAATGCGGCCCTGCGCTCCCAGATCGTGCCCGGCGAGGCCGACCCGGTGTCGACCACCGCCGATGGGGACGGCGACACCCTCGCTCCTTCAACACGAGCCCGCCTAAGCTGGGCCCAATTACTCAAACGCGTCTTCGCCATCGACATCACCACTTGCCCCCAGTGCGGCGGCCCGTTAACCATTCTCGCCGCGATCGAAGATCCCGCAGTAATCATCAAGATTCTCACGCACCTGGGCTTGCCAAGCCGTGCCCCACCACGAGCCCCGGCCCGGCTCGACGCGTTCATGCAAACAGCCTAATCCCTCCCTGGATTTCGGTTCGGACCCGAACCGACACGCTTCCTGTGCCCGTTTCCCGCTTTCCCCCGCCACAAGGGGTCAACAGCCTGCCTCGATTCTGGACAAATGGGCCAGCCAGGCCCTCTTCGCAGGATGCACTTCCGCATGTCAGACAACACTGTTCGTAAATTGACCCCGGAAGGGGATCTTTGGTAGGTTTCCGTTTCCTCAAAAAGGCCTTTTGAATTTCCTATTCCTATTCCTGACCTAAACCTTTTTGTTTCCTGCCCTGAAATCGTGCCAAGTTTTGTGGGAGGATTCAATTGGGCTTAGTGTCTGTCGAAAAACCCCTCTCAACACGTCTCATGGGATATCTCGAATTTGAATCGAATCGACCCGTTGTTGAGCCAAGACGTCTGAGATAATCACAACTTTTTCCCCTGCGTGGAAATGTTCACGTTGTTTTAAAATCCTAAATGCGGTTTGCAACGTTTTTTCAGGGTCTGAACTAAAACTGATCCGGAACGGATACACCCCCCGATTGAGGGTCATGGTCCGACGTGACTGACTCATGTTGGTAAAGGCATAAATGTTCGTGGAAAAAGGACGACAATTTGAGACGAAATCGGCCATGATGCCCCTTCTGGTAATCACCACAATCCCTTTGGCCTGTAACCCTTCTGCGAGCTTAACCGCCGCGACCGCCAATTGCTGTTTATCTGTAGTAATGTTTATGTGTTTGGCAAATTGCAGGCCTGGAATCACTTCGGTTTTGGTCGCAATTTTCTGCAGGTACTCAATACATTTCAACGGATGTTTACCCATGGCGGTTTCGCCGGATAACATCACTGCATCGGCTTCTTCATAGATCGCATTGGCCACGTCCGTCACCTCGGCGCGGGTGGGGATCGGATTATGAATCATGGATTCCAGCAGGTGGGTCGCGACAATCACGCGTTTTCCATATTGCGCGCACAGTCGTACAATTTTGCGCTGCACATTCGGCAAATCTTCCAGGTTGATTTCAACGCCTAAATCTCCACGAGCCACCATGATGCCATCCGCTTCCTGAATAATGTCTTCCAGGTTGCGAACCCCTTCCTGATCTTCAATTTTCGCAATGATTTTAATTCTTCCGGCTTTGCTTCCCATGAGTTGCTTTAATTGCCGTATATCTTCTGCCTCACGAACAAAAGACAGCGCAATAAAATCCACATCTTGGGATACGCCAAACAAGATATCTTTTTCATCTTTGTGAGTTATCGCGGGGAGGTTGACACGGACCCCTGGTAAATTAACATGGCGTTTACTTTTCAAGACACCCCCATCCAGGACGCGGCATTGCATGAGTCGATCTTCTTTTTCCAGGACCTCAAAATTGATCAATCCATTATCTACGGTAATCTTATCTCCCACATTCACCGTCTGGATTAAATCGGCATAGTTGATGTGAATAGAACTTTCCTCCACATCCAATGGCCCTCGCGCTGTGATGGACACGATGGTGCCTTGCTTTAAATCTAAATCATTCGACAAGTCCCCTGTCCGAATTTCAGGGCCTTGCGTGTCCAAGAGAATCGGAATAGGAAACTCGACTTTTTTATTCAGCGTCTTGATGTGTTTAATCACTTTGGCGTGAGATTCCTGATCTCCATGGGACATGTTCAAACGCACAATGTTCATGCCGGCGTCATACATTTTTCGCAACATCTCGTAGGATTCTGTCGCCGGTCCGATCGTACAGATGATTCTGGTCTTTTGCATAAGGCCTTTCTGGGAAGTGAAATTATCGCTTAGTGGCACTGGTTGTTTTTCTTTTAGCCATCTTGCCCTTTCCCCAGCCGTTCTAGGCGACTAAGCCAATCGTTAAAGTGTGGACACTTCTGTCGTATCACATCTAGTCCGATCTTACTGGCAACAAGGGGGCCTGTAGATGCTTTACGTCCTTTGTATTCAGGGATCTCGCCTATTATTCGTTTGGACGGTGCGGTATCTTGCCCATCGTTTATCTCTTCAGGCGAATTATATCCTTCGACCAGCTCTCTGAGTTTTCGAATGGCCTGATCATGCTCAATGAATTCCCAATCGAACTTTTGCGGATCGGCCAGCAGAAGTGCCTCGAATTCATGTAACTGGATGTAAGGAATGAAACGGTGAGATCCTATGTCTTCTCTGAAAGCCTTTTCCAGATTAGCAATACGCTCAATCGGATCGCCGATCTTACTGGCATCATTGAAGCCAGGAAAGTCTCGCGGCAGGCGATAGAGATCGAACATGGTCGTAAAGCAAACGTCAGTCCCCTGATTCGCGTTCATCCATATTTTCAAGTCCCTCTTGATCCTTGCGTAATGACGAACCCCGCCCCGCCAAACCTGTACTCCTTCTCGTCTAGTAGAAACTACCAGGGGGTACGCAAAAACCTCCTGGGCAGCCAAGTGTTCTGTAAGGGTTCTTTTTACAAAGGTTTCCTCGGTTTGGCCCTCCACGAGTAGATTCAAACGAACCATCCCTATGGCCTTCCGCCGATAACGTTCTTTTCCCACAGCTCGGCCAAGGAATAGTCCTCAAGCCATTCTTTCAATTCATCTGTCCCAAGGCGCCGGAAAGTGGATTCGCGTTCCTGGCGATCAACCACAATGACATCCTTTGGCTCAAATTGGTCTACGAGCACCGAGGACTGTGTCGATAAAATGACCTGGGATCGTCTTGAAACACTCCTCAGCAGTCCCGCCACAATCGTGATGGCGTAGGGGTGCAAACCCAGCTCAGGTTCATCCAGAATCAGCACGGCAGGTAAGTCTTCTTCCGGCTGCATCAGCAGGGCCAAGAGTGCCATTACCCGCAAGGTGCCGTCGGATGCCTGATGCGATCCAAAGACTATATCCGATCCTTTCTCAGTCCATTTCAACAGCACCCTGCCATTCTCCGGCTCGAGAAAGAAATCATTAAAAAAGGGAGCGATCAGTCTGAGTGTCTCTACGATCCGGCGATAATAGGCTGAGTGCGATTCCCGCAAGCGATGCAGAAATGGCGCAAGGTTAGCGCCATCTTCCTTTAGATATCGAGCGTCTTGCAGGTCCCACTGTTGCCGGATTCGCGATGTTTCCGAAGTGTTGTGGAACTGGTAGACAACGCATCGCCTTAGCATGCTGCAGATAAACTGGGCTGTTTTGTCATTGCGTTCTAATAGCTTGGCTTCCTTGTGCCCAGCCCCCAATGAGGTCCAGTTTCTCTCCTGAGAGAACGTTTTATCCGAATAGCGGTATTGCTCCTCCACAAACACAAACGTATCTCCAGCTGCGTGGGAAAGCTTCAACTTGTATTGGTTGTTACCTGTATTGGTCTCAAAAGTAAGAATAGCCTTCATGTGGGGGGTTTTTTCTGCACCATCAAAAAGGAAAGAGCTGCCCCCCCCGTATCTGGCGATGAAAGTCTGCAGGTTGCCTAGGTTAGCCAGAGTCCAACTGAGCATCCTAAAAAAGTAAATAAAATTGGATTTTCCCGCACCATTGGCTCCGACAAGTATGTTCAGATCCCCCAATTCAAGCTCCTCCAAGCGACGTATCGACTTGAACCCGGAGAGGCTCACGTTAATCAGCTTTTCCATGACAACACCTCATGCTTTGCTATAGGTCTTAAAAAGGAAAGGCCCATGTGTGATCTATGTCGAATACTATCCTAATCAACGTACAAATAAGCGTTGGGATGGAGCAAGAGTCACTGGGGTTCTACCACGGCGTGAGATTCCTGGTCTCCATGGGACATGTTCAAACGCACAATGTTCATCCCGGTGTCATACATTTTTCGCAACATTTCGTAGGAATCTGTCGCCGGTCCGATGGTGCAGATGATTCTTGTCTTTTGCATAAAGGTGTCCTTGGAAGATGAATAATCCTCAATTGTGCAATAACTCCTCAGATTCAGCAATGCGAGCGGTATGAGTGCCCCGCGTGAGTAGAGGCAGCCCACGAGTAAGGCGATTTTATGCGACTGAAGCCCCATCAGGATTTTCTTGTCAGTCAATCTTTTCACGACATTGCGGAAAACCATTACTATAGCTTATTACTTGGGTAAGACGAGTTAACAACTGGACCTGCTGTTGAGGTGAAGGATGAATGCAGAAGAGGAAAACCTGGACTTTGTCACAATCAAAGGCCTACTTGGCTATGGAGAGGCTTTGGCCCAGCGCTCACACATGGAGGGAGTCGAACTACCTCCTATCCCACCACCGACCGAGGACCGCCCACGCCATGCTGAAGAAGCCATGGCCGCGATCAGGGGGTTTGTCCAGAATGCCCAAGCGGGGTTTTCCCATGCTTCGGATTACAGGTCCGAAAGGCAGGCTCTCATTCAACAGGACTGCTGGGGAGATGAGCTGGTTTTTTATGCCGCATGGAATCAACTCCTCGCCCAAGGGGAGCTTTCTTCCTTATTACGAGTTCCAATCAAAACCGCAAAAAAGCCAACACGACGTCGCCCTGTGGCCATCGTCCCACGCCAGCATATGACCCCCAATTTGGCCGAAGGTCGAATCGTTCTGGACATCGGGGATGATCGGTACTGGTTGATGCCCAGGGATTTAAGCGGCCGAACTCTTCTGTTCACCATGCGTCATGGAATCTCAAAAGTGGAGAGTAAGAAGTTTCGTGTGGGACGTCGTTTACGAAACGTTCTGGACCCTGAACAGGGAATTCCCAAGGCTGATGCCATCGGGAACGCTCTTGCCCGAACGTTGGGTCTGGTTGGAAAACAGCTGGACTTCCTTCAACTGCACAATTACCTGGATCCGCAGTCCTTTCATCATATGGTGAGCACCAGTCCCAATACTCGCCAGATTTATGAACGAGTGGTCACCATCCTGTCCCCAGATACCCCCAGCACGACACAACCTATCATAGAATGGTCATTAGAATCACAAGACTTCGGATGGGTCACCGGCATTGACAAAACCGTGGAGGTCGAGGAGGCAGCCAAGGCCTTTGGAGTGGATGGGAAGATGGCTCAGCGCCTCATTAAACATCCCCTGTACAGTTATCCAGGCGGCCATTCTTTCTTTGAACTGTATATGGAGTTAATCGATGGCTTTCATCAAATGGGCCAAACCCACCAAGGAAAAGTTTTGTGTTTATATACCCACAGCTCCACACTACGAGCGTTATTAATTTTCTTGGATCCACGCCCTTTCAGCGAAGCGTTTTCCGAATTTGGAGGCTATAAGGAAGGCCAGGATAACGTCGTGCTCCTCACCTATGAGCACGGACAATTGTCAGGATATTCCACCGCAGTCGGTCTTTCAGAACGAGAACGTGCGGCACGTAGGGCCTGGGTCACGGGAGAACAAGACCGCCGTGAGAAGGTGACCCTGAAACCACACCAACTTCGGCGGCTGGTTGCCTTGGTGTCTGGTGGAGATTTTGCTGGAGCCGGTGCTGCCTTGAAGGAACTACGTGTGACAGGGAACCGGTTGGGACTCGAAGTGTACTTCGTCCAACACGGATATCTCGGACTAGCCAACAATTGGATCGAATTGGTTACGGAACAGGAAACTCGTGGGATGAGCAATCACGCCAGCAGCCCGATTGGGAGTAGCCGATTTGAAGATTTCAAAGATGAGGAAGCTCAATTAGCAGCTATGCATCATCTCAAACCGTACCTCAAGGATGGGGCCTTAGTGGTCATCGGAGGCGACGGGAGTCTTCGTGGTGCCCGGGCCCTCCATG
>Ga0114931_10012340_pt1 | contig 10015 bp, 12 predicted proteins | sample 2SBtaG_FD_89579 | JGI IMG/M metagenome (GOLD analysis project Ga0114931, IMG submission 89579) | Deep subsurface microbial communities from Kolumbo volcano to uncover new lineages of life (NeLLi) - 2SBTROV14_V59a metaG | ecosystem: Environmental > Aquatic > Marine > Volcanic | place: Kolumbo... | reverse complement strand
GTCTAGCCGCTCGATTCAAGAGAATCGAGGGGCTAGACCCGCGTTTCCATCGAAGCGATGGGTGCTTCGCACGCGCGGCTACGCCGCGCAACGCGGGACTAGCGCCGTTTGTCTGGGGCGCAGCAGCGCCCCCTCGGCTTCGCCGAGCCTCCCCCTCGACCGCTCGGCGGTCGTCTAGCCGCTCGATTCAAGAGAATCGAGCGGCTAGCTCAGGGCGCCGGGTGTTGCGCCGCCCCGGGGTCGTGCTTCTGCGTCTTCATCACCTGGAAGTACGCGATGAGGTCGTCCAGATCCGTCCGCGATAGTCCCGGATGCGGCGGCATGCGCGTGTAGCGGAAGGCGAGCGGATTTTCGATGTACGCGCGGATCTGCGCGACGGGGCGGTACTCCACGATGCTCCGGGGCACGTTGAGATCGGGGCCGACGTGACCGCCTTCGCCGTTGATGGCGTGACAGCGGATGCAGTCGGTGCGGAACACCGCCCAGCCGCGTCGCGCTGGTGAGGCCGTCGGCTCGCCTTCCGGAACCGCGTGCGGGAACACCGACTCCGGCCGCGCGATCCCGATGGAAGCGAGCTGCCACGGCCTCGGGTACAGGTTTCCGTCTGTCTGGTTCCGGCCCCTCCAGACGATCATCAGCGGGCCCGGGTCGGCGTGCTCGGGTCCGACCCGTTGCCAGCCCGGCTGATCGAGATCCTGGATAGCAAGGAGTCCTCCCGGCTCCAGCAGGCGCCGGCCGCTGACAGGGACCGTGTAGCCGTCGCGCGCGCGGAGCACGAGCTCCTGGTCGGCGAGCGCCTTCGCGTCGAGGCCGAAGCCCTCTGCCAGGACGGCGCCGAGCGGCAGCGCGAGGTAGCGCTTGGTGGCGGCGTAGTCGGGCTCATAGAGCGTGACGCGCTTGGCCTTGGTCGAGCGTGCCAGCGCCGCCACCGACAGCTCGCGGACGAGCTTGCCGTCTTTCAAGAAGCGGAGCCTGGCCGTCGTGCGCGGCGCCCTGCTCGCGGACGCGGACGGAGCCGCGGTGCTACTCGACGCGGCCGCGCCAGGGTCGCAGTCGTGCCTGCCGTGCGAGCAGGCTGCCAACATGGCGAACGCCATGGTTGCCGCGGTGGGCCGGCGCATGTCCCGCATCTTGGCACGCCGGCCCGGACTTTTCCGTAAGCCAGCCCGCGAATCGGCGTAGACTGCGACGTCGATGCGACCCGCCCTGGCGTGGTGCCTGCTTCTGGCAGCGAGCTGCAGCTCGGAGAGCGGCGGCGCGCCGCCCACGGCGACCAAGCAGGCCCCCGTCGCCTCGACCCGCACCGTCGCGCTGCTCACCACCACGCCGGGCTCCCGCGAGACTGGCTTCGTCCTGCAGCCGCTGGGGGCCCCCGCAGCCGCGTCACCGGTGGCCAGCTTCACGCATCCGCCCTACGCCGTCGTGCACGGCGCGGTGCTGCCGCGGACGCACTCGGTGGTCGTCGTGGCCGACATGGAGCAGCGGCGCGACCCTTCCTGGGGCGCGTGGCTGTTCCGGCTGGAGTCCGGCGGCGCGCCGCAGAAGCTCGTGGACCGCGTCTACCACGCCACGCGCCCGCTGGTGCTCGATGACGGACGCGTGTTCGTCCAGCGTGGTCGCGCCGGGCCGGCGCCGACGCCGGAGCAGGCGAAGGCCGGCGAGCTTCGCAGCGACGATCTCGAGATCGACGAGGTCGATCCCGCAACGGGCAGCGCGCGCCAGGTCTACTCGTGGCAGGGCTACATCACGTACCTGGCCGGTGCGCTGGACAACGAGCTTCTCGTCTACCGCGTCGCCTTCCACGACGCTGATCTGGTCGCGATCGACACGACGAGCGGCGCGCTGCGCGTACTTGCGCCGGACATCCCGGCCTTCGCGCGCGATTTCTCCGTGGACGAACAGGCGCGGACGCTGCTCTACGCGAATCGCGAGCCCGCCGGCTGGGTCGTCGAGCGGCTCGATATCGCCACTGGAGCACGCACGCGCCTCGCCGTGTCGCCACGCATGACGCTCGTTCCCCACGTCTGGCCTGGCGCAGGCGTCGTGCTCAACCCGGCGGGTGCGCCGGGGCTCACGCGGGTGATGGGCGGCGGCGCGGCCGTCGCGCGGCCGTTCGGTGCAGGCATCGACCAGCTCCGGACCTTCAGCGCCGACCAGAAGTGGGCGCTGGTCTCGCACCAGCGGCCGGGCAGCGTTCCGCAACCGTTCGCACTCGACACGGCGACGGGCCAGACCGAAAGCATCGCTGTCGCACCGGGTACGCGCGCCGACATCGCGGGGTTCTTGAAGTGAGACGCTTGCTCCCGCTCGGTGCCGCTGCGGCGCTCTTCGCCGTCTCCGGCGTGGCCTCGGCGTACTGTCCCTCATACACGGCATCGAGCTCGTACAACTCGCACAACTGCGGCGTGGAAGCGGTGAACGGCACGAACCCGACGCCCGATCAGTGGCAGCCGATCTTCGCGCTGGTCGCGCAGGGCCCGAGCGTGTGGGGCAGCAAGGGGCCTTCGGTGAGCGACATCGGGCAGGGCTGCGGCAATCCCGAGCCGCTGCACAGCGTCGCGGCGCGGTTTCCCTGCGAGGTGCTGAAGGCGATTGCGATGCAGGAATCGGGGTGGAAGCAGTTCTGCGTTCCCAGCACGCCGGCGGATCAGGTCGGCGGCGCGTCCCGCACCATCATCAGCTTCGACTGCGGCTACGGCGTCGGGCAGGTGACCAGCGGCATGCACGCCGGCGAGTCGCCCTCGTTCGATCGTTCCCGCGTGGCCAGCGATCCCACCTACAACCTGGCTACCGGTACGCAGATCCTCGCCAGCAAGTGGAAGGCGACGAACTGCGTCGGTGACAACCAGCCCAGCATCGTGGAGGACTGGTACACCGCCGTCTGGGCGTACAACGGTCTCGCCTACGTCAATAACCCCTCGAACCCGACCTACAGCTCCAGTCGCGGCGTGTGGGATCCGAACGTCGGGGGCGGCGCGCCCTACCAGGAACGCGTGTTCGGCTGGGTGGAGCATCCGCCGGGCAGCCCTGCCTACTGGAAGAGCGTGGCGCTGGCCTATCCCGACCCAGCCAACGTGGGCGGCAGCGGGTCGCCCCCGGCGCTTCCCGAGCCGAGCTGCGCCTCGCCGACGGACTGCTCCAACCAGCGTCAGGTGCACACCTCGTACTGCTTCTCGGCCAACCCGGGCGACGCGGGGACCGCGGGCAGCGGCGGGACCAGCGGCACGGGTGGCTCGAGCGCGGGCGGTTCCAGCAGCGGCGGCACCGGTGGCGGTTTGCCGCTGCCGGACGCGGCACCCGGCTACGACGCCGGCGCCGACGGCAGTCCCACCGGCCAGCACTCGCGCGTGGTCGGTGGCAAGAGCTCGGGCTGCGCGTGCCGGCTCGGTAGCAGCGAGCCGCCGTCCGGCGGGGCTCCGCTGTCGCTATTGATGCTCGGGCTCTTGGCGTTCCGCCGCCGTCGGAGCGGCTGAGCGCGCCCCCGATACTTGGCCCGTCCGCTCCGGCTCACCGGATAATTCCATCCGAGCCGCCGTGCGCGGCGAGCAGAGAGCCAAGGAGCCCATCATGCAGCTATCCATCACCGGTGCCCGAAGAGTACAGCCCCCGCCGCTGTGGTTCGTAACCAACGGCGAGATCACGGTCGGACCTGTACGCACCGGGCTGCTGCTCCGGGGCGTCGTCCACGGCCGGATTCCGGAGGATTGCCTGATCCGCGAGCTGCGCTGGAAGTCGTGGCGCGGCCTGGCGCAGATCCGCGAGATCCGCGCGCTCCGGCAGCGTCAGGCGTGGGGCATCCTCGCCGCGGACACGCCGGCGCCGCCCAACGCCGCGAACGCCGACCTGGTGCTGCGCCACGCCGGCGAAACGCGCGAAGCGCTCCTGTTCTCGCTGAACATGGCCGTGAAGCGCACGGGCGCCAGTGTGGGGCTGTTGCACCGGGTGGAGATGCCGTGGTCCGAGCCGGTCACCAGCTGCGCGCACGGTCCGGGTATGCACGGCCTTCTGAGCGCGTCGCTTCCCGACGCTGACCTGATGCTCGGCGCGGCGCGCGCCCGGCGTATCGTCATCGGGCGACCGGACGAGAGCGCTGTGCATCGAGCTGCGTCGCAGCGTCTCGACGGTGATGACCGCCCGCTCCGTGGCGTCTTGATGGCGCCGATCTGCGCCGGTCGGGAGTTGCTGGCGATGATCGAGCTTGGACGCACCGACCATCCTTTCCGGACCGCCGACGCCATGGCGCTCGAAGCGATCGTGGGCGCCGCTGTGCGGCGTTTGCGTCCTAACTGAGACTAGCCGCTCGATTCAAGAGAATCGCGCGGCTCCGCGTTGCGCGGCGCAGCCGCGCGTGCGAAGCACCCATCGCTTCGATGGAAACGCGGTACTAGAAGCCGAGGTGGTCGTACGCGGCGTCTCCTCGTCGCTTGACATCAGGCCATATTGGTCGGACCATTCGCCCAATGTCGTTCGGTCCTCTCGAGCCCCGGCAGTCCGCCGTGGACGCCTGCGCCGCCGCGATCCGCCGGGCGATCCTGGGCGGAGAGCTTTCCGTCGGCAGCCGCCTGCCGCCCGAGCGCGAGCTCGCCGCGAGCTTCGGGGTCAACCGCGTCACGGTGCGCAGCGCCCTGGGCAAGCTGGCCACGGCGCGCCTCGTGAGCGTGCGCCAGGGCAGCGGCTACGTCGTGCTCGACTTCCGCCGCGAGGGCGGTCCGGAGCTCATCCCCGGGCTCTCCGAGCTGGCTGGAGCCGCCGACCTCGCGGACGTTGCGCGCGACCTGCTTCTGGTCCGTCGCCAGCTCGCGCGCGCGGTGCTCGAGCGGCTCGCCGAGCGTCACGACGACGCGGCCCGCGACGCCATCCGGGAAGCTGTCCAGCGCTTCGGCTCGATCGCCGAGCGCGGTGCGGACACGCGCGAGGTCGCGCGCGCCGACCTCGACGTCCTCGCGGCGATCCTCGACGCCACGCACAGTGCCGTGCTGCGGCTCTGTCACAACCCCGTGCTCGCCGTCGTGAGCGAGATGCCGGAGCTGTGCGACGCCATCTACGCCGAGCCCAGCCAGAGCATCGAGGGCTACCGCGCCCTCCTCGCGTGGCTCGAAGCGCCCAATGCGGATCTTGTCGACGGCATCGTCGGCGAGCTCGCGCGCCGCGACGCAGCCACGCTCTCGCGCCTCCAGCGCTCCAGGAAGAGGAAGACAAGCCGATGACCCAGGTCCAGCCCGTCCCCGTCTCCGCCGTGCCCCGCCGTGAGCCGCACGAAGTGTCGCCGCGCGAGCCCATCGCGTGGCATGCGTACGCAGTGCTGTTCGCGCCCGAACGCATCCTCGATGGGCTGGAGCGCGTCGGCGCGGCCGGGCTCGTGGAGCGCCTGCCGAACCTCTGGCAGATCGAGCTCGGGGTGCTCAGGATGTGGCACCGCGTGCTGTTCCGCCCGGATTCGATCGGTACCAGCCGTTCGAGCGCCGTGCGCCCGGGTTGGCGTGCCCGCCTGCTCCACTACCGCTTGCTGCGCTTTCCGTTCCTCATGAAGGAAAGGGCGATCGCGCCGTTCGACTTCTCTGGCCTCGCGAGCTCGCCCTCCCGCATCGTGAGTCATCTGCTCGGCGCGCATCACGACGAGAACCAGTTCGTGTACGACCTGGAGCTTCTCTCCGCCTACCCGGGTAGGCTCGAACAGGCGCGCGGGCTGGCCCGTCACGTCGTCGAAGCGGACACGCCGCGCAGCCGCTGGCTCCGCGATCTCGTCGTCTACGAGCGCTACCACGAGAACCTCGTCGCGGCGCTGGAACGCGCGCTCGAAGGCGATTTCAGTCTGCCGCCCGACGAGGCGGACAACCCCGACATCTCCTTCGTTGCGTATCTCCGCTGGTGCGCGGCCCAGTCCGCGACGCCCGACGAAACCTGGGCGCTGTGGCGCGCCGGCCGCTACACCGTCGCCGACGGCGTCAAGGGAGCTCGGTGAAGGCCGGAGGCTTCCTCGGTATGCGCCGCCGCCAGCTGCTCGATGCGCTGTGCACTGGCCACGCCATCGACCCGGCCGCCCTCGACGACACCGAGTACAAGGGCGTGAGCCTGGGGCTGCCCGGATTCATCGAGCGGCTGAGCTGGAAGACGTTCAAGAAGACCTTCCATCGCGATCCGGCGAGCGGCTACCTCCGCGGCTGGAACGTACGGCTCGAGCAGCACGGCATCGACGCGCCTTGCGTGCCAATGAAGACCAAGCGCGGCGAGCCGCTCACCTTTGGCCACTATCGCGTGGTCGACCCCGCCGGCTACCGCATGCCCAAGCCCGCGAACCGCGGTCTGGTCATCGACTATGGCCTCGGCGATAACCCGGGCCTTTCGTTTACGAACCGGCTGCGCGACCCCATCGTCGCTGTGAACGAGGGCGATCCGACGCTGCTGCTCGGCTGGTCGTACGTGGATCTGGGCTTCGCGCGGTTCGGCACCCCGAGCTTCTTCACGCTCGAGCTCGACGGGCCGTTGTCACACCCGGTGGCGCCGCCCCGCGCGCCGCGCGGCTGACGTTCAGCGCAGGCGCGCTATGCTGCCGCTCGATGCGGCTCCGTTTCCTCGCGTTGTGTGCGCTCTGCCTGGCTTCCGGGGCGGGCTGCGACGACACGCACAGCGCCCAGGCCGCCGTGCTGCCGTCCTCCAGGCCCGTCAAGAGCGCGCTGCACAACGTGCCGCCGCCTCTGCCGCCGAGACCCAGCCGCAGGCTCGTCCCCGCGAAGTACCCCGCCGATCGCCTCCAATCGCCGATCACCGGATTCGTCGCCCACAACCTGCGCCGCATTGCCGCGCGCAATCCGGATCTCCACGACGATCGCTTCATCAAGGTCGTCGACTCGATCACCGTGAGCGGCAACTTCCTGTACTGCTTCTCGGGCGAGCACGTCGATCTCGGAGAGCACGCTGCGCTCGAGAAGACGCTGCTCCATTTCCACGCGGGAGCCGAGGCCGATCTCGACCCCTTTGCGCGCCGGAGCCACGCCGCGGGCGTCGGCTGGAGCGCGTTCCAGGTGCTCGATGGCAAGCCGCCGGTCGTGATCGCGGAGGAGCACGCGCTCGACGCGCGCTTCGCCCTCGTGATGTTCGGCACGAACGACATGGAAATGGGAAAGCCCCAGCGCTTTTCGCAGGATCTTTCGAACATCGTCGATCGCCTGCTGAAGCGCGGCGTGATCCCGATCCTCTCGACCATCCCGCCGCGCGGCGATCGGCACGACCGGAACGCACTCGTGCCCGACTACGACGCTGCTATCCGCGGCCTCGCCGAAGCGCGGCAGATCCCGCTCGTCGGCTACCACCGCGCGCTGATGGCCGCCCCGCACCGCGGCCTCGGCCACGACGGCATCCATCCGTCCGTCTACAAAGGTCCGCTCGGGCGCACCCCCTGCGACTTCACCTCGAAGGGCCTCGGCTACGGCTTCAATCTGCGCAACCTCCTCACCCTCCAGGCCCTCGACCGCGCCTGGCACGCCCTCCACACAGGTCAAGCCCTCGATCCGGGTTGAGGTTGGGGGGCCCGGCAGCTATTGCCGTGAGCCGATGAGCTGGATCGAGGGCAGGATTGTCGAGCGGCGCGAGTGGGCGGAGGGACTGGTGACGCTCGGGCTCGACGCGGAGATCGAGCCGTACTCCGCGGGGCAGTTCGTCAATCTGGGGCTCGATATCGGTGGCACGCTCATCCGGCGCTCGTACTCGATCGCCTCGCCGCCCGGCGGCCCGCTCGAGTTCTACCTGAACCTCGTCGAGGGCGGCGTACTCACGCCCCGGCTGTTCGAGCTTCCGCTGGGCGCGCCCGTGCACGTGCAGAAGACGCCGCAGGGTTTCTTCACGCTCGGCTACGTGCCGGAGGCCCAGGAGCTGTGGATGGTGGCGACGGGGACGGGGCTCGGTCCGTTCATGGCGATGCTGGGCACCGACGAGCCGTGGCAGCGCTTCGAGCGCATCGTGGTCGTGCACGGCGTGCGCATCGCGGCGCACCTCGCCTACAAGGACGAGCTCGCCGAGCTGTCGCGCACGCACGGCGGGCGGCTCGTGTGTGTGCCGGCGGTCACGCGCGAACCGGATGCAGAGGGCGTGTTGCACGGACGCATCACCGCGCTGTTCGAGCAGGGCGAGCTGGAACGCGCTGCCGGCCTCACGCTGTCGCCCGGGCGCTCTCACCTGATGCTGTGCGGCAACCCCGGCATGATCGCCGACACCATCGAGCTCCTGAAGGGCCGCGGCCTGCGCAAACACCGCGCCCGCAACCCGGGGCACATCTCCATAGAGAAATACTGGTAGAGCTACTTGCGCGTGATCTGGCCCCAGGCGCCGTCACGTTCGTCGCTGCCGACCTTGACGCGGTGCACGTGGAGGATCACGCGCGTCACGCGCGAGGTGACCGAGAGGCGGATCCTTCGCTGGTCATCCTGCTTCTGGAACACGGCTTCCGAGCCCGGCGTCGGGAGCGGGAACGTCAGCTCGTTGCTGCCGTCGTCGCGGAGCTGCCCGCCCACCAGCCGCGCTCCGAGAAAGGCGTGGTTGGGATCGCTCTGTCCCGTGGCCAGGTCGATGACCTCCACGCACTCGAGCCGGCTGTCGACGCTGTAGACGCGATTGCGCGTCCAGATCTCATAGGTGCGGCGCGCGTGTGGCCCGAGCGCGGCCGGCCCGGAGAGCCGCCGCACTTCCACCTCGATCTCCTTCCGCGGGGCGCTCTCGGGAACCTGCGAATCGCGCTGCTGGGGCGGCTTGCCGGCATCGGTGGCGTCCTCCGGATCCCAGTCCGGCGGCGACCAGACGATGGTGGGCTCGTCGTCCCACATCGTCGGAGCCGGTCCACGCTTCCCGCCCTTCCGCTGGCTCATCCTCCCCAGGATATCACGGCCGTCACGCCTGCCCGTAGACAGGGACCGCCGCTCCCCAGATGTCGCTCGCTCTGTCCGACAACAGGACAGCGATGACCTTCGCGAGCGAGCCGGGCTCTACCCAGCGATCGTGCAGCGCGTCGGGCATGCCCCGGCGGTTGGCCGGCGTGTCGATGCTGCTCGGTAGCACCACGTTCACGCGCACTCCGCTCTCCAGCACCTCCGCTGCCACGGCCTGGGCGAGGGCGACCAGCCCCGCCTTGGAGACGGCATAGGCCGCGGCGCGAGCGCTCTCCCACGGCCTGACGGCGGCGCGTCAGCCGATCAGCACCACACTGCCCCGGCCTTCCCTCACCAGTCCGGGGAGCAGCGCGCGCAGGCTGTGCTGCGCCGTCTCCAGGTTGGCATTCATCATGGAACGCAACACGGCCCCCGTCCGCGAGCAGCCGCGCTACCACGTGGGAACCCAGGGCGCCGGCCGCGCGTGTGACCGCCGTCAATCTTCCAGAATCTGCCATCCGTTCTCCATAGGTCGTTCCCGCCCGGGCGCACCTGGTGCGGTGCATGCCGGGCCGGACTGCGCTAGGACGGTGGGGTCATGGCCGACCCCACCGGACGCGAGCCCCCCGACGCGGCTCCCGAGGACGAAGCAGGCGACGAGCGCGAGCGGGACGCCCCCGAGGACGAGGAGAGCGACGACCGGGTGCCCGGCGACTGGAAGGACGTGAAGCGCTATCTCCTGGGACTGCTGGCGCTGCTGCTGCTCGGCATCCTGTTGATGGCGGTGGTCGCCGTGTACGAGTACCGCCAGTACGCTGGCGCCAAGGCCGAGGACACGCGGATGATCCCCGCCAAACAGGACGTCATGCGCCAGGGAGCCCTGCCGGAGCGCCTGCGCAAGGTGCCCGGGATGCAGAAGGGGCAGCCGTCCGCGGCGCCATCCGCTCGCCCGCGCTAGTCCCGCGTTTCCATCGAAGCGATGGGTGCTTCGCACGCGCGGCTGCGCCGCGCAACGCGGGACTAGCCCCGTTGGTTTGGGGCGCAGCAGCGCCCCCTCGGCTTCGCCGAGCCTCCCCCTCGACCGCTCCGCGGTCGTCTAGCCGCTCGATTCAAGAGAATCGAGCGGCTAGTCCCGCGTTTCCATCGAAGCGATGGGT
>Ga0114931_10012339_pt1 | contig 10015 bp, 8 predicted proteins | sample 2SBtaG_FD_89579 | JGI IMG/M metagenome (GOLD analysis project Ga0114931, IMG submission 89579) | Deep subsurface microbial communities from Kolumbo volcano to uncover new lineages of life (NeLLi) - 2SBTROV14_V59a metaG | ecosystem: Environmental > Aquatic > Marine > Volcanic | place: Kolumbo... | reverse complement strand
CGGAATCGGATTTACAGCGCTGTTTACCGATCCTGGCGCCTCTAAGCCAGCGGGTCACTCGCATGGGTAATGTGGGCGCGGGCCAGGTCACAAAAATCTGCAATCAAATGATCGTTAGCTGTAACGCATTAGTCATCGCGGAAATGATCGCGCTGGCCAAACAAGCCGGAGTCGCCGCGGAAAAAATACCGCAAGCCCTTGCCGGCGGGTTTGCGGATTCCAAACCATTGCAGATACTCGGCCCGGAAATGGCGACCGAAACCTTTGAGCCAATCAAATGGCGAGTAAAGACCTTATCTAAAGATTTGAACATGGCCGTAGATTTGTCCCGCTCACAAGGCACCGCGACACCCATGTCCGGCTTAGCCGCTCAATTGATGCAATTACACGGAAGCAATGGCTTTATGGATCAAGATCCATCCACTTTGATTAAGTTATATACATAACTACTCAGCTTACAACTTGGTGAGAAATACGAACTAGCGACACTCCGAATAACCTAATATTTACACTTCAATCCACGTCAGCCAAGGTATAACAATGCCAAGCTTTTCCGCGAATGTAAGCCTTTTATTTACCGAGTTACCGCTGCTTGACCGCTTTCGAGTCGCCAAACAACATGGTTTCAGTGCTGTCGAAATCCAATTTCCATACGAAATACCAGCACTAGATTTGAAAACGGCGATCGATCTAGCGGATATCGACTTAATATTGTTTAACGTTGCTGCGGCCGATTTATTAAATGGTGGTGAAGGACTCGCTGCGGCGCCTGAGAAACGCAAAGCGTTTCTGCGTGCAGTCGATACAGCGCTGGAATACGCAAAAATACTGCGGCCAAAACTGATAAATGTTTTACCGGGGTGCTGCCACAACCCACTGCTCATTGCTGACTATATGAAAACCTTTAAAGCCAATTTACGTTACACGGCCGAGATGTTTGCGGCTCAGGATATCAAGGTGGTATTCGAAGCCATTAATACCCGGGATATGCCGGATTTTATCGTCCACAGCGGTGGACAAATGCTGGATATACTAGCCGCTATAGACCATCCGAATATTTTCATGCAATACGACATCTATCATATGCACACAATGGGCGAAAATCCGCGGCAATTTATTCCCAAATATAGCCGTCAAATTGGTCATATACAGTTCGCGGACACCCCGGGACGAGGTCAACCCGGCACCGGAAACATGAACTTTCCCGCATTGTTCAAAACTATAGACAATTCGGATTATGAGGGTCAATTAGGCGCGGAGTATAGGCCAACTGGGTCAACCTCGGACAGTTTAAACTGGTTGGATGAATACCGCTAAAGCGAAAATAAATCGCTTTGTTCGGGAATAATCGGATCACCCAACCGCATGACCGCGCTTTCAATAACACGTGCAGTCAACCCGCCGTGTCCCCGCATGGCGTTAAAACCTCCCGGTCCCAATTCGCGTTCCATTTTCGAGCAAGGATGACACAAGCCGGTTGTCTCAAGAAGCACTTGACCCACGCGGAAACGACATTTCTTCAACGCGAGCAAATTGATTCCGCTGACCAATAGATTTCGGCGCATTTGCTGCGGTAAGACCGCACGACCGATTAGAGATTCCACGACCGCTAAATGTTCCTGCTGAAGTAACGTAACTTGCCGTGTTCCGCTTTTTCCGGAATAGCTGTCTCCTACCAAACCCCCATTCACGGAAGCCAGTACTTCATCGACGCTCACAACCTTACCGCCAAGTTCCGTACGCAGCCCGATCCAGACCAATTCTCCCGTCTTGCAGAAAGAGTCGAACATGTCTTTGAACGCCATCGATTTAGAACTCCTGAATAATTCCGAATTTTGATCACTAAAAAAGCCCTCGTTGGTGACCGGAATCAATGCGAGCACCTCATCAAGCAGTATATGCCTTACGCTTGGTAGAATTAGTTATTCACTTTATCCGCCACCTCGCCTGAAGCAAAAATCAAAGCGTTGCATAAAGCGAGTTATTTCCGCGCGGCTCAATCCCGAAAAACTGAAATCGAGATGCGTAACCGGCAATCGCAAAACGCCTAATATTCGACTGCGTTCTTTAGAATAGCGAATACGAATCACCCCACCCAATTCGCGAATCGAAATTACATCGTCCTCAACAATAGTGTTTCCCAACTCCGCAACAACCGGCAAAATCCGAAACAGGTCTGCATGACTGACGCCCATCTCGCGTTGGAATGTTATTGATGTGGACACGGCGACGTTGGTTAATAGGACGCGAACTACCCCCCCGCAACCGGCGGCCAAATAGCAAGAACGTCCCCGTTGTGAAATACCGCTCGATCTCGTTCAGCTGGTTCTAAATAAACACCGTTCAACAATACCAAATGTACCATTTCTCGAGGCAAATTAAACCGCTCCAAAACCTGGTGCGGTGTATCATCGAAACTGATTTGTATCTCTACGGAATGTCTTTGCTCTACTTGAGGAAGATAGCCTGCAAGGGAAGCGTACAGTTTCAATTTGATTTCGATTTGTTGAATTTGATTCAACCCTTTCCCCTTACTTTATACGGATCTTTCTTACACTCTTTATTAAAAACAGGCAGTTATGGGTGTGTTATAAATTTCGCTGCACAGCTATGAAAACATCAATATGATTAACGAGTTCCAATGCTTGAAACTCGCAGGTTCAGAGTTTCTGGAGCCAAACAAGCTTCATCGTTGCAAGCTTACAACTGCAGCGTTAAGGGAATAACCACGCTGCTACGGCTTGATTCATTGATACGCGCGGTTAACCTTATCGTACCTTCGTATAATGCAAGCCTCTCGCGCTGAAACCCAAGACTTTTCAATAGCGGCTCAGGATAATCAAATTTCGCTAGCTGCCATTTTTCGGCATCATCCGTCAATTTCAATGTTGTCGGTATTAAGTCTTTATCCAACGGTTGGTTTGAATTGATATGCCAACCTGGCTTGATAGACAAATCCACAACCAATTGCAAACTATTATCCGCTAACGGTAACACACGCCCCACCACCGATACCATACCAAGGGCGGCGTACTGCCTCGAACCCCGCTCGCCATTAATTAAGTCCTCCGCACCCATCAACATATATGCGAATGACCCAGGTGATCGAGCGATCTGATCTGAGAAAGCAGCCAGAATCGCAGCAGCCTTAGCGTTGTAAAGTGGATTTGGCGAACGCCGGGCAAGCCGTGCCAATACCCTTACGGCAACTGAATTGCCAGACGGAATCGCGCCGTCGTGACTATCTTTGGGCCGCGCCATCAAACGGCCTTTAGCTCGATTCATGAAAAAACCACCGGCACTGTTATCCCAAAATTCAGTGCTCATTGTTTTTGCTAGCGCTTCTGCACTGACCAACCAATGAGTCTCACCAGTCACATCGTAGAGCGCGATCAGCGCTTGCGCTAAATAAGCATAGTCTTCCTGTGTTGCGGATATCGACGAGCTGCCGTGCAAATGTACTCGCAACAATGCACCCGCCTCATCGACATTGTGTTTGAGTAGAAACTTCGCGGCGCGAATCGCTGCATCAATATACCGAGGTTCGTCCAATACCTCTCCAGAGACCGCCAGCGCACTAATCATCATTCCATTCCAGGCGGTTATTATTTTGTCGTCGCGTAACGGATGAATACGCCCTTCTCGTTCTTGCAACAGCTTTTTGCCGGCTTCATTCACAAATGACACGAGTCGCTTTAAAGGCATGCCTTGTTTGGCTGAGAATGCTTCCAATCCTTCGGGTAAATATAGAATATTACGCCCTTCAAAATTTCCCCTTTTAGTAACACCATACAACCGCATAAATACTTTACCATCATCCGCACCTAGAACAGCGGTAATCTGTTGCGGTGTCCACACAAAGAAGCGTCCCTCTTCACCTTCACTATCCGCGTCAGTAGCCGAATAAAACCCACCATCCGGAGCGGTCATTTCGCGCAGCACATAATCCAACGTTTGTCTTGCCACTCGGCGATAAAACCAGTTACCGGATAACCGGTAAGCTTGCGTGTAAATACGCGCAAGATGAGCCTGGTTGTAGAGCATTTTTTCAAAATGCGGAATCAGCCAAATACTGTCCGTGGAATAGCGATGAAACCCACCGCCGATCTGGTCGTATAGACCGCCCTCGGCCATTTGAGTTAGGGTTGTTTCGAGTACGTTGGAGACTTTCTGTACCGCGCCTTTCTCCCATGCCCTGGCTAGCAAAAATAACATTGTTTCATTCGGAAATTTGGGTGCCTGCCCGAATCCGCCATGCACCGGATCATAACGCCGAATAATTTCGGCAACCGCTTTGTCAATCAAAGAAGCGTCGAATCGACGATCATGCCCAGCGACAACGCTGGTCTCGGCAACCGCGTTAGCTACTCGTTCAGCCATCGCCAACAATTCACCACGCTTGTCCCGCCAGGCGCCAGCAATATTCTTGAGCAACCCGCCAAATTGCTCGCGCGGGAAATAAGTCCCACCATAGAACGTCTTACCGTCAGAGCTTAGAAAGCTGGACATAGGCCAACCCCCATGGCCGGTAATCATCATCACGGCCTGCATATAAGTATTGTCGACGTCGGGGCGGCGCTCCCGATCTACTTTGATACTTATAAAGTACCGGTTCAATAAGTCAGCGATTTCTGTATTGTCAAAACTCTCGCGTTCCATTACATGACACCAGTGGCAGGTTGAATACCCGATCGACAAAAATATCGGTTTGCCTTCGCGTTTAGCCTTTTCGAATGCTTCCGGGCCCCAAGGGAACCAATTCACCGGGTTGTGTGCATGTTGAATCAGATAGGGCGAATCCTCTAGTATCAGCCGGTTGGTATATTTTGGACGGCCGTTACTCAGAAGATGCTCGGTTCTTGGCTTGTAGTCTAAACCTTTAGAACGCAGCGCAGATTGCAGTTCCACCTGTAATTCAGGTGAATAATCTTGCGTTTGTTCAGCCCATAATACCCTAGGGGGAAACACCATAACGATCAGCATGACGACACACAAAATTGATGTTTTGAACGATTTTTCCGGTAAGTTCATGCTAAAAAACATTCCAGTTCGGATGCACCAAATGGCCAATATATCTCCGCTTGCGTATCCGATCGCTTCAACACTGGAATACTGATGCCATAAAGCGCCATAAGCTTATCGTTTCCGACAATGTCGATTGATTCTAACTCAAATGTGCTTAAATTTTGTTCAATAATTGGAAGTAACAAATTCAACGCATTGTCGCACAAGTGACATCCCACCGTCCCGTATAGATACAATTGAATCATTCAGCCCCCCGGTAACTACTCGATCATCACGATGTATTATATGGGGTTAATCCGGTTCGTAAGCAAGATTTGGCGCCAACCAACGTTCGACTTCTTTCTGGGAAAGACGCTTACGCTTGCTATAGTCTGCTATCTGATCTCTTCCCAGTTTGCCAACATTAAAATACTGGGCTCCGGGGTGCGCGAAATACCAACCAGAAACTGACGCAGCAGGATACATCGCGAAGCTCTCAGTCAACTGTATACTGGTGTTCTTCTCAGCATCTAACAGAACAAACAAGACATCCTTTTCGGTATGGTCAGGGCAGGCAGGATAGCCCGGTGCCGGTCGTATTCCAATATAACTTTCCTTAATCAACTGTTCCGAAGTGAGGCTTTCATCCGCGGCAAAGCCCCAAAACTCTTTCCTGACCCGCTGGTGCATCAGCTCGGCAAATGCTTCGGCTAAACGATCCGCCAATGCCTTTAGCAGAATAGCTTTATAGTCATTATAATCATTCTCGAATTCTTGCAGATGCGTTTCAATCCCAAGACCCGTAGTCACAGCAAAGCCGCCAATATAATCATTTATCCCACTTTCGGCCGGTGCGACAAAATCTGATAAACAATAATTCGGGCGGCCGGGCGGCTTAATATTTTGTTGCCTAAGATGGCACAATGGCGCTCTTATTTCGGAGCGACTTTCATCCGTATACAGCACAACATCATCACCTCGACTATTGGCTGGGAAAAAACCGATAACCGCGCGCGCCTGTAGCCATTTTTCCTGGATGAGCTGCTCAAGCATCGATGTTGCGTCGTCGAATAACTGCTGAGCCTGCTCGCCGACAACACTGTCGTGCAAAATCTTGGGATAACTGCCAGCAAGTTCCCAAGTTTGAAAAAACGGCGTCCAATCAATAAATTCGGCAATTTGTTCAAGTGGATAATCGTCGAAGGATTTAACCCCTAGGAATGACGGAGCCGTTAAGGCCTCGCCATTCCATTGTCCGCGAAACTTATTTTCTCGCGCAGCTTCGATAGTATGTTGCCTAACTTTGGTTTTGCGACCTCTATGCCGCTCGCGCACTTGTTCGTATTCCGCGCGCACCTCCTGGATAAATTCTTGCTTGGCCGTCGCGCTCAAAAGTTTACCCGCAACGCCCACGCTGCGAGATGCATCGGTCACATAAACCGTTGGCCCATGATAATTCTGCTCAATCTTAACCGCTGTATGCGCACGCGAAGTTGTGGCTCCGCCGATCAGCAGCGGTATCTCGAACCCCACGCGCTGCATTTCTTTAGCCATGTGAACCATTTCATCGAGAGAGGGTGTTATTAAGCCGCTCAAACCAATAATATCGACTTGTTCTTCCTTAGCTGTTTTCAAAATTTTATCAGCGGGCACCATGACGCCAAGATCGATAACCTCATAACTGTTGCACTGCAAAACCACGCCCACGATATTTTTTCCAATATCGTGCACGTCGCCTTTTACAGTCGCCATCAGAATTTTGCCGTTCGATTGAATTGCGTCGCCTTTTTCCGCCTCCATATACGGCATCAAATAGGCGACCGCCTTCTTCATGACCCGTGCCGATTTAACAACTTGCGGTAAAAACATTTTGCCGTCGCCGAATAAATCGCCAACCACATTCATGCCATCCATCAAAGGCCCTTCAATCACGTGTAACGGTTTTTCAGCCCGGCTACGCGCTTCTTCGGTGTCTGCTTCGACATAGTCGGCAATCCCCTTTACCAAAGCATGCTCCAAACGCTTATTAATCGGCCACTGGCGCCACTCCAAATCTTCTTTTTTCTCTGCGGTGGAACCATCACCGCGGAATGTTTCGGCAATTTCCAGTAATCTTTCAGTGGCATCATCGCGTCGATTCAGAATGACGTCTTCAACTCTTTCACGCAGATCTTCGGGGATCTCGTCGTAGATTCCTAACTGCCCCGCATTCACAATTCCCATATCCATCCCGGCATGAATGGCGTGATACAAAAACACCGCATGAATCGCTTCGCGTACAGGATCATTACCGCGAAATGAAAACGAAACGTTCGACACTCCACCGGAAACCATCGTATGCGGTAACGACAATTTGATTTGGCGCGTTGCTTCCACGAAGGCCCGTCCGTAATCATTATGTTCTTCTATCCCGGTCGCAACCGCAAAAATATTAGGATCGAAAATAATATCCTCGGCGGGAAAACCGACCTTTTCCGTAAGCACATGGTACGCACGCGTGCATATCTCGACCTTACGCTCGATGGTATCCGCTTGACCTTGTTCATCGAAAGCCATCACAATTGCAGCTGCTCCATAGCGCCGGACCAGCTTAGCATGACGGATGAAGATCTCTTCGCCTTCTTTCATCGAGATAGAATTCACAACGCCCTTACCTTGCACGCATTTTAACCCGGCTTCCAGAATCTCCCATTTGGACGAATCGATCATAACGGGAACGCGCGAAATATCCGGTTCCGAAGCAATCAAACTCAGAAAGCGAACCATCGCCTCCTTGGATTCGAGCATGCCTTCATCCATGTTGATATCAACTATCTGCGCGCCCGCTTCAACCTGCTGGCGGGCTACATCCAAAGCGGCCTCATAATCGTCTTTTTTTATAAGACGTCGAAAACGTGCTGAACCGGTTACATTGGTGCGCTCACCCACGTTTACGAACAGCGTATCGGACGCTATGTGCATAGGTTCTAATCCGGACAAACGACATTGAACCGGCAACTCGGGAATCGCCCTGGACGGAAATTTACACACCGCCTCACGTATCGCTTCAATATGTTGTGGCGTAGTTCCACAACAGCCTCCGACGATATTCAAGAACCCGCTCTCGGCCCATTCGCCAATTTCTTTAGCCATATCTTCGGGTGATTCGTCATATTCGCCAAATTCATTTGGAAGACCGGCATTTGGATGGGCGGATACATAGGTATCTGCGATAGCGGACAACTCTTCAATGTATTGGCGAAGCTCCTGAGCGCCTAAAGCACAGTTCAAACCAATGCTGATGGGTTTTGCATGATTCAGTGAGTTCCAGAATGCCGCGGTCGTCTGCCCGGATAAAGTGCGCCCAGAAGAATCCGTAATCGTTCCTGAAATCATGACCGGAAGGCGAATCTCATTTTCATCGAAAAATTTTTCGACTGCGAATATCGCAGCTTTAGCATTCAGCGTGTCGAAAATAGTCTCTATCAAAATGAGGTCGGCCCCGCCTTCCACCAATCCGTGCGTAGACTCGTAGTACGCATCCACTAATTCGTCATAGCTTATATTTCTAAAACTCGGGTCGTTGACATCCGGAGATATCGACGCTGTACGATTCGTAGGGCCGATAACACCAGCAACAAAACGCGGTTGATCTGGAGTCGCTTCAGATAGGGCATCAGCAGCCTCGCGAGCCAAACGGGCTGATTCCACGTTAATTTCAAAGGCCAACGATTCCATTGCGTAATCAGCCATCGCGATGCGTGTCGCATTAAATGTATTCGTTTCGATAATATCCGCACCGGCTTCCATATAGGCGGTATGTATCGCCTTGATGATTTCCGGCTGGGTTAACGACAATAGGTCATTATTACCTTTCAAGTCACATTCCCATTCCGCAAAGCGCTCCCTCCTATAGTCGCTTTCCTCCAGCTTGTAACTTTGGATCATTGTTCCCATCGCACCGTCAAGCAACAGAATTCTTCGGTCCAATAATGACTTAAGGTGACTTCTTTGAAACGGAATATTTGACATTGTCACAGTAATTTTTTCTAGAAATGTAATTTAGAGTAGAACAAAAAGCCCTTCATTTTATATTGCTAGAAGCTCTTTTCCAAACCTATTAATCCAGCTGATTATTTCAGCCTATTGGTAAAGAGTTCCGTCGCAAATTGCCAGTTCCGACGCAATTTAAATAACCTAGCAAGAAACGTTTCGGTTGCTATTTATTGTGAGTTTAACTTACTATTTCACATCTTTGAAAAAGTAAAAACAGCCAATATTAATGGTTTATGATCCATGTCAAATAGATGCATTAAATAATATTTTATCTTGGTGCACCGAATGCATCCGATAGCTACCTAGGGGAAATTTATGCAAATCAAAGCTTTTTTTGTTGTTCTGCCTCTGTTATTAGCTTCAAGCATTATTTCCAATGTAAGCGCCGAGCCCATAAACGACAGCTCGGAACTAATAGGCAAATGGAAGCTTAATGCGACGGCCAGAAAATTAGACGGTAAACAGCGTCCAGTTGATCAATCATGGGAGTTTCGTAAAGACGGCACCCTGATCTCAACTGCTTCTTATGACAGTAATACAGATTCTATTTACGCCACTAAGATCGATGATTTTACGGTAACAGTTAAATATCAAATCAAAGAGGGTAAAATTGTCTCTGGCGTACCAGGAAGACCTGGGAAAACATTAACTTATCAACTAATTGAAAGGAAAGGTAACGATATGGTCCTTAGACAAGGCACAGGTGAATTTATGTTCTTTACAAAGCAATAAATTCTGCCTTATGAGTGTATTTTCGAATACAGCTTAACAATGCCGCAGTATATTGACATTGGATACATTAACGGTATACTCTGACCCTCATAGTGGTTACTAGACGTATCGCTATCTCAGAATTTAAACTGATTTTTTCAACATTAAAAAGGTACCGTAATGGGAGCTATATTAGATGAGATTGAAGGTCTGAAAGACCCAGTTAACGCCGTTATTTTTGTCGCTGTATGCATTGGCGGTTACT
>Ga0114931_10012338_pt1 | contig 10016 bp, 11 predicted proteins | sample 2SBtaG_FD_89579 | JGI IMG/M metagenome (GOLD analysis project Ga0114931, IMG submission 89579) | Deep subsurface microbial communities from Kolumbo volcano to uncover new lineages of life (NeLLi) - 2SBTROV14_V59a metaG | ecosystem: Environmental > Aquatic > Marine > Volcanic | place: Kolumbo... | reverse complement strand
AGTATTGTGCGCGAGCCTATGCGAACGGTATGAAGTTGTAATACGATTACGATCACAGAACCGGTGCTCACCTGGAAACATCCCGAACCCAGATATGTGCTGAGCTGCCCAAAATATTCACTTTCTTTTTTTAGATATTGTCACACTCTTCCCATGGAGCAAGATTCTAGAGAGCATCCCCAGATTGTGAGGCAATTCTCAAGGCTGACTTTTTCTCGGTATAATACACCACCAATAATTTTGAAATGAATAAAATATTTGCAGAGAATTATTGAATCTCTTAAATTGCTCTCATTAGTTTGGCGAGGGCGAGAGTTGCAAGACCGACAGAACCAATCTTTCCAACCGGAAGCTGGATGCTTCGACCCATATCCAGATCCATTCTCGAAAGACCGGAGTCACTTCCTCCTACTGCAACTATGAACTTCTTGCCTTGCAATTCATTGACTAAGGCATCATTGAGCTCCTCCTTTCCATATGGGGGAGGTGCGACCACTATGAGCTCATCGCAGTTGAAGAGTTCCTTCACGGTCTCAAGATTCTCCAGCACCATGAAGTTTGCTTTGGCCTTGTATGCATTCTTCTGGGCGGTAGGAATACCTCTTTGGGCAGCCGAACCTTGGGGATTGGTGATCACAATGGTCTTGTAACCGAGACCAAGTGCGATTTGAGTGAACTCCTGTACTCTGCTAGCAGCCGAGACATTGTGCAGGACAGCAATAGGAAATTGATTGGACATAGATTACCTGTATGGAATAGCTATATAGCTTTCTTCTTCGTGGCCTCCTTGCTTCGAAGAAGGGTCGAGGACAGCTTCTCACCGGTCGAGTTAAACACCCATGGAATGATAACGATGTCGAGTGGGGGAAGACTCTTTTCAGCCCTCATCTGATTAATTTTATGGGCGGCACTCTCCGTCTCACGGGAGACGACGATGACATCAGCAGCAGGATCATGTGGTGCGGGGCCCCAGGGATTGGTGAGTTCACCAATGACAAAATTTGAGGAATGTTGCTGCATGAATGTTCGGAGTTCAGCCTCTCTCCGTTCAAATGGAAGGATCATATCAGCATGTGCTTTCTTTGCGAAGAGCTTCTTCCCTAACTCATTTCCAACGATACCCACAAAGACCTCTTCTGCAATCTCGATAGCTGTTGTGAGGAGAAGCTTGTGAGCCTCGTGCAATCTGTCAAAGCTCCCTCCAAGCACTGCCTTCCTGTACTTCTTTGGCACAATCAAAGCACTGAAGGTTTATTGATAAAACCATCGATGAAAGAGGTCAGATAGGGAATTTCAAAAGTACTAACTAAGAATTTCGAATTGATATAATATAGTGGATTGATATAATTATGGTATGATTTTAATATCTTTCCGAGATAATTTTATATTCATAAATTACATAATTTATCTAATGTTAACTATAGCATCGCTTCATTGCAAGAACTGTGATGAGGTGGGAAAACAAGTACTTCCTTGTGATTGGTGCGAGGAAGGAGTGTGTCCCACTCATGCACATCACATATCAGTTCTTGAGAGAGGTGTGCAAGGAACCTGGACAGAGAGTAAACGGCTCTGCTTCGATTGTAAGCCTAAATAATAACCTTCCTGCATTGGCGTCATATTTTTCAATACAATAGCACAACAGGATTTTGAAATATTTAATTACCTGTCAGATTAAACTAGAATGAATGCTTCTTACAGTTCTCTCACTTATCGCGGGATACGCGCTCCTCTTCTTTGGGGATCAACTTCCGCAGAATTATCTCTATATCATCTTGGCACTAAGTTTTGTCCTTGTCTCCTACTCGATATTCCACCCGCTGCTGAAGAGCAAGAACGACGCGGTAGGGAAAGGGTCTATGATGATAAATATCCTCCTCCTCGGTGCAGGATTTGGAGCCCTCATAGCAGGATTTGTCTACTACTTTCAACTGAGGAGATGGACTTACCCACTTATCTTCTCAGCCATCGTCTTCCTCCGGAAATTGCTGAGAGCAGGCATCAGGGTATCGGTCAAAGAACCTAGGTCATACGGGATAAGATCCGAAACTGACAGAGGCGAAGTCGTTGCTAGCAAGTCTGAGAAACGAGTTGCAGACTGGCTTTACGACAATAAATACAATTACATTTATGAGGAAACCATCGAATTCCCCAAGGGCGAGAGAATCAAGTATGACTTCTACCTCCCAGATACTGACATCTACATCGAGTACTGGGGAATGGCAGGAGTAAAGAACAAGGATGGTGATAGATACAGAGCTCGAAAAGATGAGAAACTCGAGGTCTACGGTAAGTACGGAATCAGAATAATGTCACTCTATCCTACAGATCTTGAAGAATTGGGAAGTGTCATTCCAGCGAAAATCGCAGAACTCACAGGAAAGGGAGGTGGATTCGGACAGTGGTTGAAAAACCTCTTCTTCGGGAAACCAAAATACGTAGATTCAAGCGAGATTGTCACAAGAGTTGGAAAATCCAAGGTGAATGAGGATGTCGGATCTGAGAGGGATCAATCCCCAAGGGACGAGAAAGTCGATTCCAAAAGGGATGAGAATATCGAATCCCCGGGAGAGGAGCAAGACAGCCTCAGTGAGATGACTTTCTGCCCGAACTGTGGTCACAAGATGGAGGGAAAGGTAGAATTCTGTGACGAATGTGGGGAATCTCTCTAGTTGGATTAACCTAAAACTCTTTGAATATCCATGACTGTTCACATGTATGAAAAAGGCGGTTCTCATCAAATGGCTGAAGTATAAGCAGATTGAGACAGATGAGATGGAGGACCTCGCACGAGCTGCAGGGTACACTATCATCAGGGAGGATCGTTTTAAAACGGACAAACCTCATCGTGAACACTTCATCCCAATGCAGAAATTTGAGAACCTCAAGGAATTTCTTGAGGATTACAAGCATGAGGAAGTAACCATACTCATTGACGGCTACATCTTACCCCACCAAATGCAGGAGATCAAGAACCAAACGGACTGTGAAGTGGTCGACAAGGTGATGCTCGTCCTTGAGATTTTCGAATTGAGAGCATCCACCAAGGATGTCTTACTCCAGATCGAGATGGCGAGGTTGATCTACACCTCACCTCAAGTGACTAGCATGATCTCGCAGAATGTCCAGACAGAGAGACAAGCGAGAGAGCGAGGGTCCGGAGAGCAGATCACTGACGTCGCAAAAACGAACATCTCCAACAGAATAGCCAAGATGCGGAAGCAGCTTGATGCAATGAAGAGTCGCACAGATCTGAGCATATCGAGAGATGGCGTGCAGAGGATTCCAATCATCGGGTTCTACAGTGCTGGAAAATCTACACTCTTCAATATCCTTACGGGTTCGGACCAGGAGGTGCATGAGAAGGCATTCACCACGATGTTCTCCAAAATTCAAAGATCAAGCAAATTTGGATATCCCCTGGATTTCGTCGATACAGTCGGACTGGTAGATCTCCCAAACAATGTGTTGAATGCATTTAACCTGCTTCTCGAACCACTCTTCTCTACTCCTGTCATCGCAATTGCACTGGACTCAACCATTTTTCTCAATGAATGGGAAATACAATTATCCCAGATCAATGACATCATTCATAGATTTACCAAGGACCGAGAACCAAAATTCATTGTGATCCATACCAAGATGGATCTGGCAGATAGAGGAACTTTGAGAGGACGATCTGACATTCTCAAAACATTTTATGAAGATGGAACTTATGCGGAGATCACCACCCGCAAGGACAAGCCCGATCTTGCCACTGAGGCATTTATCAAGGCATTCGAGTACCTTGCAGAGGATCTCTTAGTGCATTTTGAGTTCGAGGAAGTGACACCTGCTGCTTTGAGCTCAATTTTCGATCTTGCGAGAGTCGAGGAGCAAGAATGGGGAAATCATGGAACATGCAAAGTAAAGGGTACTACACTCCACACCCTCTTTACTCAGATTCAGGAACATGGAATGCGATGAGGATTGGATTTACTTGAGTATGTTCGTCATCTCGCCTGAAAGTTTATGATAGACTACTGGATCACGTGAAGCCACAACCTTGTACCCAGTCTTGAAATCACCAAGGATTATATCATTGGGATTCGAGTCTCCAAATGAGTCGAAAATTCCTCCTGCCTCCTCAATAACCAGTTTCGAAGCAGCAAAATCATGGGCTTTGATCTTTCCTCTCGTGTCAACGAAGATGTCTCTGGTATTACTTGCCACCATTGCCAACTCCCATGCTACACTCCCCAATGATTTCGTAGCTATTGCACCATCAAAATCCTTGAGCATCTTCTTCTCGTCCTCAGCGTATGAATAGTATCTGAGATTCGGGATGGATGAGCCTGCACTATTCTCAGAAATTGGCTCTCCATTGAACCATGCACCGAGACCTTTAACGGCATGGTACTCCTCATCAGCATACAAATTAATAATACGTGCCCTTGTCAAATCAGCAAGTTTGGGATTCGGATGATACTCTCCATATGCGACAGAGATACAGCCTACTGGGAATCCATTTTTGAAATTCTTAGATCCATCTAAAGGATCAAGAAGTATCACAACTTGTTTCTCAGAATTTGGATCGCCAAATTCAATCTTTCCTGACTCTTCTGAGTATAGAACACCACTCACGCCAAGTTCGGAAATTATCTTGATGAATACTTTTTCTGCAATTATATCAGCATGAATTGCCTTCTGCCCTGCTGCATTGATAATTCCCTCGTCTTCCCTCAATTTTGCATTAATTACGGGGTTCATAATTACTTCTTTAACGCGAAGACTGGCCTTTAAGATAGCCTCATCAATTCCCTCCAAAGCATATCTCAAAAGATTTCTGGATCCGATTTCGTGCCTGATCATAGCAATCCCCGGAACTATTTTCTTTCCATAAAATACTTCCAAAGCAATTGTGACTAATCATCATTAAAAACGTTACCAAAACTAATGGAAAATTTAGAAAATAGAATACTACATATCCAATTTATGCAATAATGCATACTAAGTTTGTGTTATTAGTGCAATACGCCATATATCTTGAAAATCTCAATCATATTTGGCATCTTTCGATATCGGTAAGTTTAGCATATCAAAACCATAACTAAAGAAAATTTGCTGTACCTCCACACACTAAATGAAACCTACAAAACCAGCATATAACCTCTCTAAACAATGATAGCAAAAGTAAGGAAAATGCGTGGCGGTACGAGTTAAAGTGCCAATAAATTAATACAAAATTGGAAAAACAAAGACAGGAATGGACATCGAAATCAAACCTATGGATTACAAGAGAGACATTTCATCAATAGTGATCCTGGAGAAAGAGCTATTTGATGACCCATTTCTCAGAGGACAACTCTACTTCTATCACCAGAAGTACGATACCTTTGCGAGTTATGTCGCTATTATCGATAATAGCATAGTTGGTTATGTCTTTACGATCCTAGAAGAAGAGAACCTTCATATCTACACAATTGGTGTGAAACGAGAATTTCAGAGGCTAGGTATTGCACGAGACCTACTGAGGAAGGTCAAGGAAATTGCAATTGCAAGGATTCTCCCCATTGTTCTAGAAGTGAGTATGAAGAACTTGACAGCATTAGAATTATATACATCTGAAGGATTTGTAAGACTGGGATCTGAAGAGATGTACTACCCAGATGGGTCAACCGCGCATTTCATGAAGTGGACTCCACACCATACCGATATTATCGATTGATCGCGACTAAAGAATTTCAAGTTACTGATAACTTCGATACAAAGAGAAGAATAAAAACCATACATCGAAATGTAACACCGATATTATCGATATTTAAAAACCTACTTTAAGACGGTAAGAGTGCGATATACAAGCAAAAATAGGATCATAAGGTATTGAGAAAATATAATGATCGATTTTATCGATAATGAAATAAATAAATATCGATTTTATCGATATGAGAGAGAAACTACATCTATAAAATGTGAACAAGTAAATGAAGAAACGATCCTATAAGACAGAGAAAGACCCTATACACAAATCACTATTTATCGTTAATATCGATATACCCTGAGTCTTTAGGAGGAGCTCGATATGCATCGAGGAGTTTATCGATGAGTGGACCAAACCCATCAACTGGTAATCGGAAGTTTTTTTCAAAGTAAACTGACATTGAGATACCTTTGCCAATCTTCCTTGCAAAGACACGTCCAAGAGCCTCTGCTTCTGCCTCATGTTTTCCAGCGAAGAGGGTGTAAGTTGACTGACCGTCATCTGTCACAAGCACACGACTACCTGTTCGAGGAACCCCTTGGTAGACGAATACTGTGTGAACATTCTCGAATTCAAGGAGAATTGCACTGATCTCAAGACCTTCTCCAAATACATGTGAGGCCTTGCTTATTCTCGGATAATTATTTACTTCAATTCCCATCTGAATCCACCTTTTGCGACTTCGCGAACGACGAGTCCTTTACGTTCTAACCGACGTCCAGCAGTAATGAGGAAACTCCCAGATCGGCATCCAGAGCAGAGACTCGGATATTCCTCGATATGCGAGAGTATCTCAGCAGTGCTCTGTCTCCCGTACTTCTTCAGAATTGAGAAGATACATTTCTCGTTCGTTCGAAGTCCTTCAGGAAATTCCACAATTAACAGAATATATCTCTATTTATGAGAGTTGAGAAATGGAGACTCAATAGTTGGGAATGGGTTCAACCCATACCCACTCTCTTCCATCCTTATTGATGAATGCGTCTGCATCAGGAGGACCCTGTGTACCAGCATAGTAGTTGGGGAAATAGTCTTGAATCTCACCATTGCGTATCTTCTCATCCTCTTTTCTGAAATGCTGAAGAAAGGGCTCGACGGCTCGGAACATTTCTCTGACCTCATCATGTCTGATGAAGAGTGTGCGGTCACCCCGGATGACATCGACCAAGAGTCGCTCATAAGCCTTTGGCTCTTTGACTGCCATCTGTCCTTCAATAGAGAGGTCAGCTTGCTTGACATTCTCCAGTAAACCAGATGGTCTCCATCCAAGCTGTAGCTTGACACCACCTTTCGGTTGGATGTCTATGCTGATGGAGTTCTTCATCGGTTGTTGCCCTCTTTGCAGCATCATTGGAATGTCCTGGGTGAGGGGTCTTTTGAGTTGAATATAGATGAATGACCTCCTCTCAGGCATACGCTTACCGGTTCTCAGGTAGAAAGGAACACCTCTCCATCTTGGATTGTCTATGAAAATCTTCATCGCAGCGTAGGTCTCGATGAGAGAGTCTGAGGTTCGTGGATCTTCGTCCCTGTACCCTGGTACATGAACAGATTTCACAACACCATGATCGTACTGACCTCTCACGACGTACTCGCCTATATCTTCAGAGGGGTACCTTCTGATCGATCGGAGGAGAAGGACTTTCTGATCTCGGATATCCTCGGGTTCAAATGATGCAGGAGGTTCCATCGCTACGAAAGCGAGTACTTGAAGAATGTGGGACTGCAACATATCAAGAACTGCACCGGTCTGCTGGAAGAAATCTACACGACCTTCTACTCCGATGGTTTCTGATATAGTAATCTGCACGTGATCCACGAACTCATTATTCCACAAAGGTTGGAACATGAGATTGGACATCCTGAAGATCAGGATATTCTGCACTGATTCCTTCCCAAGGAAATGGTCGATACGGTACACTTGCTCCTCACTGAATCCTTGAAGCAGAAGATTGTTCAGGCGATCTGCATCTGCAAGGTTAAGTCCAAATGGTTTCTCTACTACCAACCTTGTCCAGCATTCATCATCAGATGTATTCAATCCATTTTCAACAAGTTTCTGGACAATCATCTTGAAGTGGCTGGGAGAGGTAGCGAAGAAGAAGACTTTATTGGCTTTCCTACCCCATTCCTCCTCAATAGCCGTAATTTCATTCTGGATATCCTCGAATGTGGAGAGCTGGTTGATGTCTGATCTCTCGATTGAGCTCATTCGATCCTTGAGTGGTTTCCAGAATCTCTCTTCCATCGCATGGGAGCAGTAGATCTCCACCCTCGATTTCATCTCGATGACATACTTCTCTGTCTTTGAGATCCTCCTTCCGAGTCCAAGTACCTTGAATTTATCAGGGAGAAGGTCTTCCCTTGACAGGTGGTAGAGTGCAGGCATGAGTTTTCTTCGGGTCAGATCTCCTGACGCACCGAAGATGATGAGGATTGTCGCTTCGGCAATCTCGTCACGGAATGTTCGGTCTTGGCGTAGAGTTTGGCTCAAGATATATCTATGATGCGATTTGAATTCCACTATAAAAGAAGTTTCACTAGGTCATACGGATCAATAGAGAGGAATATAACCTGTACTCTTGGTCTTTTTTCTGTGAGCAACAACTTCATTATTTCATCATCAGAGGAAGAATTTACAGAGAAGGCATCAGCGCTGATCCGCACAAAAATGGAGGAAATTTTGGAGCGAACTGGTTCCTGTGTCCTTGCTCTATCTGGTGGATCAACCCCTAGGAAGGTCTACAACAAGTTGGGAGGGATGGATCTTGATTGGGACAGAATCAAGTTGATTCAGGTGGATGAGAGGTGGGTGCCATACGATGATTCATCCAACAATGCACGTATGATAGAGCAGGAGATGGGCAGAACAATAATGAGGATGATGACTGAGGGAAGCCCTACTTCATCTGCAGAGTACTATGAACAAGGACTGCAGAAGCTTCTCCACTCGTTGGGGAAGGAGAAGTTAGATCTCATCGTTCTTGGTATGGGAGCCGATGGTCATTCTGCATCCATCTTTCCTGACATTCCAGATTTTGAGAATTATGTACAGAGGATTGAGGGGAAATTAGTGGTTGCTCATAAGGTTCCTTCTCAGGGTATGTGGAGAGTCACTCTCACACCTTATACGCTCTCTCAATCGACCCATACTGTCCTGCTTCTCAAAGGAGAGGAGAAAGGGAAGACATTTGCATCTGCACTGAACTCAAATGATTGTATGAGATTTCCTGTGCTTATGTGCCTCTCAGAAGATACTACGACCGTACTTGATTCTGCTGCTTACGAAAATCTAAAATTTTCTTAGTCACCAACAGCAACCATAGTAGTTGTGCCGATGATATGACCAACTTTTCGAATAGACGTAGTGATCAAATCCCTTAGTTCTTTTGCAGTCTCTGCAATGATTTCAACTACTATATCATAATTTCCGAAAACGACATATGCGTTAGTGACGCCCTCTATTTCTTTGAATTTGGAGGCTACTTCTTGGGAAGTATCAACTTCTGAATTTATGAAAACGTACGCTTTTACCATTACTTATTCCTTCGATTCATAAATACACAGAATATTGGGTATTTAACTACTTCGTATAACTTATTCGTTCTCGCTCCAATTTGTGTGATGGACTTATTCGTTCTCGCTCCAATTTGTGTGATGGACTTATTCGTTCTCGCTCCAATTTGTGTGATAGACTTCTCCGCTTGGATCGTCCAACCTCTGATATGTGTGAGCTCCAAAGTAGTCACGCTGTGCCTGTAGAAGATTGGCAGGCAGGAATTCAGAGGTGTATCCATCGAAGAAAATCAATGCTGAACTTATGCCAGGGACGGGAACTCCTCCGCGAATCGCATCCACAACGATGTCACGCCAGTCACTGATGCACTCACTGATCTCCTGCTTGAAGTAGTTCGAGAGCAGAAGAGACTCAAGGGATGGATCGGTGTCGAATGCCTTCTTAATCTCTCCAAGGAATATTGATCTGATGATACATCCACCTCTCCACATAAGAGCGATTGCACCATAGTTGAGATTCCATCCGTACTTCTTTGCAGCTTCCTTCATGAGCGAGAATCCTTGGCTGTACGAGATGATTTTCGAGGCGTACAGAGCTCTCTCCAGTTTGCGGATGAAGGCGTCTCGGTTGATATTGCTAGGAGTCACCTTTCTTCCATAGAACTTGGAAGCACGGACACGATCCTGCTTCAGTGCTGACAGGCATCTCTGAAATACTGCTTCTCCTATAAGGGTGACTGGAATACCCAGATCTAGTGCT
>Ga0114931_10012337_pt1 | contig 10016 bp, 11 predicted proteins | sample 2SBtaG_FD_89579 | JGI IMG/M metagenome (GOLD analysis project Ga0114931, IMG submission 89579) | Deep subsurface microbial communities from Kolumbo volcano to uncover new lineages of life (NeLLi) - 2SBTROV14_V59a metaG | ecosystem: Environmental > Aquatic > Marine > Volcanic | place: Kolumbo... | reverse complement strand
ATAAACGCCTGAAGGCTTTCGCAGATCGCCTGCGCCAACGAGAAAAACCACACAAAGTCATCATCATTGCCGTAGCACGAAAACGCGTTACCATCGCAAATGCCCTGTGCAAATCTCAGAAAATGTGGGACGATCAGACAGTGTGAAAGATACAGTTGCTAGTGCATCAGAAGGAGATCGAGTGGGTCGTCGAGACGGACCTCAAGGGTCTCAGCGAGTGCAAAGCGGTCTTCGCCATTCTTGATGGATCTGATCCCGGCACAGTCTTCGAGATCGGTTGGGCGGTGCGGCACAATATCCCTGTTATTGCGCTGTCGGAGAATCCGAAACCGGCCGATCAGACTATGATCCGTGGCTCGAAAAACTGTTCAATCTCTGACGATTTCGCGAGCGCGATCTATCGTGTCGCTTGGGCGGCTTGGTCGGCATGAAAGCGCTTCTGTTTTCGGGTGGTGTGGAGTCCACTTGCCTTGCAGTGATGACGAAGCCCGATCTTGCTGTGACGATCGACTACGGCCAGGTCTGTGCGCCAGGCGAGATTCGCGCCGCCAAACATATTGCGTCTTTGATCGGCATGTCACACAGAGTCATCGAAGTCTCGCTTGGCCATTTGGGATCCGGCGAGATGACCGGCGTTCCATCCGACGACGCCTCAGGCAGGGTTCCAGAGCATTGGCCGTTCCGAAATCAAATGCTCCTCACCGTTGCCGCTATGGCGCTAGCGGACTGTGATTTGCGAGAATTGATTATAGGGACGGTGCTCACGGATCGCGTGCACAATGACGGGACACCCGACTTCTTGAGCGCCATGGAACGACTTCTCCAGACTCAGCTCGCTGATTTCAGGCTGAGCGCGCCGGCGTTGACCATCACCACCGACGATTTGGTTCGTAGATCAAGCGTGGATCGGGACCTGCTGGGTTGGACATTCTCATGCCACCGAGCTCAAGTCGCCTGCGGCGCATGCCGAGGTTGCAACAAATCCTTGGAGCTGTTTGCTCGCCTTGATCGCGAAGATGGTGACGCGTTTGCTACGAAACCCCCGTCTGAGTCTGAAGTGTCTTCCCGAAGCATCCTAAGGAATCTCTGAACAACGCGTTGATTTCTGCTAAGCTACGGATTGAGGCAATCGGAGGATGAGATGTTGAAGCAGCAGAGTTTTTCGTCTCTTGCTTATGCGAACAAGAAGAAGCGGACCAAGCGCGAGGTTTTTCTTGGCGAGATGGAAGCGGTTGTGCCCTGGCGTTGCGGTGACAGCAACCGAAACGTTTTAAGGGGCTCACCGTCAGCACCCGAAACCCTTTTCGGCTCCCATGGATGGCAAGAGCCAGGAGGCTTGACGCGGGAGGCCTGCGCCGGGGCGAGGCGCGCAACCAAGCCGGCTTTCTCACCCTGGCCACACTCCGTACCCTGCGTCGCGCTCTGAGCCTCGTGTGATGACGGGCGGGAGGACGCTATTCCGCGAAGACCAAATCAGGCAAAGCCTCTTGAAACGGGAAGGAATACCGTCCAGAGTGGCCACGTTTGCCGTCAACACCAGACTGATAGCAGCGTGGATGTGAAGACGGCGAAAAATCAGGGGCATGAAGCAATGAAATTTAAGTTTGAAACATACAACGCAAAGGGTTTGCTTTTAAGTTCAATATTATTTTCAAGTGTAGCATTATTGATAAGCTTTGTTATTAATATTACGGCAAGCTTTCCAGTTTTAGAAATTGATGAATGGAATAGTTTAAATTTTTATATAGATCGCGGGCTGGGTGGATCGGTTTTCTGCACCCACAATGGTCATCCAATGGCTTTTCCCAATCTAGCCTACAGAGTCCTGCTTCTTGCGACGCATGGTGACCCGGTTGCGCGTGGCCTAAGCGTATGGCTGGTTGTCTTGGCCAGCGCTTTACTAGTGGCTTTCATTACAATGCCTGGGAAAATAAGCAAACAAATAGATAAAATGCTTTTTCAGGTAAGCGCAATTCTTTTTATTTGTGCATTATATACGTGGATGGTGATGCATCATATGTTGTTATGGAATATATCACTTTCTAATTATCTTGCTGTATTTGGAACTGCGCTGAGTTCATATGGATTTATGCTTTGGTGTAATTCCAGGCATGAGAAAAATTATTCTGCCATTGCTACTATTTTGATGGGGGCGGTCATCGCCACCTGGAGTCATAGTATCGGTGCGAGTGTGTGGGGCGCGCTCGCTGTGGCTCTTTTTCTCGTTAAAAAAGATTGGCGCTATTCTGCAGGGGCATTTCTAATAGGCGTCCTGTTTGTTATTGGCACCTACAAAGGGATGCCGGCGTGTTCTGGCGTTCATTCAGGAGGGTTTCCGAAGATCGAAACCCTGGCGCCTTTGGATATCGCCTTGTTCGTCATCTCCAACCTGGGCGCTGCGCCAGTCATGGCGCTTGGCTTGAAGATGCCACTAGCGATATGGCTTGCGTCTGCGATTGGCTTGCTTGGCGTCGGAATCCTTATGTGGTTTTCCTGGACAGCGTGGCGCAATAATAACACTGACGGCAAAAGCGCGGGTCTGGTGATGTTTACATGGTTTTTTATAGGGGCTTCAGCTTTAATTGCGATCGGCCGCACTGGTAAATTTGGTCTTGACCTTGCCCTTGCGCCGCGTTTCCTCATGATGAGCGTTGGCTTTCTGACTGGCATCGCAGCTTTGCTGCTGCACAAAATCTATATCACCTGGAAAAGTCATCCCAGGCTCCATTTGGGAGAATTCACTGTACTTGCCTTAACCAGCGCGCTCTTGGCAGCCTCAAATTGGCATTATATTTACCCGACACAATGGCTGCATGCCAAAGTTTTGGGCGATGGCATTCAGCTGGCGATTGCGCAAAGCCCAGAGGCAATAGAGCAAATTGCAAAGCGGTTCCAACCCAATCATCCCGAAACCGTCCTGAAGGGCTTGCCGGCTCTTCGCCAGAATCGATGGGATCTTTTTCGCAATCCTCTTCTCAAGCTGGTGGGGAAGCCGATCGCAGGGCTTGATCTGACGGTTACGGGAAAGCGCTGTACAGGGCAAATAAAAATCAATGAACGCTCTCGCGCTGGCCGTACCGTTCGGATATCCGGCTGGACAAGATATCCAGATGGGCACCCTGCAAAGGACATACTTATCGTTCGCGATGGCGTGATTGCAGGGATTGCAAAACGGGATCGAACATACTGGCTTGGCACATATCGAACACAAACCCGGGGCCTGTCTGTCCTGGGCCGGTTCATTGCCCGCATCTTGCCTATCCGTCTGGGCTATACCCTGGGCTTGCATGCCGAATGGGTTGGTGCCATGACCGCCCCTGATACGGATGGGCGTTTAGACGGAACTATTTACGTTAAAGGGGCGAGTGGGCGCCTTTGCGAAGTCGTGACATAGCGTGATTGACTTTTTCTTGACAATGCATAACGTGAAAATTTCAAGGGTTCAAACCTGTTCAGGGGGCTGATTTCTGGTGCGCAGACTTTTTTGATTGGATCAGGGAAGGGGCAGGAAAAATGGGATATTCTGATATCGTACTACGTATTTAAAAAAACCAGCCTTTCAGGTATTAGTTTTTTCATATAAAATGCCCATTAGATGTGACATCAAAGCATTTGGACGGATTTGAATGCCCAGAAAAGCAAGCCGTTTACCAAATCTCTGTTACCTTTAATGGACGATCAGTGCGGTAGTGGGTAAATGCCGCAGCTTTACGGGTCCTTTCAAGTCGAGAATTGCAGTAGAGGCACTGGGTGGCGAGCGAACGATCTGGCGGATTACAGTATATAGCGAAACACAAGGGCATTCCGAGCTGGCTAGAGCCTGGAAAATATCAGGATTTTGGCAGTGTTGCTGCGGTTTTTTCAAGCGGAGCGAACTATGAGCAGAATAAGCATGAGGCTAAGGCGCATAACCTTTATACCAGGAATGGCCAGGAGTTTTTGGCATGATACTGACATCTGATCCAGGGGCTGCGTATCGAGCGCATCAAGGCGAGATCGATCAGGCGATAAAAACTGTTTTGGAAAGCGGCTGGTATGTTCTTGGTGAAAATGTCACGGCATTTGAGCAGGAATTCGCCAATTGGTGCGGTGTTGATTTTGGTGTTGGTGTAGCCAGCGGAACGGATGCCATATCCTTGGCGTTGCGCGCCCTCGATATTGTACCCGGCGATGAAGTGATTACTGTTTCCCACACTGCTGTTCCCACTGTTGCAGCTGTTGAGGCCATTGGGGCGGTTCCTGTGCTTGCTGATGTGGATGCTGATACCTATACCCTTGATCCAGATCAGCTTTCAGGTCTGTTGAGTGCTCGAACAAAGGCAATATTGCCTGTGCACCTTTATGGACACCCTTGTGACATGCAGACAATTTCAGCATTTGCCAATGGCCATGGACTGGCAGTTGTAGAAGATTGTGCTCAAGCGCATGGCGCAACAATTGATGGTCAAAAGGTCGGTGGGTTCTCAGACGTGGCCTGCTTCTCATTGTTTCCGACAAAAAATTTGGGCGGCATTGGTGATGGTGGCATTGTGGTGACCAATGACTCACTCATAGCTGATAAACTGCGTCGACTCCGGCAATATGGCTGGGATAGACCCCAGCACTCCATTCAAACTGGCTTGTGCAGTCGTCTGGACGAACTGCAGGCAGCAATATTGCGCGTTAAGCTCAGATATCTTGATGATGATATTAAACGCAGGCAGGAAATAGCCGATATATATAATCAAGCATTTAGTCAATACCAGCTAGAGCTTCCTGTAGTTCGTTCAGGATGCACCCATTCCTATCACCTTTATGTTGTTCAAAGCAGCCGCCGTGAGGCGTTACGCGGCTTTCTTGAACAAAGAGAAATTATTTCCGGCATTCACTATCCACAACCGGTACATACGCAGCCAGCCTATGCAGGACGTTTGGCCACCGGCACTATGGCGATTACAGATAAAATTTCTCCATTGATTCTATCCCTTCCGCTTTATCCGCAGATGAGCGCTGGCGACATAGAGTCCGTTGTCTCAGCTGTCTCAGAATTTTTTGGTTAAAAAGGTGAATTGATGCCGCCCAAGTTTAATCATAATATCCAACTGGCCACGCTGTCTGATGTGAAATTGTTCACGTTCAATTGCTTTGAAGATAGCCGGGGGACGCTGATGCCTGTTGAGGCTGAAAATGATATACCAATTCCGTTGCGGCGTATTTTTATCGTTCAGCCTTCCAGGGCCGGCGAAGAAAGAGGCGCACACGCGCATTATTTATGCACACAGATTCTATGTTGTCTTTCCGGTTCTTGTACAGTTGTTGTAAAGGATGGCGTAGAAGAAAAAGAAATTGCGCTAGCACGTCCAAATCAGGCGGTTATGATACCACCTACACTTTGGGGAGAAGAAATATATACGAGCCCAAACACAATATTGCTTGTAATGTGCGATAGAGCATACGAAACAAAAGATTATATTAGTGAGTTTAATGAGTACAAGTTATTTCGAAAAAAAATGTTGCAGGGGGGAAGAGGTGAAAATTGAAGAATATCGCCACATGTCGGATGTTGAAGATAAAATGTGGTGGTACAGAAACCTTCATGAGAACCTTTTGGTCAGTTTAAAAAACTTTGGAACAACCGCTATCGTATCGGGACAAAAGCGACCTGTTATTTTTGACGCGGGGTGCGGCACAGGCGGCTTCCTTTCAACATTGCATGAGCACTGGCCAACTGCATCTCTTTTCGGTCTGGATATTTCTCCAGAAGCGCTTGATATTGCACACAAAAAAACAGGCGCAACACTCGTTTTAGGGAGTGTGAATGAGATACCATTCCCAAATGAGAAGTTCGATATTGTAATCTGTGCAGACGTGCTTTATCACAAGAATGTTGAGGAAGGGCAGGCTGCTTCTGAACTGTTTAGATGCGTGAGCAAGGGAGGGGTTTGCATTGTGAACCTGCCTGCTTACGGGTGGTTGCGCTCCTATCATGATAAGCAAGTTGGCGGTGTCAGGCGGTACACACTAGGCAAGGCAAAATCACTCATGTCCTCTGTTGGTTTCGAGATAAAGTTTTCAACGTATTGGAATAGCGTACTGTTTCCCCTAATGGTGGCTAAACGCAAGCTATTGCACGGGAAACAGAACCATACGTCGGACGTCAAGTTAATGCCGGAATCGATCGAGCGTCTTTTTTACAGACTTGCTGGCCTTGAGCGCTTTGCATTGGCAAATGGCATTCCTCTTCCCTATGGTGGTTCAGTGTTAATTGTGTGCCAAAAAATGACTGGGGGCGTATAGAGTAAAATGAAAACCCATACAACTAAAACGTCGCATCCAGATAAATATTCAGATAAAAAAACCGAGTATGAGCTATCAATCGTTATTCCAGTATATAATGGATCGGAGTCTATCGAATTTCTTGTGACCGAATTATCTAAGTTAAAGATTCCCGGCGGACACGAAATTCTATTAATCAATGATGGAAGTGCAGACAATTCTGCGCAAATATGTCGCGACCTGGTGACTCATGCTTCTAGCATACCCGTCGTCTTTATAGATATGTCGCGAAATTTTGGTGAACATAATGCTGTCATGGCAGGCCTGAAGCAAGCCAGGGGTGCATATGTCATTACAATGGATGATGATCTGCAAAACCCACCATCTGAAGTCTACAGACTCTACGAAGCTTGCAAGAATAGGCAGCATGATGTTGTCTATACCTTTTATAAGGAAAAGAAGCACCACCCTTTGCGTAATCTGGGGAGCTGGCTTGCGAATAAAACGGCAGGTTTGATGCTTGAAAAACCTGATGGGCTCTATCTATCGAGCTTTCGCTGCCTTAATAGCTTCACTGTACGCAATGTCGTGCGTTACTCCGGGCCGTATCCTTATGTTGATGGACTTATAACACAAGTGACCCAAAATATTGGAACGCTGGAAGTCGAACATCTGCCCAGAGCATCTGGGCAAAGTGGGTATACCCTTAAAAAGTTAATCAATTTATGGATAAGTATTTCTATTAATTTTTCTATATTACCACTCAGAATTACAACAATGTTAGGAATATTACTGACAATATTTGGTTTTTTTCTCACAATTATTGTTGTCTTGGACAAGCTAACTGGAGACACTCCTACGGGATGGTCGTCCGTTATTGCTGTCGTCCTCGTTTTTTCTGGGGCGCAGTTGCTCATGATGGGTGTTTTAGGTGAGTATATCGGTCGCGTATTTCTATCAATAAACCGAAAGCCACAATATATTATACGCTCTATTTATGAATCAAGTTCAGAGGAAAAAGAATAGAGACCCCAACATAATTGCATGCATGGAATCCTATACATGTATTACCGTTACATTGATAACATATAGTTTCCGTGGGGGATGAGCTACTCTCTGATAGTTGGACAGGTTCTGGCGTAAATTAAGCGACTTTTTGCTTCTGCTGAGCAGGGTTTGTTGTTTCAAGTTTCTGCGAGTAGACCACGGCAGGCGGTTTTCCAGCATGGGCAAAATGTGGGCATTTGCGATTGTAGACCTCCATCTTATTTTTGATCCCGGCTTTGACTTGTGAACCGCTTTCCCAGGGGTGTAGATAAACACATTCATATTTGAGGGATCGCAAGAGCCGTTCCACAAAGATATTATCAAGAAACTGGCCCTTGCCATCAATCCATTTTTTGAAGCCGGCCCCGCTTTACAAGATCCGTCCAGAGAAACGATATAAACTGGCTGCCTTGATCCGTGTTCAGAATCTCAAGCGGTCCGAAACGATGGATAGCTTCGCTTACGCGCTTCAACACAGAAGTCGGCCTCCGTTCGCCATCGTCGCTCGGACCAATGGCGCGACATGGCTCACTGTTTGAGATACGCCACACTAGTGTCCAGAATCTGAAGTTCGTCACATTGTAATGCATCCTTTGAGCGAACTTCAGATTCGATCAGGACACGCGCATGTTAATGTTTCTAGTGTGGTTTTCGGATTTGAAGTTCCTGCACGCGCCCGCTGCCATGATGACAGGAACTTCAAATCCACCGCACTAGCACCTTGCGGGTATGCCAGCCCATGACGGATATCAGGTACAAAAACCCACGCCGCATAGGCAGATAGGTGATATCGGTGCACCGACCCCGGCCTGCGCCGGGGCAGGCTCTGGTTTGGGCATTCCACCCGCAACCCCCGTAATAGATAGGGGTAAATCTTGTGTCCCTTATGAGCCTTACTGGTGTTGGGCTTTCTGGAAGATCGGCATCAGCCCCATGAGACGCATCAAACGGCGGATGCGTCTCTGATTTACCAGATATCCTTCATTCCTTAGGTGCCAAGTCATCTGGCGGACACCATAGAACGGTGTTTCCAGAAACTGCTCATCAATCAACCTCATCAGGGTCAGATTTTGTCCGCTTTCGCCCTTGGGGGTGTAATAGGACGACGACCGTGAGATCGACAGCCAATGGCATTGTTTGCCAATGGACAGCTGGGGATGATGGTGCTCAATCATGCCCAGTCTCTCTTTGCGCCCCAGGGTTTGTGTTTTCGTGCCAAAAAATCATTGGCGACGGCCAGTTCCCCGATCTTGGCATGCAAGTCTTTCAGTTGCTCTTCGTCAACCTCCGGCTTTTTCCTGTAACCATGCTCAAATACACCGCTGGCGCCTTCAAGCAGGGCCTTCTTCCACTGGTGGATCGTCGTGGGGTGAACCCCGAACCGGCTCGCCAGCTCGCTCACCGTCTGTTCACCCTTCATGGCTTCCAGTGCCACTTTCGCCTTAAACCCCGGCGCATGTTGCTTGCGTTTCGACATTTCTGATCTCCTCTTCGCCGAAGACCAGCAGACAACAAATCATAGCTTATGGCAGTGTCCGATTTCCGGGGAGTCGCTCATTCCAAAGGCAAGTCTCCAAGCTTCCTGTTTGACAGCGATGTCCCACCGCGCGCGATAGCTTGATGCCGTCGAACCTGGATACCCGAATCAGCCCAGGTTCTGGTCTGACCGGGTCCAGCGTCCGGAACGGGCGCGAAACGATACCGGTTTTCTCATCCTGGCCACAGTTCGTACCCTGCGTCGCGCTCTGAGCCTCGTGTGATGACGGGCCGGAGGACTCTGTCCTGCGAAGACCAAATCAGGCAAGCCCCCTTGAAACCGGCAGAAACACCACCCATAGTGACCATGCCTGTCGCCCACACCTGAAGAACTAATGAGCGCGCCAGGCGGGAAATTCAGAGGTCACGAATAACAACTGAGCAATCATTATCGCAATGGGGAAAATATTACTGATGTATACAATTACAAAATTATTGAATAGACTGCTAACAGAACGCGAAACGCAATATGAATTTTTGAGATTTTCGGTTGTAGGTAGTTTATCCAGTCTTGCATATATTATAATTCTCTATATATTATCTCATTCGTTTGGAGCGTAGTTTGCCCTCGCTTCCATTCCGTCGTATTTAGGAGCAATGGTTGTTAATTATTCTCTACAAAGGTTTTGGACATTTGGTAGCATTCGGCCACACATGGAGGCCTTACCGCGTTATCTCTTAACGCATCTGATTGGTATGTTTATAAACTGGCTGGGGATTTTGTTGTTCTATAATGAGCTGAATATGAATTTTCTTGTTGCACAATTTATTTCTATTGCTCTTGTATCAGCATGGAGCTATATGGCGCAGAAGATATGGGTTTTTCAATCGGCTGCCTAATCGCATGGCCCAGCAAGGTTTCAGCCAGCAGTTTCTTTAACGGGGAACTTTCGGCGCCCCGTGTCCGCAGCCGCTTGGCATCCAACCCTCGCAAGCCACCATCCCCCGACTTCCCTATATAGAACGTGTCTTTATTCTGAACATCTCTCGAAGCGCACGCAAAAACGTGACAGCGTGCTTATCGCCCGCAGACCAACCTGCAAGCATGCGCCGGTAGTGATTCTGATGACATTATGCATAAGTGCGTGGCTTGTGCATGCTGCGCTTGTATTACAAATCCGTTGTATGTTAGTGAGCAGTCGATTGCAGGCTCTGGTTTATCCAGAGGGCTTTCAGTT
>Ga0114931_10012336_pt1 | contig 10017 bp, 7 predicted proteins | sample 2SBtaG_FD_89579 | JGI IMG/M metagenome (GOLD analysis project Ga0114931, IMG submission 89579) | Deep subsurface microbial communities from Kolumbo volcano to uncover new lineages of life (NeLLi) - 2SBTROV14_V59a metaG | ecosystem: Environmental > Aquatic > Marine > Volcanic | place: Kolumbo... | reverse complement strand
TGAATTTTTGTGTGCAGAAATCAAAAAATCTGTGTTTATCTGTGTTATCTGTGGACTATTTTTCCTCAGTTGAGCATTGTCTCACTTACTCCGAATTCAGGTTAAAAAACTTCGCACCCGGAATCTTTCCGGGCGTTTTTTTTATGACAAAAATGGGGCTTTGCCTATTTTTGGCAATTTGCCCGCAATGAATTATGATATTGTCATCGGTGCATATGCGCCGCGTGCAACCAACACCTCGGGGAAACCTGTGTCCATAAAAATTTTGCCGCAAACAGTTGCCGATAAAATCGCTGCCGGAGAAGTTGTCGAGCGTCCGGCATCGGTGGTGAAAGAGTTGATTGAAAATGCCATTGATGCGGGTGCTTCTGCTATTCGGGTGGAAATTAGCGGCGGCGGCAAACAGCGCATAAAAGTTGCCGATGACGGCGCAGGCATCCCCGCCGATGAAGTGCCGCTGGCGTTCCAGCGCCATGCCACCAGCAAACTATCTACAATTGAAGAATTATTTCGGGTGCAAACGCTCGGCTTTCGCGGCGAAGCACTGGCATCTATTGCCGCTGTTTCTCAATTGACCATGATTTCTCGGCCGATGACACAAGCCAGCGGCACAGAAATTCGCATCGAAGGCGGTATCCAACAATCGCTATCACCGGTGGGAACACCGGCGGGAACCGTCATCACGGTGGACAATCTTTTTTTCAATGTGCCGGCACGTTTGAAATTCCTAAAAGCCGATGCTACCGAAAGCGGGCATGTCTTTAAAATTGTCAGCCATTACGCGCTGGCATATCCCGAAATTCGATTTTCGCTGCACAGTAACGGGCGGCAAGTGTTTCAAACCGATGGCAGCGGCAAATTGTATGATGTGCTTGTTTCGGTGTGGAAGTTGGACACTGCCCGCCAAATGGTTGCGGTGCAGGGCGAATCCGACGGTATTGCCGTCAGCGGGTATGTTGGCACACCGGCTTTGCACCGCGGCCAGCGCGACCATCTCATCTTTTTTGTGAACCGCCGTTGGATTCAAGACCGCTCGCTGGCAACAGCCGTGGCGCAGGCGTATCATACCTTTCTGCCCATCGGACGACACCCTGTGGCCGTGTTGAATATTTCGCTGCCGCCGGAAGAGGTGGATGTGAATGTGCATCCCACCAAAGCCGAAGTAAAATTTCGCGCGCCGAATGCTGTTTTTTCGGCGGTGCAGCGCCCTGTGCGTGCGGCTGTGCTGGCAGAATCGCCAATGGTGCGCCCCGTGCAATTTTCAAATGCGGTGGATAGCTCGCCGTGGACGAGTGACGGGCACTCAGATGCTTTTTTGCCGCGCGATCGGCTCGGAGCGTCCGCGGGGCAATTCGGTTTTGAGGCACAGCGCACGCTGCCTGCCGAAACGGCATTTGCAGCAGACGGCGGCGATTCACCGCAGGGCATTCCCCCGCTGCGAGTGGTCGGGCAAATTCGGCAAACATACATTATCGCCGAAGGACCAGACGGGCTGTACCTGATTGACCAGCATGCCGCGCACGAGCGGATTTTATATGAAAAAATGATGGCACAGCACGCCACGGCGGCGGTTGCCAGCCAGCAATTGTTATCGCCGGTGGTGCTGGAGTTGACACCGGCACAAGCAGCAGTTGTGGCGGCAGAATTATCGGCGCTGACGGCAGTCGGTTTTTCGCTGGAACCGTTTGGCGGCAGCAGTTATCGGCTGTTGGCAGTGCCGGATATTCTATCGCAAGCTGACCCGACCGCGGCATTTTTGGACATTCTGGGCGATATGGCAGAGGGTGCTGTGCCGCTGGCAAAAGAAACGCACGAACGGGTGGCGCTGATTGTGTGCAAACGTGCCGCCATCAAAGGTGGGCAGACGCTATCGGCACAAGAAATGGATGCGCTCATCCGGCAGTTGGAACAAAGCCAAAATCCGCGTACCTGCCCGCACGGACGCCCGACGATGCTCCATATGTCGGCGTATCAACTGGCAAAAGAATTTGGTCGGCATTAAATGGGAACGGGAACAAAGGAGATGATGCGATGAAAATACCAAAACAAGAACTTTTTTTGGGAAATTATGATTTGGCGGTAGAGGCACGGCTGAACACTTGGGCAGAAGAAGATGTGGCTCGCCGCATTTGGAACCGTGATGCCACCGTATGGGTTCCAAACCCCGCCGAAGCCGCCAACACTCCGGAACTGACCAACCGGCTCGGCTGGCTCACTATTCCGCAGGAAATGCGTGCCGAAGTGGCAACCCTGACTGCATTCGCTGCCGAAGTGCGCGATGCCGGTTTTAAAGAAGTGGTGCTGTTGGGGATGGGCGGCAGCAGCCTTGCGCCCGAAGTGATGATGTCTATTTTTGGAAATGCCGCCGGTTACCCCACGCTCAGCGTGCTGGACAGCACCAACCCCGAAACGGTGCAAATGCTTGCCGACCGGCTCGATGTCGCTCACACATTGTTTCTGGTTGCCAGCAAATCGGGCGGCACGGTAGAAACGATGTCGTTCTTCAAGTACTTCTTCCACCGTGTCAGCGAGATTAACGACACCCCCGGCGACCAATTTGTGGCCATCACCGACCCCGGTTCAAAATTGCAGACATTGGCAGAAGAAAACAATTTCCGCCGCATATTCTCTTCTCCGCCAGAGGTGGGCGGCCGATACTCCGCGCTCACATATTTCGGACTGGTTCCTGCTTCGCTGATTGGCGTGGATATGGGCAAACTGCTCAAACACGCCATGGCGATGGTTGATGCGTGTGACGAATCTGTTTCGGCGTTGAAAAACCCTGCGCTCATCCTTGGCGCAGCGTTGGGCGAACTTGCGTTGGCAGCACGAGATAAACTGACGTTTTTGGCATCGCCTGCCGTAGCACCCTTTGCGGTATGGGTAGAACAACTTATCGCCGAAAGTACCGGAAAACGCAAAACAGGAATCTTGCCCGTCGCCAATGAGCCGCTGGCAACATTGGAACATTACGGCAGTGACCGTGTTTTTGCCTATGTGCGACTGGCAGGCGACGACAACGACTTGCTAGACCGAGAGGTAGAAACGCTGAAACTTGCCGGCCATCCGGTGATAGAAATTACGCTGAACGATAAATATGACATTGCACAGGAATTTTTCCGCTGGGAACTGGCAACTGCGGCGGCGGGCGCGGTGCTGTCTATTAATCCTTTCGACCAGCCGAATGTGGAAGAAGCGAAAATCAAAGCCCGCGAATTGATGGCAACCTATCAAGAAACGGGCGAATTACCCACCGATACACCGGTACTGGTTGAAGATGGTGTGGAAGTGTTCGGCGATGCGGGTGATGCGGCATCGGTGGCAGATGCGTTGGCGTATTTTGAAGGTTTGGTGGCATCGAACAATTATATCGCAATTATGGCGTATGTGCCGCCCAGCACCGCTATGGACAACGCACTGCTGGCGGTTCAACGTGGCTTGCGCGATAAACTCGGCGTGGCGGTAACGGTGGGCTATGGTCCGCGATTTTTGCATTCTACCGGGCAGTTGCACAAAGGGGGCAACAATAAAGGGCTATTTTTGCAAATTACCCACCAACCTGCATTGGATGTACCCGTGCCCGGCGAATCATACACGTTTGGGGTGCTCATTGCGGCGCAAGCACAGGGCGATTTTCAGGCATTAGTGGCGCATGACCGTCACGTGCTGCGGTTACATTTTACCACTGACGTGCTGGAAGGCGTTTCGGCATTGGCAGATGTTGTGTAACTTTCGCCCGTTTGGGGGAAAACCGGCACCTTTTTCAGGGAAAACCCGATAGTATTGCAGCGGCAAATGCACTATACTGTAAATGAGTCAGTCAACACTGCCTGAAACTTTTTACAAGAATTCGGAGCTTTTGTCATTCCCACGAATGCGGGAATCCATATCACTTGAATCAATCAATCGTAACCACGACTTAAACCCTATGGATATTGGTGCGCTGGACAATCAGCAATTGATGCAGTTGATAATTTTTGCCGGTGCGGGAAGCTTGATGTTTGCCGTGATTTTTGTTTTTGCGCTGATTTTTTCGGTGCGAAAATGGCGAAAACGCAGCCACACTGCGCAACTTGTCGCCACCCCCCACCCTGAAAACGGAGGAGAGATACCCATGTCGCTCTTGAAATCGTATGGAAAAAAAGACCCTTCCCCGGTTGAAACACCTACCGACACCACAGCCGCATCTGCCTTGCCTGCCGCGCCGTCTGCCGGGACAGTAGAATCGTTGCGCGTGCTGCTGGTGCAAGACTCTCAGCAAATTGTTGTGGAAGTGGATGGCGTGCGGTATGAAAACTTGCAGGCTGTCGCATCGCGAACGGTCGGCCGCCGCATTTTAGAAAGTGCAGCCGCGCTGTTGAGTTTCACGCGGGGTATCATCGCTACAACCGATGGCACCAAATCCATCCCCATCCCAGCCGTGACGATTACCCCGTGGCAACAGGTTACGCCCCCGGCGCCGCCGGTTGAAGATGCACCCACTTCGGCAAGCGGTGCTGTCTCGGCTGATGTGTTGGCGCAACGGCAGCAATTTTTAGAAGAAATTGATGCGCGCGCGCGAGCCGAACGCCCGGTTGAGCAGGCAAAAGCGCCGGTTTCGCGCTGGCGTTTGCGAGGGCGTAAACAGAAAAGGGATGAAGAACCAATAATACCTGCATTCAACTTGGCGGAGCAGATTGACGAGATTTTGCAGGCAAAATTGGTGAGGCAGGGTATCGGCACACCGATGAAAATTCATTCTGTGCCCGGGGGCGGTATTCGCATTCAAGTGGGTAACGATTATTTTGACACAGTGGATGCGGTCACAGACAGCATCGCGCAAACGGTCATTAAATCGGCAATTGCGGAGTGGGAAAAGCGGTAGAAGTGTCGAAATTTGTTACGGAGACGTTACGACGTCTCCGTTTTTATTTTGGGAAACAACATATTCCCACACCTGTTGGCTGATGGAGAGCAACGCCTGCCCCGTCGGCGATTCTGCTTTTTTGTCGATGACGGTATCGCCGCGGTTGGCAATTGCTGCCATATCGCCGTCATTGGGGACGGTGTACAGGCGTTCAACCTTTAACAACCCGCGAATCTGTTCGGTGGGAATACCCCCCGGCATATCGGCGCGATTGACGACCACGCCAATTCTTTCTCGCGGGATATTCAAATCGCCCAACAAATCGAGAAAAAGTTTGCAACTTTTTACAGAAGGCAATTCCGGAGTGGTGTTGATAATCAAAAAATCGGTCATGTCAATCAATGCCAGTATTTGGTCATTTAATACCGTGCCGGTATCAATCACAAGCAATTCTGTCACAGTTTTCAGGTATTCTACAACTTGCGCGAGCATGGTGGGCGAAATGAGTTCTGCCATTTCCGGGTGGGGCGGGGGAAGCAGTAATTTCAAGCCGCTGTTGTGCTTCATCAACACTTGAGAGACGATATCTGCGTCCAGCTCTTCCATGCTGCTCAAATCGCCCAATCCGCGCTCGATGTGGGTATTCAGGTGGACGAGCAGGTCTCCAAACTGAAAATCACCATCCATCAACGCGATACGGTCGTGTGCCTGCTGCCATGCGAGCGCAAGATTTACGGCGATGCTGGTGGTACCGGTTCCGCCTTTTGGGCTGTACACGGTCACAACTTGCCCATCCAAAATGGGGGTGGGTTCGCCGGAAGTGGGAACAGGAGAGTGTACCCGCTGTCGCTTTGATGCGGCTTCGTTGGCGGCTATGCTTTGGTAAGTGGGTAATCCGATTTTGTACACTCGGCGGATGCAATTGACAAGCTCGTCGGCGGAAAAGGGCTTGGGCTGAAAATCTCGAGCTCCGGCTGACATTGCCTGCCGCATATATTCCGGGTCGGCTTGGACGGACATGATGATAATTTGGCTGAAGGGTGCTTTGTCGCGCATTTCTCGGGTGGCGGTAATGCCATCCATATCGGGCATGTTGATGTCCATCAATACGATGTGGGGCTTTAATTCCGCCGCCATTTCGACTCCTTGCCGCCCATCGTATGCTTGCCCGATGACTTCCATGTCGTTTTCAAAATAAATCAGGCGAGTTACATTTTCAGTTGTGCCGCGATTGTCATCTACCACTAAAATTTTGATTTTCTGCTGTTCGCCTTGGGCGGATGGGGGCAGCGGGGTTTCATGTTTGAATGGTTGAATGTCGATTTGTGCTGTTTTGCTGTGAACTTCCGGTGGGTCGTTGATGAATTTGGGGGGTTCGAGGGTTGTTGCGGGTGGCGGTGCTGCCGGTGGCGGTGTTTGTTTCTTTTTGGGGCGAGCCAGCATAAAAATTGATGCGATAACTGCAACAACCAAAATAATTGCCACAATGGTGATTATGATAATGGTGGCAGTAGTCATAATCTGTCCTGTGGGTTACGATACAACATTTTCAATAATCAATTCCCCGGCTCCTGCCGATGCATGACACTGATAGACCGTGGCATGATAGCAGCATGATTTTTGGGGGTAGAGGTTGTCCACGGCGGCAGTCAATTCCGGAACTGCCGAATTTGGCGCAAGGGCGACGCAACAACCGCCGAACCCACCGCCTGTCATCCGCGCGCCGTACACGTTCGGCACAGATTGCATAATGCTTGTCAATGTGTCAATTTCGGGAGTGGTTATTTCGAAATCATCGCGCATAGAGCGGTGTGATTCGTTCATCAATTGCCCAAAAGCGATGAGGTCGTTTGCTTTCAGAGCATCTGCGGCAGCCAGCGTGCGTTCGTTTTCAGAAATGACATGCCGGGCGCGCTGACGCAAGACCGGTGGCAGTTCGTGCTCGCGGGCGGCGAAGGTCGCCATATCCACATCGCGCAGAGCGGGCACGCCGAAAAACGCGGCAGCAGATTGGCATTGTTGGCGGCGGGCATTGTATTCCGAATCAACCAATCCGCGTTTTACGCCGCTATCCACGATGACAATGGCGGTGTCGGCGGGGATGGGCACAGCGGAATAGTCGAGGGTGCGGCAGTCAATCAGCAGGGCATGGTCTTTTTGTCCCAATGCCGAAACGAACTGATCCATAATGCCGCACTGCACGCCGACGAAATTATTTTCGGCATTTTGTCCGGCCAGCGCCAGCGAAACGCCGTCAACGGGCAGTCCGCTCATCTGCAAAAATGTGTGTCCCAGTGCCATTTCCAGCGAAGCGGATGAACTCAACCCCGTTCCGGTGGGAATATCTCCGGAAATTGCCAGTGACAACCCGCGTAAATTATGGCCTTCTGCCAGCAGAACTTTTATCATTCCGCGCACGTAATTTGCCCATTGATGCCCGCTCGAAGGGGTAATCGGCTTGGCAAGGTCGAACGTGTCGGTGTCGTCCATGTCCACGGCAAACACCTCAACCAGCGTATCCGGGCGCAGTGCGGCGGCTACAACGGTACGAAAATTGATTGCTGCCGGCAGGACAAAACCGTCATTATAATCGGTGTGCTCGCCGATGAGGTTAACTCGCCCCGGCGCGCTGAAAACTCGTGGCGGCGCAGCGGGGTGAAACGTTTCTTGCAGGGCATTCAGTGTGTTTTGCACCAAATCCATAAACCGTCTCCCAAAATGGTTTGAACGTTTACTATTGTATCAGAAAATTGAGGAGTTTCATAGTACTGTATCCAAATTTGGAAAATATCTGCACCGCAGTGCTTAATAGATCTGCCATTCCGAGCATAGTGAAACAATTTTCATTTAAAGGGATTGTGGTATCTTCTCAAAATATAGGGGTAATCCTTGTGGCAGTCCGGTAGTGGCACGCTGCAGCGTGCCACTACGATATCGTACCCCAATTTATTGACTCATGTTACGCAGTCAATGATTTGACAAAATAGAAATTATGGAATTGTTGGTGAAAATCCCGAATTTTGGGTTTTCCCCATCCCCCCTTTTGTTCCCCCTTCCCCAAATTTGGGGGAGGGGGTCAGGGGGAGGGGGCAAAATCGTTAAATTGAAATATCAAACTTTGTCAAATTTTAAGGTGCGTAAGGTGAGTTATTGAAATGACACGGATTGTGTCATTCAAAGCCGAGTGAATACTTTGAGAAAAAGAAAACGCCCCGTTGCCGGAGCGCTCTTTGTAGGTGGAGATGCCGGGAGTCGAACCCGGGTCCAAACATGCTGGTTGCAAACGTCTACGAGTGTAGTTGACGCTCAATATCTCGGCTGAGTGTTGTCGGTCAACAGAGGCAACCCAGCCCAGCCGATGAAGTCTTTTCCGGAGCGTATCGGCGTCACCCCGGAGCACCTCGAATTAAACGTCGGATGGCGCCCTCTCTCGAGGGAAGAAGACGCAACCCGCGGCCCGTATTAGGGACCGTAGTGGCTCAAACTAGCTTACGCCGCCAAGGGCAAAGCGTTGTAAGAGCGACCGTTGAAAGCAGGTACTTTCTCGGCATTTGTTTGTTTGAGACAGTTTAACGAGTTACCTCAGCTCGACTCGCGGTCTGCAACCGTCCACATGCCTGTCGAAACCGGTTCATCCCCATATATCAACATTATACCAAAAAACCGCGCAACAAACAATTAGAATTGTGTTAATTTTTCAGCAACTCGTCATATTTGGCGCGGACACGTTTTATGTCGTCCCACGTGAGCGCTTTTGGCGAGCCGGGTGTTTTTTGCGGATTGCGCAGCAAATATTCCGGGTGAAACATCGGCATAATCCAATAATCGCCGCGCTGAAACCATTGCCCGCGCACTTTGGTGATGCCTCGTTTTTCGCCCAGCACGGTGAGCATAGCGTATCGCCCGATGAGCAGAATGATTTTCGGGGCAATGAGCCGGATTTCTTCAAAAAGATACGGCTTGAAAAACTCAATTTCTGCGGGCAGCGGGTCGCGGTTGTTGGGCGGCCGGCGGCGAACAACATTCGAAATGTACACATCCGTTTCGGGGTTGAAATTGACTGCTTGCAGAATTTTATCGAGCAATTGCCCGCTGCGCCCCACAAACGGTTTTTGCTGACGGTCTTCCTCTGCTCCCGGGCCTTCGCCGATAATCATCAATTTTGCCTGCGGATTGCCGCGATAAATGACGATATTCCCGCCGAACTGCTCCAACGGGTCGCCGGAAAGATTTTCCAGTGCGGCGACAAGATCCGCATGGGTGTTAAAACGCGGTTCGGTTAACGATGGTTGGGTGAACATAATTTGCTCCTGCGTAGCTTAAACCGATTATCGGCATTTTACGGCATGATGGAATATCGGCAAAATTTGTGTGTGGCCGGTGATGGTTTGGATGTGTGCGGGTTTATGCTACAATTTTAGCATGGAAAATCAAGTATTGCGAAAAACTAAATTACAAAAACAACAATTCCATAGCGCGATTGTCTCAAAATGGCTGCCCTGGGGGGTGATTCTTTTGTTGGTGGGTGTGACCGCCGTTTTGTGGCAGCCGATTGCCGTACTGTTGTCCGGCGGCACCGAAACCGATCTGGCTGCCAGCATCGCTTCGTTGGGTGTTTGGGCACCAGTGGCGTTTTTCGCGCTCAGCATTGTTCAAATTGTTGGTGCGCCCATTCCCGGCTACCCCATCCAATTTTTGGGGGGTGCGCTGTTTGGATTGGGATGGGGCGGCGCGTATGGTGTACTCGGTGTGGTTGCGGGTGGTGTGGTCGCGGCTTGGTTGGCGCGTCAACTGGGACGGCCATTCATCGAGCGGCATGTCGAACCGGCACAACTGGAAAAATATGAGCGGCTGGCAAAATTGGAAAAAGTGTGGGTGTGGGTCATCATTTTGCTTTTGCCAGTGGGAGATTTTCCGTATTTTATTGCCGGATTGAGCCGCGTGCCCCTGCGAACGCTGGCGCTGGCAACCTTGCTGAGCCGCGGGCCATTTACGTTTTTGGTGGCTTGGGTGGGGGCATCGTCCATTCAGGCGCCGCCATGGGTATTCATCGCACTGATTGTGGCGGTGCTGGCATTGGTGGCTTTGGGGTATATTTTCCGCATCCCCCTGACAAATTTTTTCGACAAGCATGTTTTGCACCGGCTAGAATAGCCGTTTCTTCCCTTCAT
>Ga0114931_10012335_pt1 | contig 10017 bp, 7 predicted proteins | sample 2SBtaG_FD_89579 | JGI IMG/M metagenome (GOLD analysis project Ga0114931, IMG submission 89579) | Deep subsurface microbial communities from Kolumbo volcano to uncover new lineages of life (NeLLi) - 2SBTROV14_V59a metaG | ecosystem: Environmental > Aquatic > Marine > Volcanic | place: Kolumbo... | reverse complement strand
TGCGGCAGAAACGCACAGCCGAATAGAATCCAAATTCCAGCGTTTTTTAGCGTCAGCCACGGCCAACATGGCGGCGTATAGTGTCGGCACGGCAAAGAAGAGAGTCGGCCGGTACTGCTCTATTTGCTCAAAAATGGCCCCGGGCGTCGGACGCCCCGGAAACAGAACGGTGGCGGCTCCGACCGAATACGGGAACGTCATGTTGTTGCCGAGTCCGTAGGCATGGAAGATTTTTGATGCTGAGAATGTGACATCGGTTTCTGCGATTTGCAGCACATGTCTGGCGTAGGTGGCAACCGTAAAGGGGATGTTGCGGTGCAGATGGACAACCCCCTTTGGGAATCCGGTGCTGCCGGAGCTGTACAGCCAGAAAGCGGGGTCCGTCTTACGTGTTTTCACCTTATCGCAGTGAGCTTGGCTGCCACCGAGCCATGCCTGCCACTCGAGCGTTTCGTTCGCAGCTTCGCCGTTAACCATGATTACATGCTTAAGGGCGGGGCAGTCTTGCAGCACGGGTGCCACCTGCGCGTAAAGCGACCCCTGGACGAAGAGCACTTGCGCTTCGCTGTCCTGCAGGAGATAGGCGTAGTCCTCCGACTGCAAGACGGTGTTGGCCGGAATCGGAATGTAACCGGCCCGAATCGCTCCGAAAAAGACCGCGGGAAAGACAGGTGAGTCCAACAGGAGTAGTATGATGCGCGTGCCTGGTTCCAATCCTAGTTCCCGCAGGCCGTTGCCCACGCGGCTGGCGGTTTCGGCAAGTTCGCCGTAGGTTACCTCCCTCTCGCCTTGGAAGATAGCAATCTTATTCTCACGGCCTGCTTCCAGGTTGTCGAACAGGATATCGCTGACATTATATTCGTCGGGGAGATTGAAATTGAATGTTTCCATGGCGTTCTTGACTTAGTTGATCGGCGTGACCACATAGAGATCTTTTTCGGGAACAGCCAAGATAGGGAATTCTTTGACTGCAAATCAAGTGGTACCTGCCCTGAGTCACACGCAATCGTTCCCGGTCACGCTTGACATCCAGTCATTTGTTTAATATTTTCTGCAGTAAAGGCGACTTCTTGTCCATTCATTTCTTCATCACACCACACCAGACTTCAAATTTTGGCACTTATTTTGGGAGACACAATTATGACCCTCGCCCGTTTGCTGCAGATATTTCACACCGTGTTGCAATACCCGATTTTTACCATTAATCAAACAACGGTTACCATGACTTCGGTCCTCATGGTTATCGCCGTGATGGTCGGCGTCATGATCGCGTCCAGGATTATCGTGCGCACGCTACTCGGCAAATTGTTGACGCGGACGAACCTGGACGAAGGAACCCGTTATACCCTTAAGCAGATAACACATTACCTGATGTTGACTATGGGGGCTGTGGTGGCTTTTCAAATCGTCGGAATCGACCTGAGCGGCCTGATCGTCATTTTCGGATTCCTGTCTGTCGGCATCGGTTTCGGCCTGCAGAATATCACTTCGAATTTTATTTCAGGACTAATTTTGTTACTGGAGCGCCCGATCACTGTTGGTGACCGCGTATTGGTGGGGGATACGGAAGGAGATGTGTTCGAAATCCATATTCGCTCAACCGTCGTCCGGACTCAGAATAATGTTTCCATCATTGTTCCCAATTCAGCATTCATTTCGTCGAATGTCATTAATATGACCCACGCCGATCCCAAGCTGCGGCTGGATATCGGCATCGGTGTATCGTATGCGTCCGACCTCGACAGCGTGCTGCAGACGCTGCGGGAAATCGCGGTAGCGGAAGCGGAGGTGCTCGACACACCCAAACCCGAGGTTCTGTTGCTGGAGTTCGGTGATTCTGCCTGGAATATGGAATTGCGCGTCTGGCTTGCAGACCCAAAACGCCATTGGCAGGTCCGGTCCGCCATCAATTGCGCCATCGTACACCGATTCCGCGAGACTGGCATTCAGATTCCGTTTCCACAAAGAGACCTGCATGTGCGCTCGCCGTTGCCCTTACCCGTCAACAGTGCACAGCTTCCATCGGGGTCTGCGGCCTAAAGCGTGTAGGTTGGTTTGAGCTTGCATTTCACCTACAAATGGCATACCTAAGGGTTAATCGCGGCGTGCAATTTTTTCCGCTGGAGATTTGTGCCGGTGCTAACCCGCTGCCTATGATGTTGTAGCATGTGGCACGAAACCTCGCCTATATGAACTGCAAAGGAGCCATTCATCATGCGTAAGTTTTGTCATAGGGCTAAGAAAGAGGCTGGACTCTCTCCCGGGACACTCATTAGCAGTCAAAGCCACAGCGAACGAGCCCCTCAGCTGAAATTGTTTCAGTACGATGCTGAGCACTATGATGAAAAAGATCTCGTCGAGATCACAGAAGCGGCATCTATCAAGGACCAAAGCGGTGTAAGCTGGCTGTCCCTGGATTGTGTTCAACACGGTGACCTCATCGAAAAGATTGGAAATTATTTTGACATCCATCCTCTGGTCTTAGAAGACATTCAAACAACTAGTCAGCGGCCCAAGATGGAAGCATATGACCACTATATTTATGTGGTTTGCAACATGTTGGCGTACGACAACGACAACAAATGCACGTTTGGCCGCCAGCTCAGCATCATATTGACCTCTAATTGCGTCATATCACTTGAGGAGAACACATCCGGATCATTTGACATTCTCCGCAAGCGGCTGCGCAACAATGATTCGCTGCTAAGAAAAAAAAAGGCAGACTATTTGGCGTACCGATTGATCGATACCGTTGTGGATCACTATTTTGCGATTCTTGAGATTGTTGGCGCCGAGATAGAAGACCTGGAAGAACAATTGATCAATGAGCCTACGAAAGAGATGCTGCACGCAATTCACCGGCTCAAGCGAGAGTTGCTTTACATCCGGAAGTTAGTCTGGCCCATGCGGGATGTGATCAGCGAATTTCGACGAGAAGAGAACACTCTCATCGCCGACGCAACCAATATCTATCTTAGAGACGTTCATGACCATATCGTTCAAGTGATGGATACGGTCGGCAACTTTCGGGAAATGGTCTCTGCTATGCTTGATATCTACCTGTCACTCGTCAGTAACAAGATGAATGAAGTGATGAAGGTTCTGACGATTATGGCTTCGATTTTTATTCCTTTAACATTCCTTGCAGGCCTCTATGGAATGAATTTCAAATACATGCCGGAGCTGGATTGGCCCTGGGGCTATCCCATGGTTTGGGTACTCAGTGTGGTGATTGCCGTGGCTATGCTCCTTTTCTTTAAAGCAAAAAGATGGCTCTGAGAGGAGCAAATCATGGACGGCAGGAAGCCCCCTTGTGTACACGAACCATCAGCGATAAATCGCCTCAAACATAACGACAGCAGCCCCGCAGCTTAGAGAATCATTCACAATTATTGTTGGAGCGCTAATTTGGCCAAGACAAAAAAGACAACAGGCGGACACGGTTTCGGTACCGCGCCAGTTTTTCTAGCCGCCATCAGCACGATTCTGGGTGCCATCTTATTCTTGCGGTTTGGTTACGCGGTCGGCAATGCCGGTCTGGTGGGCACACTCTTAATCATTCTTATCGGACATGCCATCACCATTCCTACAGCCATGGCTATTGCAGAAATTGCGACTAATTTGAAAGTAGAAGGCGGAGGCGAATATTTTATCATCAGCCGCTCTTTTGGGTCGATGGTTGGCGGCACCATCGGTATCTCGCTCTATTTTTCGCAAGCGATATCCGTTGCGTTTTACATGATCGCCTTTTCAGAAGCTTTTAGGCCGGCCTTTCAATGGCTTGAACTTCAACTTGGATTTTCTCCTCAAATCTGGATGATTAGTGTACCAGCCACCTTGATGTTGCTCGCCCTGATTGTTACCAAGGGCGCGGACCTCGGTGTCGCCGCTTTATGGGTGGTGGCGGCTATTCTTGCCATTGCGCTGGCTCTGTTCTTCGCAGGCAGTTCACCCAACCCGCCGGCAGCCGTTGATATCTTTGGAACCGTTGCCGAACCGGATAAGTTTTTCACCGTTTTCGCTATCATTTTTCCGGCATTTACCGGTATGACTGCTGGCGTGGGTTTATCGGGGGACTTAAGAAATCCGCGCAAATCCATTCCGCTTGGCACCATGCTGGCGACCGGGTTTGGCATGCTGGTTTATATCTGTGTCGTCACCAAGCTTGCGTTTAGCCTTCCGCCGGAGGATCTGGCGACCGACCAATTTGTCATGACTCGAATTGCTCTCTGGGGCCCTGTTATTCCTATCGGATTGGCGGCGGCCTCCCTATCCTCGGCGATTGGTTCGACCTTGATCGCACCCCGCACGATGCAGGCCCTCGCGGCCGACAATATATTTCCGGTGGAGCACATGAACACATTCTTGAGCGAAGGTAAAGGCGAGTCGAATGAACCGTTTTATGCCACCCTGGTAACTGCCACTCTCGTGATGGTCTTTGTGTCCATGGGAAGTATTGATTTTGTAGCAAAAATTATCAGCATGTTTTTCATGATCACGTACGGTTCCTTATGCCTGGTTAGTTTTCTTGAACACTTCGGAGGGAACCCATCTTACCGGCCGACGTTTAGGTCTAAATGGTATCTGTCGCTGCTCGGGGCTGTAGTGTGTTTTATCGTCATGTTTCAAATGGCACCGGTCTATGCTTTCGTATCTCTGCTGGCGATCGCAGCGATCTATTTGAGTCTGAAGCACAGTCAGGATGCGGAAGACGATTTGTCTGCCATGGTAAAGGGCGTACTTTTTCAACTGACTCGTAAACTGCAAGTTCTGATTCAGCGCAAGCAGTCTGAGGTTGTGCTTACCAACTGGCGCCCTTCTTTCATCGCCATCTCAGCCGACTCTCTCACCCGACTCGCCCCGTTTGACTTGTTGCGATGGATATCCCATCACTACGGCTTTGGCACCTTCATCCATTACATCAAAGGACCTCTCGATGAGGCGACCCAGGCTGAATCGAAGGAAAAGCTGGAACAGTTGATCCGGCAAAGTTCAGATAGCCAGGCCGGAATCTATGTCGACACCATTATTTCACCGAGCTTCAAGACCGCCGTCGCTCAAATCGTGCAGATTCCAGGCATTTCCGGTCTTGAGAACAACAGCATCCTCTTCGAATTTCACGAAGGGGATGAAACGGCCATTAACAGAATTATCGACGGCTGTGATTTCGCGGCTATCGTGGATTTTAATCAATGCGTCTTGCGGTCCTCAGAACGACATTTTGGCTACAAGAAACGCATCGACATTTGGCTGACACCAGGGGACTACCGCAACGCTAACCTCATAATCTTGTTGGCGTACATTCTGAAGGGACACCCGGACTGGAATGAAAGTGAGATCGAACTGTTTGCCGCCTTTGAGGAAACCGAGCTGACCAAGAGCGTCGGGCGCCTGAACAAACTGATCAACCAGGGACGGATCCCTATTTCACACAAAAATGTGCGCAAGATGCCGTGGAATAAGAAGGCGCGCACGTATGAAAATCTGGTCTGTCAGAATTCGATTGATGCCGACCTGGTGATTATGGGATTTTCCCTCGACAAGTTGAGGCAGGAGAAGGGTGAATTTTTCAAGCGTTTCACCAACGTTCAGGATATCCTCTTTGTGCGCGCCGGGCAGCAGGTCATGATAAGCGAGGAAGAATAGTCGGGCTGATGGCGGTTATTCGACTTAAGAGAGTCTATTTGCCACCCTCGTCAGCAGACGGCACTCGGGTTTTGGTGGAACGTCTTTGGCCAAGAGGTCTGAAGAAAGAACAAGCTGCCATTGACCTGTGGCTCAAAGAAATTGCTCCCAGCACGGAACTGAGAAAATGGTATGCTCATACAGAGGCTAGATGGCCTGAGTTTCAGCAGCGCTACCGCGAGGAACTTGCCCAAAGAAGCCAATCGCTTATCGTGTTACAGCGTCTGGTCGCCCGAGGAACCGTGACGCTTGTTTTTGCCGCGCGCGATGAACAACATAATAGTGCGGTGGTGCTGAAGACGTTTCTCAACCACAAATGATCTTACACTTCCGTAATCTTTGTCGGATTTTGTTGCTTTCAATTGTCGATTTTAGTATCATGGAATAGCGTCTTATTGCCGCGCTGCGGCGAAACCGACTTACGTCTTCCTATTTCGAATCCGGGCGAGTAACGGAAACTAAGCTACCTTTTCTACTCCAATAGCGCCGTCACACTTGCGGCATCTGTTGTTCCTTCCAATTACAGGCTGTCCAGATCAGCAGCCGGCCCACGCTGTACACCTTTTATCACAGGAGAATGCCTATGTTTTCTGTTGGCCTGACCGCTAAGGATATCATGAGTTCACCCGTCGTTACTGTCACGGATTCCATGTCGTTGGATCAAGTTTCGCAATTATTGCTAACTCATCAAATCTCTGGTGCGCCGGTGCTGGACGACAAGGGCGTTCCAGTCGGGGTTGTCACTCTAAAGGACGTTGTTCGAAGTGAACCTTATCAGGAAAGCGAGATTGCAGCGCCGGTAGGCACGCAGTACGTTTTGAAACCAGAACAACCCGTCGAACCTTTCGCATCACAGAAGAAGCCGGACGGTGACGAAGTCAACAGTGTAATGACACCCTATCTTTATCGCGTGGAGGAAGATACCTCAGTCTCGGAGATTGCGAGAATTATGACACTGGCGCATATTCATCGCCTGTTTGTATCGGAAGGGAACCAAATCATCGGAGTGGTTTCCGCGCTGGATATGCTCAAGTGTTACGCCGGTTTGAAAGCGGTCGCGGCCTAACCCAGAGGGTGACCCTCTGGGAGATCAGATTCCAATAAAGGCTGCCCCTAGCACACCGGCAGAATCTCCCAGGCTATTTTTGAGGATGGGCGTTTCTACAAAGTCACTGAAGGCCGTTTGTCTCACGAGTTCCCTGCCAACGGTGTAGAGTTCATCAATATTGGACAAGCCTCCGCCCAGTACGACAACATCCGGGTCCAGTAGATTGACGACATTCGCCAACGCGCGCCCGAATTGATTCAGAAACACTTCCATCAATTCAGCCTCAGCCTTGTGCCCGTCACGGTAGCGTTGTACAATTTGCTGCATGCTAGTTTTTTTCCCCGTTTTCTCGAGAAAAAGTCGTTCGAGCCCACTCCCGCTGATCAAGGTTTCAACACATCCCTTTTGGCCACACCAGCATTCCGGGCCGGCCGGATCGAGAGACATATGCCCCCATTCACCGGCAATCGCATGACGACCGCTGAATAGCTGTTTCTTGTAGACGAGCCCGCCGCCACATCCTGTACACATAATCACACCGAACACAAAATCGTAACCCTGCCCTGCACCATGCACGGCTTCTGCCATGGCAAAACAGTTGGCGTCGTTCTGCATCGAGATCTTACGCCCAAGTTGTTTTTCCAGATCGTGCTGCACCAGTTGTCCGTTCAGGCATTGTGTGTTGGCGTTTCTCACACGCGCCGTCTTGGGTGAAATCGAGCCTGGCGTTCCGATGCCGAGCGTATGACGGGCATCAGCGATTTCCTTTCGCATGCGATCGTACAGACTTTTCACATTTTGCAATATGTGGGCGTAACCTTGCTGTTGCTCAGTGGGGAGTCTTTCTCTGAACAATTGCTTGTTCTCTTCGTCCAGGATGACACCCTCAATCTTAGTGCCTCCCAGATCAATGCCGAATCGGTACATGCGTCCTCACAACGTGGAATAGATCAAAAATAACAAGTTTTCTTCTGTGACGCAAACATTAAGACTCTTACCTTGAAAATAGCAGGATCGTTTAATACATTGACGTGCTTGCGTGCGGCTGAGCTATGTTTACCGCTGGGGATGTGAAGTGTTTGGTTAAGGAGCAATGTTTACCTATGAAATCGGATCATTTGTTTGCACACAAGAGTGCAATATTTCTTGCGGCAATTGCGTTACTTACTCGTGAATAGCGGAGGTCCTATGCATTGGTCCGGAATACAATTCTTTACAAAATGGGCGCTCCTTTGCTGGCTGCTTCTGGTTGGTACCCCCGATAGAGTTGACGCCCAACCAGTAGGAAAAGCCGCCCAGGCCGGTGGCTACGACACAACCGCCCCCGCGACGGATGAGCGCTGTCTTATTTGTAACAAACCGTTGGCGGAGGATGATATTGTTCTTCTGGTGCGTGGCCGCCGTGTACCGCTGAAGCGTGCCATGGTAGATTCCTTTCTGCATAATCAGGAGAAATATTTTGGCAGCCTGCAACCCAAAAGTGCCTTGTTTCAGGAGGAAATGGGCGCGCCCGCCGGAGCATCTCTATCCGGGATTAGCTATGGCTGGTTCGTTTTTGGATTGTATGTTTTAGTGGCGCTCATTTTTGCAGGCCTTAGTGCGAACGCGGCTGTCGCGAAAGGCCTCTCTCCTCTCTCTAGTTTTTTTATCGGACTTTCTCTTACCGCTTTTGGTTTCTTGTATGTGGTCACGCGGCCTCCGGCGGCTGACGCAGGCGAGTCGCCAAGAGGCTTGCGTAAAGTTCCGAACACCGCTGCCCCGCTGCTCTGTCCAAAATGTAAGCAATCGAACCATCCCTGCGCCACCTCTTGTTCTTCCTGCGGGTATGAGTTGAGCCCAACGCGGGAATCCGAGGTTACACGGCTTCGGTAAAGCGGAAGAGACAATTGAGACACTCAGTGGATTGCGAACCAGCAAGGAGACGAAATGGCATTTAGCGCCGCCCTCCGGCGAGCACGACAAGGCATCATCAATATCCTTCATTCCGGCAGCAGCCAGAACGAAAGGCCCCTTCTCAAGAAGCACAATGAAAGTAATATTCCCGACTTTTTCATCATTGGGGATTTGGCAGGGGCACCCGTGATCAAATACGCGATGCAACAGGGGTTTGAAGTGATCGAGTACATCGCAAGTCTCGACGCCCCTGTCGGAGCGTCGGACCCGGAGTTGCTCGACCTGGTAATCATCGGGGCCGGCGCTTCGGGCCTGAACGCATCCCTGCAGGCCGCAGAACGAGGCTTGCGGCATGTGGTGCTGGAAAAGAACAAAATTGCCAACACGATTGAAAATTTCCCGGAAGGGAAGTGGGTTTATGCCGAACCGGACGATCAGCCTCCCAAAGGCAAGCTTTGGTTGGACGGGGCCAGCAAAGAAGATTTGATCACCCGTTGGCACGCGATCGTCAAGAATAATTCTCTGGATGTCAGAACGGAAGAAGGGGTTGAGACGGTTGCAAAAAAGAATGGCATTTTTCATGTCACAACGCCGAAGGAGACCTATCGCGCAAAACGGGTTGTGCTGGCCACGGGCCAACGTGGCAATCCGCGCAAACTGAATATTCCCGGAGAGGACCAGGAACGCGTTTATCACCGGCTCTATTCACCGCGAAAATATAAGAATGAAAATATCCTGGTGGTGGGTGGCGGAAACAGCGCTATCGAAGCGGCCGTGACGCTGAGTGAACAAAACAAAGTCACTTTGTCTTACCGGCGCGGCGAGTTTAGCAGAATCTTCAAAGACAATGAACGAAAACTACATGAGCAAATAGCCGCCGGCAAGATTGAAACGATTCTCCAGTCCGAAGTCACCGAGTTTGGTTCCGAGACAGCCAAGCTGAAGACAGAAGATGGTGAACGGACGCTTTCTTTCGATCATGCTTTTGTGTTGATCGGTGCCGACGTACCGCGGGCCTTCCTGAAATCTTTGGGCTTGAAAATGGAGAACGAATGGGAGGGCAGCCTGTTTCGCTCAATCGCGTTGACCTTGCTCGGGCTGGTGGGACTGTCTATTTTGGGGTCGAATTTTGGCGGACATCCTTCGTTATTTGGCCTGGGTCTACCTGCGCTGCCGCCACTGGCCGGACTGGCGCTTTGGCTCGTGAGCCTCGCAGCGCTCATCACCTTTGGCAAGCGAGGTGACCGTTTTGCCTGGCTTGGACTATCCTTTTTCGTATGGTACACGATCTATGGCGCGAAAGTTGGAAAAGGGGAGGAGTTTTGGCCCTACCGGGATTGGGGGTACAAATTTCTTTCCTTTCTGGACCGGCCCTGGTCTTTTTGGTACAC
>Ga0114931_10012334_pt1 | contig 10017 bp, 9 predicted proteins | sample 2SBtaG_FD_89579 | JGI IMG/M metagenome (GOLD analysis project Ga0114931, IMG submission 89579) | Deep subsurface microbial communities from Kolumbo volcano to uncover new lineages of life (NeLLi) - 2SBTROV14_V59a metaG | ecosystem: Environmental > Aquatic > Marine > Volcanic | place: Kolumbo... | reverse complement strand
GGTGGCCGAGCGGTCGAAGGCGCACGCTTGGAAAGCGTGTGTAGGTTTACCCCTACCGTGGGTTCGAATCCCACCCTCTCCGCCAGTGTAACGCCGGACCCAATATTGACGCGCGATGGGTGGGCAGATGAAATATAATAACGTTTGCAGGTATTTTAAGGAGAGGTGGCCGAGTGGTTGAAGGCGCACGCTTGGAAAGCGTGTGTAGGTTTGCCCCTACCGAGGGTTCGAATCCCTCCCTCTCCGCCAGCGTAACGCCGGGCCCAATATTGACGCGCGATGAGTGGCTGGCGGAACATGGATGAGTGGATGAAGTGGGTTATGAGCCCCTCTGTCTATTTAAATGTAAGACAAAATGGGCAGTATTGTTGGGCCTCACGCAACATGGCTTTGCGAATCCCGTCAGGTCCGGAAGGAAGCAGCGGTAGCAATCTCCCTTGTGTGCTGTGAGTTCCCCAACAATTCTGCCTTTAAATTTTTCACCGTTTGCATTCCCGCCGATGATACATTGCCGTCGTTCAGGATGATCTTATGGAATTCCAGGTTTCCGCCCGCAAATGGCGTCCACAGAAATTCAGCGAACTGATCGGACAGGAACACATCGTCCGCACCCTGACCAACGCCATTGAACTTGACCGGGTGTCGCACGCGTATTTGTTTTCGGGGACGCGCGGTGTCGGGAAAACCACCTCAGCCAGGATTCTCGCCAAGGCCTTAAACTGCGAGAACCCGGATGGCTCAGAACCCTGCGATGCCTGTCCGACGTGCCTGGAAATCAGGCGGGGAACCAGCCTCGATGTTCAGGAGATCGACGGCGCTTCCAACAACGGCGTCGGGGAAGTCCGGGACCTTGTGGAAAACATCCAGTACGCCGCTTCTTCCTGCAAGTACAAGGTCTATATCATCGACGAAGTGCACATGCTCTCTAAAAGCGCGTTCAACGCCCTTTTGAAAACCCTGGAAGAACCGCCGCCCAGTGTCATTTTTATTTTTGCCACCACGGAACTCAACAAGATTCCCGAGACCATCCTTTCCCGTTGTCAGTGTTTCGATTTCAAACCCCTGTCGCACCAGCAGATCGTCCGGCAATTGGAACTGATCGGCAAGCACGATGGCATCGCGATCGATCCTAAAAGTCTGGACGAGATCGCGAAAACCGGGGCCGGCAGTATGCGGGACGCCCAGAGCCTGCTCGACCAGGTGATCGCCTTCAGCGGCAAACAGGTGACCCAAGGGTCGGTCGAATCCGTTCTCGGCATCGTCGGGCAGAACGCTCTCGAAACCTTTGTGGACCACCTGATCGCCCGTGACTCGGGGGCGCTCATCGAGCAGGTGCAGGAAGTCGCGAATGCAGGCAAGGATCTGAATTTCTTCTGCCGGGATCTTTTGGAATATATTCGCAACCTCTTGATGGCTCAGGTGGCAAGAAACCCGGAAACGATTCTCGATTCCGAAACCTGCGATCTTCAGGCGCTCGCCCGGCAGGCCAGGGCGCTGGACGCCGACCAACTGCAACAGATGTTCACCGTCCTTTTCAGGGCGGAAATGGACATGAAACGCGCATCGCAGGCCAAGGCGGTGTTTGAAATGGCGATCCTGCGTTTGACGGACGTCCGCCCGTTTCAGAAGATCGACGCCTTGATCAACGCCATCAACCGGGCCGAAGGCGGGCCGGTCGAAGAAGAAGGCATGGTGTTCGCGCCTGAACCCAAAAAAGAGCGAGGCTTAAACCCGCAACCTTTGGAACCTGTAGCTTCCAGTGAAAATCGTGAGAACGAAGCCTCTTCAGAGTCCTGGCAGAAAATCCAGCGGGAAATTGTGAAGAGAAAAGCCTCCTTTGGCCATTATTTCATGGTTTGCGATTTCGTCGAACTCACGGACTCGGCGATTCATCTCAGCGTTTCCGATTCCTACACCAAGGAACTGATCGAAAAGGAAGAAAATGTAAAAGTCATTCAGGACAGTGTGCAGGCGGTCTGCCAGCGCGCGGTCAAAGTCAAGCTGGCGTTGAAAAAGCAGGGTGAGGGTGGGGTGGGCAAGGCGTCCGCCAACAATGGGGCGGAAAAAAAAACTCCGGACGACTATAATGGAAAGGGAGTAATCACTGAATCCGAAATCATCCGGGAAGCCCTGGATATTTTTGGCGGCGTGGTCACTGGCTGACGGCTGAACTCACTATACTATTGGATAACAAAACATGAGCAATTTGGGGTCGATTTTTAAACAGGCGAAAGAACTGCAATCGAAAATGGCCGATATACAGAAAGACCTGGCCGGTAAAACGGTGGAGGTGTCCACCGGCGGCGGCATGGTAAAAATAACCGCCAACGGCATTCACCAGATTTTGTCCGTCCATATCGATGAAGAACTCATCAATATGCAGGACCGGGAAGTGCTGGAAGATCTGATCCTGGCCGGGATGAACGAGGTTCACAAAAAAGTCAAGGAACTGGCCCAGGAAGAAATGACCCAGTTGACCGGCGGCATTAAAATTCCCGGGCTGTTTCCGGGGGCCTAGAGAACGTGAAAAGACCTGTAGCGGTAACAGATTTGGTCGATGAGTTGAAGAAACTGCCGGGGATCGGTCAAAAGACCGCCGAGCGGCTTTCTTTTTTTCTGATGCGCGGCCCCATGGAACGGGCGTCGAAGCTGTCTCAGGCGATTTTGAGCATCAAGGAGAAAATCATCCTGTGCAGTCAGTGCCACGGCATCACCGAAAAAGAACCCTGCGACATCTGCCGGGACCCTGGGCGCGACCCAACGCAAATCTGCGTGGTGGAGGAGCCGTATGACGTTTATGTGCTGGAGAACGTGGGGCATTTTAAAGGTGTTTACCATGTATTGATGGGAGTGGTCTCGCCTCTGGACGGCGTCGGGCCGTCGGAATTGACCATCGATGACCTGAAGGAAAAAATTGCCAAGGGGAACGTGACGGAAGTGATCCTCGCCACCAACCCCGATATGGAAGGGGAGTCCACCGCGGTTTATATCGCCAAGGTCTTGAAGTCGTTCCCCGTCAAAGTGACGCGCATCGCCCGTGGCCTGCCCATCGGGTCGGACATTGAATACGCCGATACCGTGACTTTGATGAAGTAACTGGAAGGACGGAGCGAAATGCGGTAGAGTGGGATTTCAAAACCGCTTGACAATGGGCGCGAAATGGATTAATTTTCAGCCCGTTTCAGGGAAAATCCAAAATTTTGAATTGCCATTCCGGTGTGGCGCAATGGTAGCGCACTCGACTGTTAATCGAGTTGTTACAGGTTCGAGTCCTGTCACCGGAGCCATAATAGAAAAGTCGGCCTTCATTCGGGGGCCGGCTTTTTAATTGCAAATTACCCTTTGCGGCCAGGGGAACAATTTGTGGCAGTTTGTTCAGAAAGTTGAGAGAGGACATGCAACCGCGAGCGCAACAGAAACTTCACTGGTGGAGCGTGGCCCGGGGAAACGTCCTGATGCTGGGGCTGGTCAGCTTCTTTACCGATGCGTCCAGTGAAATGATCTATCCCTTGCTTCCCATATATTTTACCGGGCTGGTTCCCGCTGGTACCGCCGCAATCTATGTCGGGTTGATGGACGGCATCGCGGAAAGCGTATCCAGTCTGCTGAAAATATATTCGGGGCGGTTGAGCGATGCGCTGGGAAAACGCAAACTGCTTGCGGTTGCCGGTTATGGCATTTCCACGATCAGCCGACCGTTGATGGCTCTGGCGGCCTTTGGGTGGCATGTCATCCTGTTCAGGTTTTTCGACCGGATGGGCAAGGGCATACGCACTTCTCTCCGCGACGCCCTGCTCAGCGATTCCGCCGATCCTGAATCGCGGGGGCTGGCTTTCGGCTTTCACCGGGCGATGGATCATGCCGGAGCGGTAGCGGGACCGTTGATCACCGCCGTCATTTTATATGCGATATTAGGCGGTACGTTCTGGGCTGGAGGAGGAAAAACCGCCAACGCCGAGGAAATGACCGTCCTTCGCTGGTTGTTTGGCTTGGCTCTGATTCCAGGGATAGCCGCCATGATGACCCTCGTTGGCCGGGTCAAGGAAATCGCCCCCGCAGGTCACCCGGTATCCGGCGACCAGGTAAAAAACTCTTCACGTTCATCTCATGCCCCTTTGCCCCGGAGATTCTATCTGTACCTGGGAACCGTCAACTTGTTTACTTTGGGAAACAGTTCGGATCTTTTTTTGGTATTTTACGCGCGTGAGAAGTTTGGCCTTGGGCTCCTGTTTGTGCTGGGTCTGTGGGTTGTGTTGCATCTTGCTAAAATCGTGTTCAGTCTTCCCGGCGGTCATTTCTCCGATCGATGCGGTCGGCTCCGGGGCATCGGCATTGGCTGGGCCATTTACGTGGCGGTTTATTTTGGCATGTCTTTGGTGACGCAACAGTGGATGATATGGGGGCTTCTCATTGTCTACGGCGCTTACTACGGAATGACGGAAGGAGCGGAAAAGGCTTTGGTGGCGGACATGGTCCCCAGCGCCCAACGGGGAAGAGCTTATGGACTTTATCACGGCGCCGTGGGTTTGGCGGCCCTGCCCGCAAGCCTGGTGTTCGGCCTGTTCTGGGTGGAGTTGGGGCCGGAGCGGGCGTTTACAATCGGTGCGGCTCTGGCGTTTCTGGCATTGGTGCTTCTGGCTTTCCTGGATTTTGCACCACGGAATATCCGGCCGCAAAAACCCGGCATTGATAATAACTCGAAATAACAATTTCAAAGTTGTCTCGGAAGCCGGATGGATGAAACGGCGTCACAGCATCCCTGAGCCCATATCTGGAACGGGCGGTTGTTATGTCGGAGCGGCAGGGTTGTTGCGGGAAAAAGAGGCAAAAAGGGCTATAATGATTTTGGCCGGCGGTCGTCTCCTTCTAGAAAATGAAGAGAAGCAGGAACATGGAATGGAGAGAAAAGTCGCGGCCACGAACTAGCCGAAACGGGCGAATATCTCCGGTGCTTTGCCGTGTCCCCTCAACTTCGGGTACTTTCTATTGAACCCTCCTGTTTAAATGGGGTATCCTTTTCCCTTTTCCGAATGATAGAGGATGTCTTTATAAAGTGAATAGCGGCAAACCAGTTTTTGTGATCGTTGAGCGTACCGATGGGGTGGTCAAACCGGCGTCGTTTGATATTCTTCATGCGGCGCGGCAGTTGGCCCGGAAAGCCAGGTCAAGGGTGACGGCAGTTTGTCTGGTGGGAACGGATGAGAGTGAGCCGGACTTCAACAATTTGTTTCATTTTGGAGCCGATGCTGTTCTTAGCCTTTGTCATGCCGCATTATCCAGTTTCAATGCCGGCTCTTATGTGCAGGCGCTGTTGCCTGAGATAGAGTCCCGGAAACCTGACGTTCTGCTTTTTTCCGCTACCACCCACGGCAGGGAACTGGCAGCGGCCCTCAGTGCAAAACTAAAAGCCGGGCTGGCGACAGATTGCGTTTCCCTGGATCTGGATTCTGCCGGAGGATTGAAAATCCGCCGGCCGGTGAATGCCGGCAAGGCAGTGTCAACCCTGGTTTTTGGCCCCACCCGCCCTCAAATCGCCACCTTGCGATCGAATGTATTTCGAGGTCCCGGGGCGGATATGTCGCGGTCGGGGGACGTTGAAACGGTGGAGGTGCAGATGAAATCCCTTCCCCTGGGCCCGCAATTGCAGAGGGTCGTTCGGGACGCCGGAAAGCAACTCGACATTTCCGAGGCCAGGATCGTGGTTGCCGGCGGACTGGGAATGCAAAACGCCGAAAACTTTAGGCTGCTGGAAACGCTTGCTGAAGTTTTGGGCGCGGCGGTGGGGGCCAGCCGACCGGTGGTCGACGATGGCTGGCGGCCATACTCCAACCAGGTCGGGCAGACGGGACGCACGGTTTCTCCCGATCTTTATATTGCCTGCGGAATTTCCGGAGCCGTCCAGCACCTGGCGGGAATGTCCTCGTCCAAATGCATTGTCGCCATCAACAAGGACCCCTATGCGCCGATTTTTTCGGTGGCTGATTACGGGATCGTTGGCGATGTGCTGGAGGTGGTTCCTCTGCTCGCTATGGAATTTCAGAAAATCCTGAAAGGGAAACGCTGATCATTTTAATTTAGCCCCTGTATTTGAACAATAAACTTCTAGAAAGGCCCCATTGAGTAAAACAGAAATTTATCGATTCCTTCGATCAGACATTCTCTGAATTGAATATATTGCCAGGCACAAGTATCGTCTCCCTGGCGGAGCCTGTGCCTCAGGGGTTGATTCAACGTCTCAGGATGAAAAAGGGCACGGTCATCCCACCTCATGAATATCCTGTCGATGAATATGTCTATGTTTTGGAGGGCGCTCTGCGAACAGGAGGACGTTCCTGCGGCAAGGGGTCTTTTTGGACGACGCCGGCCGGAGTCCGGCAGGGACCGCATGAGGTCCTTACGGATGTTGAACTGCTCACCATCCGCTTAGGTCTTATGGGGCCGTTTGAGTCTCAGGATTGTCACTAGCACCGGCTGTTGATTGACACTGAATTTTCATGAACCTCATCGCCTGAGTTTCTTCCCTCAACTCTCTATGTCAAACCTCAAACAATTACTTGAAGTCTTTCAGGATGAGCGGCTTTTACTACCGGCGGGCGGGCGGGCCGAAAGATGGGCGGAAACTCTGGATATATTTTTGTCCGAATGGGCCCGCTGGAACGACAGAGTGAACCTGACCTCCGAAAACCTGGCGTCGGAGGTCATTAAAAGGCATATTTTCGATTCCCTGCAATACGCCCGCGCCATGAAAGCCGCCCGGGGCGCCATTCTGGATATCGGCAGTGGTGCCGGGTTTCCAGGAATTCCCCTGAAAGTTATTTTTCCTCATCTGGTTTTTGTGCTGGTGGAAAGCCAGAGGAAGCGGGCGAATTTCTTACGCAACTGCGTCCGCAAAATGAGTCTGGAAAATGTGGAGGTGTTGAATCAGAGAGCCGAGGGTTTGAGCGGAGATTTGTTAGAGCGTTTCGATCTTGCCGTTTTTCGCGGTGTGGGGGACATCGCTTATTGCTTAAAATTAGCGGGTCCTTTCTTAAAACCGGGTGGACAGGCGGTCATCAAAAAAGAACCGGACGCCAAGTTTATAGAGTTGACCGTGAGCAGGGGATGTAAGTTTCAGTTGCAGGATGAAATTTTTTTCCAGGGCGCTGCCGGGGTGCGTTCCAAGTTGATGCTGTTTGGCAGGAGTTTCACGTGAAACGATTATTTTTCAATAACCTAAAGGCGCTTTTCAGTTTCACGTGAAACTGGAGAGCCGAGTCGATTTTTTTAGCGCCGCATTCTTTCGCCGAAATCCGGCCTGCAAACCACTGGAAGATCCGATATTTTGATAGGATGTTCTGTTAATTTATGGTACGATTTTATTAGATGTTATCCTTTGGAAATCAATCGCGTATGGGAAAAATAATCTGCATCGTCAATCAGAAGGGCGGGGTGGGGAAAACCACGACCGCCATCAATCTTTCGGCCTGTCTGGCGCTGTCCGGGAAAAAAGTTCTGCTGGTGGATGTGGACCCGCAGGCGAACGCCTCCAGCGGTCTGGGAATCACTCTGGCAGAGGGTGGCTTGGGGCTTTACGATCTGATGATGGGGGATGCGACGCTGGAACAGGTGACCTACCCGACGGAAATAGACACCCTGAAGATCATTCCCTCCTCGGTGGACCTCACCGGCGCTGAAATTGAGCTGGTTGCCTGCGAAAACCGCGAGAAACGGTTGAAGGCCGTCCTCGAAGGGGCCGGGGAAAACTACGAGTTCACCGTGATCGACTGCCCCCCGTCTCTGGGACTGCTTACCCTGAATGCGCTTGCGGTTTGCGGCTCGGTTTTGATTCCCATGCAGTGCGAGTATTACGCTTTGCAGGGTTTGAGTCATTTGCTGAAAACCCTGAAGCTGGTCAAGAGGTCTCTCAATCCGGACTTGAAAGTGGAGGGTATTCTGCTGACCATGTATGACGGTCGTACCCTGCTGGCAGGGCAAGTGCGCGACCAGGTAAAAAAATATTTTCAGGAATTTCTGGTAGACACCATTATCCCGCGCAACGTCCGTCTGAGTGAGGCCCCCAGTCACGGTAAGCCCGTGGTCCTGTACGCCAGCCGCTCTCGCGGGGCGGACTCCTACATCGAACTGGCCAGGGAAATTATATCACGCGCAAAAAATAACTCTCTGCAAAAAGAATCAAGAGGCGAGTGCGTCGCATGAACCGAAAAGCCCTTGGGAAGGGAATCAATGCCCTGATTCCAGACTTTGAAATAGGGGTCCCGCAGTCCGGCGGCGGTCCGGCGGCGGGAGAGCTGTTGATCGATGAAATTTCCCCCAACAAACTCCAGCCGAGAAAGTATTTCGACGACGACAAGCTCGAGGAGCTCGTGCGTTCCATCCGTGAAAACGGGGTGCTCCAGCCCGTGGTCGTCCAAAAGGGCAACAAAAACGGTTATGAGCTGATCGTCGGGGAACGCCGCTGGCGGGCGAGCAGAAAAGCGGGGCTCAAAAAAATTCCAGTGGTCATTCGGGAAGTCAGCGATGCGGAATCGCTTGAGCTTGCCATCATTGAAAACATTCACCGGCAGGATCTCAACCCCATTGAAGAGGCCGAGGCCTATTCGCGGCTGGCGAATGAGTTTGGGCTGACCCAGGAAAAGCTTGCCCGGCGGGTGGGGAAAAACCGCACTTCCATCACCAACACCTTGAGATTGCTCAAGCTGCCGGAAAATATCAAGGAGGAAATCGTGGCGGGAAGGCTGTCCATGGGGCATGCGCGGGCTCTTTTGGGTTTGGAGTCTGAAAGAGATATGGAAGCCTTGAGAAGGGAGATTCTGAAAAAGGATTTGAATGTCCGCCAGGTGGAGGGCCGGGTCAAGCAAATGAGAACTCCCCTTCATGCGGTGGCGCCGGCCCGAAAGAAAAATATTTTCGTCAAGAATGTGGAAACGGAGCTGGAACGAAAGCTGGGGACGAAAGTTGAGATTGTTCCCAGCAAGAAAGGCGGCAAGGTTGTGATTACCTATTATTCAGACGACGACCTGGAGCGCATCCGCGGCATGGTCGTGAGAAAAATCAATTGATCAAAAGCCGGCGCTCAAACAGCCGGTGGAGGAGATGGCATGGCGCAAAAAAAAGATGACGCTCACTTAAAAGCCTATATGGGCGAGGATGCCGTTTTCAACGGCGCCCTGACGTTCGAGGGGACCGTGCGCATCGACGGGCGGTTCGAAGGCCAGGTGGTGACGGAAGACACGCTCATCATCGGGGAGTCGGGCAGGATCGTTGCCGATATCAACGCCGGCACCATTATCTGCAAGGGCAAGGTCGAGGGGAACCTGGTTGCCGCCCGGAAGGTAGAGCTTCATGCCACCGGGCAGGTGGTGGGCGCCGTGAAAACGCCCTCGCTGTATGTGGAGGTGGGTGGCATTCTGGATGGGGAGTGTGATATGGCGAGCCAGGAAAATAAGGTCATTGAGTTGCGGAAAAACGAAGAAACCGGAACCGGCGGTCCCGGTTGATTCCGGATAAAGCCAGAGTTCACCGGAAAATCTCAGCGCTTGAATATCCGGCAATCGAAGCGGGCTGGCCCGCCGCGTTTAGATGGCGGGACCCCTCCTTGATCTTCCAATCCATTAAAACTCAACTTCAGCTCTTCAGGACGATCCGATAAATCAGTGATTACTGTGTAATGTTTCCTGCGGAACTTTCCGCTATGATAATCAATGAAAATGAACGCCCCGGTAAAGGTTCGCTTTATATCGTGAGCACGCCCATCGGCAATCTGGGGGATTTTACCATGCGCTCGGCGGAGGTTCTCAGCCGGGTACGGATTGTGGCCGCCGAAGACACCCGGCGGACCCGGATTCTGTTGAATCATTATAAGATTGACACGGCGCTTTCCAGCTATCACAGTTATAACAAGGAAAAAAAAGGGCCTCAGCTCATTCGCCTGCTGAACGAAGGGCAGGATGTGGCTCTGGTGTCGGACGCCGGAACGCCTGGAATCTCGGACCCCCTGTATCACCTGGTGCAGTTGGC
>Ga0114931_10012333_pt1 | contig 10017 bp, 7 predicted proteins | sample 2SBtaG_FD_89579 | JGI IMG/M metagenome (GOLD analysis project Ga0114931, IMG submission 89579) | Deep subsurface microbial communities from Kolumbo volcano to uncover new lineages of life (NeLLi) - 2SBTROV14_V59a metaG | ecosystem: Environmental > Aquatic > Marine > Volcanic | place: Kolumbo... | reverse complement strand
TCGCGCTTTACCTGATTTACAACATGATCGCTCTATCCGTCGTCCGCAGACGCATGGAAATCGGCACGCTCCGCGCTTTGGGCGCAACGCCTTCTTTAGTGGCTCTTATATTTTTTCTGGAAGCGGGGATCATCGGCGCCGTGGGTTCTTTTTTAGGAATTGGTTTCGGGTATTATTTTGCCCAGTTTTCCCTGGACGCGGTCACCCTCACCATCAACAACCTGTACGCACCGAGCTACGTGACGGAAGTGGATTTTCAGTGGGCGAAAATGTGGCCCTACGTCATTTTAGGCATAGCGCTTTCCCTCATCTCGGCGCTCATTCCCGCTTACGATGCGGCTAAAACACCGCCCACTCTGGTGATGCGCAGAGGGAGCTACGATCTCAAACTATTCAGGGGCAACCGCAAACTCAATCAATCGGCGTTTCTGACGATCCTTCTGGCCGCTGGTTGCACGCAACTGCCGGCCATCGACAATTTCCCCTATTTCGGATTCCTGTCGGTCTTTTTTCTCATTATGGGATTGTCTCTATTGTCCCCCTCGGCACTTCTTTTGGCACGTCGTCTCCTGCACGGCTCCTGCAAAAAGTTGTTTGGCGGCGAGGGTCTGTTGGCGAGCATGAACCTCTCGCAAAATGTCGGACGCAATTCGCTCGCGGTTTCGTCTTTGGCCATCGCCTTCATGATGGTCATCAGCATGTCGATCATGGTCCACAGTTTCCGCACCACCGTGATCGTCTGGATTGGACAGACGCTAAGAGCGGATCTGTTCGTCCGCATCGCCGGAGGCCGGGACATCGATTACCGGTATACCCTGCCTTCAAACCGCGTGGAACAACTCAAGAAAATTCCGGGAATCGCCGGGATCGACCAGTTCCGGGCCATCGACATCTCCTACGACGACAAACCCGTGGTCCTGGCGACGGGGGACTTTTCGGTGCTCTCGCAATACGGAAACCTGGTGATCAAAACCGGCCCTCCCGCTGACGAACTGGACCAATGGATGGCCGGGCACAACCGGGCCATCGTCTCCGAGGCGTTTGCCCTCAAGCATAAAGTGAGCACTGGAGACCGGCTCAACCTGAACACGCCCGGCGGCCCGCTGGATTTGGAAATCATCGCTGTGTATTACGATTACTCGCGCGAGCGGGGCTACATCGTCATCGACCGGACAACGTTTCTGAAATATTACCGGGACCCGGCCATCAACAGTTTTATCATTTACCTTGAGGATAAAAACCAGCTCTCGAACGTTCGCCAAAACGTATTAGCCTCTTTAGGCAAAGACTATCAACTCATCATCCGGTCCAATTCGGAGTTGAAAAAGGACGTTCTCGACGTGTTCGACCGCACCTTCGCCATCACCTACGCCCTGGAAATCATCGCCATCGGGGTGGCGGTACTCGGTCTTTTCAACACCCTGATCTCCCTCATTCTGGAGCGCAGGCGGGAAGTCGGCATCCTGCGATTCCTGGGCGCGTTCAAGAATCAGGTCAAGCGCGTGGTGTTGATCGAGGCGGGCATACTGGGGTTGATCGGCTCGGGCATGGGCTTGATCGCGGGCGTTATCGTGTCCTACATCCTGATCTTTGTCATCAACAAGCAATCCTTCGGCTGGACCATTCAGGTGCATTTCCCCTATCTGTTCATGCTTTTCACCACCCTCATTTTTTGGATGGTTTCTACATCCGCCGGGCTGTATCCCGCCCACCTTGCCGCAAGACTCAACCCGAAGGAAGCCGTGCGGGTGGAATGATATTCCTGAGTGAATGTTTCGCCTGCAACGGGTCAATGATAAGAAACGTGCAGTTTTTTGAAGGACTTCAAAAACAGCAGGCTCAACAGCACAAGAAAAGCGTAGCCGCCGATGATTCTGAAAAATTCCTGATTGCCGACAAAACTGTGGACGGTTAGAAAGTACACTGCGCCGACGTTGCCATAGGCGCCCGCCATCCCCGCCATCTTTCCCGTGAGGTCTTTGCGGATGAGCGGAACCGCGGCGAAACAGGCGCCGTTTCCCGCTTGCAGAAATACCGAACAGGTGATCGCCAGAACAATCACCCACCCTATCGGCCAGTCGGCGTTTATTTCTCCCATGGCCCAATAGCCTGCCAGGACTCCCAGGACTAAAACCGCCAAGGTCCGCCTTCTTCCAAACAGGTCGGACAACCAACCGCCGCTGGGCCGGGTGATCAGGTTCATCACCGCAAAACTGGAACCCAAAAGACCGGCGGCGGCCACCGAAAGGCCAAAGGTGGTTTCCAGAAATTGTGGAAACATGGAAACCACAGCCAACTCCGATCCAAAAGTAAGGGCGTAAACCAGGCTTAAAATAAATATCTGGCGAAATTCGTAGCGTTCTTCGTTAGGGATGGCTCGTTTAAGATTCTGCAAATTAACGCGAAGGGATTCTCCCGCATTCAGGAAAAAAATTCCGACGACACCGGCGGTGAGCAACCCGGTGACTTCCTGTGAAAATAGTGGCGAGGACAGCGCGGATAATTTCCACACCAGAGCCAGGATGGAACCGTAGATGGGAAGCATGAGAAGCACTTGCAGGAAAAGATCGCGGTAGGACGTCACTTCAATGGAGTGAATCAGGTTGACCTGAAAGTTGCGCCCCCGGTCGGGAATTTCTACAGCCCATTTCCAGTAGACCCCGGCCCAAATCAGGCACAACAGGCCGGAAAAGGCCGTGGCCATCCGCCAGCCTGTTTCCTCGGAGAACAACAGCGCGACGACAGGCAGGGAAAAGGCCGCGGCGGCGGCGCCGAAATTTCCCCATCCGGCGTAAATCCCCTGAGCGACGCCCATTTTTTCCGGAGGAAACCATTCGGCGATCATCTTGATGCCGACCACAAAACCCGCTCCCACGATTCCCATCAGGAGCCGGGCGATGAGTAACTCCAGAAATTCGGAGGCAAGGGCAAAATAAAAACAAACGCAGGCCGCAAACAGCAGAAGCCCGCAGAAGACCCTTCTAGGCCCGTGACGATCGACCAGAGTGCCGATGACGATCCTTGCGGGTATCGTCAGAGCCACATTGCCAATCATCAGGATTTCGATCTGATCCAACGACAGGCCCACCTGCTTCATGATCGTGGTGTTGAACGGGGCCATGTTGAACCAGGCCGCGAAGGTCAAAAAAAAAGCAACCCACGTCAGGTGCAGGGCGCTTTTCTGCCGATCGCTGAATCCAAGCATTAAGATGTCGTGTCAGGGACGGAGCAAGGTCATTGCGAGGTGGGTTGACTGGTCATGAATTGATGGGTTTCGACCACGCCGGCGTCATCGAAAGTGACCACCAAATCCTTTGACGTGTCTTTGCCGATCAAACGATACTTATTGTGCTCATAAACCCAGATCTCTTTGCCGTTTTGAACCCCTTTTTTGAAAGGATGCCCAAACATGGATTCCACTTCCTCCCGGGTGGTGTGACCGTTTTGCAGACTGTCATAGAGAACTTCATTGAATTCCTTGCCGCTGGTGCCACACCCCGTGACCGCAAGGATCATTAACAGGATTCCAATAAATAAAAAACGTTTCATATTCATCGCTGCCTCCATTTGCTGAAATCTTACCATGCCGTAGGTAAATACAAGAAATGATTTCCCGGAAAATGTACCCAGGGCCAGGCTCCGACAGGATCAGGCCGTGGTGATGCTGTATTTTTCCTGATGCATTTTTGGGTTGCCCTGAAAAATAATTTCTATTTTATGTTTTTCTTCCGTTTCTTCGATGAAGGAGCTTTCCTCCTGATACATCAGGTCATAGGTGGAAGGGTGGACCTCCACGTGGATCGCTTTATGGTTCAGGTTTTGGCTGACCAGTTTCTGGATTTCACGGATGATTTCATAACAAATCGTCGTCGGGGACTTGAGGGTCCCCTTGCCCCCACAATAAAAGCAGGTGTCGCAGAGGGTTTGCACAAGGCTTTCCCGGACGCGCTTGCGGGTCATTTCCGCCAGCCCCAGTTCGGAGATTTTAAGAATCCGCGTCCGGGAGCGGTCTCCCTTGAGAGCCAGAGTCAACGCGTTCCAGACGATTTCCTTACTTTCCTCCTTGGACATATCGATAAAATCAACGATGATGATGCCGCCAATGTTTCGCAACCGCAATTGATAGACAATTTCCTTGACCGCCTCAAGGTTGGTTTTCAAAATGGTTTCTTCCGGGTCCGAGTGCCCCACGAATTTTCCCGTGTTGACGTCAATGGCCACCAGTGCTTCCGTCTGGTCGATGGAAATAAACCCTCCGGATTTGAGCCAAACCTTCCGGTCCAGGGCGCGGTTGATTTCTATCTCGATGCCATTGTGATCGAAAATCGGCATGGGGTCGTCATGGTATTCAATTTTATCGACCAAATGCGGCAGGTAGTTGGAGCAAAACTCGACGCATTTCCGGTGATCTTCCCTGGAATCGATCACCAGCCGTTTTACATCCTGCGTGAACAAGTCGCGGATGGAACGAAATATGAGGTTGAGATCCTCGTAAAACAATCGGCCGGCTTCCATGCCGTTGGAGCTTTTTTCCAGTTTATCCCAAAGCCGGTGCAGAAAATTTAGATCCGATGCAAAATCTTCCTCTTCACAGCCCTGCCCCGCCGTGCGGACAATGTACCCTTCACCGGGTCTCCCAATTTCCGCCATGAGGGCTTTCAGCCGCTCCTTTTCGGTTTCGTCTTCAATCCTGCGGGAAACGTTGATATGGTTCACGGTGGGCATGTAAACCACGTACCTTCCCGGCAGGCTGATGTAAGTGGTGATCCTGGCGCCCTTGGTGCCCAGGGGATTTTTGGCCACCTGCACCATGATTTCCTGGCCTTCCCGCAATAAATCCTGAATGGGAATGCCGTGATTGAAATTGCGTTGCGGTTTGTCCTCCGATTCCTTTGCCTGCTCCTCACTCAATGGAATCCCGTTGCCCTCGGATTCCTCCAGGTTCAGCATATCGAGAACGTCGATATCGCCCACATACAGAAACCCGGCTTTCTCCAACCCAATATCGACAAAGGCCACCTGCATTCCGGGAAGAACCTTGGTGACCTTGCCTTTGTATATATTCCCGACAATCCCCTTGTTGGACTTATGTTCGATGAACAACTCCACCAGTTGATTGTTTTCCATCAGGGCGACCCGAATTTCGCGCGGGTTGGAGTTGATTATAATTTCGGAGTGCATGAACCCATTATTCCTCAAACAATATTAAATTTAGTTTGGAGAAAAATTCACCTCTTCAAGGCGGGATAAGAGACAAACTTTATACCTTCTTCTCTCCAAAACCCCACGTGAGAAAAGGGAATAAAAATGATTCAGGGTGCCAAATTATAGCATGTAATTTTGCATCCGGGGCCTGAAAGCGTCGAAAAACTGCAACCTTTTCCGGAAGCCCAAGGATATGAAGGTTCAACCTCGCCCTCTTTAGTGAATTGTCCGGCGCATTTCAATATTTAACAACAGTCCAAGAGCAAAAAAGTTGGTGATCAAAGAAGACCCGCCATAACTCATCAAAGGGAGAGGGAGCCCGGTCACGGGGAAAAAACCAATGGTCATGCCAATATTAAAGATAATATAAAAAGTGATGGAACTGATCAGGCCCAGCGCCATGAAAAAACCAAACCGGTCCGCCGCCCGGAACGCTATATTCAACCCCTTGAGAATAATAAAAAGATACAGGCCAAAAAGAAGGAACACGCCGATGAATCCCATCTCCTCCGCAAAAACGGAAAAAATAAAATCGGTATGTTTTTCAGGAAGAAAGTTGAGACGGCTTTGGGTCCCCGCAAACAGTCCTTTTCCCCAAAACCCGCCCGAACCAATGGCAATTTTGGACTGTATCGTATGATAACCCGCGCCCAGGGGATCCATTTCCGGGTTGAACAGGGTCAGCACCCTGGTTTTTTGATAATCTTTCAGGAAAAACCAGAGAAGGGGAGCGGAAACGATTCCCGCGCCAAAAAGCTTCAACAAAGTAAAAAAGTTAAATTCAATGGCGGCGATAAAAACCAGGAAAATTAAAAAGATCATGATCGCCGTCCCCAGATCGGGTTGGCGGACAATGAGACCTCCAATAACTCCGGTGAGAAGGGTCGGAATTATCAAGTCCTTAAAATGGAATTGCCCTTGTAATTTCCCGGTTTCAAAATACTTGGCCAGTACGATGATCAGGGAAATTTTTGCAAACTCGGAGACCTGAATGGTCAAGGGACCCAGATGAATCCACCGTCTGGCGCCGGACGCGATCGTGCCAAAAAATAAAACATACAACAGGGCCAAAACGGTACAGCCATAGATCAAATAGGCATAACGGCTCAGAAGCCGGTAATCGACGGCGATAGCCACGGCCATCGCGACAAGACCATAGAGAATCCAGTAGATTTGCTTGATATAGAGGTTGCGAAAGAAGAGTTCCGGCCTGCCATGGTTGGCGCTGTTAATGGTCACCACGCCAAGGATGGACACCACAAGAATGATGATAAGAAACCACCAACTGAAGTTTGTCGCCAGTCTTCGATCTATCATAATTGCAGACTATAATATCATCATGGGGATAAAATGGGGGGCCAAATCTAGCAGGGGGCTGAAAATGTCCCCGGGAAATCCATGGGCGTAATGAAACCGGTCAAGCATGGATTTCCCGACAATAGAGGATGAGTATGGCTCAAAAAGTTCAACTCAGCCGGAAAAAACCGGGCCCAATAATTGCGTTCAACCCTACCTTATTTTTAAAGGCCGGGACCCGTTGGGGATAGTTTAACCGGAAACAAAAAAAATTTCCGGGCCCTATTGACAAACTTCAATCCTGCAATAAATACTTATTTTTCAAATAGTTATTTATTCTGCACACTTTATAATCGATTTTAGCAAATCCCTCAAATTATTCCTGTTAGAAGTTTTCTCCCCGGTTTTTTCCACAAGTTTTACACACTCTCTGTGGATTAAAAATTTTTAATTTAAGACGTTCTTTATAATCGCTCTGGGCTTGCATTTCCCAGGGACAAAACCAGATTTCTCAGCAATGACAAGTGATGATGACGATAATCCGGGAAAAATCAAACAAATTAAACCTTTTAACCGGGATGCCCCGGCAATCACCTGATTCGCATAGGTTTGACGGGCAATTCTCCCCTGCTTATTTATCAGGTGCTTGGAAGGCCCTTTATCTAAAGGCGAAAAAGCCTCCATTCAAGGGAGATATCGATCAAAGTGAGAATTCATAAAGGTCTGAGGAAGGGAGGGGTTCTTAAGATCTCCAACCCCCGCATAAAACGTGTGGAATCCCCCCCTTTCCTCCTTCGACTCTTTGGTTGTGGATAACCCCAACCTGTCAAGATATTTTATCAAGGATAAAAACAAAATCGAACAAAAACATTACAACTAATTTAAAAACAATAGATTACATTAAAACTAAGAGCGCCTTCATAGAGCAATTCTAAAAAATTACTGGCCCGATTTTGCACAACACGATCCTTTTCTCACAAGTTATCCACACCTTGAAAAAAATCGTGCATGGTCGGAATAAAGGCTATAAATCAAGGGAATTTCGGAAGGGTGATATGATCTATGTCACAAAAACAGTCAAGGCTTTTCCCCAAAGGTTTTATGGCTTCGCAGGTAATTTTCCATGTCCGAGGGCAGAGAAGATATAAAAACTTGTGGCTTCCCGGAAACGGGATGGATGATTTCCAGCCGGTGAGCGTGCAGAGCCTGACGCGGCATTTTCATGTGTTTTTCATCAAGCTTGCCTCCGTAGGTCTTGTCACCGAGGACAGGGTGGCCCAGAGAAGCGACATGCACCCGGATTTGGTGCGTTCTGCCGGTTTTGGGAAACAACCGTAAATAGGTGAAATGCGGGTGACGGGAAATCACTTCATAGGCAGTGGCCGCCTCCCGGCCTCCTTCCCTTTGCGGGGCCATTTTTTTGCGGTGGATTTTGTGCCTTCCAATGGGAAGATCGATCACCCCGGTTTGCGCCGGGACGATTCCGCGCACCAGAGCAAGATACACCTTTTTTATCGTCCTCTGTTTGAACTGTTTGGCGAGAGACCGGTGAGCCCTGTCGGTTTTCGCCACCAAAACCAGGCCGGAGGTGTCCTTGTCCAGCCGATGCACGATTCCCGGCCGTTCCACGCCGCCGATTCCGGTCAAATCCGGACAATGGTGGAGTAACGCATTGACCAGCGTTCCGGCGCCATGGCCGGGAGCCGGATGCACCACCATGCCGGCGGATTTATCGACAACAACAAGACTTTCATCTTCATACACGATGTGCAGGGGAATGCGTTCCGCCAGAAGATCCAGCGGCGTGGGGTCCGGAACATGGATTGTGATGATATCTCCCGGTTTCACCTTGTATTTGGCGCGGACCGGCGCTCCGTTCACCGATACCTTTTCCTGTTCGATCAGGCGCTTGAGCCGGGACCGGCTGATTTCCTTTTGAATATTCGATAGATACTGATCCAGCCGCTTGTCGGACCAGGCGGAATCCACTTTGTATTTAAGTTGTTGCATATTAAAGTTTTATTCGAATTTGGCGCGATCTTCCCTTATTCTATCAGTATAGAACACATCGGTCGATTGCAGGGGACTTTCATGATAAAGCCCTCAGCCTTAAAAAAAGGAGGCGCTATGAAACGCCTGTTGCTTATCACGGCAATGACGGTCGCGCTGTCATTGCCCGGCGCATTCAAGCCCGGCCAAAAGGCCGAAGGGTCGGACGTCCGGGTTCTGGTCAGCGAAGTCATCGACTCCCGGTCGTCCAAGGGGTTTTTTGCAAAATGTGAACTGGAACTCATCCTTATGGGCAATGACGTGGTCGATTCCATGGGCGTTCGCTCCGTTCGTATCCATTACGCGGTAGACGACACGGGCAGGATTCTCACCCATAAAAAACCACCCGGCTCTTTTCATTTTAATGAGAAAAAAGACCACCAGGTGAACGCAAAAATCAACTTGAAGAATCCCGCCAGGGCGGCCCGGTTCATCCAATCCATCAAAGGCGAAGTCGAGCTGTTCAAGCCAAGCCCCAAAAACGGCAGTCAGATCGTCATCGGTCGTTTTCTGGATCGTCCCGGAAAGCGCATTTCTCATCCCACGCTCAAGAAAAACCAGGTAGAGGTGAGCTATGTGACTAGAGAAGTCTATCAAGCGCAAAAGAAACGCGAAATGAAAAACGCCAAGGGCATAAAACAGCTGGGGCAGGAGTTCGGCGAAGCGTTTGGCAAAATGTTTGAGGGCCTGTTCGCGGGATTCATGGGAGACGAAAAAAACGCCGTTCATCTGGTCGTCAACGACCCTGAAAACCGGATCGTGAAATTTGATTTCCTCGATGTCGACGGCAACCAGGTCGAGCCCATGTCCCGGTCCAACATGGGGAAATTAAGAACCTTCGGATTCAAGGAACTTCCCTCTCCCCACATGCAACTGGTGCTCTACCTGGCCACACCGGAATCGATCCAAACAGCCCCCTTTACCCTGGAACGTGTGGCCCTGCCGTAAACCGGAATCCGGGTGGATTTTAATATTGAAAAACTCAGTTTTTCCGCTCTCTAAGGGTCTGGATGATTTTCAGGAGGCTTTCCTCTCTCTTCATGAAATCAAAAATTGCGATCAAAAGGCAGGTCACTACCAGCGAAGTGGTTATAAACAGAACCGGGCTCATCCCGGCAAGCAAATATAAGGTGGATGTTTCCAGTTGATTGTTCTGCATTTTATCCATCAGATAGACGGGATTCGCCAACATGGGAACTTTTAAATAAGCATAAACGCAAAAACCAAACCAAAGCGCAAACATCCCGCCGACCGCCCAGGGCCAGATTTTTTGCAGAAACCATCTTTTTTGAATCAGTTGTTTTTCAGATTTTGAGAGCATTTTTTACTCGATCACGGATGCATCCTATTTTTCCAGCAATCGTGGCATCAGTTCCACCAGATTGCAGGGCGGGTTGTTGCTGTTGAGCTGGTGGACCAGAATCCCGTCCCACGCGTCCTTGCAGGCCCCCGTGGAGCCCGGAAGCG
>Ga0114931_10012332_pt1 | contig 10018 bp, 10 predicted proteins | sample 2SBtaG_FD_89579 | JGI IMG/M metagenome (GOLD analysis project Ga0114931, IMG submission 89579) | Deep subsurface microbial communities from Kolumbo volcano to uncover new lineages of life (NeLLi) - 2SBTROV14_V59a metaG | ecosystem: Environmental > Aquatic > Marine > Volcanic | place: Kolumbo... | reverse complement strand
GAGGTGAAAGCATTCCAGACCTCCCTTGACGGAATCGGATGACGAAGAAACTTAGGCGATCGGCAGATGAGAATTTACCAATGACAACTCGACGAAAGGTGTAGGATCAGGGGGCGGAGGGGCTAGGATTTAGGAGCTAGGGAAATGAGGGCTTTTGCCCGCTGTACTAGCCCCTAAATCCTAAATCCTAGTCCCTCAATCTTCGTCAGATTGGTATATTCCTATCTGCCGCTCGCCTTATGACTTTGCGGTTTGCCTGTTGCATTATATACCGCTTCTGGCGAATATGGCTGGATGTGGTCTTCTCGCCTATTTTGGAAACTCTTTCTCACCTATGCCGGGCTGATTCTGCTTGCGGTCAGCGTTTGTATCTCGATCGTGTCGGGCTGGCAGGAAGGGCTGTTGGTCGAGCAAGTTCGGCGGCGACTGCACGACTCTGCTTCCCTACTACGAGACGACCTGGGCGGTAGCCTGGCAGCAGGGCGGAGTGAGGCATTGCAACGGAAGGTGCGATCGCTCGGCGAGCAAACGCAGACCCGCTTTACGTTGGTATCCGACGATGGCACGGTATTGGCCGATTCTGAACAAGAGGGGCTTGCAGAAGTTGCCGAGATGGAAAACCATTTGAGCCGAAAGGAATTTGTCGGGGCTGCTCGTTTTGGCGAAGGTCTTTCTCGGCGGATCAGTCCGACTCTGGGTGAACCGTTTCTGTATATTGCGATTGCGGTTGAGCAAGACGAGATTCTGCTCGGTTATGTAGGGGCCGCCCAATCGATGGCCTCGATTCAAAAAGAAGTGGGCACGATTCGTCGGCTTATTTGGTTAGTAGGCCTACTGGTTGGCCTCTCTGGTCTTGCGATTACTTATTTGCTCACACAACGGATGCTTCGTCCAATTAGGCAATTGACGGTTGCGGCTGAAGACATCGCGAAGGGAACCTATCCAGATCGAATCGAGGTCCATTCGAGCGACGAATTGGGGACGCTGGCACGTTCGTTCGAGCATATGAATAAAGAGCTGCAATGGAGAGAAAAACAGCTAAGAACCGGTGCCCAGCGACAACATGCGGTGTTGGGGGGAATGGTCGAGGGTGTGCTGGCTGTCGACCGTCGCCAGCAAGTTCTGTTTGCCAACGCGGCAGCAGGGAAAGCCCTTTCCTTTGAGCCTGACGAAATCGAGGGGAAGCCTCTGTTGGAAGTCGTGCGGAGCCACGAATTGCGAGAAATTGTGCTGCAGGTTCTCCGCTCCGGTGAGCTTTGTCAGGGAGATCTCGCGTGGCAGGCCGAAATATTGCGCACGCTGAAAGTCCATGCCACTCCCCTGCCCGGCTCCCCTTGCCCGGGTGTGGTAATGGTGTTGCACGACGTGACCGAGTTGAAACGCTTGGAAAGTCTCCGTCAGCAGTTTGTCGCGAATGTTTCTCACGAGCTGAAGACTCCGCTCAGTTCGATCAAAGCCTATACCGAAACTCTGCTTAACGGGGCGTTTGAAGATACCGAAAATGCTTCTCGCTTTTTGCAACGAATCGACGACCAGGCCGATCGGCTCCATGAGCTTATTCTTGACATGTTGAGTCTCGCCCGAATCGAGTCGGGCGCTGCTGTTTTAGAATTGGCGGACATACCGCTTCAACGGGTCGTTGCAACCTGTTTAGCGGACTACGAGGCGCGTGCCGAAGCAGTGCAAATCGAATTGCACAACGAAGTTGGTTCAAATTCGGTCGCTGTTCGGGCAGACGAAGAATCGTTGCTGCAAATACTGAGCAACTTGGTTGACAACGCGATCAAGTACACTTCCTCTGGAGGAGTCGTAGCAGTCCGTTGTCGGCAGGAATCGGCAGAGGCCGTGATCGAGGTCACGGACACGGGTATCGGTATTGCTCCGGCGCATCACGAGCGTCTTTTTGAGCGTTTTTACCGGGTTGATAAGGCCCGATCGCGAGAATTAGGGGGCACGGGTTTGGGTCTTGCCATCGTGAAGCACCTTTGCCAGGCGATGGGCGGCAGCGTTTCGGTCGCGAGCAGGCTCGGTCAAGGGAGCACGTTTGAAGTGCGAATTCCCCTCGCTTGAGTGAAGATTGGCATTTTGTTGTCAATCTTCATATTTCCTTCATATTTCCTCGTTAGAGTGTGGCTCATCTGATGGGTCTCTAGGCGAGGCGACAGATAAATTGTAACTCGACGCGTAAGCGCGGGGTGCAGCGGGTACCGGCTTATTTCTCGCTTACGCGTCGGGTTCCGAAGGTAGATTCCATGCTGACGCTCGCCTCGAGTTTGTAGAACCAAATTTAGCACAAGGACTAATGAAGTGAATTCAGGTCGAACATTCTCTCGAATTGCTATCCTTCTTGCGATCTGCTTCAACACGATCTTGGCAGGCTGTAGTCGCACAATTTCTGAGCCGGCAGGAGACGAATCAAGCGGTACTCTGACAGGCGACATTCGCATTCATGGATCGAGTACCGTCTTCCCGGTGTCGCAGGCAGTTGCCGAGGAATTCAGCGAGGTGGCCCCGCGAGTCAAGGTTTCCGTTGGTTCCGCTGGCACGAGCGGAGGTATGAAAAAGTTTGTTGCTGGCGAGATCGATATCTGTGACGCCTCTCGCAAGATGAAAGAAACCGAACGCGAAAAATGTGAAGCCGCTGGAATTGAGTTCATTGAACTGAATGTCGCAATTGACGGGTTGTCTGTTGTCGTAAATCCAGAGAATGATTGGGTAGATTGTCTCACTGTCGAACAGCTAAAAGCCATCTGGCGCCCTGAAAGTGGTGAGACCGTTATGAAGTGGAGCGATGTCAATCCAGAGTGGCCCGAGGAGCCATTGAAACTCTACGGTCCTGGGACCGATTCGGGCACGTTCGACTATTTCACGAAAGCAATCAATGGAGAAGAGCGTTCCAGTCGAGCAGACTACACTGCTAGCGAAAACGACAACCAGTTGGTACGAGGCGTAGCTTCGGACAAGGGTGGACTCGGATATTTTGGCTATGCCTACTACGCAGAAAACAAAGATCAACTCAAGCTAGTGGCAGTTGATGGCGGCGAGGGATGTGTTGCTCCGGATGAAAACACGGTGCGTGATGGTACTTACAAGCCGCTTTCGAGGCCGTTGTTCATCTACGCTCGAAAGTCGTCTCTCAAGCGACCGGAAGTGAGTACATTCGTAAAATTTTATCTGGAGAACGTACACCGATTGGCAAGTGATGTTGGATATGTGCCTGTTTCTGACGAGGTAGCTGATCGAAATAAAGAGCTGTTGGAAACTTCTCTGTAGCAATTGATAGCCGAGCATCTCACATTCTTGCAATGAGTTACAAATTCGGAGATTCTTTTCAGTATGTCCCTGGCAGCTTCGAATAGAGAGCAACTGATCGCGAAGTCGACGAGTATCGATTTGCGCAAGCTTTTTGAATTTTCGATCCACGGCATACTGCTGGCGTGCGCAGCGGTCTCGATCGTGACGACCGTGGGAATTGTCGCGGTGCTGCTTTTTGAGTCGCTCCATTTTTTTCGCGAAGTATCAGTTTGGGAATTTCTTACGGGCGCACGTTGGTCTCCGCTGCTGAAGCCTCAGAACTTTGGGATTGCACCTTTGTTTTGTGGCACGCTACTGGTGGCAGGCGGCTCCGCGCTGCTTGCCATTCCGATAGGTCTTGCCACGGCGATTTACCTGAGTGAATACGCTTCGCCCCTTGTACGCGAAATCGTCAAGCCGATGCTTGAAGTGTTGGCAGGCATTCCGTCGGTCGTCTATGGCTATTTGGCTGTTGTGTTTGTGTCGCCTCTGGTCCGCGATACGATTCCCTCGGCCGATCTGTTTAACGCCGCCAATGCTTGTATTGTAGTTGGCATTATGATTTTGCCGATGATTGTCTCGCTCAGCGAGGATGTGCTGCAATCGGTGCCTCGTTCGCTGCGAGAGGGAGCTTATGCGTTGGGAGCGACGAAGCTCGACGTAACGCTCGGCGTGATTTTACCGGCTGCCATGTCGGGCGTCATCGCATCCTGTTTGCTCGCCATCGCCAGAGCGGTGGGGGAAACGATGGCTGTTACCCTCGCAGCGGGGGCGACGCCCAATCTTACGCTGAACCCCTTCGAGGGTATTCAAACCATGACTGCCTACATTGTACAAGTCAGCCAAGGCGACACGCCCGCAGGAACGCTTGAGTATCGCACGATCTTTGCAGTGGGCTTGGCACTTTTTATTTCGACCTTGGTGCTTAACGTATTTGCTCGGTGGATATTGCTCAGAGTCGAGGAGCAATACGAATGAGACGGATAGAACAGAGATGTGGTCGTCCCTACGCGATGTTAGCATCACGCGCGTTTGCGCTGCTTTGCGGCGGGGCAACATGGCTTTGCGTAGCTATCCTGGTGCTTTTGCTGTGGAATATCGTGAGCTACGGTTGGGACACAGTTAGCTGGGATTTTGTCAACCGATTTCCCTCGCGATTCGCAGAAAAAGCAGGGATCAAGCCTGCCTTGATTGGTAGCCTCTACTTGATCGGCCTTACTGCCTTATTTTCAGTTCCTATCGGCGTCGGGACGGCCATTTATCTAGAAGAGTACACGCCAAAGAGTCGTTGGCGGACGCTGGTGCAAGTCAACATCGCCAACTTGGCTGGCGTACCCTCGATAGTCTACGGCCTCTTGGGTCTGGGTCTGTTCGTCAGGGCGATGCAACTCAACCGAAGCTTAGTGGCGGGAGCGCTGACGTTGACACTCGTCGTCTTGCCGATCGTCATCATGGTGGCGCAGGAGTCGCTCCGTGCCGTGCCCAGTACGGTTCGTCAAGCTTCGTATGCATTAGGAGCAAGCCGATGGCAAACCGTCAGGCATCAGTTGCTTCCAGCGGCTTTGCCGGGCATTTTGACCGGTGTTATTCTAGCACTATCACGAGCTTTGGGCGAAGCGGCTCCGCTGGTGGCGATCGGCGCGGCAACGTACGTGCGGTTTTTACCCGAGGATATTCTCAAAGATGAGTTCACCGCTTTGCCACTGCAGATATTCAGTTGGACCGACCAGCCGCAAAAAGGTTTTCACGAAGTTGCCGCGGCTGGAATTGTCGTCTTGCTTGTCGTACTAGTTAGCATGAACGCCATAGCCGTCGTATTACGGTATCGATTTGGCAAGAACAAGCGATGGTAGATTTTACTTGTCAGATTTTACTTGTCTTTGAAAAGAATTTGTTTAACCTCATTTAGAATAAGGCGAGCGGCAGATAGGAATTTAACTTCATAACCCGACTGGTAAGTTTTTATCTGCCGCTCGCCTAAGGCAAAGCACGAATGACGAAATACCCAATGACGAAAGAAGAAGTACTGCATTTCAAGCTAATACTCGCAGTTCTCGCGTTGCGGTTATTCGGATTTGGGTATTTCGGTACTCGTCATTTGCCTAATACTACTGCTCTAAGTCATTGGAACCACAACGACACGACGAACACCACGTCCTACTACAAAACCAAGTTAAACGATGTGAAACGGAATTTTTGTTGGGTAAGCATTTTGCAGGAAAGAACTAGTCAACCTGTTGATCGAGGCAAAATCGTGGAAAACCCAATCCTCCTAGCCCCGTTACGTTGTGTCCGTTGTGTCGTCGTGGTTCCACCTAGCGCAGTAGTACTTAAATCCCCTTAGAAGGACAGGCTTCATGTTGCTTTCAGAGATTGACCTAGACAGAGGGGCCCGGAAAATGCCTGAAGCTAGTGCTAGAAAATCGCTCGTAGGAGTGTCGACTGCATCACTCAACTCGTCGAAAGTCTCGCGATCTGCGGTTGAGATTGCTGGGCTATCGAAGAAAGTGATTACTCGAGACGTCGATTTTTACTATGGGGAAAATCAAGCGCTCCACAAGATTTCGCTCGATATTCCCGAACATTGTGTGACCGCTTTGATCGGCCCGTCCGGCTGTGGGAAGTCTACCTTCCTGCGATGTCTCAACCGGATGAACGATATGATCGAAGGCACAACCGTTCGCGGAGAAATTTTGCTTGATGGCGTAGACATCTATCGCCGTGGCACCGATGTGGTCGAGCTCCGCAAGCGGGTGGGAATGGTTTTTCAGAAGTCCAACCCTTTTCCCAAGTCGATTTACGAAAACGTGGCCTATGGCCCCCGTGTTGCTGGGATACGCAAGCGTACCCTGCTGGACGAGATCGTGGAAGAGTGTTTGCAGCAGTCGGCCCTTTGGGATGAAGTGAAAAATCGACTCAAAGATTCCGCTCTGCAGCTCTCCGGTGGTCAGCAGCAAAGGCTGTGTATCGCGAGGGCGCTTGCCACAGCTCCTGACGTGTTGCTGATGGACGAACCTGCCTCGGCCCTTGATCCCAAATCGACCGCGGCGGTCGAAGAGCTCATCTTTGAGTTGAAAGACACTTATACGATAGTGATTGTTACGCATAATATGCAGCAAGCAGCTCGTGTATCAGACCAAACCGCATTTTTCTATGAAGGGCACCTCATCGAGGTGGGAACCACGAAAGAATTGTTCACAAATCCCAGGGAAAGCCAGACTGAGGACTACATCACGGGCAGATTCGGTTAGTCTATTAGTCTGTCTATGCATTAGTCGAGCGGCAGATAGGAATGTACCAACCTGACGAGGATCGAGGATTTAGGGGTTAGTACCGCGGGCGAAAGCCCTTATTTCCCTAGCTCCTAAATCCTAGCCCCTCCCCCCTGATCCTACGCCTTTGGTCGAGTTGTCATTGGTAAATTCTCATTTGCCGATCGCATTATTCAAAGCATTATTCAAATTTCGTCATTTCCAAATGTCCCAACACTTGCATCGAGATATCGAAGCTCTAGAACAAGACCTGCTTGCGCAGTCGTCGATTGTCGAGAGGATGATTTACCGTGCTAGTCAGGCGCTAAGAGAGCTGCGTACCGATCTGATCGAGCAGCTTCACCGCGACGAAGACACGGTGAACAGCCAGGAAGTCGATATCGAAGAAGAATGCCTAAAAATGTTGGCTCTCCATCAGCCGGTGGCTGTCGATTTGCGGCGTGTGGCGACGGTGCTGAAGATCAATGGCGATCTGGAGCGTATTGCCGATTTGGCAGTCAACATTGGCGAGCGAGCTCAAGCGTTGGTTCACCACCCGCAATTCCTTTTCCCGTATAAACTCGACCTGATGGTTGAGGCTGCGACAACCATGGTTCGAGATGCTCTGGATGCCTTTGTGCGATTGGATGTCGAAGCTGCCCGTGATGTCTGCCTGCGCGACGATATTGTCGACGAGTTGAACCGTCAGGTGATTGACGACATTAAGCAGTTTCTTCAAGACCATATCAGCGAGATCGAACCAGCGCTTCAATTCTTTTCTGCTTCCAGGCATATTGAACGGATCGGAGATCATGCGACGAACATTGCCGAGGATGTCATTTATCTCGTGAATGGCGAAATAGCCCGGCACAGGCACGACGATGCGCCCCTCGAATCGGAGAACTGGTAGGCGATGGCTAAAGCCAATATTCTGATAGTCGAAGATGATGTCTCATTGTCTGAGGTTCTCGACTACAATCTCAGCCAAGAGGGGTACGACACGCGAGTCGCGCGTGATGGGCAGCAGGGGCTTCGTGAAATTCGCTTGCGATGCCCTGATCTTGTCTTGCTCGATCTGATGTTACCGATGGTCGATGGACTTGAAGTCTGTCGACAGCTTCGTGCAGACCGGATAACTCAAGATTTGCTTGTGCTGATGCTTACCGCTCGTTCGGAGGAAACGGATCAAATCGTAGGGTTCTCGGTAGGGGCAGACGACTACGTAACTAAGCCTTTCAGCGTGAAAGTGCTTTTGCAACGTATTGGCGCTCTTCTGCGACGTAAAGAAAAAGACAGTGGCGATCGCGACATCGTCGTGAGCCAGGGAATTCTCATTGATCGCCACCGGCACCGTGTGACGGTAGCCGACAAACCGATCGATCTTACTCCTAACGAATTCGCATTGCTGAGCGCACTGGTGAAACAACCAGGAAGGGCTTATTCTCGAAGTGAATTGATCGACGTTGCACTAGGCGAAGATGCGATGGTGCTGGAGCGTACAATCGATGTTCACGTTCGTGCCCTGCGTCAAAAGCTGGGTGCGCATGCCGATTTGGTTCAGACGGTGCGTGGTGTTGGCTACCGCCTGCGAGACCCAGCTGATGTGACTGTCTCGTGAGCAAGACTGAGAGAATCCGTGTCCTGGGCAGCTGCCCTTGGCCAACAAGGGCCGTCTTGCCCGCAGTGGCTCAGTAGCACGCTATTTTGGAACCCACAGGGAATTGAAGGGCATCGCATAGTCTTGTAGTACCAGAGCATGACGTTCACGTGGTTCGAGACACTCAGATCCACACAACCTCGAATCGGGTGAACCCCTTTGACCCGATAGTTCTGCACGCCACAATAATCGGAGTGCTTGCCGTAGCCGCTGATCCCCGGTGCCCAATAGTTCTCGACAACACATGCATGACGCGTTGCGGCGAGCTTACAGAAAATCTCTTCGTGCATATTGGCGGGGGGATCGATTAAAGTCAACTGTGCCATTGGTCCCAGGTCGCTCAAGCAAACCGCTGCCTGAGAAACTGCGATGGTTCCTAAGCTGTGGGCGATCAGTTGCGTGTTGCCAGGGTTCACAGCCCGGGCTCGCAGTGCTGCCGCCAACATGCGACCTTGGCATTTGCCGATCTTTACCGGCTCGTTATGGAAGGGAGAAACTTTCACAGCGTTCCAATCCCAACTCAGCAGATTGTAGCTGTCGCCGCAGCGGCATTTGATCGCGTTGGCACCTGAACAGGCAAACGTAGTGTGAATCTTTTTGGGCAGGGGGTTCCAGCCATGCGTGATGACGATCGTCGGTTTGCTCGGATCGATCGCGTCGCAAGGATGAGCACCACAGGAATAGTTCAGCAGCACGCCCTTTCGGCCATTGCCGCCCTTCTGAAGAACTGCCGTATTTAGCCCGCATCCCGTCGCTATACTGCTTAACAGAAAGAGCACGATTAGATTGCGGGGAGAGACACCCATCCGTGGAGCCTTGAAAAAATTTCGCGATTATACGGTTTGTACCGATCAACTTTAACGGTTGCGTCATGCCCTAGGGCTTTCTGCAACACCGACGGTCAGTTCACCTACCGTTGTATCGGCAAAGCCTAGCTGGCACTGTAGCGGTGGATGTCTCAGAACAGTTAAACTTATAACAACGTTATTCTCAGAAGGAAGAACCAATACCATGTCGAAATCTAACTTTCCAGGTTTTCCATTGGACTTGCTCCGCTTTCTCAATGAGCTCGCTGCGCATAACAAGCGTACTTGGTTTCAAGCCAACAAGTCGCGTTATGAAGAACAAGTGCTCGAGCCTGCGCTGGCCTTCATAGCCGCGATGGTTGATCCCTTGGCAAAAATTTCGCCCCATTTTCGTGCTGTGCCGAAGCGAATGGGCGGCTCGTTGATGCGCATCTATCGCGACGTGCGTTTTTCCAAAGATAAAAAACCCTATAAGACGAATGTCGGAATTCACTTTCGACATGAGCTGGGAAAAGATATTCATGCCCCGGGATTTTATTTTCATATCGAACCTGGCGAAGTCTTTGTTGGGGCAGGCATCTGGCATCCCGACTCGAAAACGCTGGGCAAGATTCGCCAAGCGATCGACGAAGACCCCGCTGCCTGGAAACGGGCCCAAGGGGGCAAGGCTTTTCGCAGTCGATTTCAAATGGAAGGCGATCGCCTCAAACGACCGCCACGAGGCTTTGACGCCGACCATCCGCTGCTAGAAGATCTCAAACGTAAAGACCACGTCGGCATCGTGCGGCTTGAAGCGGATTCGCTGCTTGAGCCCAAAATCGTCAAAGAAACGACCGCCATTTACCGGGCAGCAAAGCCCTATATGGCGTTTCTTTGTGAAGCGATTGGGCTTGATTTCTAGCGATTACACTGGGGTGCAGCCTGCCCTTTGTCGTTTTCAGGCAGCAGCCTGGTAGGATCTCATAGTTTGCAGGCGATTCCGGCGGCGTTTCCAGAAGCTGTCGAAGTCG
>Ga0114931_10012331_pt1 | contig 10018 bp, 10 predicted proteins | sample 2SBtaG_FD_89579 | JGI IMG/M metagenome (GOLD analysis project Ga0114931, IMG submission 89579) | Deep subsurface microbial communities from Kolumbo volcano to uncover new lineages of life (NeLLi) - 2SBTROV14_V59a metaG | ecosystem: Environmental > Aquatic > Marine > Volcanic | place: Kolumbo... | reverse complement strand
TTACAGCACTACAGCTATTGCCCGCGTCAATGTGCCCTGATCCACCAGGAGCAGATTTTTGACGATAACGAATTCACACTGCGCGGGAATCGCGCACACCGCCAGGTCGATGCTGGCGAATCCACGTTAGAAGACGGGATTCGTGTTATTCGGTCGTTACCGCTGTATAGCGACAAGTATCATCTCGTGGGCAAGGCCGATGTCGTTGAATTCGACGACAATAGTGCGCCCTTTCCAGTTGAGTATAAATACGGCAGCCGCCAGAAAAAGGAGCACGATGAAATCCAGTTGGCTGCCCAGGCGCTGTGTCTGTAAGAAATGAAAAGCTGGATTCGGAACAAGGGTATGCAGGTGCTCCAGTTAGCGAGTGATTGCCGCACTGCAAGAAATGCAGGAATTGGGAAACGCGCTACAGGCATCAAATGTTGTAGATGTTATACATGAATGGGAAAGTGGATATGAGTGCTTTACGGGTACGGTTAAAGAAACTGGTTGCATTGAAAATATGAGTCTTTCAGAGGCATTGATCACTCCGGAATTGACGTGGTCACTCATCAGGGTGGTGATGTCGGTGTACCATGAATGTCAGAAACATCCGGAGTCCATTATGAACAAGCTTAAGAGAATCACACTTGATCCCACCGTGATGGGTGGGAAACCCTGTATCCGTGGTATGCGAGTTACGGTAGGAATGATCATAGGACTGATGGCCGCCGGACGTTCGCAAGAAAATATACTGGAGGCCTACCCGTACCTCGAAAAAGAAGACTTGCGCGAGGCACTGGCTTACGCAGCCTGGCGTTCAGAAGAAATGGAAATTCCCCTGGTAACTGGATGAAAACCCTGCTGGACATGAATCTTCCGCCGGTTCTGGGTGAGGTTCTGATCAAACAGGGTTATGAAGCAGTGCATTGGTCATCTATCGGTGACGCGGCGGCACCCGACAAAGTAATCAATGATTGGCGCTTTACGCCAATTTGAGGCCCTGTTGATGGAGGGTGCTTTGGTGGTAATCGATGAAAGCCGATCCAGGGCGCGTATCTTGCCGTTGAATTAGCGCTATGGGACAGACGGTGCGAGAAGTAGCAACAACGGCCTCGACGCACACTGTGCGTAACCTTTAGCGATCCAATCAAACTGATTATGGATATCCTTGAATACGGGCCGGTGATGGAAGCGTTAATACCGAAGAAATTCAGAGAAGCCGATGAGCGACGGTTAAAGGCGACTGTCTGTCCGACAATACCGTAAATAATGTTCTGCCTGGTCAGGTTTTGACAGGGGAGGGGTGGTATAAGTGGGTTTCGAAAGAATAGAGCGTTAAAGCAGGGAGACAAAAATACAATGAGGCCGGACGATGACATGGACTGGAGTCTCACGACCTGGGAAGGCGCACGCCGTGAAGCGTTGCGTCGCTGGGCACGATTGCCGCTGGAGCGTGTTGTTGCCGCACTGGAAGAGATGCAGGAACTGAGCGAGATGCTCTCTGAGCCAGCTGTTATCAGGATGGGTATCAAGGAGTATCTGGGCGAGTATGGCGCGAAGGATAAGAATGACGATGGGTGACAGGATCGCAATTCATCATCAAGTATGCCGGGGTTACTGAGTTAGGGATAGAAAAATTCCGTAGGTTAGCCTGTGATCTACACGCCCACAAAAAGAGCATAAATCATGGATAACGATCAGCCGGTAAGTAGCGAACCTTTTCTGTGGGAATTATAGGAGCGTGATGGATAACGTATTGCCACCCCTTTGGGCGAAGACCGGAAAGGTTGACGACTCAAGCTGGCATCCCCTCATTCTTCATATGCTGGATGTAGCTGCTAGTGCGGAAGCCATCTTGGCGCGTGAACCGGAATCGACGCGCGACAGAATGGCTGCAATTCTGGGAAAGGATTGGGTCGGTGCTCGTGCTTGGCTATTACTCGTCATCGCCTGTCATGACCTCGGGAAGGCCTGCCCGGGTTTTCAATGTAAGTGGAAGAATTTGACCGGGATGGATTCTGGACGGAGTCCAAATACCAAGATCAATCATGCTTTCGTGAGTCAGATTGCCCTGACAGAAATGTTGCAGGAAAAGAGTTGGCCAGATGAGTTGGCGGAACTAGTGGCCGATGCTGTGGGGTGCCATCACGGGAGTCGCGCTTCTCCTACTACCATCGACCACCTTATGGGTGATAGGCGTGCCTTGGGCAAAGACGATTGGACTGAAGCACGCCGCGACCTGTTGGAGGCATTGCTGGAGGTTTTTAAGCCAGGCCAGGTTCCTGTGAAACAAAAACTTTCCGGTCCTGACTTCATGCTGCTATCAGGACTCACGAGCTTTGCCGACTGGATTGGTTCCAACGAAGATTGGTTTTGCTTCGGGGGCCTCAAGGACTGCGACGATATTCAGGGATGGTTTCATGCGAGCAAAGCCAAAGCCGAGCAGGCATTGGACGCCATTGGATGGGAACCCCGAATTCCACTTTCCTCGGAGCCAAAGCCATTCGGGCACGTTTTTGAATTTCCGCCCCGCCCCTTGCAGCAGGCCGTTTCCGATGCTCTGGCGGACTTGAAGAAGCCAGCCATCCTGTTGGTGGAAGCGCCCATGGGCGAGGGCAAGACCGAGGCGGCTTTCTATGCGCATCTGGAGCTGCAACGTCGTTTCGGGCATCGGGGTTTATATGTGGCCTTGCCTACCAAGGCCACTGGCAATGCCATGTTCAAGCGAACCCTGAAATTCCTAAGCGGCCAGGGAATGAACCGTAAGCTTGATCTGCAACTTCTGCACGGCGGAACGTTACTTAACGACACCTTCCAGGATCTGAAGCTATCGGGCGTGTACGATCCCACAAGCGGTGGCGAGGTCCGCGCGGGAGAATGGTTTACGCACAAGAAGCGGGCGCTTCTCTCCGAATATGGTGTGGGAACGGTGGATCAGGCTTTGTTACCGATCCTGCCAGTGCGCCACAACTTCGTGCGCCTGTGGGGCCTTGCGAACCGTGTGGTGGTCTTCGACGAAATCCATGCCTACGATGCCTACACGGGAACGCTCCTCACTCACCTGCTGCGCTGGCTCTTGGCGCTGGGCTCGTCGGTAGTGCTGCTCTCCGCAACTTTGCCACCGTTCGTTCGACGCAAGTTAGCGGAGGTAGTAGATGTCGACTTTCCGGAACCAGAGGTGGAATACCCACGCCTTTCTGTTTTCTGTCCCGGTGAACAAGTTCATCAGAAACATTTTGAGGCCGACCCCACACGCCGTCTAACTCTACGCTTGCAGAGAATTTCATCGGATTTGCCAGATATGGTCTATGCGCTGGAGACAAATCTTGTTAATGGTGGAATGGCTTTGGCGCTTGTCAATACCGTTCAACGAGCCCAGGATCTATACCGATTATTCCCTGAGGGTGAGCCTCTAGAGCGTGAAGGTCAGCGTATTGGTAAGCGATTGTCCGACGGAACGGAAGTGTTACTTTTTCATGCACGCTTCCCGGCTGATCGTAGGCAAGAGCGTGAAGACCAGGCTCTGGAAAATTTCGGTGAGGTTCGGAGACGGTCGGGTCGTAAGATTCTGATTGCTACCCAAGTGGCAGAACAGAGCCTTGATCTTGATTTCGATGTGATCGCCACTGACCTCGCGCCCATCGACCTCGTGTTCCAACGAGCGGGGCGCCTGTGGCGGCATGAGCGGGAATTTAGGCCGGTTTCTGAACCAGTCCTGTTGGTGGCAGGTCTTGCCGACGATGAACCGCCACCGTTCGGGAAGCCGCTTTGGTGGGGTGCGGTGTATCGAGAAGATATTTTGCTACGTACGTGGAGTCTGTTGCGCGAGAGGCAGGACTTGGTGTTGCCGGATGAGATCGACACCTTAGTACAAGCGGTGTATGAAGAGCAGGTGGACGTGCCAGACTACCTTCGTGAGAGGCTGGAAAGAGCCTTGATGGGTGGGGATGGAGAGGCTATCGCCTGCACTGGGCAAGCAAACCAATCAATCATTGGCTTCCCCGATGATGCATCGTGGAATGATCCAGCGAGATTCGTTCTTTACGATGAAGAAGAACCCGGAGTACATCGGACTCTCATGGCCCAGACCCGACTTGGCGAAGATTCTGTTATTACTATCCCGCTATGGTCGGAAGATGCATTCTGTTTCGAAGCATTGCCGGACTTTGCTCAATCCAGGCAGTGGTTCCTACGGGCCATGAGCATTTCGCGCAAGATGGTGGTCAAGAAACTTCAGGCGCAGGGTGTGCCAGAGGGCTGGAAGAAATCGACGCTCTTGCGCAACTGTATGCCGCTCAGGCTCGACGAGCATGGAAGATGGATAGAAGATGCGTCGGTACGGCTGGATGACGATTTGGGGCTGGTATACGAGGCGAAGGAGGCTGAATGAGTCGATTCAACTTAATTGATGAAAAATGGATACCCGTGCGATTCCCCGATGGAACGCGAGATGAACTGGGCATCTTAGATACCCTGATGCGAAGCAAAGAAATAGCCGTCATCGAAGACCCGTCCCCGCTGGTGGTGGCAGCCCTGCACCGTTTTCTGCTTGCGATTCTGTACCGTGCCCTGGAAGGACCGACAGACATCGATGAGGCCAAAACTCTGTTTAAAGAGGGCATCCCCGGCGAAAAAATTGTGGTGTATCTGAAGAAGTGGCGAGATTGGTTCTGGATGTTTGACGAGAAACACCCTTTTTATCAGGTGTCTTCTTATGAGCCACAAGTAAAAAAAGGCAAGAAAGAATGGAGGTCTTGGCCGGCAGTTGCGGCTGAGCATAACGCCAATAATGCAAAGGTGCTTTTTGACCATGTCAAAGTCGCGGCCGCAGGATCGATTCCATCGAGCATGGCGGCTCGGTGGTTAGTTGCGTGCCAAACATTCGCCCTTGGCGGAGGCAACAGCGATTTCGTCTATACGAAGAGCGCACCGTCGGCGACGGCTGTCATGGTATTACCTTTGGGAATAAGCCTCCACGACACGCTGTTGTTCTGCCTTGTGCCTGAGAACAAGAAAGTGCTGGACGCGGATCGACCCATCTGGGAGCAAGAACCTGTACCACTAGCGTCGCTGAAAAATGGCGTCGCAAGACGGGCAATGGGCACAGCAGATTTATATACATGGTTGTCGCGGGCGATCAAATTCCATCTTATTGGTAACGGTGACACCCTGAGTGAATTGGCATTTGCTTCTGGGGTCGAATTTACTTCAGAAGGCTGCGTTGACTCCATGCTTGGATACAGGATTGATGACAAGAAGGGGAAGGTTTCTATTCCATTCCGAGAACGAGGGCTTTGGCGAGATTTTGACTCCCTGTTGCCTGACGAGTCACATCTGGCACCTCAAGTAATGGAGCATGCGACAGCATTGACGCGGCCAAATCGGGAACGCTACCCTCGATCAGTAATAGTCCTCGGCCAAGCTAATAATAAGGCAAAGATTGAGTACTGGCGGATGGAGCGCTTCGCACTGCCTGAGGCCTTGGTGGGTGACCGATGCATCCGAACGGAGATTCGACAACTCCTCAGCGAATCAGAAAAGGCTGAAAGAGCGCTGGAAAGGTCCCTGAGGACTGCTGCGAAACTGATTATTTCCAGGGGAGAGCGGGAGCTTCAGGCAGATAAATGGAGTGCAGGAAAATGGATGCCTGGTGATGTAAGCAAGTTCCTTGGGAAAAATACATTTGAGGCCGTGCCGGTTGCGTTAGGCAGCTACTGGTCAACCCTTGAAGCCGGTTTTCACGAAATCCTGCGTGAATACACTCTAGGCCGGGATTCTGAGGATATTCGTTGTCAATGGCTGAAGACTGTTCGGGATGGATTGCGAGTGGCGTGGGAGCAGCATCGCACCTACGCTTCCATGGGCGATGCTTGGACTATTCGCGCCCTCGTAAAAGCCGAAGAATCAGTGCTACGCAAACTGAAGGAACTTAACAGCGAGATTCTGAAACTCGAGCCGCAGGAGGAAGACGCATGAGTGGATTCATAAAATGGCTAGAAAAGTTGAATGAGAGCGACACTAGAGTGAGAGCGGTGCTGCGACGAAGTCTCGCCTTTGACCCAGGAGCATTCATGCCTGCCTATCCCTATGTTGAATCCTTCCTGAAAGGCGAGGATAGCGCTTGGCGGCGAGAAATACTCTATCTGGTGGCAGGGCTCTGGGCTACGCACTGGCGAGAAGGTCGGATCGGTACACCCATGCCTATCGGCAAAGCTTGCGCAGTTTTCGACAACGAAAAGCGGAAGACGATGAGCAATAATGATCGGCAGAAGATGACCAGTACAGAGAAGCGGTTTGTAACACTTCTCGATGCGGATCGTGACCAGTTAGCACACCGACTGCGTCAAATGATCGCCCTTCTCAAGGAATGCCCCATCGACTTTGACGCCCTATTGAAGGGGCTTCTCTATTGGAACGATGACCAGAAGCGCACCCAGAATGCCTGGGCGCGCGACTTCTACCGGAATATCAATGACGAAGTGGAAACTGAACTTGCTACCCAGGAGGATGAAAGCAAATGAAGACCCTGATCGAAATTCATGCCGTGCAAAATTTTGCCCCATCGAACCTGAACCGAGATGACACCGGCGTGCCAAAGGACGCACTTTTCGGTGGTACTCGCCGCGCCCGTGTGTCTAGCCAGTGTGATAAACGAGCAATTCGACAATATTTCGACCAGAAGATGAAAGAGGGGGTTTTCGACACCAGCGAACTCGCTGTTAGAACAAAACGGGTGTATCAGGCTATTGCTGATCTACTCGATGGCAAGCGTGACAAGGCTGATACCCTGGCCAAGGCTGAAATCGCCTTATCATATGTCAAGCTCAAGGCTGCAGAGGGGGGCAAGACTCAGTACTTGCTTTTTCTTGGCCAGAAAGAGATCGCAGCATTAGCCGATGCGATTCATGAATTCTGGGACCAGATAGTTTCAATGCCTGAAGAATCTAGCAAGAAGGTCAAAGGGAAAGGTAAGAAGGCGGTTGCCAGTGGCGCACCGAAGGAAGTAAAGGAACGCATTGATTCTATTTTCAACGGCGGTAAAGCAGTGGATTTAGCTCTCTTCGGGCGCATGCTGGCCGATATGCCCGAGAAGAACCAGCATGCCGCCTGCCAAGTGGCCCACGCTATATCAACCCACGCTGTAGAACGAGAATTTGATTACTACACTGCCATAGACGATTTAAAACCTGACGATAAACCTGGTGCTGATATGGTGGGTACTGTGGAGTTTAATTCGGCTTGTTTCTACCGGTACGCCGTGGTGGATTGGGAGAAGCTGGTGGAAAATCTCCAGGGCGATACCGCGCTGGCTGAAAAGGGGCTGCGGGTATTCCTGGCAGGCTTCGTAGTAGCTGAACCCACAGGCAAACAAAATACGTTTGCGGCCCATAATCCGCCTGAGTTCATAGCTGTTTCAGTACGTCGCAATACAGGGCCGCGCAATCTAGCTAATGCCTTTGAAACAGCCATACATGCGAATAGGGGTGAATCGCTAACCAAGGAATCAGCGACGCGCTTATCCGCAAAGGCAATCGCATTGGATAAGCTCTATGGCACCCCGTGCAATTCCCGCTACGCTGTCTCTGAAGATGTTTTTGGCGAGAAATTCGATGCAAAGGGGCTTGGAAGCAAGGAGGAAAGCCTTTTTGCTGTCATCGACTGGGCATTGCGCGAAGTTTCCAAGAAGGAGAAATAAAATGCCTACCTTGTTGCTTCGCCTGGTGGGGCCCATGCAATCGTGGGGTACTGCCAGTCGATTTGACCAGCGCGATACCGGAAAGGAACCCAGCAAGTCCGGTGTTATTGGGCTACTGGCTGCTGCCTTAGGAATAGATCGCACGAATTGGGCAGACCTTGAACTGCTGACACATCTTTCAATGGGGGTTCGGCATGACCGGCCTGGTGTTCCCAAACGCGACTACCAGACGGCAGGATGTGCCGCAACCAGCACTATCATCAGGGCAAATGGAACTCAGGCCAAGGATGGTGTTGTTTCTCACCGCTTCTACCTTGCCGATGCGTCCTTTCTTGTCGGTCTTGAGTACGGAGATCGCTCTATTCTTGAAAATGTTCATGCCGCCTTGCGCGATCCGGTCTGGCCGCTAGCTTTGGGGCGCAAATCCTATGTGCCTTCTGAACCGATCTGGATAGAGAATGGCGTGCAGGATGCCTCGTTGCGAGATGTTTTGGCGCGGTCTTCATGGATTGCATCGCAGCGGAGATGGGAAGAACTTCCTGAAAAACTGTTGGTCTCTTTCGAGTCCGAGGACGGATCGGGCGTGCTCAAGATGGACCAGCCACTGTCATCGTTTGCCGAGCGGCGCTTTGGAGCGCGTTTCGTGCGATCAGAGTGGATCCCATTCCCTCACGAGGTACCCCATGTTCCTGAATAGAATCCACCTCGATCCGCGTTGCCGGGAAGCGCGACGCGACCTGTCCGATCCCTATCAGCTTCATTCCACTTTATGTCGCGCCTTCAGTGCGCCGGACAAGAAGTGCCCTAAAGGTGAATTCCTGTGGCGGCTTGAGCCGGAAGCTGGCCCCTCGGGATGCCCGCGCATTCTTGTGCAAAGCCGGACGATACCTGACTGGGCGGGTATTGGCGTAAAGGGATGGTTGGGGAAAGCTGATACGGCCATCGATCTGAAGGATCGGCTCAAACTCGATTTGCTCAAGGTTGGACAGCGCTTTCGTTTCAGGCTGCGCGCCAATCCTTGTGTGACCCGCAACGGCAAGCGAATGGGGCTGTTGCGGTTGGAAGGCCAGGAGGCATGGATTGAGCGAAAAGGGCAGCTGCATGGATTTTCACTGCCGAAGCTGACAACTTTTGATTTCTCTGATACTCTACATGATCGAAGTGATGTAAGGATTTCTCAGGAGCAGATGCTCCGAGGACGGCAGCATACCGGGAATGGGATACAAATATTTTTAGTTTTATACGATGGGATTCTTACTGTGACGGAGCCAGTTGCCTTCAACGTGGCACTGCGAGCTGGAATCGGACATGGCAAGGTTATGGGGCTGGGGCTTCTGTCGGTAGTGCCAGTGACATAGAGGGAAGAATTCTGAATTTCGAGGAATTGGGCCAGCTAGCGTTCGGCAGGGGCCCGCTTCTGGTGCGATTAGCGCGAAATGAGCATTTCCACAAAATATTTCCCCGTTCCAGAACCGGGTATTGGCAATCCGTATTGCCTTGATCAGACAAGGTTTTAACAGGCTTGAGAATTTTGACTGAATACAGCGCAATAAAATTATGCTATCATTTGATGGCACAAAATAATCCAGGGTGATTCCAATGGATACTTTCACAGTCAGAGATTTACGCGAACGTACCGGCGAGCTTATTCGGGATGCCGAGTCGGGTGAACTCGCCGTCATAACCAAACACGGCAAGCCGGTATTTGTTGCGGTTCCCTTTAGCGAGGAGGTTGTGACATCCGGCATCCTGTTCGTACTGGCAGCCAGATTTTTTCAGGATGATCTCCTGAGCCTTGGCAAGGCGGCCCGCTTCGCAGGCTGCTCGATACCTGAGTTTATCGACTATCTGGGCATGGTAGGTATTCCCAGCGTTAATTATCCGGCGGAAGAACTGGAACAGGAGCTGGACGCGATTAGCTGAGATCGTCGTTGCCGATGCAGGGCCGCTGATTGCATTTGCGCATCTGGATCAGCTTTCACTGTTACCGGAGATTCTTGGGCGAGTCATTGTTCCTGATAGTGTATTGCAGGAATGCCTGTATATCCCCTCCCGACCTGACGCGGTGATGATAAAGTCTGCGGTAGATAAGGGTGTGTTGACTGTGCAGGCATCTAACGACACGCCACTGGAGGGTTTGTCATCCTCATTGGGAGTCGGTGAACAATCCGCTATATCAATCGCGCTCACTCTGGATTGTGCAGTACTCATGGATGACAAGCTGGCACGCCGTGCTGCCAGTCACCTGGGTTTACGTGTAATCGGTACGGGAGGCGTGTTGATCAAAGCCAAACAGATGAATCGAATCCCTGAGGTGGCCCCCTTGCTGGGGAAGCT
>Ga0114931_10012330_pt1 | contig 10018 bp, 6 predicted proteins | sample 2SBtaG_FD_89579 | JGI IMG/M metagenome (GOLD analysis project Ga0114931, IMG submission 89579) | Deep subsurface microbial communities from Kolumbo volcano to uncover new lineages of life (NeLLi) - 2SBTROV14_V59a metaG | ecosystem: Environmental > Aquatic > Marine > Volcanic | place: Kolumbo... | reverse complement strand
ACGATATTGGTTGCCGGCGGTACCCACGGTTTTAAATGTTGACCCACTTCGCTGTAGAAATCGGCCAGCAGGGTTTCAGCATCCTCCACGATATAGCGGTTATGCCCGATGCGGTCGCTGACATGCCAGACTTTGTTCAGTCGAAACGCCGACGGTTGTTCCTGGTCCGGTAGCAATATCGCACTTTTGTCATCCCGTAACGTGGACAAACTTACGCGGTTTTGCGCTTTGTCCGGCCAATAGGCGGTGATTTGCAGATGGTCATCCTCGCATTTGGACAACTGACGCAGCAGCCAATTGACGATGGGTAAGGCTTTGCGGTCGGTGGGCGCTGCCAGATGCATACCGGCAATAAGCGCGTCTTGATTGAGGTCCACGCACAATTGTAAAGGTAGGGCGTTGGGAATGTGGAAATCATCCCAAAGCAGGCGGTTTTTCCTAAAATGCATGACCGCGTTTGGCGGTTCGGATTGTTGCTGCAAATTTTCCAGGCTTGAAGCCACCACCCGGTGCCCGATCAGCACGCTGAGCCGGTAAGCCAGGTATTGGGTTAAGTGCCGCCAGTCGAGAACCGCCGCTTTGATTTTTTCCGCTATGTCATCCAAGTTGGTGCCGGATTTGACATGCTGAATGACCGTGCTCCATGTTTGGCCCATGGCCATGGGAGCGAGAATATACGACTGGGTGTCTTGAAAGTAGCGCAACAGTTCCTGCAGTAAAAAAGTTTCCTGTGCGCTAAGCGATTCCATGCATTGCATGGTTTTAGTGATCAGACGCATCCAGGGAATATGGTACATGGCGGCCGGCTTGCCACGACGATCCACGGGAAAGTCGATGGCCATGTCGTTGGATACGGTCAGGATAGGGATATCATAGGCCTTGCTGATGTCCTGAAGAAGGTCCGCTTGTTCAGCGCTGATCTGGCGGCCGCCGATGCTGGTATAAACGCCGACCGTGGAAAGCTGAGCCTTGGTACCGGAGACGATTAGGCCGTGCAGCTTATGGAACTGGCCGCTTTTGCGGTGATAAAACGCCGGTTCGCTGAAACAGCAAAGTTTACCCCGTCGCGCCATTTTAATGTTGACTTTGTCCAGCAGCGTGTACAGATAGTCCGGTGCGGCTTGGCCGCAAGCCAGCCATGAGGAAATCACACGGGCTTCCGTACTCATGGCGTGGCCCGGAAACAGTCGGACGGGCTCACTGGAATCAATGATATTGTCTAGGCTTAGTTGTTTTCTCGTCATCGCTGAGCAGCATGTCAATGTCGTCCCATGAGATGGTATCCGCGAACAATCTCCGATTCAACCGATGGCTTGCCAGCTGGCTTTTATCGCCTGATAGGCTTTTGAGCGCACCGCTTAGTGGGAAATTCGTGCATTCCGTCATCAAAGGCCATAATAAAGTGAGGCGTTAACCCGGATAACGCATGAATTGTCGTCGTCAGAGCTTGCTTCGAGCCTACTCCTCGGTGTGGCAACCTGTATGTTTCCCACGCAAATCCTTAGGTTACGTCAAGCTGCTGGAAACTTTCGGGATTTTCCCGCCATCGGTGCTAAATGAAAGCTATATGTAAGTCCGTTTGGGGTATTTTATAAGCATAGTCAAAACACACGAGGACAGGATCATGAAAAGTTTTGAAGTGCGGATCTATCGATTTAATCCCGCCGAACCCCAGCATTTAGTAGGGACATTGCAGGAAGAACATCGTGATAATCAGTATACCTTTAACTCTATGAGTGAGCTTTGGGAACAGTTGCAGACCCTGCAGGCCAAGGAATTAGGTAATATGTCTCAACGTGTTGAATTTAGTTGAAAAAGAACATTGTTAACACGATTTGCCATAAAATAAGCAATGATAATGAGTGTGCACAATATTTGATCATGCAGCCACTATTTTCAGTCATTTCACCCTAAGCCAAAACAAAAATCTACCGTTAATAGCTACATTCGACAGTTTGCCGTGTCAATGCCCGTTCCATTGTTTAGAAATCAGGTTAAAATAGCGCCATTTTTCGTATTGGCGGTTGTGCCTGTTTGATTTCTTTACCGGCTATCCCCATTTGTATGGGGTTACACCGTGGCCCAATGGGAATTGGTGCCGTGGGGGGAGTCAGGACTTTGCTCAAGCGTCGCAGGGCGCCACGTGAGGAACCACCAAAGGTGTTATTCATTAACTTTAGAGTACTATCATGACTGATTTATCAAAATACCGAAATATAGGCATATTTGCCCACGTCGATGCCGGTAAAACAACAACCACCGAGCGTATCCTGAAACTCACTGGAAAAATCCATAAAATCGGTGAAGTGCACGACGGTGCTGCGACAACCGACTTTATGGCGCAGGAACAGGAGCGCGGTATCACGATTCAGTCCGCCGCCACCACGTGTTTTTGGAACGATTACCGCCTCAACATCATCGACACCCCAGGGCATGTGGATTTTACCATTGAGGTTTACCGTTCGCTGAAAGTGCTCGACGGCGGCGTTGGGGTGTTTTGCGGATCCGGCGGTGTGGAGCCTCAGTCAGAAACCAACTGGCGTTACGCCAACGATTCGGAAGTGTCGCGCATTATTTATGTTAATAAACTCGATCGTATGGGGGCGGACTTTTATCGCGTCGTCAAACAGGTCAAGGACGTACTGGGCGCCACCCCCCTGGTGATGACATTACCGATCGGCATCGAGGACGAATTTGTCGGTGTGATCGACCTGCTGACTGAAAAAGCCTGGATCTGGGATGACTCCGGTGATCCCATGAACTACGAAATCAAGGATATACCGGCGGACATGGCCGATGATGTGGCCAGTTGGCGGGAGCAATTGATTGAAACCGCGGTTGAGCAAGACGACGACTTGATGGAAAAATATTTGGAAGGTGAAATCCCGGATGTCGAGAGCTTAAAGCGTTGCATTCGAAAAGGGACCATTGCCCTGGACTTCTTCCCCACCTATTGCGGTTCATCGTTTAAAAACAAAGGTGTGCAACTGGTGCTGGATGCCGTGGTGGACTATCTGCCCGATCCCACCGAAGTCAAACCGCAGCCGGAAGTGGACCTTGAAGGTCATGAAACCGGTACTTTCGCCAAAATTGATCCGGCCGTGCCACTACGCGCCTTGGCATTTAAGATTATGGACGACCGGTTTGGGGCGTTGACGTTTATTCGTATTTATTCGGGTTTTATCGAAAAAGGCACCAATGTCTTAAATACCTACACCGGTAAGACCGAACGCATCGGCCGCATCGTGGAAATGCATGCCGATTCCCGGGAAGAACTCACCCGGGCCCAGGCGGGCGATATCGTCGCCGTGCTGGGCATGAAAAACGTGCAAACCGGGCATACGCTTTGCGATCCGAAAAACCCCGCTACGCTGGAGCCCATGATATTTCCGGATCCGGTGATCTATATCGCGGTGGAGCCCAAAGACAAGGGGGCCTCGGAAAAACTGGGCGTGGCATTGGGTAAAATGATCCAGGAGGATCCGTCCTTTCGTGTCGAGACCGACGAAGACAGCGGCGAGACTATCTTAAAAGGCATGGGTGAGCTGCACCTGGATATCAAAATCGATATTCTCAAGCGTACCCATGGTGTGGAAGTCATTGCCGGTAAACCGCAGGTGGCCTATCGTGAAACCATCACCCAGCGGGTCGAAGACACCTACACCCATAAGAAGCAAACCGGTGGATCCGGTCAGTTCGCCCGCATTGAGTACACCATCGAACCGGGCGAACCGGGCAGTGGTTACCAGTTTGTATCGGCGGTAACCGGAGGAAACGTGCCCAGGGAGTTCTGGGCGGCGGTGGATAAGGGCTTTCAATTAAGCATGGATAGGGGTGTACTGGCCGGTTATCCGTGTTTGGACTTTAAGGTGACGTTGACCGACGGTGCCTATCATGCCGTGGACTCCTCAGCGGTGGCTTATGAGATCGCGGCCAAGGCGGCCTATCGCCAGAGCATGCCCAAGGCCGGTCCGCAAATCATGGAGCCGATCATGAAAATTGATGTGTTTACACCGGAAGACCACGTCGGCGATGTCATCGGTGACTTGAACCGCCGTCGCGGCATGATTAAATCCCAGGAAGCCAGTGCCACCGGCGTGCGTATTAAAGCCGAAGCACCGCTGAGTGAAATGTTCGGTTATATCGGTGACCTGCGAACCATGACCTCGGGGCGCGGACAATTCTCCATGGAGTTTTCACATTATCTACCATGTCCGAGGAATGTCGCCGAGCAAGTCATCAAGGAAACCCAAGAGCGTAACAAGAAATAGTCTGACGAATGTTCGGGCTTGCTGAATGTTACCGCAAGCCCGAACAGTAACTGGTTGCATTGCGATTACGCAAAACTCCCCCGAATTAAACTGAAACAAAATCATCTTCGCCAGCCCGGCTATTTCAACCATTATCGACTGCCTGCCGTTTGGGGCTGGTATGATGCCAAAGCTGCCTTCGTTACCCCACCAGTCTGTGCGCGCTGCCAATCAAATAATCACAACGAAAATTCATGAAATAGTCGGGCTGGATCTGTCCTGGTAGCGTTTGTTCGCTTGGGACGTTTCTTCCAAACCACGTCTATCCATACGGTAATTGATAACTGTTTGATCAGCGTCGGCGAATTATCAAGGTAAAATCGAAGGACTTGAGGATTTTATCTTGAAAAGCATGATAAAATTGCCGTTGTAGTCACAGATTCGTGAAGGATTTGTCCTATAATCAATAATTCATGAAAAATCGAAGGACCGGGCCGTCCGTGGCAGTTAACAAAAAGGGGGAGGCCATAATGCTTAGACGTTGTTTGTTGTTATCCGTGGGTTTGGTGCTATGCAGTCAAGTGTCGGCGGGCACCGTGAACATCGAACGGAAACTCGCTATTGAAGCCCTGGATAATGCCGCGGGAGAAAAAGCAGAAATTCGCTTCAACCGCCACCACAATACACCCAGTTTTATTCGCGGTAAAAATCTTGAACCGTTTACTTCCACTAAACGCGGCCTCACAGAGCGGGGGCGGTCATTTCTACGTAACAACCGCAAACTGCTTAAAATCGAAGCGCCTGATGAAGAACTGGAACTCGGTAAAGAAGAATCGGACCATTGGGGCTATCGCCATCTGACCTACGATCAAAAATTCAAGGGGCTTAAAGTCTGGGGCGAGCACGTCAAACTGCACTTTGACCAAAACGACAAATTGACCGTGGTAAACGGCAACCATGTACCGTCACCCGCCGCGGCCAAGGCCCTGGAAGCCCGGCCCGGTATCAGCCCGGAACAAGCCATTCAAAATGTCGCCGATGATTTACAGCTGGCATCCCTGGCGGCGAACGCCGTCAAGTCCACGGAATTATTATGGTGGCCCGATGGGGGAACGCTGGTATTGGCTTACCGGTTGGAAGTGCTCCCGGCTTTTGATCAGCATTGGTTCTATGTCATCAATGCACTTAACGGACAAGTGATTGATAGACTAACCGGGATTTTTGATCAAAGTGTTCAAGCTAATAATGTTCCAGATTTAAAAAACGTACCGCAACAGTTTAGTGTGTGGCAGAGTTCACCCAATAACTTTTATTTGATTGATACTTCGTTTCCCGCCCCGCCAGTAATAACGGATCCGTTGCTTAAAACCGGTTCATACTATACTTATATCGAAGATGTGCGGAATCAACTTGCAAACACCCAAACGGGTAATCTATCAACCTTTGATATAATTAGTGGTAACGCTAATATTTGGGACGAAGCTGGGGTGTCGGCGTTGGTAAATGCAAGGATTGTTTACAATTACTACAAGGATAAGCATCAGCGCGAAAGTATTGATGACAATAATATGAGTTTACGTGTTGGCATTCACTATGGGGTTAATATATTCAATGCGTTTTGGAATGGGTATGGAATGTTTTATGGTGATGGTAACGCTAGGATACAAGGGAGGGCCATTTCCCTCGCCGCATGTCTTGATGTGTCCGCCCATGAAATGACCCACGGTGTCATAGCGCATACTGCAAACCTACGCTACTCAAACCAAACGGGTGCTCTGAATGAATCGTTTGCCGATGTGTTCGGTTCAATAATTGAAGCCAAAAACTGGCTCATGGCTGAGGATTGTACAATAACACCTATTCGAAGTTTGGAAGATCCAACGCGTTATGGTGATCCGAAACATTGGCTGGATTATGTAGTTACCCAGTTGGATAACGGTGGTGTCCACACTAATAGCGGTATACCTAATTACGCCGCTTATTTAACCAGCCAAGCATTAGGCAATGAGAAAGTTGGACGAATATACTACTCGGCACTAAAGAACTATTTAGGTCCACGTGCGCAGTTTCTTGATGCTCGACGGGCCCTTATTGCCGCGGCTGCTGAAATCGGTACAATTGAGCAGAATGCTGTGGCCGATGCGTGGGATCAAGTTGGTGTTCTGGATCCTGGCGCACCACCGATTCCCGAGCCGCCACCGCCGCCGCCGCCGCAAACCGCCCCCCCCTTGGATGGTCAGGACATCGTGCTCTATTTGCGCGAACGCAATGGTGGCATAGGAAACAGTAACGATACTTATGACGTATGGTTGCATCAACCGGATAATGCAGCATCAGAGGTCGATATCCAATTGAATGGCACTGGTGTTGGTTGGCCAAATCAAATGGATGCTGTTTTTTCTAGGCCAACTGTTTTTACTGGAAATCCGGGCGACATTAATTGTGCTGATTGCCATGCGGTAGGAAACAAGGTTTACGATGTGGGCAACGTATCTGTTGAGAATGCCTACCTATTTATCGGTAACAATGGCGCAAACAAATCGATATTTGGCGTAGCCGAAAACAGTCCGCCTTTTGATATTCAAGTGAATAGCAATGCCGGTGGTTTTGCCAATGTCACTAGCATAGCTGTTTCCCAGGATAGCCGGTTTTTTGCGCTAACTACTGATGATGAGCCACGTAACGTCATCCGAGTCGTTAAGTTGTTACAGCGGGATAATCATGGTACGCAACCCAGCACAGATATTTACACCATTAAATCCCAGAGCATCAATGAAATACCCATACCCAATGACGTTGTTCAAGTAGACAATGTTGCTTTTGATTTCAGTGGTGACTACATTGTTTTTGAAGCCACTCATTGTATTGATTTGCCCGGCGATTTGTGCAGCAATGATGGTGGGAAACGGTATAAAAATATTGGCTATCTGGATCTGTATAATGATGAGGTAATCTTTTTGTTTCCAAGCCAAAACACCGGTTTCGATTACGGCTATCCCCGATTCACCGCCAATAATAGTTCCATTGTGGTAATGGATCGAATAGATCCGGCTAATAATCAGTCAACTCTACAGATTTATAATATTGATACAAACAAATTTATCAATGCCGTCAATCTACCGTCTGCTCAGTTCTCGGCGGGAATGCCCGCGGCGGCCAGCTTTAGCGGCGCCGATGACACTCTGATTTATGCACAGGTCAGAAACGGTAATGCTCAAATCAAAACAGTGCCCGTGGCGTCAGATTGGACAGTGAATACAGCAGCCACGCAAACCCTGACCACTAACAGTGACATAGCATTGCCTCTGGCATACCGGGTGGGAATCCGGCACTATCGGCACGCAGATTTGGATTTTCCTTTGCTAAATTTTGGTGAGGTAAAAGTGGGTGTTGAAAGTATTGTCAGGCCGCTTAGTCTGCGTAACCGGGGCAATGAAGAAATTACAATAACCGATGTTAGTGTCGATGATTCGCGATTTTCTGTTTCACTGGTCAATAACGCCGCCACCATCAAAGCGTTTGATAATGTCACGGCAAACGTCACATTCAAACCCGATGAATTAGGTTCTGTTTCGAGCGTATTAACATTCACATTGAAGTTTGCGGTGGGTGATACCGTGCAAGTCCAGGCGACGCTGTCCGGAAAAGGCGTGACCGAAGTAATCACTCCTCAGCCGCTTCCGGACGCCAGCACCTCGGGGAATTCAACTCAACCGTCAAATACACCGTCGGAGCAAACTCCTGCTCAGCCGGCGCCAAAACAGATAGGAGTCCGAAAATCGTATTCAAAGAGTAGTTTGGGCGTCGGTAGTATGGATCCGTTGACTTTGTTGCTGATGGCCATGATAGCTACAGCCATTTGTCGCTTTCGCCGGTCACTTTGAGCTAATTAATTAGTAACTACTCAGCCGTTTTGGTGCCAGCGGTCCTTGTAGGGCGGGTTAGCGATAGCGTAACCCGCCTTGGGTAGAAAACCGCTGTAGGAACTGCCAAGCTGCGAATAACATTCGTCCCAACGTGTTTGGCTACGATGATCCTCGAATACCACAAACGCAGCATTCGCTGATAATTTACCCCAATCGGATCTGGACAACATGGAGCAGGAGGGTACTACCAATCCCGAGTATGTTTTCAACAGCAGACTTTGCGTTATCTGTTTGATCAATTTGCCCCAAAGCAAGCTGCTGAGCAGTTTTTCATGCGGCCTGGGTGCGGACATGCGCCTCGAAAAACTGAGCTGAAACAACCATGGCAATGAATTGTGTGCGGCCTGCTCACGGTAAGCGTATGGTTGCTATTTTGCTCCCAGTACGCCGCTTTGTGTATAGACCCTGAAAAAAATACGTGCAGGTATAGGCCAGGGAGAGTATTTTCCGCGTTCGGACGCAACTGAAATCCTGTCTACCATGGGCGGGAGTCTTAGCAAAGCTTGTCATTCGAATCGTTTGGACATGTGAGCGTGGCGGCACTGTTCCCGGTAATCTGTGGGTCTTTTCGCTGTAAGCTATATGAAAGTTATTCTAAGGCATACTGCACAAACCCCAACAAAGGACGCCGGACATGAAAATCATTACTCTTTTGATTATGAGCCTGGGTTACAGCATGCTGGCCCTGGGCGAACCACCCGTGGCCATTAACGGTCGAATGCTGGCACCCGCCGAGGTAGTCGCCCTGGAACGCCAATTGGGTGGCCGGGTTGTACCGGGAAGCTACCTCTACAACGCCGTCAACGGCTGCTGGGTCAACACCAGCAACGGAACCTCCGGGTGTCTAGGTCGTGGAACGAGCAATTATTTCTCGCGTTACGGAAGCGGTGAGCGAACCGGTAATGGCAGCTGGAACCATTATAGCCGTGCGGTAGGCGGTTCCGTTGGTGGTACGTCGGATGGATGTCTGTATACCTCATTTGGTTGGTCGAACTGCTGATACCGCCGCCACCCAATAACAAACGAATGCCATGGCACAGGCGGGCCCGAACCGCCATGGCCGGATGCTTCTGTCGGATCCTTGACGGGCGGCTGAAATAGTTATCCCTGTGTTTTTTCAGTACGTTTATGTCGCGGCGCATGCCCGCGAAACGCCGCATTTTTCGAGGGGAAATGGCGGCACATACCGGCGCGTTATATACGCCACGCAACCCGCCAATAAAGCACAAAATATCAAAAGTTGCGTTCAATGCCGGTTTACACTGGCATTTTACCAAGATAGGGAGGCGTGCCATGACAGACAATCTCAAAAACACCTGGGAAAGCTATATGTTGGCCTGGAATACTGAAAACCTTGCCGGTAAACGCTCCCTTTTTGAGAAAAGCCTGGCTCCCGCGTGCCGGTACACCGATCCGCTAAGGAAAACCGAGGGTTGGGACGAACTACAGGCCTATATGCGGGATTTTCACGCGCAGATGCCCGGCTGCTGTTTTAAGACCTACTATTTTCTCGATCATCATCAGAAAAGTATCGCGAAATGGCAATTGAAAAACAACGACGATACCGTATTATCGGAAGGAATCAGCTATGGTGAATACAATGCCGATGGACTGCTTATTGCCATGACCGGTTTTTTTGAAGCGGAGCCGCCGGCGACATAAGGGGTTTTTTTAGTCAAACCGTGAAAATGTGAATGGGTTTTTTTCCATTCACATTCGAACGGTTGCAGCGCGGAAGCGCTGAAAATCCATGTAAAAGTGATATGCCTCCTTTTTCTGGGCTTACCAAAGCACTGAACCAACCAATGGAGGTGAACCGTTGCGTACATATATTCGGCCTGT
>Ga0114931_10012329_pt1 | contig 10019 bp, 5 predicted proteins | sample 2SBtaG_FD_89579 | JGI IMG/M metagenome (GOLD analysis project Ga0114931, IMG submission 89579) | Deep subsurface microbial communities from Kolumbo volcano to uncover new lineages of life (NeLLi) - 2SBTROV14_V59a metaG | ecosystem: Environmental > Aquatic > Marine > Volcanic | place: Kolumbo... | reverse complement strand
TCAGGACCGCTATCGACACTCTGAACAGGGGTTGACGCAAGGCAATGTAACTCTCGATGTCAATGGCACCGATCTTACCGCCCTGGTAGACAGTTTTTCTCAAATCAGTCAACTGGAACAGCAACACAACCAAACCCGCCACGCTCTCAATCATGTGCTGGGCCTGCACCCTGAAGCGGTTGTTACACTTGCAAAACTCCCTGCCGAGACCACTCTCGATCGGGCAACCATTCAAGCCCAACTCGGCAAACTGCCGGAAATCAGACCGGATTTATTGGCGCTGAAAGCAGGGTATCAGGCACAGGAGGCCCGGGTCAGGGCCGCCATCCTGGCGCAATTTCCATCCCTCAGTATCGGCATTACCCGGGCCCGGGATACCTCCAATGTCTATACCAGCGGGTTCAATATCGGGCTTAACCTGCCTTTGTTCAGTGGCAATCGTGGCGCCATCGCCATTGCACGCGCCACGCGCAAGCAATTGTCCCGGGAATATCAGGCGCGGCTCGCTCGAACACAAGCCGACGTCAGCCGCCTCCTGGACCTACAGGGCATCATCGAGAAGCAGCGGACCAACCTTCAGGTTTACCTCCCCCGATTGCTGACTCTGGTGGAACGCGCACGCACTGCTTACCGCCGGGGTGACATTAACGCGCTCACTTTTCTCCATATGGAATCCACCTGGGTCAATAAACGTCTTGAGCAAATCAGTCTGCAACAAACCCAGTGGGAAAACCGCATCGCCCTTCAAACCCTATTGGCATTACCGGAAGCGCCTGTCATTCAGGATAATCAGCCATGAAGCACCTTGAGACATCAAGCATATCTCTTGCCTTGATGACAGTCCTGGGCATTGTCATTGCCTCCATTTCGCATGCCGGTGATATAGCGAGTGTGGCCGTAGAAACCGCAACGGTCGTCGAAAAGCAAATCAGCGAAACTCTTGTCGCTTATGGTGTTCTGGATCCTGACCCGGATCAGGTCCTCAGTCTTTCGTTACCCCATGCAGGGCTGATCAATCGCGTCTGGGTGCGCCTGGGCCAGCGCGTGAAAGGTGGCGACAAATTGCTGGAAGTGCTTACGGCGCCGGAGGCCCGCATGCAGTACCTGCAGGCGCAAAGTTCCGTGGATTTCACAACCCGCGAGCTGGAACGCAAACAACGCCTGCTGGAAGGACAGCTCGCCACCAAAGCGCAGGTAGATGCGGCGCGCAAGGCGCTGCGTGATGCCAGGGCGTCCCTTGATGCCCTGCGCAGGCGCGGTCTGGACCGCGCCGAAGAAACCCTGCGCGCACCGATGGACGGCATCATAACCCGCCTTGATGTCGCTCAGGGGCAGCGGGTTCAGGCCAATACCACCGCCATGCTCATCGCGGCGGAAAAACGGCTCATCGCCCGCCTTGGCATCGAGGCTGAAGACCTCGATCTCCTGAAGCCGGGCACTCCCGTCACTATCACCTCCGTCTTTGTGCCTGAGATAAAGGTGGAAAGCCGGATCCGCGAGGTGCATGCGATGATCAACCCCAGCACTCATCTGGTGGAGGTGCTGTCACCGATTCCGGAACAGCAGATTGATCATCTGGTGCTCGGCAGCCGTATCATGGGGCATATCCACCTGACACCCCGCCGGGCACTGGTCGTCCCTCGCAGCGCCGTCCTGGATAATGGCCAGGGTGCCTTTGTGTACACTGTCAGGCAGGGCAGGGCTAAAAAGACAGAGGTTCGGACAGGCCTGGAACAGGACGATGAGATCGATATTATCGTCCCGGTAAAAGCGGGTGATATCGTTATTACGCTGGGAAACTATGAACTGAGTGATGGCATGGCGATCCGGAAGGCCCCATGAGCTCTGGTATAACCCACTGGGCCGCCGCTCACCGCCGCTCGATCCTGTTTCTGGTCGCCATCCTTGCACTGGGGGGGATTCTGGCGGGGCTGAAGTTACCGGTCGCCCTGTTCCCCCATGTCAACTTCCCTCGCATAGTGGTATCGCTGGAGACCGGTGACCGCCCGGCGGATCAAATGGTTATTGCCGTAACCCGCCCGGTGGAGCAGGCGGTGCGATCAGTTCCCGGCGTGGCGAGCCTGCGTTCAACCACCAGTCGAGGCAGCGCAGAGCTGTCCATCAACTTCCAATGGGGTGGCGACATGATCGCTGCCATGTTGCAGGTGGAATCCGCCATTAATCAGGTTTTACCCAACTTGCCGGCGGGGACGAATTTCAGCGTCCGCCGCATGGATCCCACCGTGTTTCCGGTCGTCGCCTACAGCCTGACCTCGGATATAAAATCACTGGTTCAACTACGCGATCTGGCGCACTATCAATTGGCCCCCCTCTTGTCATCTATCGCCGGCGTGGCCAAGGTAAAAGTGATGGGTGGCAAACAGGCGGAATATCGGGTTGAGGTCGACCCGGACAAGCTTGGGGCCTATGGCCTGACCTTTGGCGATGTCGCCAAATCATTGTCGGCCAGCAACGTGTTGCAGGCGGTAGGACGCCTTGAGGATCATTACAAGCTCTACCTGCTGCTGTCTGATACCCGCATCCATTCCCTGAAAACCATCGAAAGCACCGTGCTGCGCAGCGGCACGGACGGTCTGGTGCGCCTTGAGGATATTGCCCGCATCTATCCAACGACGGCTCCTCAATGGCTGCGCGTTACCGCCGACGGTCACGATGCGGTCCTGGTGCAGATCTACCAGCAGCCCGGGGGCAATACTGTAAAGATAGTACAAGGCATCCAGCAACGACTGAAAGACTATGACAAAAAGTTACCGGCCGGTGTGCGGATCGCCAACTGGTATGACCAAAGCCAACTCATCACCGAATCCGCCAAAAGCGTACGCGATGCCATTGCCATCGGCATCGTGCTGGCAGCGGTCATTTTATTGATCTTCCTGCGCAGCCTGAAAATTACCCTGGTGGCGATCCTGTTCGTGCCTTCTGTTCTGGCCAGCACCATCTTGCTGCTCAATGTCCTGCATATGAGCTTCAACATCATGACCCTGGGTGGCATGGCGGCGGCCGTCGGGCTGATTGTCGACGATGCCATTGTCATGATTGAACACATCATCCGCCGCCTGCGGGAACGAAAGCAGGATATCACCCTGACCATACGCCAGGCCGCCATCGAGCTCACCACACCCCTGGCCGGTTCCTCCGCCGCCACCATTGTCATCTTCGCCCCTCTGGCATTTCTCAGTGGCGTTACCGGCGCCTTCTTCAAGGCCCTCTCGCTGACCATGGCCAGCAGCCTGTTCATTTCCTTTCTGCTTGCCTGGCTGGCGGTGCCTCTGTTGGCAGAACACCTGTTGCACCAGAAAGATGTTGAAAGGGAAGACACCGGCCCCGTGTTCAAATGGCTGCAAGACAGCTACCGGCGATTAATGCAGCGCATCATGCGAACACCCTGGTTGATACTGGCCGGCATCATCCCCATCATTCTGGTTGGCTTGTTCGCCTACAAGCAGGTGGGCTCTGGTTTCATGCCGCACATGGATGAGGGTGGTTTCATCCTTGATTACCGCGCGCCATCGGGCACCTCCCTGAGCGAGACCGATCGCCTGCTCCGCCAGGTGGAGGCGATTCTTCGTGCCAACCCTGCGGTCGAGACCTATTCCCGGCGCACCGGGGCACAACTTGGCGGCAGCCTCACGGAAGCAAACGAAGGTGATTTTTTTGTTCGCCTCAAACCTTTTCCCAGACCCTCCATCGACACGGTCATGGACGAGATCCGCAAGCGTATCGAAACCAAAGTGCCCGGCCTTGAAATTGAAATGGCCCTGCTGATGGAAGACCTCATAGGAGACCTGACGGCCGTCCCCCAGCCTATCGAGATCAAGCTCTTCAGCGGCAAGTTTGACGAATTGCTGACGACCGCGCCCCGTATCGCCGCTGCAATCGGCAAAATTGCCGGCGTGGTGGACGTCAGGGACGGCATCATGCTGGCCGGTGATGCCATCAATATCATCATTGACCGGGACAAGGCTGCTCTTGAAGGCATCGACCCCGACCTTGCAACCCAACAGCTTGAGGCCTGGTTTACCGGACTGGTCACCACGCAGGTACAGGAGAATATCAAGTTGGTCGGGGTGCGTCTCTGGGTGCCAGCCTCTGTGCGAGACAAGACCAGCGCCATCGAAAAGATCCGGCTGCGCGCCCCGGATGGTCATCAATTTCCGCTTAAACGCATCGCACATATCTCAGTGGAAACCGGTCAGCCACAGATTACCCGTGACAATCTGAAACGCATGGTTGCCGTCACGGGCCGTATCAGCGGGCGCGACATGGGCTCCACCATCCGCGACATCAAACAGGTCCTGGACGGATCTGGTCTGCTGCCCGGTGACATGTATTACGAGTTGGGTGGTCTGTACAAACAACAGCAGATTGCCTTTCGCGGACTGATTGCCGTATTTTTCGCCGCCCTGACGCTGGTCTTTCTGCTTCTCCTGTTTCTGTATGAGGAATTTGCCGCGGCTCTCGCCATCATGACCTCGCCACTGCTGGCCATGGCGGCAGTTTTTACCGGCCTGTGGCTGACCGGTATCGAGTTGAACATCACTGCCATGATGGGCATGACCATGATCGTTGGCATCGTCACCGAGGTGTCTATTTTCTATTTCTCGGAATACCACGATATATTGCGCGAAAAGGCGGGCAGGGAAGCGGCACTGATTCAGGCCGGCATCAAACGCATGCGCCCCATCGCCATGACCACCCTGGCCGCCATCCTCGCACTGACGCCGCTGGCCCTGGCGTTGGGCCAGGGATCCGCAATGCAGCAACCCCTGGCGGTGGCCATCATTTCCGGTCTGCTGGTGCAGATTCCCCTGGTTATTATCGTTATGCCTATTCTTTACGGCGCATTGAGCAGGCGTCAGGATGGCTCCTATCAATCCTGATGCGCTTTAGCACTTTTGCCATATACTGGCAGCTTTCGCCAACGCTCAGTGGCCACGTAGATCACCGGCAAAAGATTGAGAGTGAGCAGGGTGCCGGCGGTCAGGCCGCCGAACAGCATGATGCCAAGGGGCTGCAAGAGCTGCGGTCCCTTTCCCAGTCCCACGGCGGCCGGGATCAGCGCCAGCAGCGTGGTCAGGTGGGTCAGCAGCATGGGACGGGTACGCAAGCGCACCGCCTCGCGCACGGCCGCCGCGGCGTTCATACCCTTGCGCCGGAAGTTGGGGGTGAAGGTAAGCAGCATAATGCCGTTGTTGGTGGCGACACCGGTGAGGGTGATAAAACCAATGGCCACGGTGATATCCAGATGCTGACGGGTGATGAACAGCGCCAGCGCCGCGCCCATGAAGTCCAACGGCAGCTTGACCAGCACCACCGCCGGGTCCAAGAGGTTGCCGAGCTGGATGGCAATGATGCCGTAAACCAGCAGCGCCGAGGCCAGTAGCACCCACAGCAACTGGCCGCCAGTGCGCAGCAGCTCGCCATATTCCCCCGTGTAGCCCCACTGGATGCCGGCGGGCAGATGCAGGTCCGAAACAGCCTTGTCCAGGCGCCTGATCACGGCCAGTGGGTTGCCGTCGATCTCGGCCGTCAAAGTCAGAGTGCGCAGCCCGCGCTGATGCTCGATCATGGGGTGGCTTGACTGTTGTTTAATGCGGGCAACCTGTTCCAGAGGAAGGGTCTGCCCTTTCGCATTGGGAACAAGAACCTGGTTCAGATCCCCCAGGCGAAGACGCCGATCATTGGCGTAGCGCAGGAACAAGGCGATCGGTTTTTGATTGATTATCACCTCGCCGATCACTTCGCCTTGCATGGCGGTCCGCACCGCCCGGGCTACATCTGCGGCCCTGACATCGAAGCGGGCCAGGGCTGCACGATCGACAGCCACGCGGAGCTGGTCCACGGGAACCTTGGTGTTATTGACCACATTGGCCAGCCCTTTTACCTTTCGGGCCGCCGCTTCCACCTGTGCTGCGCTCGCATAAAGCTGGTTCAGGTCATTGCCATAAAGAGTGATGCCGAACAGGGCCGGCAGGCCAGAGAAGGATTCGTCCAGCTTTTCTGTCGTGGGCTCGTTGACCCGGCCAATAACGCCGGGTGTTTCAGCCAGCAGCCGGTCAATTTCAGCCTTGACCACAAGCGGGTCAGGCGCTTTGGCTCGATCCAGACGCACAACCAGTTCACCCTCGTTCGACCCTTCGATGTAGAAGGAGGCGCCAGGCGAACCGGTGCGGCGAAAAACGGCCTTTATCTCCGGCAGGGCGAGCAAGCGCTGCTCCAGCTCGTCGCCCACGCGGTTGCTCTCGGAGAGCGAGGTGCCCGGCGCCAGCCCGTAACTCAGCAGCAGGCTGTCTTCATCCAGCAACGGCAGCATGCGCGCCGGATTGAAGGCCAGTAACGCCAGGCTGCCTGTCAGGAGTAACAGGCTCACCAACAGGGTCTTGCCCCGGTGGCGGAGCAAACCATCGAGCAGGTGCAGATTGAAGCGCTCAAACCAGTGTACAGCCAGGGCGCCGGGGCCTTCGCCATAGGCCCCAACTTCGCTCTGCGGCCGCATCCAATAGGCCGCCGCCAAGGGGATCAAGGTGACCGATAACAGCAAGGAAAAGAACAAGAGGACACTGAAGGTGATGCCGAAAGCATGGGTCAGGCGCCCGGCGAGCCCCCCCACGATCACCAGCGGAGCGAAGGCGGCAAGAACCGTGAGCGTCCCGGACACATCAGCACCAAGGATTTCCCGGGTTCCTATGAGCGCCGCCCGCCAGGGGGATTGGCCCAGGGTGCGATGACGATCGATGTTTTCCAGCACCACGATGGCGTCGTCCGCCACCATGCCGATGGCCACCGTCAGCGCACCCAGGGTCATCAGATTAAGGCCCAGGCCGAGGCCGTTCATCACCCAGAAAGTCCCCAGCACAGCCAGAGGAAAAGTGATCGCGATCACCAGGCTGGTGCGATTGCGGCCAAGAATGAAAATAACGGCGATGATGGCCAGCAGTGCTCCCATGAGCAGGTTGTCGCGCATGTTGCGATACGCCAGGCCAATGATCTCGGCCTGGTCGTAGAACTTCTGCAGACGGACACCCTCCGGCATCGCCATGCCCGCCAGTCGCTTGTCCACGGCTCTGGAGACCGCAAGGGTGCTGGCGCCCGGCTGTTTTTGAATGGTGAAGGCCACCGCCGGCAACCGGTTGCTGGTAATAACGTAACGCTGTGGTTCGGCGCCGGTAAAAACTTGCGCCACATCGCTCAGGCGGACGGGACGACCATCCGGGCCATGACCTACAGTCACCTGCTTCAGATCCTCCAACCCGAGCAGCCGGCCCTCGGTGCGGACCAGCAAATCGCGGCCATGGGCCTCCAGGTAGCCGCCCGTGTCCAGCACATTGGCCATGCGGATGGCCGCGGCGATAGCATCCGTCGTCAGATGATGGCGACGCAGCGCCAGGGGATCAACATCAATGCGCCAGGCGGCCTTGGCACCGCCCATCACCTGCACCCGGGCTATGCCGGGCAGCGCCGCCAATCGCGGGGCCAACTGGTATTGCGCCCAGGCCCGGACCGCCACCGGGTCGCCGCCACTCAGGGTGTAGGTGGAAAGCATGGCGAGCGAGGTGCCGATATTTTCCAGTTCTGGCCGGGTGCCGGCCGGCAGGGTGACCGTTGCCAGACGGCTGCTGACCAGTTGGCGCGCCTGCAACACGTCAACGCCCCAGGTGAATTCCACCGTCACTTGGGAAAACCCTGGAGCGGAGGTGGAGCGCACCCGGCGCAGATTGATCAGCCCCAGCATGGCGTTTTCGACCGGTCGGGTTATGAGTTGCTCCATATCCTGCGCGGTTCCGGCCGGGTAATGGGTGATAACATTGATCAGGGGATAGTCCAGACGGGGAAACAGGTCTACCGGCAAGCCGCGCAGGCTGGCGATCCCGCCGAAGCCGAGCAGAGCCACGCCGAGAAGCAAGGCGATGGGATGGCGCAGCATGCGGTCCAGCATAAACACTTCCCTAGTCAACGAACTTGGCGAGATCCTTGAGATCGCGGTAAAGCAGTTCGTAGGCCCCTTTGGTCACCACTTCCGCGCCGGCCGCAAGACCGGACAATACCGGCACACGCCCGCCCGTTGCCTCGCCAACATGCACTTCCACCGGTTTGTATTGCCCTTCCCTGGCGACCACGCACCAAGTCTTTCCGTTACGCGCCACCACCGCGGCGGCAGGTGCCCAGACAACAGGCCGGGGCGGGCCGAGATGAGCCACCTCCACCCAGGCGCCGTCACGCAGCAAGCCCCCAGGATTATCCGCCTCATAGCGCAGCAACCAAAGCCCGGTTGCCGCATCGTAGCGGGGCGCGCCATCCAGATCACTCAGCATGATCGTCCGGCCGCTGTCCTGCCAGCTTGTCTCGCCCGCTTGCCAGAAAGAGAGCCGCGCCTCCGGCACCCCAACATCGAGATAAACCCGATCAATCATCTCCAGCTCAAGGACGGTTTCGCCTGCCCGCACCTGCTCCCCGAGCGCCGCCTGCAATTGCGTCACAATGCCGGTAAAGGGCGCCCGCAAAACCCCATGCGCTTCCAGAACTGCTTTCATGCCCCTGGTCTTGATCTGTTGCTCCAGCGCCGGCTCATCCAAGGGTAGGTGAAGAAGATCGAAATCCGCGGCCAGAGTCTCCCAAGCCAATCGCGCCTTGCCCTGCGCCCGCGCCGCAGCCTCTTCTCCAGCAATTACCTCCTGGCGTGTAACCACATGCTGCTTGATGCTGTCGCCAAGCGCCTGCCTGCGATTGCGCGCCAAGGTCAGAGCGTGACGCGCTTCCAGCCAGGCCACCACATGCTCTAGCAGTCTGGGCGCATCAAACCGCAAGAGAACCTGGTTCTCGGTTACCTTCACACCGGGTTCGACAGACAACGCCCGGATGCGCGCAGCAAAGGGAAGGCCGAGGCGCGCCTCCTGGCGCGCAATGACATGGGCAAAGGCCATGTCACGAGGCTGCCAGGTGCCGGCCTCGGCCATGTCCACAGGCGGTGTTCCTGCGTGGGCGGGCGTCACCCACAGCAGCGGCAGTACAAACAGTTTTCGAAACCACGGTGCCACACTCACCTCAAACTCTCCCATCACTGAGCAAACTCGACATCGCAACTTATCATATCCTCGTCCACCCGGGTGATTTTACCCGTGATCCTTCAGACGCTTCAATCTGCGTGCATCCAAAGCCAGCATCTGCCATGAATGCCATGGCATGGCAGCCGCGTTAGTGTCCGAGGACGTGTGTAATTTTACCGTCTTTATCGGTGTAATCCCGGGTGGCCATCGAGGGGTATGGTCGCGGTGGAGTTTCAGAGCTTCACCCCCGAACCACACGGAGCCCCCGATGACCAAGATGAATATGAACCTTTCCGAACTTCTCGCAAAGCACGATCAGGGTGATTCCCTGCGTGCCGTTGCCGATGCTGTTCTGCAGCTGTTGATGGAGGCCGATGTCGAAGGCCTGATCGGTGCTGGCAGGCATGAACGCAGCAGTGAACGCACGACCTGGAGAAACGGGTATTGAGAGCGCGTTCTCGATACCCGTTTGGGCCGACTGAACCTGCGGGTCCCGAAGCTGCGGCAGGGCAGCTATTTCCCCGGCTTTCTGGAGCCGCGCAAGACCTCGGAGAAGGCCCTTGTCGCGGTGATCCAGGAGGGCCTGGATCGGCAGGGTCTCGACCCGCCACATCGACGAGCTGGCGCAGGCCAGAGGACTGCGGTTTCCTGACCGTCACAGCTAAGCCCGCCCTTCGCTTCAAACATCCGACGAGGGTACGCCAATGGCACCAAGCCCAAGCGGCTGGACACGCCTGCCGGGTCTCTCACCGTCAACGTGCCCAAGACCGCCGGTCATGATCAGCCGTTCTACCCGCAATCCCTGGAGCGCGGCCGCCGCTTCACGCGCGCGGTGATGCTGGCGGTCGCCGAGATGTATGTCAAAGGTGTCTCGACCCGTGATGCCGAGGCGGTGATGCGGGAGTTCGGCATCGATAGCCTGTCGTCGAGCCAGGTCAGCCGCGCCGCCAAGCG
>Ga0114931_10012328_pt1 | contig 10019 bp, 6 predicted proteins | sample 2SBtaG_FD_89579 | JGI IMG/M metagenome (GOLD analysis project Ga0114931, IMG submission 89579) | Deep subsurface microbial communities from Kolumbo volcano to uncover new lineages of life (NeLLi) - 2SBTROV14_V59a metaG | ecosystem: Environmental > Aquatic > Marine > Volcanic | place: Kolumbo... | reverse complement strand
GCTCTAAAACTGGTTAAGGCTGTTCATGCTTTACAGGCCAATGTTACCGCCCTGATCGTCGAAAGTTATTTAAAAAATATGTTTGTCGCCATCGATAAAGCAGCAGGACTCAATGAAGCTTTGCTTGGCCGACTCGTTGCAACAGAGATCGACGACATGCTGGCTAACGCAAAAAGTTAATCGATACAGCCTATTCTTTTTAATCCCCTCGATTGAAAGATCGTGGGGATTTTTTTAGCTGATCAGGTTATAATTTTCAATAAAAAGACCTGCATGTTCCCATTACACGACGACAACCCGACAGAGATAAATCCTGTAATTACAATAGGCCTAATAGTCATCTGTGTTCTCGTCTATCTCTGGCAGACAAGTCTTGGACAGGAATTAAGTCAGATGATGATCTATTCATTGGGTGTTATACCTGCCGTTCTACTTAATAGCACAGAACTTTCTTCCGATCTTTATATCCTGCCAGCGGAATTGACCATATTGACCTCAATGTTTATGCATGGTGGATTCTTTCATCTTGCCGGTAACATGCTCTACCTGTGGATCTTTGGAAACAATGTTGAAGATAGCATGGGGCACTTTCGCTTCATTATTTTTTATCTACTTTGCGGAACGGCGGCGGCATTAACTCAAGCATTTATTGACCCTGCTTCTGAAATACCCATGATTGGAGCCAGTGGGGCAATTTCCGGAGTCCTTGGCGCCTACTTATTGTTATATCCACACGCAAAAGTTTTAGTTATCATTCCTATTATCGTATTTATACAAACATTTCGTATCCCGGCTATGTTCGTTCTGATTTTCTGGTTTCTGATGCAGCTATTGAGTAGCTCTACTGCTGTTTCCGGTGAAGGTGGAACAGCCTGGTGGGCACATATCGGTGGCTTTATTACTGGTATGGTATTGATTCCTTTTTTCAAACATCAGCATGTTCCACTTTTTCATCCTGCAACTAGATTAAGGAACCTTTGATCAATTAATAGATTCCTAAGTATGATCTTAATCGTCCTTAATACAATGATTTTTGCTAGACTAAACTATAAGTATCTAAGAAACTCTGATTAATCCAGAGTTTCAGTGGCACAGGGATGTGCCGCCATTTTCAATCACCCACTAAATGAACTATCGTGATTGAAAATGAAGAAAAATAAAAATCACACTTTTTATTTTTCGTGCTCTGAAAATTCATGGATGAATTATTCAGAGCTTCCCTAATTCTATAAGGAGGTAATCATGAACACCTTTAAATTGATTCTCTGCCCTGTCGATTTTTCTGGCACATCAACTCATGCTCTTGAAACTGCGATTGAGCTTGCGAAACAACTCAACACAAAAATTCATCTACTGCATGTTTATCAATACACTGCTTTTAGTATGCCAGAAGCAGACCTTGCAACACAGATCGATATATCGATACAAGATGACTATATAAAGCGACTGAGAAAACAATTAGATGACTTGTGTAATAAATATTCTGATTCTGGTATCGCGATTGATTCAACTTTAGCTGAAGGCGTACCCTATGTTGAAATTGTGCAAGCTGCAAAAGATATCAATGCTGATCTGATCGTTTTGGGTACTCATGGCCGTACCGGGCTATCTCATATGCTATTAGGTAGCGTTGCAGAAAGAGTCGTCAGAAGTTCTACCGTTCCAGTATTATCAGTACCTGATAAATTATAAGACATTATTCGTATAAAAATATGCTAACTATCGTTGTGGCTCTGCACTGTGAAGCCAGCCCTGTTATTTCGAAATACAAACTCAAAAAAGTTACTGACGTTCACCACTACCAGTTCTATAAGAATAATGAGATCAATCTGGTCATTTCGGGTGTAGGGAAAGCTGCTTCAGCGGGTGCAACCGGTTATTGTCATGCGATCAACGGTTCACCATCACACAGTGCCTGGTTAAATATTGGCATGGCTGGCCATGTGGGTTTTAATTTGGGTTCTGGATTTCTGGTAAATAAAATTCATGATAACTCAACACGGCAAACATGGTCCCCCTCTATTATCTTTGATCCGACCTGTATTACAGACAAACTTCTGACTGTTGATCGTCCTGATAGCAAATATCAGTTTGAGGGTGGTGTAGATATGGAGGCTGCAGGTTATTATGTGACCGCCAGTCGTTTCACTACGAGTGAACTGGTTCAGTGTTATAAAGTAGTCTCGGATAATCAACATTCACCCGTAAAAAAAATATCCACAAAAGAAGCCACTAAACTAATCAAAGAAAAAATGGAGGACATAGACTTCCTGATCGAGCAATTATTAAATGCCAGTCATGATCTCTCTGCCCTCTATGAGTCACCCATCATGTTTGATGAAATTTGTGGCCTGTTCAAGTTGTCCCACACAGAACAATTACAAGTAAAAGATCGGCTAAGAAAACTTTATCTTCTCAACCCGAAAGCTTTAACGAATAAAGCAATTCTGGAGCATCAAGGCTCAGCCAGAAAACTTCTTAGTACACTTGATCACATTATCGACAGACAGGAAATAAGTTTTCCCTGATGATTTCGACCATCTATATTGAAAACGAGATCTGTGATCATCCTGTGACCAGAAAAGTTCTTTCCCGTTTTACCAATGTAAATATCATTGAATGCGATCGCTATACAGAAATCTTCAATCGCAAAGCACAAAACTTTCGTCTTCAAAAAAAGAACCCTTCCCTGATCCTGGCTAAAAAGCATAGTGGTTTTGTACTTGAGGCACCGGATGATTATGGAATTGAGGGCGATAATAATTATTATTTTTCACACATGCTGAATTGTATTTATGACTGCCGATATTGTTTTTTACAGGGCATGTACCGATCAGCACATTATGTTTTGTTTGTGAATTACGATAATTTTACTGAGGAAATTGATAACAAATTAAAAAGCCATCCAGATGAAGAAGCCTGGTTTTATTCCGGTTATGATTGCGACAGTCTTGCGCTCGATCCGGTGACAGGTTTCGCTGAATTTATTTTGCCATTTTTTCAATCACAGCCAAAGGCTCATCTTGAGTTTCGCACAAAAAGTACACAGATTCGATCACTACTTAAATCAGATTCCATAGAGAATTGTGTGATCGCTTTTAGTCTATCGCCAGAGAATATTACACAGGCACTCGAATCAAAAACACCATCATTATTCAACCGTCTTGATGCAATGAAAAAGTTACAACAGGCAGGCTGGAATGTTGGGATACGATTTGAACCTTTGATCTATATGGATGATTATAAAACTCATTATAGTCAATTATTTTCAACCGTGTTTGATCAACTGGATGCTGATCAACTTCATTCGATCAGTGTGGGTTCTTTTCGCGTGCCAAAAGGGTACTTCAAAAAAATGGTCAAACTTTATCCGGATGAAAAACTGTTTGCTGGGCCTCTTGAAGAAAGTGATGGAATGATCTCTTATCGACTTGAGCTACAGGAAGAAATGCTGGCTTGGTGTTCACAACAAATTGCTGATCAGGCTCCTTCCTGTCATCACTATCAATGTAGAAACTGAACAGAAATTTCTTAACGAACCTCCCGACGATAGATAAACGCATCATTGCCTGAATAAATCCCAAAACTTGCTGTCGCTTTTGGTTCAAGGCGATTGGCTTCCCCAACAGGTCGTCCCCAGTCAAACTCCAGCCAGGCAGGTGCATCCAGTGTCACACCTAACGATCCTGTATTTCCTGCTCCAGGTGCTGAAAGGGTTAGCGTTGATTCTCCAGCAATCAAAGGCGACAAGCTTTTCGTTAACGGTGCAGGGTTTAAAGTGTCCAGCATTTCAAGTGGTAATAATGAAAATGACGAGCAATTGTCATCCGAATGCGATATAAAGTCTCCTGTTCCACTATCATAAACCTGTAGCTTGATCGGCAATACTAAATCCACCAATTCTGATCCAAACGCGCTCTCGATCATTAAGCGTCCATAACGCATATTCACCGCAGTCGGCTCCAAAATCTCTGTGGTAGAGAAGTTATCTGTCACACCATCACTGTCTGTAATACTACCGATAACGAGATTAATATCACTGTTAAAAATACCAACCGGAGAGTTACTTCGATCATAAGTAAACTGATCAGATCCAAATGTATATTTGAAAACACCATTACTCACCGTTGAAAAAGAAGCAGTTGCCTGTTGATGAGTTATCGGCATCGAATCGGAACTATCCTGACTCACCTGCGGAATGGAGATCCCACCTATTCCAAGTTTTGCATAACCTCCGCTGTAATTTAGCGTTGTCCCTCCCGTCAGATTTTTTGCTTCTATCTGAAATTCGGGTTGATTACCGGCTGCATAACCGAATGGTTGGCCAATATAATTAAACCCACCTCCAGAAGGACAACTGAAATCCAGTGCACCAGATAATTTATTCTTCACTTCAAAATGATGCGGTGTAAACCGGCCAACATTGCCAGAATTAGAATTAATATCACCAGTTCCCAGATAATCGCTATCTGTAACAGAGGCAGCAAGATCAATAATTCCTACTTCACTCCAATTGAATGTGCCACTAAAAACACCACTGCCTTGCGAAGCAAGTGTTCCCGATAAAGTTCCAGAATCTCCGCTGACTGGTGCAACCAGACTGTGAAGAACTTTTATACTCTCAGGCGTGGATTCATTGCCATAGTTTGGGGTCGTGTTGCCATAGATATTAACTGGCGTAACTTCAACATCGAAGTCCTCTCCTGCAGCAACAAAGACTGTTCCATTTTCATCCGTTGCAGCTGGATTTATAGAACTATCACTACTACGTTTGATACTGAAATCAAAACCAGATGGCTTAACGACAAAGTCATTGGTATAGCCATAAACATTGTCTGCTTCTGTTGTGTCGTATGCTCTTATACGTACCATTCCGGCATCACCATAGTTAGCTGTAATTTGGGCCTTACCACTGGAAAAGTAAATCGTTTTACCCGGATCAAGGTAGCCCATCCTTATGGGTGATCCATTAACATTAATATCCAGTGTGCCACTTGCTGGATTACGATAATCCCCCTGGAATCTTATTGTTTTATTCCCAGTATAGTTTTCGATTACGCCACATTCAGGATGTGTTGCCGATTGACCGTAGGCTGTTATATATAAGGGAAAATCCTGTCCTGAAACCTGTGTTGGAACCGGATCATTAATCGTCACAGGAGGAGGATTACTGACTGGGTTAGCTGTAAACAGAAAACCACTTGCGGCAAAGGTAAAATCCTCTTCACTATCATCATCTCGGATAGCTCCGTCATAAACATCGATATTGAATACTGCCGGACCATCTTCATAACTTAATGTAAATGTTGTCGCTCCATTATCGGTCGGATCAAATGTATAAGTAGCCAACCCATCGTTAGCTATCGCATCATTTAATACACCATTGCCGGTTGTTGCGATCCAGCTTCCTGTGCCTGTCTGAGTATCAAGAGTAATCGTACCCGTGTAGGATGTCAGATCATCACTATTGCCATCTTTGGCAGTTACCAGGACAGATTCAGATAGACAATAGATACCTGCTCCATCATGCGAAACTATAAAGTGATCCAGTACGCCACTATTGCCACAGCCATGTTCCTTCAACATAAGTGTTCTGATCTGGCTGGCTGATAGTGCCTGATCATAAAGATACACTTCATCCAGATAACCGTTTAAGTTATAAGCACCCGGGTTCAGACCCATTCCACCCAATGCAGCATTATAGGATGTGGGCGTTCCAATTTTTCCGTTGAATATACGCGATCCCGCCAACGCACCATTCACATAAATATTGATCGTTGAACCGTCAAAGGTCGCTGCAATATGGTTCCAGGAGTTCAGGCTCACATTGACCGAACTACTCAGGTACTGTGCTGTTCCTGTTTCATCCCAGATAGTGAATGTTGGTGTGTTGCTGCTACCCCTAACTCTTAGTTCGATGCCTTTGTACGCCCCACAACAATCACGCGCATTTGAAAAGATATAATTATAAGGTGAACTTGATTCTATATTTACCCAGCCTGCAATCGTGACGGCATCCGTGATTCCATTAATTTTCGGATCATTACCTAAATCCACATAGCGATTAATACCACCAGAAGCTGTATCAAAAACACCGTAACCACAGGTACCAACCGTACCGGGAATTGCTGGATCAGTGTTATCTGTCAATGCTCCAAACATTGAAGTGCCATGGAGATCATTATCACTTCCATCTTTTACATCATCGACGGATCCATCCCATGTTGTTTCATCAAGATGCCATTCACCAAGCGGATCAGGCAACGATGAGAGTTTGCCATAAACTTCAACGTCATCATAAAAAACTGCTGAGTCGTTATCATAGGTATAAAGTCCGAATTCTTTGATTGCCGGATACTCATTATCCGCATGTAAGCCAAATGTTTGCAGATCACAATTGATATAAACATCAATGCCTCTGCCATCAGTCACATCTACTGTAATATCAAAAGAGTCCGGTAGAACTAGCTGTGTTTTTTTATCCAACGTGGTAGTAGCACCTGCACTGACCTTGATCAGTTCAAAATCTCTGTAAGTACTATTACTCGAATAGATAGATCCGTAATCACGCCAACGAACAAGATAATAGTTACTGTCGTCTGTATAACCAAAGACCAGACCCACACCATTATTTCCACCCGTTGGACGTGCATCAACATGTGCTTTGATCACATAATCAGTCAGGTTTTCTTCACTACTGGCAAGCCCATGCCCAAGAAAACCATGGCATGAATTTCTTTGTTCTTTTAGCTGGCCACTTTCAACCGTCCAGTTACAACCTTTCCCATTAAAGCGATGCACTGTCCAGCCAGCATAATCACCATCATCGAAGTCATCTTCGAATAACAGATAATCTCCCTGGATACTACAGGCACCATCACAGGAATGTGTTTCGCCCATAATCTCCTGAATTGTTGTTTGATCAAGTGCTTGATCATAGATTCGTATTTCATCCAGGAATCCGGTGAAATTATATTTTTCAGGATCAAGGCCAAGACCACCTAGGGCAGTATCGAAACTTGATGGTGTTCCTATTTTTCCGGAAAAATTTGTTGATCCAACTAACAAACCGTCGACATAAAGTTTCATTACGTCGCCATCAAACGTTGCACCAAAGTGATACCACTGATTCAAATTCAACCCTGGACCACTAACCGTATGTCGGTTACCTGAATCATCCCAGATGATGAACTGAGGAATGTTGGTCAGGCCTGTCACTCTCAATGAATAACCTTTATAACTGCCACAACAATCTCGATCATTCGAAATAATGTAGTTATATGATCCGGCAGAAGATACATTCGCCCAGGCTGTCAGCGTCAATGTATCACTGATCTGATTTATACGAGGATCACTGGGTAGCTGAACATACTGTTTGGTCTGGTTTCCCGCCTGCCCATCAAAAACACCATAACGGCAAGCACCTGAACTTCCGGGTATGGCTGGTTCGGCAGCATCCGTATATGCTTCAAACATAGAAGTACCATGCAGGCCATTAGCACCGCTATCCTTTACCTCATCAGAACCACCATTCCAGAACAACTCATCAAATCGCCATTCTGCAACGGGAGCAGGAGCAGCAGTTACAGAGATAGTCCAAAACAGGAATAAACAAAGGGGGAAAAGGGGGAATTGAAAAAAGCGAATGGGATTCATACCTTCTAAAAAAGCAATAATCAGACCAATCCTTATCGGCAAAGACTAGAAAAACTTTAGGACTTTTTATAAATTATTTTGCCTCAGCTGTATCGGCATCAACAATGGGATGCATTTTCTCGATTAAGCGATGTATTCGCATGGCGAGGGTTTGATGGGCAACAGCCGAATTGACCTTGAGAATATTGGAGGTCATGGTGACAATATAATGAAGACGATGATCACCCGCAGGTGTTTCGATGATAGCAACTGAATTCATCAGGTTCATCACATTGCCATGATACTTCTCACAAATAAAATCAGGATCAGGATCCTCTCCACATTTATAGAGAGAACCTGATTTAAAATATACAGCCGAATCTTTTAAGGCAGGATGTGACGCATAACGTATTCGCCGTTCAGTCATATAGAGCAGGCGTTTGATCTCGCGGCTGGAAAAATCATCGATTAAATTCCCCTTCTCAATCTTGAGCATCAGGTTCATCAATTCCCGTGTCGTGCCATAACTGTTGGTACCCGGTACCAGTTGTTTGCCTTTTCGGGTAAAAAAACTACCCTGTCGGAGTTTTTCGATATCAAGACCATTTCTGATCAGGGGCGCCTGAATTGTTTCAGCTAATAATTCTGTTAATTCTTTTTTGGGTGTTTCGCTAAAAAACTGATCAGCTACTTCATCAGAGACAGGATATTCCTTGCCAAAATGTCTAAGTAACATTGCCTGTTTTAATACCATGCTGGCAGCAGCATTGGAGCTTGCTGACAGCATCCAGTCCAGGTATTCCCAGAGACTTCCCTGATCCCCTATCCGTAATGGTCGATGTCTAACACGGTTTTTTTCGGGATCCCAGAAACGAACTTTATGATGATCGCTAATGATAAACTGATCAGCCGTCACTACGGTGTCATGTAAAACACGTTTCCGTGCCTCAAGGTCATCAGGATATGCATAGGCCAGTGCCTGAAAAAGTCCGGTTGCAACAATGATCTTGCCGACACTTCCCGGATTTCTCCTGTGATTTCCATTATATTCCGCATACCTTGGGTGATCTGGATCAGAGAGATCAAGAACAGAAATAGAATAGCGGCTACGATTACCATGTAAGAAACGCCTGATTTTTTTCGTAAAAGTTTCATCTATTTCCGGCAGCTCCATATTTTTACGATCACTTAAACGTATATCAACTTCATCGATAGATAACAATGCCCCAGGAGGTTGCTTAGTTCCACGTACTTGACCCTGCTGAATAAGACGAGCTGCTTCAAGACGACGAATACCTGTCTCCTCACTGCCAAACAAAGGATATGCCTGACTCTGTTGCAGAGCAATCAAAAAGCACAATAAGAAGATTATTCTGGTAATAGAGCTGTACACAATCATTTTTCCTGTATTTATCTCTCTAAAGAGACGGGGTATAAGGCCGATAAAGAGATGTTACTGATTACTTGTTCAATTCGCGATAGATGAAACACCATCATTCAACTCTTTTACTTTTTCTGACATTTGCTATTTTGCTTTCCGGCTGTGTATTTAATAGTAACCCTGCAGAAAAACATTTTGAAAATGCCCGTGCATATATTGCAGCGGGTCATAAAAATGCTGCGCCTATTGAATTAAAAAAAGCGCTGGAGAATTCACCAACCCATATTCCATCCTTAAAATTACTGAACAAAATCACTACTGGCAATAATAAAAGTGAAGTAATGCTACCTTATCTTTCCCATGCACGACAGGCCGGAGTGAATGATTACGATATTATCGTTTTGTTAATTAAGGCTTACCTTGACCAACAACAATATCAGAATGCACTGATCGAAATTCAGGGATTAATGGGTTCAGACAAAATAGACGCAGATAAATCAATATATATCAACATCCTCAAAGCAAAAGCTTTTATTGGTCTGGGAAAATATGAAGAAGCAACAAAAATATATTCAGGTTTATTAACCAAACCCCCACAGTTGAGAACTGCTCAAATGGGTTTAGCTAAAATCATCATTGAAAAGATCAAACATTCCTGCTCTTTTCACCCAGCATACTTCAATACCATTCTTCCCGGAAATCAATATCTGATTTCTCCAGAAAAAAGATCAGAACACCCTCAGATCACGAAAAACATGAAAGAAGAGATCGTGAAAGGAAAAGCTCTGATCAAACAAGTTATAGAAGTTTTACCTGATAATCTTAACGCTAATTTGTATCTTGCTGAACTTAATTATTATCAGGGTAATTTCTCACAATCGATTGAATCAATAAATCGCACCCTTGCGCTTGATCAAAGAAATACTCAAGGGCTATTTTTATTGGCAAAATCAAATATTATGCTTGGCTATTTTAAGGCTGCGGAACAAAACTTGAAGCAACT
>Ga0114931_10012327_pt1 | contig 10019 bp, 9 predicted proteins | sample 2SBtaG_FD_89579 | JGI IMG/M metagenome (GOLD analysis project Ga0114931, IMG submission 89579) | Deep subsurface microbial communities from Kolumbo volcano to uncover new lineages of life (NeLLi) - 2SBTROV14_V59a metaG | ecosystem: Environmental > Aquatic > Marine > Volcanic | place: Kolumbo... | reverse complement strand
CTGCGCGGACGAGAGCTCGCCGTGACCACGCCGGCTACCGTGGATGCCCTGGCGGCGGCGGCGGGGCTCTTGATGCGCAAGGACGCGGGCCTGCCCGCCGTCTGGGTGCGCGGCCTTCCCCTGATGGGAGACGGCTGCGTTCGGGACACCTTGCGAGATCCCGAGACGGATCTCTTCCGCTAGCACCTTGGGAGATGCCGGGGGCAACTACTCGCAATGGAGGAGATCGAAGCGGTAGGTGGAGTTGCCCGTCACCACCTGGACCGCGCCGGCGGCGAGGCACTGCAGGCTGCGGACCGGGCTCGTCACCAGCGAAGCGCCGTCGTCGATGGCAAAGCGTGCAGATGCGCCCACCTCGAGATCGTCCATCAGCAGCCCGCGTCCCAGGTCGCCGGTCTTGTCGCCGGCAGCGCGCAGCCGCGTGATCTGGACCCGCGCGCCGGAGCGCCACTGCCCCACGCCCGGCTTGCTCTTCCCCTGAACGGCGACGAATCCCGTACCGCGCCCTTCCGGCTGGTGCCGGAAGTGCGCACTGTGCAGCCGCAGCGCCGCCAGCCGCGCTGTCGTGGCATCCACGGAAAGCGTGTGTCCAACGCTCGCAGAGGGCAGCCGCTCTACCCGGTAGACGTGGTTCTCGGTGGTGACGCGGAGATTCAGGGCGTCCAGGGCAGCGAGGCCGACCACGCAGCTCGAGGCCAGCATGGCGTCCGAGTGGGTTGCCACCCGGAAGCGCTTCCCCACCTCCAGGCGATCCACGAGGGTGCCCATCACTGTATCCGCAGCGAGATCCCGGCCGTCCGCATCCTGGGGAACCACGCGGACCCGCACCGGCGGCTCCAGCCGCAGTGTGGGGCAGCCCGTGCGGGGTGCCGATCTTCGGGACTGCGGTTTCTGGCGGAGCTGCATGAGAATGCCTCGGGGATGAACAGAATCCCGAGATTGTGTGATTTTCACCACATATCGGAAACAAGGGCTCCTATCCTTACCCTTTCCCCTTGGGGATCAGAGCAGTCGGTCCAGGAGCTGCCACAGCATCCGCACGCCGTCCCCGGTCTGGGCGGACGTCGGCACCAGCCAGTCCGCCTGCACGGGGAGCCCGTCTGCCAGCGCACGGAGGCGGCGGGCGCGCTGGCTCGGCCGGAGCTTGTCCAGCTTGGTCAGGGCGACCAGCACCGGAATCTCGTATCCGTGAAGCCAGGCCACCAGATCGCGCTCCTCGCCTCCGGGATCGCGGCGCACGTCCTGCAAGAGCACGGCGGCGCGCAGGGGAGGCCTCGCGCCCAGGTAGGCCTCGATCATGTGCCGCCAGCGAGCCCGCTCCTGCTGGGAGACCCTCGCATAGCCGTAGCCTGGCAGGTCCACGAGCAGCAGGGTGCGGTCCGGGCGACACACCCGGTAGAAGTGCAGCAACCGGGTCTTGCCCGGGGTTCCGCTGGTGCGCGCCAGCTTCTTCCTCTGGACCAGGCGATTGAGCAGGCTCGACTTGCCGACGTTCGAGCGCCCCAGGAAGGCGACTTCGGGAAGCCCCTCCCGGGGGTAGCCCTCGGGGCCTGCGGCGGTGGCCTCGACTTCGGCGGAGAGGATCTTCACCCGGCGGAGAGTCGCCGCAGGCAGCGCCCCGCGCCAGCGCCCGATCCAGCCCCACGCAATGGCAGGCTGTAGATGCGCAGGCTGCGCGCTTCCTGGATACTCCGGCCCCATGCCTGCTCCCGATCCTTCTCCGGTCCCGGTCCACATCGTCGCGGGCTTTCTCGGAGCCGGGAAGACCAGCCTGATCCGCGATCAGCTGGCGGCCCGCCCGCAGGAGAAGCTGGCGGTACTCGTGAATGACTTTGGCGAAGCTGGCCTCGACGAAGCCTCCCTGGCCGAGGGAGCGCCCTTCCAGATCACCCAGATCCCCGGTGGCTGCGTCTGCTGCACGGCTCCGGAGGGCTTCGTGGCCGCTCTCGGCGCGCTGCTCGAGCAGCACCCCGATCGCCTCTTGATCGAGCCCACGGGGCTCGCGAGGCCCCAGGACCTGGTGGACACGATCCGGCGCAGCCACCACCGCGAAGCCCTCGCACTGCGTCCGGTCGTGGTGCTCGTGGACCCGAGGCGCCTGGCCCACCCGAGCGCTGCGGAAGGACCCCTGCTCGAGCAGCAGCTCGGGGTCGCCGACGTGCTGGTCGCAAATCACACAGACTTGTGTAGCCCGGACGACCTGCAGCGCTTCGACGCCCGGGCGGAAGGTCTTTGGCCGGCGCCCCTCGCCGTCTACCGCACGCAGCATGGCCGCATTCCCGCCACCCTCCTCGAGTGGCCCGCCGACGAGGGGGATCGCCTCCCCCGTGGCGCGCGCGCCACCCGCACGCATTCCCACGCGAGCCCAGCGGAAAGCAGCGCCGCCTTTCGGGCGCTCTCCTTCCAGTGGCCCGCAGAACAGATCTTCGAGCGCGAGCGCCTGGCGCGGGCCGCCCTGCGCGCGAGCCAGGGGCTCGCCGGGTCACCCCTGGCCCGCTTCAAGGGAGTCTTCCACACCCGCGAGGGCTTCCTGCAGCTCGAGGTGGCCGGGGGCACGGTGCATGAGCAAGCGAGCGCGTACCGCCGTGAGAGCCGCGCGGACGTGATCTTCGAGAGCCCTGACGATGCACCCTTCACCCCCTTCTCCAGCTGGCTCGAGGCGGCGCAGCTGCGTGGGGCCGAGCGCGAGTACCAGACCCGGCAGATCGAGTTGGCGCTCCCGGACGGCCGGGTCCGCATCCTCGACCGCCAGCAGCTCGCCAAGCTGCCGGGCGGCATCCCAGACATCTCCCAACACTTCCCGAAGCGCAGCGGCAGCGCCGCCCGCGTGGCTTCCCTGTGGCGCGCCCTCGACCTCGAAGAGGAGGGCCGCGCCGTGATCTGCGCGGCGGATGGCTTTGCCAGCGATCCGCTCCCGGTGAGCGCCCTCTGCCAGGGCATGCTGCTCCACAGCCTGGGTGACGCGCCCCTGCCTGCTGCACAAGGTGGGCCCTTCCGCCTGCTGATTCCGCCGGAGGTGGAGGCAGCGCCCCCGGGCTGCGCCAACGTAAAGGCGGTGGTGCGCATCGTGGTGCGCGCATGAGCGATGTCATCACGCGCTTCGCGCCGTCCCCCACCGGCCACCTGCACGTCGGCGGCGCGCGCACGGCGCTCTTCTGCTGGGCGCTGGCTCGGCACCTCGGCGGACACTTCTTGCTGCGCATCGAGGACACGGACCAGGCCCGTTCCTCAAAGGAGGCCGCCCAGGGTATCCTCGAGGACCTCGCCTGGCTGGGCATCCACTGGGACGAAGGGCCGGAGCTCAACAGCGAGGAGGGACAGCGCCTGGGCGGCGATCCGCGCGGCGTCGGTCCCTTCTTCCAGACGGAGCGGCGCGGCCGCTACAACGCGGTCCTTCAGCAGCTCGTCGAGAGGGATCTTGCCTACCCCGCCTTCGAGACGCCGGCAGAGCTCGACTCCCAGCGCCACGAGGCACGGGCCGCCAAGCGCAACTTCCGCTACCGGCGTGCTGTGGATTTTGATCGACCCGCCGCCTTGGCCCGCATGGCCGCCGAGCCCCATGTACTGCGCTTTCGCATGCCGGAGGGGCCCGTCTGCGTGAGCGACGAGATCCTGGGCGAAGTCGTCTACGGCGAGGACGATCACGACGACTTCGTGCTGCGCAAACGCGATGGCTTCCCCACCTATCATCTGGCCGTGGTCGTGGACGACGAGGCGATGGGGGTGACCCATGTGCTGCGCGGCCAGGAGCACCTCAACAACACCCCGAAGCACGTCGCCCTGCAGCACGCGCTTGGCTACCGCATCCCCATCTACGCCCACCTGCCGGTGATCTTCAATCCCGACGGCAGCAAGATGTCCAAGCGCGACAAGGACAAGAGTGCGCGCAAGGCGCTCCGCGGGGCGCGCGACCGCGACCGCGCGCTCCTCGAAGCGCGCATCGGGGACGCCCTGCCCCCCGAACGCCTGGAGGCCTGGCTCGGCGACAAGCGCAGCCAGCTCGAGACGGGCGAGCTCTCGGCCCTCTCGGACGCTCTGGGCCTGGATCTGCCCGGCATCGATGTCGAGGATTTTCGACGTGCCGGCTACCTGCCGGAGGTGGTGTGCAACTTCCTGGCGCTGCTCGGCTGGAGCCCGGGCGAGAAGGATGCCGAGGGCCGCAACCGGGAGCGCTTCGAGCGGGCCTACCTGGCCGAGCACTTCTCCACGGAGCGCATCGGCAAGGCCAACGCAAAGTTCGATCGCGCCAAGCTGCTGGCCTTCAGCCAGGACAGCCTCGCGGCGCTCTCGGCCGAGGAGTTCTACGACGCCTGGCGCGGCTGGTGCGCCCGCTATCGCCCCCAGGTGCTGGCGCAGCTCGGCGACGATGCAACCGCGCGACGATTCTCCGCCGTCATGCAGCCGCGCAGCCGCACCCTGGCCGATCCCAGCGCCGCCAGCGGCCCGGGGCGCTTTGCGCTGCTGGGCGACCAGGCCTTCGACTACGACGAGAAGGCCGTCAGCAAGTGGCTGCGCAAGGGCGAGCCCAGCGGCCTGGCGCTCCTGGCTGGCGCGCGGGTCGTCCTCTCTCGCGTGGATCCCTTCGAGGCCAGCCCCATCGAGGCCGCGGTGGCGGCCTTCTGCGAAGACCAGGGCGTCGGCCTGGGACGCGTCGCACAACCCATCCGCGTGGCCATCTCAGGTGCCGCAGCAACCCCACCCCTCGGCGACACCCTCGCCATCCTCGGCCGAGGTGCAACCCTGCGGCGCATCGACCGCTGCCTCGAAACCTTCGGCAACGCCTAGCGCCGCTACTGCCCCAACACGTAGGCAAAGAGCAATGGCGCCACGATGGTAGCGTCGGACTCGATGATGTAGCGCGGGGTGTCTACCGCGAGCTTGCCCCAGGTGATCTTCTCGTTGGGAACCGCGCCGGAGTAGGAGCCGTAGCTGGTGGTCGAATCGCTGACCTGGCAGAAGTAGGCCCAGAGCGGCACATCCTGGCGTTTCAGATCCTGCTCCAGCAGCGGCACCACGCAGATGGGGAAGTCCCCTGCGATGCCGCCACCGATCTGGAAGAAGCCGAGGGGCGTCCGGGCGGCAGTCTCCGTGTACCACTGCGCCAGGGCCATCATGGCCTCCACCCCGCTCTTGACGGTTTCGGCGCGCGCCAACTTGCCCTGGATCAGATCGGCGGCGACCATGTTGCCGAGAGTGGAGTCCTCCCAGCCCGGCACCACCATCATGAGATCGCGCTCGGAGGCGGCCAGCATCCAGGAATCCTTCGGATCGATCTGGTAGTGCTCCTTGAGCGCCCCCGAGCGGATCACGCGGTAGAGCAGCTCATGGGGAAAGAGCCGCTCGCTCCGTCGCTCGGCCGCGAGCAGCTCCCGGAGCACGGCGCCTTCCACCCGCCGCATGGCCTCTTCTTCGGGGATGCAGGTGTCCGTCACGCGGTTCAGCTTGCGCTCCAACAGGCCCCGTTCCTGGGCCGGGGTGAGGTCGCGGTAGTCGGGCACCCGCTCGTAGTGGTCATGGGCGACCAGGTTGAAGAGGTCTTCCTCCAGATTCGCGCCGGTACACGAGATGGCCTGAACCTTGCCCATGCGAATCATCTCGGCCAGGGAGACACCCAGCTCCGCTGTACTCATCGCGCCGGCGAGGGCCACCAGCATGGCCCCGCCCCCCTCCATGTGCGCGCGGTAGGCGCGCGCCGCGTCCAACAAGGTGGCCGCATTGAAGTGACGATAGTGACGCTCGATGAACCGGCTTACAGGGCCTTCCGCCATGGGCACCGGTATCGGTCAGCAAGACGGGGCTGTCAACCAGCGAAGGCGGTGCGCGGGCCGGGCGGTGGGCGCCTAGGCGCCCTTGGCCGAGCCGGGCAGGCTGTGATCCATCTCGAAGGCCGCCTCGCCGCAGCAGTTCCCGACCAGCCGGGCTGGAACGCCCGCCGCAGTGCAGTAGGGCGGTACGTCATCCAGCACCACGCTGCCCGCACCCACCTTGGCGCCATGGCCCACGTGGATGTTGCCCAGCACCTTCGCGCCGGCGCCGATCAGTACGGCGTCGTGGATCTTCGGGTGGCGATCGCCGGTCTCCTTGCCCGTACCACCGAGGGTGACGCCCTGGAGCATGGAGACGTCGTTGCCCACCACGGCGGTCTCTCCAATCACGACGCCGGTGCCGTGGTCGATCAGGATGCCCCGGCCGAGATCCGCGGCCGGGTGGATGTCCACGGCGAAGCACTCGGAGATGCGATTCTGCAGGAAGAGGGCCAGGGGCTCACGGCCCTGGGACCACAGCCAGTGGGCCACTCGGTAGGACTGCAGGGCGTGGAAGCCCTTGAAATAGAGCAGCGGCGCCATCAGCCCGCCGCAGGCCGGATCTCGCTCGCGCACAGCACCCAAGTCTGCCCGCAGGTCCTCCCCGATCTGCTGGCACTTCTCGAGGGCCTCGCCGAAGACCTCGCGCACCTCGATGGCGGGCAACGTCGCGCCGCCCAGCTTGCCGGCCAGGTGGAAGCAGAGCGCTGCCTCCAGGCTGGCGTGCTTCAGGATGGTGGCGTGGAGGAAGCTGGCCAGGCTTGCCTCGCGCTCGGCCGCGCGGGATGCCTCCTCGCGCACGGCCTGCCACAGAGGGTCACCCAACGCTCGAGAACGGGCAGGTGTAGACATTGGGGAGGAAGCCTCTGGGCGCGTGGGGAGTGGGGAGATTCGATGCCGGAGCGGGCCAAAGGTTGCGCGATCGCCGCCGAATCGCCACCGGATGCCCCCGGGGGTTGCTATGGTTTCGCGCAGCATGAGCCCTGCGGAGTTCCAGCTGAAGCCCCACCCGACCTTGCCCGGCGTTGCCGGCCCGGTGGTGGTGTGCATCATGGACGGCGTCGGAGTGGGCCAGCAGGACGCCGGAAACGCGGTGTGGCTGGCCCGCACGCCGCACCTCGACTGGCTCGCCGCCCACGCGCCGACCACACAGCTCGCCGCTCATGGACGTCAGGTCGGCATGCCGAGCGACGACGACATGGGCAACAGCGAGGTGGGCCACAACGCCCTCGGCGCGGGCCGGGTCTTCGACCAGGGCGCAAAGCTGGTGCAGCGGGCCATCCACAGCGGCAGCCTCTTCGAGGGCGAGAGCGGCGCCGTCTGGCAAGCGCTCACGGCGCGCGTCCGCGCAAGCGGCGAGGCCCTGCACTTCCTGGGTCTCCTCTCGGACGGCAACGTGCACAGCCACATCCAACACCTCTTTGCCATGCTACGCCGCTGTGACGAGGAGGCGGTGGAGAAGGTCCGCATCCACATCCTGCTGGACGGTCGCGACGTCCCCCAGACCAGCGCCCTCCACTATGTGGATGCCCTCGAAGAGCTGCTGGAGACCCTGAACCGCAAGGCCCGGCGCGACTACCGCATCGCCTCGGGGGGCGGGCGCATGCGCATCACCATGGACCGCTACCAGGCAGACTGGTCGATGGTGGAGCGCGGCTGGCAGGTGCACGTGCACGGCCAGGGCCGGGGCCTTGCGAGCGCCCGCGAGGCCATCGAGGCCCTGCGCGCGGAGCAGCCCGGAGTGATCGACCAGAACCTGCCGGCCTTCGTGGTGGTCGAAGAAGGGAAGCCCGTGGGTGCGGTGCGCGACGGCGCGGCGCTGGTGCTGTGGAACTTCCGTGGCGACCGGGCCATCGAGATCTCCCAGGCCTTCGAGGACGATACCTTCCCCCACTTCGACCGCGGCGTGCGGCCGGATGTCGCCTTTGCCGGCATGATGGAGTACGACGGCGACCTTCATGTGCCGCGCCGGTATCTCGTCGCTCCCCCGGCGATCGACCGCACCCTGGGCGAGTATCTGGCCCGCAACGGCATCGCCCAGCTCGCCATCAGCGAGACCCAGAAGTACGGCCATGTCACCTACTTCTGGAACGGCAACCGCAGCGGCTGCTTCGACGACCACCTGGAGCGCTACATCGAGATCCCGAGCGACACCCGGCCCTTCGAGGAGCGGCCCTGGATGCAGGCCGCGGAGATCACCGACCGGCTCATCGACGAGCTGCAAAGCGGCCGCTTCCGCCATGCGCGGGTCAACTACGCCAACGGCGACATGGTGGGGCACACCGGCCGGCGCGACCCGGCGGTGCTGGCCGTGGAAGCCGTGGACCTCCAGATCGGACGCCTGTTGCCGGTGATCCGGAAGCTCAGCGGGGCGCTGCTCGTCACCGCAGACCACGGCAACGCGGACGAGATGTTCCTGCTGGACAAGAGCGGCCGGCCGCAGCAGGACGCGGCGGGGCACCCCTGCGCCAAGACCAGCCATACGCTGAATCCCGTGCCCTTCCACCTCTATGCTCCGGGGCACGATGTGCGGCTGCGCCTCGACATGGCGAGCGCCGGCCTTGCCAACGTGGCCGCCACCGTCCTTGCCCTGCTGGGCTTCGAGGCGCCAGAGGATTACCAGCGCTCCCTGCTCCAGGCGAAGTGACGCCCGGCGCGGCCTAGAAGCGGTCCTTGCGGCTGCGCGTCTCGGCAAAGACCTCGACGGGATCGGCGCCGGCGAGCCCGAGGGCGCGTTGCAAGCCGGGATCCGCCGCGCGCAGGAAGGGGTTCGTCGTGAGCTCCACAGCGAGGCGCGAAGGCACCGTGGGGCGCCCCGCCGCGCGCAGCGCATCGATCTCGGCCACGCGTGCGGCGAGTGCCTCGTTGTCGGGATCCACGCTCACGGCAAAGCGGGCGTTGGCCTGGGTGTACTCGTGGGCGCAGTAAAGGAGTGTCTCCGCCGGCAGCGCCATCAGCTTGCGAAGGCTCGTCCACATCTGTTTGGGCGTGCCCTCGAAGAGCCGCCCGCAGCCCAGGGCGAAGATCGTGTCGCCGACGAAGGCCACCGCGTCGTCGGGGAGCCAGTAGGCGATGTGCCCGGCCGTGTGGCCCGGAACATCGAAGACCCGCACCGCATGGCCGCCCAGCTGGAAGGTGTCGCCCTCTCCCACGGCCTGCTGGATCCCCGGGATGCGTTCCTTCTCCGCCGCCGGGCCGATGATGCAGCAGCCCGTCTGCTCCTGCAGCGCGAGGTTCCCGCCGGCGTGGTCCGGGTGCCAGTGGGTGTTGAGGATGTGGGTGAGCGACCAGCCCTGCTGCGTGAGAGCCGCCAGGATGGGCCCCACCTCGGGGGTATCGATGCACGCGGTCACGCCGGCCTCGGCAGCATGGATGAGATAGCCGTAGTTGTCCTGGAGGCAGGGGAACTGGTGGATCTCGAGCTGGGCCATGGAAATCCCGGTGGGCAGACAAGCGGTTGCGGTTTGGCGTGGTGTGCCAGAGACGATAGCGCCATCCTTGCGGCGCGTGGCGGTGAGTGTCACATTGCACCGCCGTGACTTCCGGCCGTGCATTGCGAATCGTCTTCGCCTTGGCCCTGGGGCTGCTGCCGACCCTCGCCTCGATCGGCCACGCGCACTTTGACGCGGATCCCTATTCCCTCAGCGCAGCCGGCCGCGGAACCCCGCCGGTGGGGGCTTCCAACGGCACGTGCCCGATCTGCGCCCACCAGGTCCTGCGCGAGGAGCTGGCGCTGGGCGCCACACCGCAGGCTCCGGCTCTGCTCACGTTGCGCCGCCCGCAGAGCGGGCCGCGAGCCCGCCAGGTGGCGCTTCTCAGCCATGCGCTGCCGGCCTCCCGCGCGCCCCCCCTCTCCGCCTGATCGCAGACCGCCGGGCGCCCATGCGAGCGCCCCTCTAGCGAGTCCGATTGCAGCGCAGCAGCCAGGCTACGGCGTCTGCAAGGAGAGGATCCATGGCGATATCGAAGAACCTGAGACATCTCGTCACGGCGGGCGTGGTTACCTGCCTCTTTACCCCCATCGCGAGGGCCGAGCAGGTGGGGCACACCCCAACCGAGATCGAGGCCCTGCGCCAGCAGCTCGAGAGCGTCGTCCAGCAGAACCAGCACATGGCCAAGGAGCTCCACAGCCTGCGGGACGAGGTGGAGAGCGCCCGGGACGAAGCCGCCGCGGCCCATGCGCGCACGCGGGACCTGCCGCCGGTGGAGAACCCG